>TARA_R110002094_G_scaffold100456_2_pt1 | contig 96046 bp, 89 predicted proteins | sample TARA_R110002094 | Tara Oceans TARA_R110002094 (sample SAMEA4397409) | marine metagenome | biome: Polar Biome; feature: [MIX] marine epipelagic wind mixed layer (ENVO:01000061); material: water (ENVO:00002006), including particulate matter (ENVO:01000060) such as... | depth 10-100 m
TGAGAAGTCATTGGTGGAGAGCGGCGCGTTGACGTTGCCAACTACCTCGCCACCCAGGCTCTTCACCACCGCGCCGGTGTTGTCCCGCAGGGAGTGGCCAAAGGCATAATCGGCGGTGATAAAGAACCAGCTCTTGCCGCCATTCTTGACCATCGCGGTGGCCGTGCCCACGGGCAATGCGTGGGTGTCGTAGACGTAGTGAATGCCATAGGGCGTGCACTGTTCCTCGGTGAGGGCGGTGGTGCCGGCCCCGGTGTTCATGGTGATGATTTTCTTGTCCTTGGCGAGGCCCTGCACCGAGAGCGCGACCGAGGAGTTATCCAGGGCGGTGATCATGTCCACGTCTTTGGCATCGATCCACTCCCGGGCAGTACTGGCGCCAATATCCGGTTTGTTCTGGTGATCCGCAGAGATGATTTCAATGGGTTTGCCCATAACCGAGCCACCGAAGTCTTCGATGGCCATTTGGGCCGCGATAACGGCACCGGGGCCCTCCAGGGACTTGTAGACCCCGGACATGTCACTGAGTACACCGATTTTGATCTTGTCGTCAGACAAAGCTCCGGCAGCGGTTAGCGGCAAAGTAAGTGTCGCTGTAGCCACAGCGCCGACCAGTCCTTGTTTCCAGTTCGTGAACATAGTGGGTTTCCTTTTGTTATTAGGTTCCGGGCCGGACCGGCGAAGGCGGTCCAGGCCCACGGGCTCAGACACTCAGGTGTCTGTTCAACTGCTCCTTTTTGGCCTCGAGATCGGCCGCATCAATCTGCTCTACCACCTGGCCATGCTCGATCACATAGTGGCGATCCGCCAGGGGCGCGGCAAAGCGGAAATTCTGCTCCACCAAAATGATCGTGAAGCCCTTTTCCCTCAGTTTGCGGATCACCTGATCCAGGGATTTCAGGATTACCGGGGCCAGCCCTTCAGTGATTTCGTCCAGCAACAGCAGGTTGGCACCGGTGCGCAGAATGCGGGCAATGGCCAGCATCTGCTGTTCACCGCCGGAGAGTTTGGAACCCTGGCTTTTCCGCCGTTCCCTGAGGTTCGGGAACATGGTGTAAATTTCGTCTGCTGACAGACCACCCTCGGCGACCATCGGGGGCAGTTCCAAGTTTTCATCGACATTGAGGGAGGCAAAGATGCCACGTTCTTCCGGGCAATAGCCGAGCTTGCCGACATGGGCAATCCGGTGTGTGGGCATGTCGATGATTTCGGTGCCGTGGACCCTGATAGAACCGGTGCGCCGGCCCACCAGGCCCAGAATGGCCTTCAGGGTGGTGGTGCGCCCGGAGCCGTTACGGCCCAGCAGTGTAATCACCTCGCCTTCGTGCAGCGCCAGGTTCATGCCATGGAGAATGTGAGACTCGCCGTACCAGGCGTGCAGGTTCTCGATCCGGAGCAACTCCGGGCGTTGATCAGGCGGCATCGGTGGTTCCCATGTAGGCTTCCATCACGGCGGGATTGGTGGATACGGTGTCGTAATCGCCCTCCGCCAGTACCTCGCCCCGGTTGAGCACGGTGATGGTGTCGGCCAGGCTGGCGACCACATTCAGGTTGTGCTCCACCATCACAATGGTCCGGCCCTCAACCACTCGTCTGATCAGATCGGTGACTGTACCCACATCCTCGGAACTCATGCCCTGGGTGGGTTCGTCCAGCAGCATCAGCCGGGGCTTCAGGGCGATGGTGGTGGCGATTTCCAGGGCCCGCTTCTGGCCGTAAGGCAGCTCGACCGCCTTGGTGTCGGCAAAGGCACCAAGCTCCACCAGTTCCAGGGTTGCCTGGGCTTCCTCATTCAGCTGGTCCAGCACCCGCTTGGAGCGCCAGAACTGGTAGGACACCCCCAGTGTGCGCTGCAGGGCAATGCGCACATTTTCCCGGGCGGACAGGTGCGGAAACACCGCCGAGATCTGGAACGAGCGAATCATGCCTTGCTGGGCAATGCCGGCGGGCCGGGAGTGGGTGATGTCTTTACCGTCGTAGATGATCTGGCCGGCGCTGGGCTTGAGAAACTGGGTCAGCAGGTTGAAAAAAGTGGTTTTGCCGGCACCATTGGGGCCAATGAGGGCATGGATGCTCCCCGTCTCCACTTTCACGCTGACGTTGTTAATAGCGGTAAAGCCCTTGAAATCCTTTTGCAGATTCCGGGTTTCGAGGATGATCGGGGGAGGCGTTGTCTGTTCGCCCGCAGCTTGGTCGTTCACGGAAATACACCCCTTTCGGTTCAAGTCGGCGACGGCTGCGCCGCAGGTTCGTTATTATTTGTTATTCAAAATTTTTCTGAAAAGGTTGCAGATACTGCCAATTGAACTGACATTCAGTAATAGTCGGGGAGTGTGGAGTCTGTCAAGAAAAGAGGGGAGGCAGGATGCCTCCCGGAAAGCGGAAACCGGCTTTACAGATACTGGTAACGCAGCAGCCGGTGCTTGATGCGTTCAAGGACCACCTGGTCGATCACCGCAGCCAGCACCGCGATTACCAGAATATTGGTCATTACACCGGTCATGTCGGCGATTTCACCGGAGTAGGCCAGGGATTTGCCCAGACCGGCACTGAAACCTACGATCATTTCGGCGGAAATCAATGCCCGCCAGGCGTTGCCGAAGGCCAGTTGAGCGCCGGTGATCAGTTCCGGCGTCACTGCCGGGAAATAGACCCGCTTGAGCATCTGCAGCTTCGAAGCGCCCATCACCCGGGCGGCGGCGATATGCACTTTTTCCACGCTCTCGGTGGCGTTCATCACGCTCAGGGCGGTGGGGAAAAAGGCACCAATGGCTACCACCACGATGATCGGCAGGTTGCCGAAGCCCATCAGGATCAGGAACAGCGGCACCCAGGCAATGGAGGGAATTGACTGCAGAATGATGATGGCGGCTTTCAGAGGGCTGCGAACCGCGTTCAGGGTGCCGCCCACCAGTCCGATCAGGATGCCGAGCACGATTGCGGAGCCGTAACCGGCACCCAGGCGGGTCATGCTGTTGCCCAGCCCTTCCCAGAAGGTCGGGCTGTTGAACTCTTCCCACAGACGGACAAAGGCGGCGGGAACGTCCGGCATCAGGAAGTCCGGCAGGAACCAGGCCGCCACCTGCCAGAAGAACAGAATGAAGGCGATGGCGACCACATAGGCCCGTTTGCTGGCGACGCCGGCGGTTTGATTAGTACTCATGCCTAGAGCTCACGGGCCTTCTGCCAGGACAGATCGAGCAGTGCGTCCACGTCGAAATCGCTCTCTGCCGAGAGAATACCCTGGGTCTGCATGATGCCGGCCAGTTCCTTCATCCGGTTGATGTCATCGTCCGTCAGTTTCGCGCTGAAATCATTGGTCTGGATGGCCTGGGTAATGACGTCCACCGCGGGAACCCTGCCCTGGTTACGTGATTCGACGAACTCACCCTTGATGAAATACTCGGTGATCAGCGGGGCCGCCTTCGCAGGTTCGCTTTCAAGCATGTCGATGGCCTCACGCTGGGCGTCCAGTGCTGCCCAGAGAACGTCTTTCCGGTTCTTCAGGGTGTCCGCGGAGGTGATGACCACCATGCACGGAAACGGCCAGACTTCGCCGATTTCATAGATCTGTCTGACCGGCGCCACCAGCCGGGCGATACGGTCGTAGGGTTCGAACAGGAAGGCCGCATCCATCCGGCCGCCGACCAGGGACTGAACGGCGACAGCCGGTGCCATACCCATGATGTTCAGATCGCCGGGCTGAAGGCCGGCGTTGTCGAGCATCACGCCTTTGAGCACGATGTCGGCAGTGCTGCCCTGCTTCTGGGAAGCCAGGCTTTTGCCTTTCAGGTCCGCCACCGACTCGATGCCGGAATCGTCACGCACCAGCAGGGAGTGATAACCGCGCTGGGCGCCGCCGACAATTTTCAGGTCCGCCCCGCGGGAGGCCCAGGTAAAGGCGTTGGAGAAGCCAAGCACGCCGATATCGAGCTGGCCGCCCACGATGCCCTTGATCAGGTCGGTGCCGGAGCTGAATTCGATCAGCCTGGCGTCCAGGCCGTATTTTTCATACAGCCCCGCCTCGTAGGCCAGCATGGCCTGGGCGTCGTCCATGACCCGGACGTAACCCACCCGGAATTCTTCTGCCGCGGTCACAGGATTGGTGATCACCAGGGCGAGCACCGCCATCAATATTGAGCGAATCATATAGCTTCTCCTTTCTCAACGCCGGTTGAGAGCGTGTCGGTGTCGATACCGAGCAGGTTCAGAACGTTGCGACGGATGTCAGCGAACGCCGACAGGTCGTGGGTTTTTGGAATATGCTCAAGGGCGATTTCCTTGAGTACAACGGCCGGGCGGTTGCTGAACACCAGCACCCGGTCCGCCAGGTACAGGGCTTCGTCGACATCGTGGGTGACGAGAACCACCGTTGGCCGCTCCTCTTCGATGAGATCTTTCAGAACGCTTTGCAGGGTCATCCGAGTGAGCGCATCCAGGGCGCCAAACGGCTCATCCAGCAACAGCACCTGGGGCCGGGCGATAAAGGCCCGGGCCAGGGCACAACGCTGGCGCATGCCGCCGGACACCTGGTGCGGGTAATACGCCTCAAAACCCGTAAGCTTTACCCGGCCCAGCCATTTGTGGGCTTCCTTGCGGGCGGCCTGCTTTGGCTGGTTCTGGAATTCCAGGGCCAGGGCCACATTCTCGATCAGTGTCATCCAGGGGTAAAGCGCATGCTCCTGAAACACCAGGGTTCGCTTTGGTGAGGGATTCGAGACGCTTTTGCCATCGGCCGTCAGCGTGCCGGAAGAGGCACTCTGCAAGCCAGCGACCATATGCAGCACCGTGGACTTGCCACAGCCGGAGGGGCCGACGAGGGCAACGATTTCTCCGGTTTTAATGGTGGTGTCGAACCGCTTGATGACATCCAGATCACCAAAGCTTTTGGTCACCTGGTTGAATTGGAGTTCCATATAGCCTGCCTGAATATGCTTATATTCTAAAAAAGAATAAACATTTACTATTTTATAACTACGAAGCGCCGTATAAAAGTGGATTATGCACTTGTACCTATTCGGAGACATTGGCGGAGAAGTGCACCAGCTCCACAAGGAGACAGGATCAGAGTGAAGTGGCCGTGCCGTGGGGGCGGCCCGGCCACACGGATTGATATCAGTCCCTGGCTGGCCTCTCAACGACCTTGCGTTTGCCCTTGGCGCAGCGGGACAGCGCCTTGAGGCCATCACCCTCGAAGGCATCCACACGGATAACGTCATAGAGTGCCGTCAACGCCTCCTGCAACTTGTCGCACTCGTCTGCCCTGACGACGCCCTCGGCGCAGGCCCAGTCCACCAGTTCCTTGCGTTCGTGGCCCATCAGCAGGGCAATGCCATCCAGTTCGTCTTCGTCCCGGTTGCGGATTGCTTCATGCAACCGGCTGCGCATTCCGGCCGTCTCGTTTGCCAGTTTGTACGCATTGAGTACCCGCCCCAGGGGATCTTCCGGGTCCATGGTGGTGTAGGCGCCACGGCTGATCCGCTGACGCACCGGGGTGTCCTTTACAATACTTTCAGCCACTCTGGCGCCGAGTTTGTCGTCCGGGCCATTGAGCCCGGTGGCGCCCAACGGGAATACCAGCAGGCGCAGTGGCCAGCGCAGGGCCGGAACCGGGAAGTTGATGATGGCGTCGCGCAGGGAACCCTGAAGGTCCCGCAGACAGGTTTTCAGGCACCATTCCACCAGTGGCCGCTGGTCATCCGGGTAGCCTTCCTCGTGCCACTGCTTGATCACGGCGGTGGCGTAGTACAACTGCACCAGGCAGTCCGCCATGCGGCCGGAGAGCCGCTGCCGGGCTTTGAGGCCACCACCGACCGTCAGCAGGGTCACGTCGGTCATCAGTGCGAACGCGGCCGAGAACCGGGCCAGTTGACGGTAGCAGGGCTTGATATCACCCTGGCGCGGCACCGATTCGATCCAGCCCCGGGTCAGGCCCAGCAGCAGGGCACGCAGGGCGTTGCGGGTGGTGTGAGCCAGATGGCGGTAGAAAATGCCATCGAATTTCTTCGCCGCCCTGTCTTCATCCTCCATGCCGGCCGCTTCGATTTCCTCCACGATAAAGGGGTGGCAGCGGATGGAGCCCTGGCCGAAGATCATCAGGCTGCGGGTGAGGATGTTGGCGCCCTCCACGGTGATGCCGATGGGCACCGCCTGGTAGGCCCGGGCGAGGAAGTTGCGGGGGCCGGTGATCACGCCCCGGCCGGCGACAACGTCCATGGCATGGTTGATCACCTCCCGCATCAGGTCGGTGTTGCGGTATTTCAGCACGGCGGACGGCACCGAAGGTCTTACTCCCCGGTCCAGCATGCCTGAGGTGAGCAACCGGGCCGCGTCCATCATGTAGGTGTAGCCGGCAATGGGTTCCAGGGCTTCCTGCACGCCCTCAAACTGGCTGATGGAATGGCCGAACTGCTCCCGGGTGTAGGCGTAGGAGCCGGTGGCAAGGCTGGCCACCTTGCCGGCGCCAGTACCCAGGGCGGGCAGGGAGATGGAACGGCCGATGGAGAGGCATTCCAGCAGCATGGTCCAGCCCTTGCCAAGCATGTCCTGGCCGCCGATGACCTGGTCCATGGGGATAAACACATCGTTGCCCCAGGTCGGCCCGTTCATGAACACGGTGTTCATGGGCAGGTGGCGGGCGCCGGCATTGACGCCCTCGGTCTCCCGCGGGACCAGGACGCAGGTCACGCCAATCTCGTCGTTATCGCCGAGCAGTTTGTCCGGGTCATAGACCTTGATGGCCAGGCCAATCAGTGTGGCCACCGGTGCCAGGGTGATGTAGCGCTTGTTCCAGGTCACCTTCAGGCCCAGTACTTCCTTGCCGTTCCATTCACCCTTGCCAACGATGCCCTTGTCCGGAATGGCACCGGCATCGGAGCCGGCCACCGGGGAGGTCAGGGCAAAGCACGGAATCTCGTCGCCGCCGGCCAGTCTCGGCAGGTAGTGCTTTTTCTGCTCATCGGTGCCGTAGTGCATCAGCAGCTCGCCGGGGCCGAGGGAGTTGGGCACCATGACGGTGACGGCGGCGGACACACTGCGGGTGGAGATTTTCATCACGATTTCCGAGTGGGCGGTGTTGGAGAACCCCAGGCCACCGTCCTCTTTCGGAATCACCAGGCCGAAAAAGCCCTTTTCCCGAATGAATTTCCAGACCTTGTCCGGCAGGTCGTACTGTTCGTGGGTGATCTTCCAGTCGTCCAGCATGGCGCAGAGTTTTTCCACCGGGCCATCCAGAAAGGCCTGCTCTTCGCTGGTGAGGTGTGCCGGTTTGGCGTCCAGCAGCTTGTTCCATTTGGGGTTGCCGGAGAAGAGTTCGCCGTCCCAGTCCACTGAGCCGGATTTCAGGGCTTCGGCTTCGGTATCCGAGAGCTTCGGCAGGCGGCTTCGAACCCAGCCAAGCAGCGGCCGGCTGAGTTTGTCCAGCCGTAAATCGCCGGGAACCGTCAGAATCAGGGCCAGGGCCAGTAAAACGCCGCCAAACAGAATGCTGACAAAATGCCAGTCGTCCTGAAACAGACCGATAACCGTGGCAATGGACATCACCAAAGCAGCTGTGGTGCCGCCGATACCCAGATAAATCAGTATCAGCGCACTGATCAGCAGGAAAAGAACACTCATGGGGCAGACCTCCGTATCGTGAATGTAATCAGCCGGATTGTGCTTCTAACCATCGGTCAAAGTTCCTGCGGTTGCAAGAGGAGCCGGCGGGTTGCGTGGCCTGGTTCCTAGGATCGGCCCTAAAGGCTGAGGCCAAAGATCAGTAACGCCAGTGTGGCCAGCAGCACCGCCACGTTTATTCCAAGCACAGAGTTAAGCCGCGGAGGGTCCGTCAGGGCTCCCGGCAGCCTGAGGCTGATCCACACAGCCGCCGGCGCCGGAGCAAGCGCGATGGAGGTCCATGCCGGCAACCAGCCTGCCAGTATGCCGGCCCCCAGGACACCGTAACTTCCCAGCAACAGACTGCCAGCGAGCCGGGCTGCCGCGGGTTGGCCCAGAGTTATTACCAGGTGTCGCCGCCCGACTTTCCGGTCTGCTTCGGCATCCGGTATCTGATTGATCAGCAGTAGCTCGCTGACCAGCAGCAGGCTTATTACCGAGACCGCGATAGCTGCAGCATCCAGCCGGGCGCCCAGGGCAATCAGGCTGCCCAGTATCATCACCGGCCCGAAGCCCAGCCCCGGGGCCAGCAGGCAGATGATGGGCGAACGGGTAATCCAGCGGGTGTAAGTCAGTACCAGCACCACGCCCGCCGCCCCGAGCACCAGCATGGGCACCCCACGGAGCCAGATAAAGTACAGGCCGATGGCCACCACCACGGCCAGCGTGCCGAGAGCCGCCAGCAACACGCCTTTTGCGGCAACGGGAACCTCCGGAAGCGCCCCGCTGCCGCCGGAAAAGGGCGTGCGCCGGGTGATCAGATCCAGCCCGGAAACAAAGTCCTCGTATTCATTGAGCAGGTTGACCGCCGCGTGGGCGAGCAGTGCGCCGACCAGAACCAGAAAGGTATCCAGTAACGCCGGTGGCTCCCCCTGTTGCCAGGCCAGTGCCACACCGAGGCCCGCACACAGGGGGGCGAGCACCAGAAAATTGGGGCGGGTGGCGCGCACGACCGCAGCGGTTTCAGACATGGGGTCCTTCCTCAACGAAACAGGGCTGACTTGATCCGGTGGTCAGATGTAACCGGCAGCGAATACCAGCCCGAGCACCACGGGCATCACAACAAGACTACCAAGATTGCTCAATAATACCAGTGAGGCCACCTTATGTGGCTCCTGGCAATACTGTTCAGCCACTATGTAGTTCAGTACCGCCGGCGGCAGGGCGGCGAATACCCACAGCGCCGCAACCTGCATCCCCGGCAGGTCGAGGATGGCGATCATGGGCCAGGCCAGCAGCAGGCCACTGGCCGGGCAGGCGATTGCACCGAGCATGCCCAGTTTCCAGTCGCTGAAGTCCACATCCAGCATGCGGACGCCCAGAGCAAACAGCATCAGCGGAATGCTGACACCACCCAGCATGTTCAGTGTCTCCAGCAGCCACTCCGGTAGAGGAACGCCGCCAAGGTTCACCGAAAGCCCGGCAACACTGGCGAGCACAATCGGCAGTTTCAGGCGTTTCACAATGGAGGCATGGTGGTCCAGTATGTACAGGCCGACAGAGAAGTGCAGCAGCATTTCCACGATAAACAGCACAATCGCCGCTGGCAGGGCCGCGTCACCGAAGGCCAGCACCAGTAGGGGAATACCCATGTTGCCGGAATTGTTGAACATCATGGGCGGCAGGAAGGTTTTCAGGTTCAGCTTCAGAATCCTGGCCAGCGGATACAGCACGATACCCGAACCAAGCACCACCACCGTGGCCGCCAGCGCCAACTGGGCATAGTCCTGCAGGGGGGCCTTCTGGTCCGCCAGCACCGCAAACACCAGCATGGGGACGAACAGTTCCATGTTGAGAACGTTGAGCCCCTGGATATCCGGGGTGCGGTAACGGCCATAAAGGGCACCGCAACCGGCGATCAGGAAAACCGGCAACAGGGTGGACAGAATCTGGCCGATCATTGAACAGGCTCCGACAGGCGTAAGAGAGATAGCGAATGAATAATCCGTTAGGTTCGCAAGTATCGAGCCGGTTGGGCAAGTATTATTCGCAAACGTTCGACCAAAGCCGGAGGCAACTGGGTGTGAACGGACCAGGTTGCGGTGGCCGGCCAGGCCCACCAAAATACTGGCCTGAGGTTTTAAATTGCTGCGGAGAGTCCCTGTGTCCAGTCCCTTTGATCAGCCTGTTTCCCGGGAAAACACCTGTTCGGTCAAGTTTGATGCCCGTAGGGCCGTGTTTGGCCGCGATGACGTTATTCCGGTGTGGGTTGCCGACATGGATTTTGCCGCCCCTGAGGCGGTTACCCGGGCGCTGAGCGAGCGGGCTGCACATCCGGTGTATGGCTACACCCTGTTTCCGGACAGTCTTTACCAGTCCATGATCGACTGGTTCGCCGACCGACATGGCTGGGAGATCCAGCGGCAATGGATCCTGATGGCACCCGGTGTGGTCCCGTCCCTGAACGCGGCCTGCATAGCCTATGCCGGGCCGGGCGAGGGTGTCATCATCCAGCCACCGGTGTATCCGCCGTTTTTCAGTTCGGTCCGGCACAGTGGCCGGAAGGTGATCGAGAACCCCCTGGTGCCGGAAGACCCTGACACCGGCGAGCCCGGCCACTACCGGATGGATCTGGATCACCTTGAGCAGTGCGCCGCTCGGCCGGATGCCCGTATCCTGTTGCTGTGCTCACCCCACAACCCGGTCGGGCGGGTATGGTCTGATGAAGAACTCAGGGCCGTGCTCGCCATTGCCCGCCGGCATCAACTGGTGGTGGTCTCGGATGAGATTCACTGCGACCTGACCTATCGGGACAAACCCCGCCACACCCTGTTGGCCAATCTGGCCGGGCCGGAGGATGCCCTGGTGATGGCCGTGGCACCCAGCAAGACTTTCAATATGCCCGGCCTGGGGCTATCCGCGCTGGTGATCCCCGATTCGGACCGGCGTAGGGCCATAAAAGCCGTGTTCGCGTCCATGCATCTGCCCCAGTGCAACCCGTTCAGCATCGCCGGCTTCGAAGCCGGTTACCGCCACGGCGGTCCCTGGCTGGATGATCTGATGGCCTACCTTCAGGCAAACCGGGATTATGTGGTGGAGGCAGTCAGCCAACGGCTGCCGGGCATTCGGGTATCGGCACCGGAAGGCACCTATCTGATGTGGCTGGATTGCCGCGGGCTGGACCTTGACGATGCCGGCCTGAAGCGGTTTTTTGTCCGGGACGCCGGTGTTGGCATGAATCCCGGGGTATCGTTTGGTGACCAGGGCAGCGGCTTCATGCGGCTGAACATCGGCTGCCCCAGAGCCGTGCTTGGAGAGGTTCTGGGCCGGATAGAAACCGCGCTTGGGAACTTCAGCCCGGATCATAGGGCTTAGCGGCGGCCGGAAGTGAGAGACCAGGTATCAGCAGCACCAGAAAGAGGAAGCTGCGAAAGCGTCGGATGAGTTCAGTCATGGCTGTCTCCCTTTGCTTGCTGTTCTTTGATCCGGTAGTGCGCACGTTTGCCGGTCTGGGTTGCCAGTAACAGTCCGGCGAGAATCAGCAGACCACCGATGATATGAAACACTCCAAGGGACTCCCCCAGAAAGACACCCGCCAGCACGGAGGCGAAGACCGGTGTCAGGTACATGAAGATGGCCGCCCGGGCCGGGCCGATTTTATGCACACCGTGATTCCAGAAAGCGTAGGCCAGAATGCCCGGGAAAATGGCGAAATACAGCAGGGGCAGAGCTGTGCTCCGCGACAGATCAAAACCACCTGCGAAGAAAAGCAGATCGGTGAGGTAAAAAGGCAGTATCACCAGGGTACCCAGAAGTATCTGGGTGGTCAGGAAGGTCAGGGCCGGCAGCGGCACCGCCTGGCGTCGCAGCAGGACCGAAAACAGCCCCCAGCTGAAGACCGCCGCCACCATGATCAGGTCCCCTGGCTGTGTCTGCAGGCCGGTGAGTACCGCAATGTCGCCCCGCGCCACGACGGTGACAATCCCGATGATGGCCAGGGCGATACCGAGGGCCTGGATGGGCCGGGTCCGGTCGCCGAGCAGAATCCAGGCCAGCAGTGCCACGAAGATCGGAATGGTGGCGTTGATCAGGGCGATGTTGGTGGCCGTGGTGGTGGTTGCCGCGAAGTAGAGTAACGAGTTGAAGGCTGCCACGCTGAAGGTCGCCAGGGTCAGCATGGACCGGAAATGCTGGCGAATAACCTGGCGGTGGCGCCAGACACCCGGAAGCCCGAAGGGCAAGAGGATGGCGAGTGCAATGATCCAGCGCCAGAAGGACATGGACAGGGGCGGGATATTCTCAACCGTGCCCCGGGCGACAACGGCATTGCCGGCCCAGAACAGGGGTGTCAGAACCAGGCCAGCGTAGGCCAGCCCGGGAGTTCGGGGCAAGATTCCGGCGTTTTCCGCAGACACGCGCGCTCCTGTTGGTTGGGGGGGTGGCCAATAAAACGCATAGGATACTACTCTCCCGGAACTTCTGCCTCCGTACCAATGTGGTAGGCCGCGAAACCAGCCATTCCGGCAGGTTGACGATGGGAATGCCTACGACCCGGCCAGAGAGTTTTTCCGGGTTCAGGTCATACACGGTCTGGCGAATAATCTCGATCCTGTTGACCCTCCTGGGATATATTCCGGGGATTGTGCATGCCGTGTACATCATTGCGAAAAAGTAGTGGCTTACCGGCTAGTTGTCTGGTCTGAGGTGCCAAAGATCGCCGTCTCTGAAGGCTCTGTGCTCGGCCTCCAGCTTCAGCAGGTGCGCCAGTGCTGACCGTTCGGCCACCCCGTGAATCGCCGCCGGTACATCATCGTATGCCTTTGCTGTCAGCGTTTTAAGATTCACCGGGGTCAGCGCTTTCAGAGTACGAGCGATCTTGTGCTCCCGTGACAGCCGGTGGGTAATCAGGAAATCAATGACCGCTTCCGGTTGCCCCATCAAGAATCCATGGGCCGGGGCAATGTGGCGGATGGACTCGGCCAACAGGTCGTACAGGGACTCAATATAGGCCTTCATGTCCCCGTCCGGCGGATTAATCACCACCGTGGACCCCTGCATGATGTGGTCACCGGAGAACAGCAGCTCCTGATCGGTCAGCAGATAACACAAATGATTCGAGGCATGGCCCGGGGTGTGCAGTACTTTCAGAATCCCGGCTTCGGTAACAATCAGATCACCGTGCCCGGGTTTGTCATCCGCCCGGAACGTCTGGTCCTGACTCGCGCCCTTGGGCGCCGGCCAGCCGTAAACACGGCAACCGGTTCGCTCCTTGAGAGCCGCAACCGCCGGCGAGTGATCCTTATGGGTGTGGGTAACCAACACCTGATCAATCACCCCACCGGTCACCTCCAGAATCCGCTCAATATGGTTGTCGCTCGCGGGGCCGGGGTCAATCACGGTAAACCGCTCATGACCCAGCAAATAGGTGTTGGTGCCCGGCCCGGTCATCATCCCGGGGTTGGGTGCCGTCAGCCGGATCACCCCGGCCGCCACTTCCACCGGCTCACCGGGAATAATCTCTGCCCGGGTTGATCCCTCCCCTTCCGGATCCAGCTTGACCGCCTCGTCATAGGCCGGCGCCCCCGGTTCCAGCGTCACCGGCTTGCCCTTCTTCAGTCCCGGCCAGGGTTGACTTGGGTGAGGCCCAGGTGGATTGGCGTGGGCATAGCGCATGAGCGCATCGGTGGTTTCGAAATCACTGAGCACCCGCAGCGTCCGGATTGTGGGAAGCCCTAGCAACCGCTGGCCATTCCGATGATCCTCAAGCGCCTGCTCCGGGCGAATCCAGACATGATCAATGGTCTCCACCCCATCATGGCTGGCCAGTTGCCCCTCTGGAGCGGTAGCCACAAAAAACCGCGTATCGAACCGCCGTGGCGGCCCCGGCGGCGTAACCCAGCGGCCCAGGTAGGCCAGCCTGTCCAGCGGAATCGACAACCCATGGTTATCGCACAGGCTGGCCAACGACAAGTCGCCCCTGAACAAAGCTTCCCGGTCGCCATGGGCCGGATGGTCCCCGGAAACCGGATGCCCCTGCGCATCCACCGCAACCAGAATCCCGGCTTCCTCAAAACACTCCCGAACCGCCGCCAGCATGTAATCCGCGCCACCCTCGTCGACACTCATGGTCTGACTGACCTCGGCATCTCCGGGACCGAGAGCGTGTTCCCGCCCGCCGGGCTCGTGCTCTTCGACTCTTCCTCCCGGGAACACAAAATACCCGGGCATGAACACCGCATCCCAGGTACGTTGCAGCAGCAGGACTTCAAGGCCTTCGGCAGTGTCGCGAATTAAAACCAATGTGGCGGCAGGGCGGATATCCATAAAACTCCAAATGCGATCTTTATTATTCGGTGCGCGAAGAGAGTACGAACGACATCAGGAAAGAGCCTTCCAAAACTGTGTGGAGCCAGGGATGGCGGAACTCAAGCGTCACAGGGACGTGCCGCAAGGAGCGTGTTTTGGAAGGCTCTTTCCTGATGTCGCTGCACCAAAGCTTACAGCGCAAAGGTCCAATAGCAAGATAACCGATTTAAAGCAGAACGTCTTGAGATGAACACTAAAGTCGAACAGCGTATGATTCGCCCCCAGAGACCCAGCGAGAACAGGAACCCCCCGTGGCCCGAATCAAACTCTCCTTCCCGGACGACGCCTTCCGCTTCGAAACCAGGATGCCCGTCAGGATCACCGACATCAACGGCGCCAACCACCTGGGCAATGACGCCCTCATCTCCATGCTCTCCGAGGCCAGGGCCCAGTTCCTGGTCAGTTATGGCCTCCAGGAAGCGGGTAAGGATAGCACCGGCATCATCGTCACCGACCTGGCCACCATGTACCAGTCCGAGTCCTTCTTCCCGGAAATGCTGCGCTTCGAAGTCGGCCTGATGGACTTCAACAAGTACGGTGGGGATTTTGTCTTCCGGGTCACCAAAGCCGAGAGTGGCCAGCCTGTGGCCCTGGCCAAGTACGGATTCGTGTTCTTCAACTACCAGCGCAAGGAAGTGGTGCCGGTACCGGAAAGCTTCCGCTCACGCTTTGCCTGACCCATCACTGGACATGAAGGCGGGGTCAGATGAACGCTTTCATCTGACCCCATTCTGGCTCGTGCTGCTCTGGAGCGGTTTCATGCCGGAGCGATAAAAACTGTAAGCCACAACGCCAGCAAAGAGATTGCCCACCAGCGCGCCACTCATGAGGCCAAAGATGCCATTGATCTGGCTGCCCAGCCAGAGTAACGGCAAGTAGCAAAGAAACAGTCGCAAAGTGGATACCAGCAACGCCCGCATGGCCAGTCCCAGGGCGTTGCATACCGACACCATCAGCATACACACGCCCAGACCGCTGTAACTGAGCGGGACCCGCACCAGATATGCAGCCAGTACCTCCTGGACATCGCTGTCGTTTGAGAACAATTCAGACACCAGCCCGGAGGCCACCACCCAGGTCAGACCAATGGCCAGCTGCCAGACCACCACGAACCGGACCGCGATGCGCACCAGTTTTCGGATCTGTTCAATATCCCCGGCACCCAGCAACTGGCCAATCATCGGTGGCATCGACATGGTCAGTGCCAGCACGACGATAAGGGAGAAAAACTCCAGGCGCGTGCCGAGGCCCCAGGCGGCCACGGCCCCGGAGCCGAAGCCGGCGACAAGGGCCGTTGCCAGCATCGCCGAGACGGCGGGCATCAGCTGGCTGACCATGGCCGGGGCCATGATGCCGTTGAGCTGCTTAAGGGCCTGCCAAAGGGCAAGCTGGCGCAGATCAAACCGGACCCAGTGACGCTTCAGAAGTTTCGGGTAGATCACCAGGCAACCGATACCGAACGAGGTGACGGTGGCCCAGGCGGCGCCGGGTAACCCCCAGCCAAAGGTGAAAATATAGAGCGGATCCAGGGCGATGTTGGTCAGGCTGGTGGCCACCATCATGTACCCTGGCAGTTTGGTGTCGCCATGGGAGCGGCACACACTGTAGCCGAAATACAGAACCGCGCCGGTCCAGGCGGCAATCAGCCAGGGAATCCAGTAGCGCCTGATCAGCGGCAGCAGTGTCTCTTCCGCGCCGAGTGCGGTCATGATGTGGCCCTGGAGAAGCCACAGGGCCGCGCAGATCAGGAAAACCAGTGTTCCACCTACGGTAATGATCAGGCCGCCAAGACGATTGGCACGGAGTTCGTCACCCGCACCCAGTGTGCGGGCAACGATGGCGGTGGTGGCAATGCCCAGGCCCACCTGAAGACCGATGATCAGTTGCTGCATTGGCAGGGTGAAGCCGAGCGCTGCCAGCGGATCTTTCCCCAGTTCCCCGATAAAGGCACTGTCGGCCAGTTGGAAGGTCATCAGGGAGAGTACCCCGAACAGCATGGGCCAGGTCATGCTGTAGAGCTGGCGGGCCAGGCCTGGGGTTTGGGCGGTGGTCTGCACGGGGCGTTGTGGGCCTTCGGTTGGGGTTCGGGCTTTGGGCGGGGATTCTAACAGGTTCTGTTTTTGGGGCACGCAGTCGGCTGGGGGCGGATTTCTGAAACACGCTGTGAATACTTCCCTGTACGCTCGGCTCCGCCATCCATGGCTCCGCACGGTTTCAGAAATCCGCCCCCATCCAACTGCCCCGGCAACCGGAGATATGTCCGGCGGCGAGGGCGATAAGAAGCTTTACAGCACCTTCAGCGCCGCATCGTAATCCGGCTCGCTCTTGATCTCGTCAACCAGCTCGCTGTGCAGAACCTTGTTGTTTTCGTCCAGCACCACCACCGCGCGAGCACAGAGGCCGGCCAGAGGGCCGTCCTGGATGGCGACGCCGTAGTCCTGCTGGAAGCTGTAGTTCCGGAAGGTGGAAAGGGTTTCGACGTTTTTCAGGCCTTCGGCACCGCAGAATCGGGCGGCGGCGAAGGGCAGGTCTGCGGAGATAACGAGTACCACGGTGTTGTCGAGGTTGCCGGCTTTTTCGTTGAATTTCCGGGTGGAGGCGGCGCAGACGCCGGTGTCGATGCTGGGGATGATGTTCAGGATTTTGCGCTTGCCGGCCCAGTTATCGAGCTTGACTTCTTCCAGGCCACTGTTGGTCAGGGTGAAGGGCGGTGCGTTGTCGCCTGTCTCGGGGAATTTGCCGCTCAGTTCAATGGGGTTGCCGTCCAGGGTAACGTTGTTCATGGGGATTGCTCCTTGTCGCTTGGTTTAGAGTCTTACGTACTCTGTGTAGACCACTTTGGATGATTTTGCCCGTCGGCTCGTGGGAGGACAGTGTGGGAGTGGCTTCGAACGCCAGAGCAAATATTCAGTTGCCTGTTGCCCCTTGTGGCTCGAAACCTTCGGCAGGATAACGCTGAACCATCAGCAGATAACAGCCCATGGCAATGGCGGTGCTCCGGCGCTCCTGTCTGTTGGCGTTGAGTGATTGTTCAAATTCCGATACCGTGGCTTCGGTACACGACACCAACACCCTTTCCGGACGAGGAGTGCCTTCGATGACCATGACTCTCGCTTTCGACGTTTACGGAACCCTGGTCGACCCCATGGGCATGTCCCGCCTGCTGGCGGAGGATGCGGGTAACAAAGCCGAAACCGTGGCCGCGCTCTGGCGCGAGAAACAGCTGGAGTTCTCGTTCCGCAAGGGCCTGATGAAAGTCTACGAAGACTTCGGTGTGTGTACCCGGCAAGCCCTGCGCTACGCTATGGCCGCCCACAAACTGACCCTGTCTGAAGAGCGCGAAAATGTCCTGATGGCGGCCTATTTGTCCCTGCCTGCGTTCGACGATGCGTTGCCGGCGTTAAAGAGCCTGAGAGGCGAGTATCCGGTTTTCGCATTCTCCAATGGCGGCTACCCGGCACTGGAGAAAGTGCTCGGGCACAACGACTTGCTTGACCAATTTGAAGGTCTGGTATCGGTAGACGATATCAAGAGCTTCAAACCGGACCCGGCTGTCTATGCCTACGCCCGACGTGCTACGGGTTCTTGGGAAAAGCCCTTGTGCCTTGTTTCCAGCAACGCCTGGGATGTCATTGGTGCAAGGGCAGCCGGGTTGTTGGCAGTCTGGGTCAAAAGAGATCCGGATAAAGTGTTCGAAGACTGGGGAATAGAACCCTCGGCAGTTATCAGCAGCCTTTCGGAGTTGCCTGAGATTTTGAAGGGCCTCTGACTCTGTGGAGGCGACCATCGGGGCGGCGCCTGGCCTTACCATGGTGTCTTCTCTGCCGGCAATAGTCAGTAAGTTGGCACTTGCATTTTCAAGTCTGGCGATATCTTCGCCGATCTGGATCTCGCCTCTGGACAGCTGGTTGTCGATCCAGACTCTCGCCACCGTGTCCTGAATAATGCCCCCGGGGTAAGCCACCATACGATCCAGAAACGCCGACGTGGTAGCGTGATTGGTGACAAATTCCCGGTCCCCCAGGCGGATGATCAACTCCCAATAGTTCATCACGCTTCTGATCGGATTGGTCAGAAGCGTGATGAACAAAGCACCATGGCATAACTGTCACATCCGGTGGGCAAACCGGTCACTTCGGGCCACTGCCCAATCCCGCCTGTGGTTGATATGATTGCACCCCACTGGACACAAAAACCAAAAACAGGACCGCCATGCTTAGCTTCCTCCCTGCTCCCGTTATCGGCATACTCAACTCCATCCTGCTGGGAATCAACACCCTGTTCTGGTGCATCCTGCTTTACATTCCGGCCATCCTGAAACTGATTATCCCCATCAAGGGTTTCCGGGTCCTGTGCACCAAAGCCATTATCTGGGTCGCCGAAGCCTGGGTCGCCTGCAACACGGGCTGGATGAAGCTGACCCACAAAACCAAATGGGAAGTGAAAGGCGCCGAAAACCTCAAACGGGAAAGCTGGTACCTGGTGCTGGCCAATCACCAGAGCTGGGTTGATATCTTCGCCATGCAGCGGGTCTTCAATCACCGGGCGCCGTTCCTGAAGTTTTTCCTCAAGCAGCAACTGATCTGGGTGCCGGTTATCGGTCTGGCCTGGTGGGGGCTCGACTTCCCGTTCATGAAGCGATACACCCGCGAGTATCTGATCAAACACCCTGAAAAACGGGGCGAAGATCTCAAGGCAACCCGCCGGGCCTGTGAGCAGTTCCGATATACCCCGGTCAGCGTCATGAACTTCGTGGAAGGCACCCGGTTTACCCAGGCCAAGCACGACAAGCAGAAGTCCCCCTACAGCCACCTGCTTACCCCCAAGGCCGGCGGCGCCGCCTTCGTGCTCGACGCCATGGGCGACTCGATCCAGACCCTGGTGGATGTCACTATCGCCTACCCGGGTGGCGCACCGACCTTCTGGGAGTTTATCTGCGGCCGGGTGAGCGAAGTTAAAATGGAAATTCACACCGTTGATATCCCGGAACACCTGAAAGGCCGGGACTATTCAACGGATGCCGAGCACCGCCGGAATGTCAAAAACTGGCTGGGGGATCAGTGGCGGGCGAAAGACGAACGGCTGGAGAGGATGCTGGCCCGATAAGTATCGGGATCAGCTCTCGGGATCGTCCTCCACGTCACCCGGATGCTCCCGCTTGTAGCGCTCCCACTCTGCCCAGTCGTGGGGCGTTCCGGCGCGGGGCCTGCGCAGGTGCCTGGCATGCTCCAGGGCATTGTGGCGAAGGCTGTGGTCCCGCTCGTCGTCTTCCCTGTCAAAGCCATATTTCTTCAGAAACTCGTCAGGGCGGATGGCCATGGCGCACCTCCATCAATAGCTCATGTTCCCAGTAATACGATGCGCCTGCCGCTGTGGTTTTTCAACCGCTGTCAGCTTTGTTCACGGCCGGGATCTCGTCGGCTTCCACCAGTTTGAAATTGATCTGCCTGCGTTCTTCGTCTACCCCGGCAAAGCTCACCGTTACCGGCTGTTCCAGTTGGAAGATACCGCCATTCTTGTTGTGGATCAGGCGCAGGGTGACTGGATCAAAGCTGAACTTGCCGTCAAGATCCTTGCAGCTGACAAAGCCTTCCAGCCCGTTGGCGTCCAGACGCACGAAGAAACCGGCCGGTACTGTGCGGCTGATCACGCCGGCCATGGGCGCTTCGCCGAGGGTTTTGGCAAAGTCGCTCTTGAGCCAGGCCTCCAGGCTGTTCGCCGCCTGACGGGCGCGGATCTGGGCAGCCTGCAGGGCCTCCAGTTGATCCCCTGTCAGGGCGTTCATGGGGGTGTCCCACAGGGCGGCCTTGATCAGCCGGTGTACGTAGAAATCGGAGAACTTGCGCAGCGGTGAGGTAAACGTGGTGTAGGCATCCAGGCCCATGCCCTGATGCGGGGCGGGTTTGAAGCTCAGCTCGGCACGAGCCAGCTGGCGGGAGAGGATGGCCTTGACAGGCACCTCTGCGTCCAGCGCTTCGGTTTCGTTCATCAGTTTCCTGAACCCGACGGCCTGGTGGGCATCTATTCCCGAAAGGTGCGGCGCATGGCTGTCGATCAGTGCCCGGATGTTGTCGGCACGATCATCCCGCAGCCCGGGATGCCGAATAAACAGGCCGGCGGTCTGGCTGGTGAGGAAGTCGGCGGCGCAGCGGTTGGCGGCGACCATGCATTCCTCCACCAGGCGATGGGCTTCATTCTGAAGCGACGGCTCAATCAGACGGATGCGTTTATTCTCGTCCAGCCGCAGCCGGAATTCCGGCCGGTCACCACTGAGCAGCGCATGTTCGCTGCGCCATTTTCTCAGGGCTGTGGCTGCCTGGTGCAACTGGTCCAGGCTGTTACCCACGGCGTCCGGCAGGGCCTTGATGTCGTCGTCTTCCCGGCCTTCGATCAGGTTGGAGACCAGCTCGTAACTGAGTTTGCCCTTGGACCGGATCACCGCCTGGTGAAAGCTGTAGTCGCCGAGGCTGCCGTCGTTGTTGACCTGCAGATCGCACACCAGTGCCAGCCGCTTTAGCTCTGGCATGAGCGAGCAAAGACGGGTGCTGATGCTGTCAGGCAGCATCGGCAGTGGCTCGCCGGGGAAGTAGATAGCGGTAGCCCGGTTGAACGCTTCCTGTTCCGCCGGGCTGTTGGTGTCGATCACGGCGGTCGGGTCGGCAATGGCGATCGAGAGCGTCCAGCCGGTGGCATTGGGTTCGGCCAGCAGGGCGTCATCCATGTCCTGGGTGCCCGGGCTGTCGATGGTGACATAGGGGCGGTCGGTGCGGTCTTCCCGGCCGGGTTCCCGGGATTCGATGTCGCTCTCACTCAGACTGTCGGCCTGTCTCTGCACCGTTTCCGGCCAGGTGTCCGCCAGGTCAAAGGTTGCCAGGGTGAAGGCGCGTTCGATGCCGGGTTCCCCGGCCTTGCCGATAACCCGCAGCACCCTGGCCTGGCCCTTGCCATCCTTGATCGGATGTTTGTGAATCTGGCAATAGATGTAGTCATCCGGCTGGGCATTCATCCGTTCTTTGGGCGGAATGAAGATCCAGCGGTTGATGCCCGGGGTCTCGGGTACCACAAAGTGACCCTTGCCCTTGACCAGGTAACGGCCAACAAAGGTGTTCAGGCGGGTTTCCAGCAGTTCGTCCACCACACCCTGGGTCTTGCCTTTCTCCACTTCCTGCTCGGTGACATTCACCCGGTCTCCCGGCAGGACTTTCTGCATTTCTTCCGGAGGCAGAAAAACATCGCGGCCCTCGTCAAGCGCAACGAACCCGAAGCGGCCATTGGTGGCTTTGACGATACCGGGGAAGACTACCTTGTTTTCCTCGATATCGGATTTCAGCTGGCGCAACTGGCTGAGAGCGTCGGCATTAAGCATGAAGTAACCTGGCTGGTAAATAATGAATGATGGGGCGGAGTATAACGGTTATGGCTTCATGCGTCAGATAGCAGAATACCCGAATCAGATCTCGGCCCAGAATCGCTGGAGATTGGCCAGGGACTTGGTGAGCAGATCGAACTCGGTCGTCTTGCCCTCACGTTCGAAAAGTTGCCGCCGGGCTGTGTCGAGGTCAAACAGCACTTCTCTGTGAGCCGGGTCCCGGATGGTACTCTGAATCCAGCCAATGGCGACACGGCGCTGGCCAAGGGTCACTGGCTCAACCCGGTGCAGGGTCGAGGAGGGATAGACCACGGCGGCGCCGGCGGGCAGTTTGTAGGACTGTTCACCGGCCGTGGTATCGGTTACCAGCTCACCGCCCTCGTAGCTGTCGGGGTCATCCAGGAACAGGGTAAAGGAAATGTCGGTCCGCAACCGGCCAGGCCCGCGGCCCATTACCGGGTCGTCCACGTGGTTACCGTAGGTCATGCCAGCCCGGTAGCGACTGAACAGGATCGGCGCCATTTTCGCGGGCCTGGCCGCCATCTGGAAGAGCGGGTGTCCGGTCAGTGCCTTCTCCACCTCGGTGCGAAGCGCGTTCGCGGTTTTGCCGGCCATCTGCAGCTGCTCATTGTTCTTGACCAGTCTGGCGTGCCAACCGGCGGTGTTGCGGCCATCTTCAAAGCTACCAGCGTCCATTGTGGTGCGTATACGGCTCAGTTGCCCGGTGGTCAGGATCTCGCTGATGCACAGAATCATGGTGTCTCCAATCCGCAATAGGAATAATTTGCAATTAAGCCCAGCATTAAAGCATCATGCCCGACCATGGCACAGCCATCAATCTTCCCGCCGTTGAGGGCGCTCAGCCTGCGGCCTGCTTGAGGAGAGCACGATGACAAATCAGAAACTGAAACTGTGGACCTGTGTCGGTGTGGCGACATTACTGACAGGCTCCGGCGCCCTGGCCGATGAGCAAAAAGACCGGCATAACGCAGATAGGATCACCTCTGGAGCCCATGGTGGAGAGGGCGGCGAAGGTGGTGCTGCGCTCAGCTATTTTGCTGCCGGTGGCGAAGGTGGCGAAGGTGGCGAAGCTGGAGGTTCCGTATCTGCCGTTGAGTCCGACGGAGCCTATGTTGCCATGCTCCGTATGATGCAGGGGCACCTGATGGCCGCCCGGGAGCTGATCAAATCGGGGAAAGTCGCCGACGGCCGGCCCCATCTGACCCATCCCTGGGTTGAGGTATATCCGGTGGCCGAGGCAGGCCTTGAGAGCCGGGGTCAGAAAGAGCTGCGCAACCATCTGAAGGCACTGGCTGAAAAGGCCGGACAGGTGGAAAACTGGGGGGATGTCAGCCAGGAATTCCAGGCGGCCTGGGGGGTTATCCAGAAGGCGGAAAAATCCGTTGAGGGCCAGAGTGCCGCCAGCGTGTCCGCAGTTGTGCTGTCGCTGACCAAGCAAGCGGTACTGGAGTACGATGACGCGTTGGAGAACGGGCGTTTCGTGGCAGAGCATGAATACCAGGACGGCCGTGGCTTCGTGATGTCGGCCCGCGATTATCTGGACAGCCACCAATCAATGCTGAAGCAACAGAACACGGAAGCCTGGCGGGATGCCGGCAAGGCTCTGGATGACATGCGGAAGGCCTGGCCAACGGCCGTGCCGCCGGAACAGCCTGTCATGCCCGTTGCCAATCTTTATGCCGCCCAGGCGCGTCTGGAGCTGGCACTGGCACCTTACCTGTATTGAGCCCGGCATCTTTCCGGGGCCGCAGTGGCCCCGGTTTTGGTGTCCCGGGCCTTAATGTCCGGGTTAATTGTACTGGGTAAATACCCGGGTCTGGCCGGCCTCGTTAAACAGGATGATCTTGTAATGGTCTTTCCGGCCACCCATTTCCATGCCTGGCGAGCCGATCGGCATGCCCGGAGCGCTCAGGCCGGTTGCCTGGGGTGCTTCGCTGAGCAGGCGTTTGATGTCATCCGCCGGAACATGGCCTTCAATCACATAGTCACCCACAAAGGCGGTGTGGCAGCTGCCAAGACCCGGAATCAGGCCGGCATCGGCCTTGATCTTGCCCATGTCATTGGAGTTGGTTGTCTCAACCTCAAAGCCGTTCTCTTTCAGGTGGTCGACCCAGTCGGTGCAGCAGCCGCAGGTCGGTGATTTGTAGACATGGATACTCTGGGCGGCACCCGCCGCCAGCGCGGTGGTGCTGAAGCCCAGGGTGGCCATCAGGCCGAGAGCCAGGGTGTGTTTTTTCATGGTGTTTTCCTCAGTGGTGAATGTTGGTGTTCGGTTGAGCCCTTTTCGCCGGTGCATGCCGGTGCGGGGCTCATCAGGATTCCCCAGACAGCATAGAGCAGGCTGGCGGTCACCGGAATACCCAGTGTGTTGTAGACGAAAGCGCCAACACTCCTTTGCTATTGTTCCTCAACACGATGATTTTGCCCCCAGGCGGGTACAGGGTCTTCCCAGTGTTCGATCAACCGGCAGATGGTATGGCCATCCGGCGTGCCATCCGGCATGGCCTGCCAGGCAGACATGGCCGCGGTCATCCGCTCGCGCAGCTGCTGCAACTCACGAATGTCCCGCTCGACCTCCGCAAGCCGCTGCTGAAACACATCCCGTACCATCGGGCATGGCGAGTGGTGACCGTCCGCCTGATCCAGAATCTGCCGGATCTCCGGCAATGAAAACCCCAGCTGCCGGGCCTTCCGGGCAAACCGGAGGCGCCGCAGATCGTCGGCATCAAACTGCTGGTAGTTGTTGTCCGGATTGCGAGCTGGCTTCAGCAGATTTTCCCGGGTGTAAAAGCGCACGGTATCCGGGTTCACCCCGGCGGCCACTGCAATGTCTTTGACTTTCATGACGGATCTTCCGATAAAGTTATTGATAATGCACCGGACCCGGCAACCACCGAAAACCGGAACTCACGGCAGTGTAAAACCTGTGAGTTACTCCCAGGTCAAAGGTTTTTGGGGGGGGAGGAAAACTACTGGCCCCTGGTGCGAAGAAACGTGCCGCAGGCCTTGCACTGGTCCGGTGCCATCAGTTTTGCCTGCCAGCCAATCCTGTGGCCACAGGCGGGGCACATCAGCCGCAACTGAAGCACAATGATCGGCGTGATCAGGGCTGCGATCAGAACCCCAAGGGGCCCCCAGCTCTCATCACTGGACAACCCAAGCTGACTGCTGAACACCAGAATGATGGTCAGCGCCACAAAGGCAAAAATAAAATAGTTCCGGTTCCAGCGCTCCCACCGGCGGATTTTCTTGTCCTGTTCCGGGGTCAGGTATTTTGCTGCCATAAAATCTCACCTGAAGTATCTGAGGGGTATCATGGCGATGGCCAGGGGCAATTACAAACCGGAATCGGCGGTAACGCCCGCCACCAGGATGCCGGAAGCCAGCGCCTGCTCAAGATCAGACACCGGAATCGGCCGGCTGATCAGATACCCCTGGGCAAAGTTGCACCGGTGATTCTTCAGGAAACTCAGTTGCTCCTCGGTTTCGACACCTTCCGCGACCACCTGGATGCCCAGATTGTGGGCCAGATTGATCACCGCCCGTGTGATTACCGCATCATCATGGCGCTCGGTGACATCCGTGATGAAGGAACGGTCAATTTTCAGCAGATCCACCGGGAAGTCGCGCAGATAGCCCAGAGAAGAATAGCCAACTCCGAAGTCATCAATGGCCAGGTGCACCCCGAGCTGATGCAGGCGGGAGAGCTGGTTCAGGTTGTGCTCGATGTTCTGGATGAAGATCTCCTCGGTGAGCTCCACCTCCAGGCGACCAGCGGGTACATTTTCCCTGGCCAGAGCGTCCCGGATATGATCCACCAGGTCTTCATCGTCCAGCTCCCGGCCGGAGAGATTCACCGCAATGCGGAGCTCCTCTTGCGGGGTTCCCTTCCACCTTGCCAACTGGCGACACGCCGCCATCACCACCCAGCGACCGATATCGCTAATCCGGCCGCTTTCCTCGGCCAGAGGAATGAACTCCACCGGCGGCAACAGCCCCCGCCGTGGGTGCTGCCAGCGAATCAGCGCTTCAACACTCAGGATTTCACCGTTGTCCAGGTTCAGTTGGGGCTGGTAATAGAGCACGAATTCATTGTTGGCCAGGGCCTGGTTCAGATCCTTGTCCAGTTCCAGCCTCATCACCTCGCGTTCCTGCATGCCTTCGGTGTAGAACTGATAGGTGTTCCGGCCCTGCTCCTTGGCCCGGTAAAGGGCGATGTCGGCATTGCGCAGCAGGGTGTCCGCATCCAGGCCACTCTGGGGATACACCGCCACGCCCAGGGTGGCGGTGATGCAGTGGGATTGTCCCTGGACGTCGAAGGGCTGGTCAAAGCACTGTTTGATCTGGCCCAGCAGGTGGATGATGTCGTCGATGTCGTCCACCTGTTGCTGGCAGAGCATGAACTCATCGCCACCGGAGTAGGCCACCAGAATCCGTTCGTCGCTGAGCCGGTTCAGTCGCTCGGACACCTTGATCAGCAGTTCATCACCGAACTGGTGGCCAAGGGAGTCGTTGAGGGTCTGGAAGCGGTCCAGGTCGAGCATGACCAGGGCGACCTGGCGCATCTGGCGATCAGCGATATTCAGTGTATGGGACAGATCTTCCATGAAGAAACGGCGATTTGCCAGGCCGGTGAGGGTATCCGTGGATTCCAGCCGGGCCAGGTCCTTCTGAATGGCGGCTCGTTGTTCGATTTCCTGGTCCAGCTCCCTGCGGGTCTTCAGCAGGGTCCGGTTCCGTTTCAGGATCAGTTGCACCAGCAATGCGGTCAGGCTGGTGAGCAGGCCCATCAGCAGGAGCGTTGTGAAGGTCATGGCCGGCCAGGAGCTGTAGCGGTTTTCCACCCATTCCTGGGAAGGGTAGAGGGTCAGCGTCCAGTCCAGTGTTGGCAGGTTAACCGGGTGGCTATGGGCGAAGTCAGGATTAACGGATTGCGAGTCGTTCAGCATGTAGCGCACGGTGCCGGCCTGGCGAATCTCGATCCGGACAAACTCCAGCACCCGGCTGGTCAGGAGCTGGCGGGCCAGCACGTCCATCCGGAACACGCCGGCAATGAAGCCGTTGTTGTCGGCGCCGGCGCCCACCGGCGCATAGATCACCATGCCCTTGCCGCCCTGGCGCAGATCAATGATGCCGGACAGGTCCCAGTTGCCGGTTTGCCTTGCCAGCTCAAGGGCCTGCCGGCGTTCATCGTTGAACGCCACGTTGTAGCCGATAACTCCTTCGTTGTCGGTTACCGGCTCCAGCCAGCGGATAACAAAGTTCCGGTCGATCCACTCGATAGCCTGGTAAACACCAAAGTCGTCCAGGTAATTGCGGGCATCTTGCCGCCACTCACGTTCGGTCATGGAGGGATCTGCCTGCAGGCGTTTCGCCATGCGCCGGATGGCCTCGGAATGGACCAGGAATTCCCGTTCCAGATGGTTGGCCAGGGCCCGGGCTTCGTTGGCCAGATTGGCTTCAATCAGGTTTCTGTCTTGTTGTACCAGTCCGTAACGCAGGCCTTCGGCCAGGCCCAGAAAAACCAGAAAGATCGCTACCGGAAACAACGGACTCAAAAGGCCCGATATGATAGCTCCAGGAGACGATGCAGGTTTTTCCACAGGTTACTCCGTAACTTTGAACGGGTTGGCAGAGTGAAATCGTTTATGAGGCATTTTGGTCGGGTGCCGCCATCAGTCGCTGGATTCGGTCGTGCAACGAGACCCCGAAGGCACCATCAGACAGGGGTCTTGCAATTTCCGGTGAGGTCTGGCCCTGGAAAGCGGTGTTGGCTGCAAGGTCAATCACCCTGGGCTCTACCGGCCTCTTGTCGGCATCCAGCATGATTTCCACCCTCGGCTTCAGCTTGCGCCCCGGGTGTGTTGCCACCACGATGGCAACCTCTCCGGTAGACAGTTCTACCAGACTGCCGGGCGGATATACACCAATCATCCGAATGAAGGCCTCCACCATACTGGCATCGAACTGCTGGCCCCGGTTCCGGTAGAGAATGCGAATGGCATCGGAAGTGGGGAGACCGTCCCGGTAGCAGCGGTCGCTGGTGATGGCATCAAAGGCATCAACGATGGAGACCAGCCGGGCAAACCGGCTGATCTGCCATTCCGCCAGTTGTTGCGGGTATCCCCGGCCATCCATTCTCTCATGATGGTGGCAGGTAACATCGCTGATGATGGGGTCAAGGCCTGAGTCGGCCCGGAGCAGTTCGTACCCCAGCGTGGTGTGCTGACGCATGATGCTGAACTCGTCCGGAGTCAGCGCTCCGGGCTTGTTGAGGATCTCATCAGGCACCTTGAGCTTGCCGAGATCGTGCAGAAGCCCACACATTCCCACTGTCTCCAGATCATCGTCCGGCAATCCCAGAAAGCGGGCAAAGGCCACGGAAAAAATGGCAACCCGAAGGCAGTGCTCAGCGGTGTAGGCGTCCCGGGATTTGATTCGGCTCATCCAGAACATGGCGCTGGCATTGGCTTTCACACTCTCAACACACTCCCGGATGACCGGGCGGGCACTCTGGAGGTTGAGGTCGTTGCCGGCCTCAATCCTTCGGGTAACCTCCTCCACAAACGCCTGAGTGCGGCTCCAGGCCTCTTGTGCGCGGGGGATTTCCTGGGCCAGGGTGCGGGTTTCCGATAACGGCTCAGTCGTGCGCCGCCTGAGCAGCGATACCTGGTCAAGCACCGGATTCAGCCGGTCTTCCTCATCTTCCACGAGGACCCATTCGCAGTACTGGCGGAGAATCCGCGCCTCGTTATCACGGGTGAGGGTAAAACCCTGGAACAGAACCGGAACCTGGGTCCAGGGCCGGTCCAGGCTGACAATTCGCATACCCGGTTTTAACAGATCGACAGGCAGCCTTGCCCGTCGAAGGTCCGAAACGGGAGAGCGGGCACTGTGAGGAATCGTGCCTGCTGAACCCGGTGATTTTACGGCCGGTTTGCTGGATTTACGTCGGAACCACATGGCTCTGCCAGACTTCTGATTATTTGTGCTGATTATGTCAGACCTGGCAGGTCTGTTACAGCGGGGTGCCAGAAGTGTGACGTGGTTCCTGATTCGGGTCGGGTTTCAGGGCCGTGAAGAAACCCTGGGAATACCCAGGCGGGGAATCTCCTGCTTCGGGCATCGATCCATTACCACTGTCAGTCCCGCGGCCTCGGCCCGGGCAGCGCCCTCGTGGTTAATGACACCGATCTGCAGCCAGACCACCGGAATCTTCAGTTCGATGGCCTGATCAATGATCGCGCCGGTGCGCTCCGGCGCCAGGAACAGGTCAACCATGTCTACCGGTTCCGGAAGGCTATCAATGTCGGCGTAAACGGTTTCGCCAAGCACTTTCCGCCCGGCCAGCCGGGGATTCACCGGAATGATCCGGTAGCCATGGGCCTGCAGGTATTCCATGACCTCGTGAGAGGGCCGGCTGGTCTTTTCACTGGCGCCCACAAGTGCAATGGTTGTTACGGTTTCCAGAATATGGCGCAACTGGTCGGGATGGTTGCTTGGCATAAAGAATGGGCGCCTTCGCTGATTTAACGGTGTGCCTCAAGGCAGACTGACACAGATTCGGCATAGCGTAGCGCGTGTGGCTTGTCGATTTCCACCTGGGCCCATTGGACCGCCTCGTGCTCCATCACGATGGTCAGCACTTCATGGCTCAGCCGTTCCAGCAGGGCAAAGCGGTTACCATCCACATGGTGAATGATCTGCTTGGTGATCGTGCGGTAGTTCAGGGCCGCCGAAATCTCATTGCAGTTGACCGCCTCGGTGGCATCGTAAGTCAGGCTTACGTTAATCAGCACGTCCTGTTGATTGCTGATCTCTTCGTCCTTGATGCCAATATAGGCTCTCAGTAAAAGGTCCTTGATACGGATCCTGGCCTGGTGATTCCCGATAACCCCTGTCATACCGTCGCCCTCCGGGTCACTGTTCTCAGCGGTTGGTGCCGATCAGGTTGAGAAACTCGGTACGTGTCGCCTGGGATTTTCGGAACTGCCCCAGCATCATGGAGGTTTTCATGCGGGAATTCTGTTTCTCCACGCCCCGCATCATCATGCACATGTGCTGAGCCTCGATCACTACCGCGACGCCCTTGGCGTTGGTGACGCTTTCAATGGCCTCGGCAATCTGCCGGGTCAGGTTTTCCTGGATCTGCAGGCGGCGGGCGTACATATCGACAATGCGGGCAAACTTTGACAGGCCAAGCACCTTGCCCTGGGGCAGGTAGGCGATGTGGCACTTGCCAATGAATGGCAGCAGATGATGCTCGCACATGCTGTAGAGCTCGATGTCCTGAACCACTACCATCTCATCCATGGCGGATTCGAACACGGCATTGTTGACCATGTCACCGAGTTCCTGTTGGTAGCCTCGGGTCAGGAACTGCATGGCTTTGGCGGCACGTATGGGGGTGTCCTGCAGACCTTCGCGGTTGGTGTCTTCGCCCAGCCCGTCAATAATGGCCCGGTAGTAGCCTGCGAGGTCGTCAAGAAGTTTGGTCATAGTCTCTTCCGGTTAGCTGTGTCTTACGAGCACAGAAGCTTAAGTCAAATTGCCGGTCAGCTCCATGGTTTACGGGAACACTCCGGAAAAAGACCACTACACTTCGCCAGAAACGCCGCCTGGCCTGTTGGGCAAGGCTATGGCAGCCTGCACAGGTTTGTTCTAAAGTTTGAGGCTGTAAACGTTCGCCGGGGACAGGGCATGGAACAGGTGTTAGCCAACGTCGGTGGTGCAACCGCCGCAAGGCTTGATTTAGCCACTCTTGAAGGCTGGCAACAGGGAGGTAAATGGTTCAGTTACGAGGGCCATGCCATTTTCAGCCGGATGGCGGGCTCGGGAGAACCGCTGGTTCTGATTCACGGATTCCCCACCGCCAGCTGGGACTGGAACCGTCTTTGGCCCATGCTGGTGCAGCAGCACAATGTTCTGACCCTGGACATGCTGGGTTTCGGTTTTTCCGACAAGCCTCTGAACTACGATTACAGTATTGAGGACCAGGCTGACCTGTTCCAGGGCTGGATCGAGGGCCTGGGGCTGCCTTCGGTACATCTGCTTGTCCATGATTACGGATGCAGCGTGGCACAGGAGCTGCTGGCCCGTGAGCAGGAAGGTGGTGTGCCGTTCCGGATTGCCAGTGTGTGCTTTCTGAATGGTGCCCTTTTTCCGGAAGTGCACAATCCCCTGCTGATCCAGAAGCTGTTGCGAAGCCCTTTTGGCGGGCTGATCAGCCGGGGCCTGACCCGGCGCACTTTCGAGCGCAATTTCCGCCGGCTGTTCGGCAGTCAGAACCCGCCGGACCGGCAGGATATGGAAGACTTCTGGCACCTGCTGATCTACAACAACGGCCGGGGCATACTGCACCGCCTGATCCAGTTCATGGAGGAGCGCCGGTGTCATCGAAACCGGTGGGTCGGCGCTTTGCAGAAGGCAAAACAGCCCATGCGACTGATTTCCGGCACCGCCGATCCGGTGTCCGGTGCCGCGATGGCCAGACGTTACCGGGAACTGATTCCAGATGCCGATGTGGTCTGCCTGAGGAATACCGGCCATTACCCCCATTTCGAGTGCCCGTGGGACGTCTTCAGCGCCTACCGGGATTTACGCAAACAGTGCGATCAGTGAGCAGGTTCAGGGCACGCCATATGACCGTCATGCACACCCGCGAACCGGCGCTGACGCGGGAAGATCTGGTGCCAGTGCTGCTGGCCTCGGCGTCCATTCCGCTGGTGATGTCCGCGGTTGCCAGACCCTTCTGAGTAGCAGAGGGTCTATACTGGTACGGAGTACAGACCGAACAGCCTGGGAGAGCACCATGTCAGATGAGAAACCGGTAGTGGCCAGTAAGACACCCTTTTCCGTGCTGGTGGAGGCCGGCAAGAACTACTTCTGGTGTGCCTGTGGCCGCAGTGGGAGCCAGCCATTCTGCGACGGGTCCCACAAGGGGACCGGCATAACGCCGGTCAAATACGAGTCGGAGAAGAAGGAGTGGCTCTGGTTTTGCGGCTGCAAGCAGACCGGTAATCCCCCGCTTTGCGACGGTACCCACAAGAATCTTGCCTGAACAGGATAGAGGGAAATACTCAGGCCCGGGCCTTGCCGGCTGCCCCGTACACCAGCAGAAACGTAGCAAAGGCCGTCACCACAACCGAAGGCCCCGCGGGCGTGTCCAGGTGCCAGGACAGGCTCAGGCCTCCGGTCACCGCAACAAATCCGAACACCACTGCCATGGCCACCATGATTTCCGGGTTATGGGCGAGTCGCCTGGCCGTCGCGGCGGGAATAATTAGCAAGGCGGTGATCAGCAGCACACCGACGATTTTCATGGCCACCGCGATCACCAGGGAGAACATCAACATCAGTACCAGCCGGAGACGTTCCACGGCAATGCCTTCTACCCGCGCCAGCTCCTCGTGGATGGTACTCATCAACAGCCCGCGCCAGAGCATGGCCAGAAGGATCAGGATGAGTGCGGCGCCCCCGTAGATCCATAACAGGTCGTTCCGGCTCATGGCGAGCAGGTCGCCGAACAGCAGGCCGGTGAGATCCATCCGGACATCCGGCATGAAGCTCAGGGTAACCAGGCCGATGGCCAGGGCGCTGTGGGCGAGAATGCCCAGCAGGGTATCGGTGGCCAGGGCCTGGGTGCGGGAAAACATCACCAGTGCCATGGCCAGAACCACACAGATGATGATCACACCGACGTTCAGTGGCACGCTGATCAGGAAACTCAGGGCAATGCCGAGCAGGGCAGAGTGTGCCAGGGTGTCGCCAAAATAGGCCATGCGACGCCAGACCACAAAGCAGCCCAGCGGTCCCGCCACCAGCGCCACGCCCAGGCCGCCGATCAGGGCACGCCAGAAGAAATCGTCCAGAACGGCATCAATGGTGGGCATGGTCGCACCCCTCATGGCCGGTATGGGCGCGCTGCGGTCCAGCGGCAACCACATCGCCGTGCAGATCATGGCGATGATTGTGGTGGTGGTGGTAAACCGCGAGGGATTCCGCCACCGGCTGGCCAAAGGTTTCGATAAAGGCCGGGTCGTGGGAAATGTCCGCCGGCGAGCCGCTGCAGCACACATGCTGATTCAGGCAGATGACCTTGTCGGTGGCGGCCATTACCAGGTGCAGATCGTGGGAGATCATGATCACGCCGCAGTTCAGGTCGTCCCGGAGCTGGCGAATCAGGTCATACAGCGATGCCTGGCCGTTGATATCCACGCCCTGGGCCGGTTCATCGAGGACCAGAAGGTCCGGCTTCCGGGCCAGGGCCCGTGCCAGCAGCAGCCGCTGTTTCTCGCCGCCGGACAGGTGGTGGACGGAAGCGTCCAGCAGCTGTCCCACCCCGGTGCGGGCCAGGGCTGACTCGCATTCCGTCGGTGGCATACCACTGAGCAACATGAACCGCTTCACGCTCAGGGGAAGCGTTGCTTCGAGTGTGAGATGTTGCGGAACGTAGCCGATCACCAGGTTCTTCCGGAGCGACACCTTGCCATCCGACACCTTCTGAATACCAAGAATAGCCTTGATCAGGGTGGTCTTGCCCGCCCCGTTGGGGCCGATAACGGTGATGATATCCCCGCGGTGTACGCTCAGATTGACCCGGTCCACCACCGGCCGTTCGTCAAACCGGACGGTGAGATTGTCGAGGGTTACCAATGGGTCAGTCATGGCCGGGCTCGGCCTGGCAAAGGGGGCATAGCCCGGCGATCTCGAGGGTGGTGTTTTCGGTTCTGAAACCCTCGTCCGCAGCCGCTTTACGTACCTCGGAAGATACATCCGGCGCAGTCAGCTCCAGGACGTTGCCACAGGCGCGGCAGATCAGAAACATACCGGCGTGGCTTTCCCCGGGGTAGGTACAGCCGATAAAGGCATTGAGGGAGGCAATGCGATGCACCAGGCCGTTTTGCTGCAGGAAATCCAGGGCCCGGTAAACCGTGGGAGGGGCCGCGTTATGACCATCAGAGGCCAGCTCGGCGAGCACATCGTAGGCCCCCAGGGGCTTGTGGGACCGCCAGATAAGTTCCAGAACGCGCTCCCGGATGGGCGTCAGGCGGGCATTTTGCTGCTGACAGATGATCCTGGCATCAGCAAGGGCCTGGCTGACACAGGCATCGTGATTGTGGGGCCGATAGGGAGTGGGTCGGGCGAGCATGACGGGCATCCTGCAAAATTTGCAACATTATAACATTCACAGGAATTCCTGCCATCCCGGTGCGGCGGTCCGGGAGAACAGCTCAGTGACGGGTCTGCCGGGCGAGGGACTCCAGGAACTCAAGGTTGGGAATCCAGGCGTTTTCCCCATCCACTTCCACCTGCATAAGGTCAGCGGGGCCAGGTTCGCCATCCAGCTTCCTGACCTGTTCCCCGGTCAGGCGGGCCTGGCTGGGAATACCCTGGGTAACCAGGGCCATGAACGGAACTTCCTTGTGGTGGTCTCCGATGCTGTTGAGAACCACAATCCGGCCACGGTTGTCGCCGGGCACGGTCAGGGCGCCGCCGTTGGCCGCGTCGTAGGAAATCACCGGAAGCTGCAGGCCACGCCAGTCCAGGTAGCCCACAAGCCACTGTGGCGTGTTGGCTACCGCTTCGGTGCTGGCGTAATCCACGACTTCCGCAATCGAGACGTTGGGCAGCAACAGTTGCCGACCGCTCATGGGAATCATGACGCAGGAGAGGGTTTGGCTGTTGTCATTCATTGCTTGTTTCCTCAGGCGGAATCCCGTTTCTGCCGGTTCTTGAGCAGGCAGGATTGTTCAATGATGTTTACCAGTTCCCGGGCCAGTTGTTCCGGGGAGCCGCAGAATCCGGTGCAGCCGGTGGCTGCCACGGAGTCCGGCATTGAGCTGTTACCGCAACTGGTGCCTTCCTGCACCCAGATCCGGCTGCCGTAGGCTTTCAGCAAAGGTGCTGCAATCGCGCCGTCGTTGCCCATGCCGGAAAAAAGAATCGCATGGCAGCGCTGGCCATAATGATCCGCAACATTCAGCAGCACCTGGTCGATGGAAGGGCCGTAGGGCCCCGGCCAGGTGTTGCTGGTTTCCGTCAGCGCACCCTGCTCATTCAGCGTCCATTCGTGTTCAACCGGCATCAGTACCACATCGCCGTTTTTCACCCGATAGCCTTCGTCTGCCCGTTTGAGCTGGTAATGGGCATGGCGCCCCAGCACCCGGATCAGCACATCGGTGAAATTGCCATCAATGTGCTGGGCGTAGATAAAACCCACAGGAAGGCCGGCTGGAAGGTGATCGAGGAATGTCTTGACCGCCGCCGGACCACCCAGCGAGGCGCCCAGAATCCAGACTTCCTCGGCCACCGATCCGGGAATTGCCGGCGGAATCCAATGTGGCAGGTCCGGCAAGGGGCGCGCGTCCGGCGCGTCCTCCTCCAGTTGCTCCAGCGCCGCCTCGGAATCCAGTTCCTCCAGATGCCCAAGCTGTTGCTCCAGCTTGCCCAGCAGTCGCCGTTCCCAGCGAAAATACTCGGTGCTGCCGGGCTTGGGCGCTTCGTCCAGACCGAACAGCACCGGCGCTTCGGTGCTCTCCAGAAGGTGATCGAACAGCACCGGGTGATCCGCCTCGTCTTTCAGGGTCACCAGCCAGAGGCTGGCATCCGGAAACTCCGGATAGCCCCTAAGCCGGTCCGGGTCCCCGGAAAAGCAGATGTCGAGACCGAACCTGGCCGTGGCGGCCTGCAAGCGATGACGCTGCAGGACCACATCCGAGACAATCCCGACCCTCGGCCTGGCAGACTGGCCGGCCATCACTGCCTTCCGGTCAGCCGCTCAATCGTCTTAAGCAGCTCGGTTTCCTGGAAGGGCTTACCGAGATACTCATTCACGCCGATGGCGAGCGCCCGCTCGCGGTGTTTCTCACCGGTACGGGAGGTGATCATGCAGATCGGAGTTTCCCGCAGGTTATCGTCGTGGCGCACGAAGCTGGCAACCTCGAAGCCATCCATACGCGGCATCTCGATATCCAGCAGAATAATGTCCGGTTTGTGGTCCTGAAGCTGGGCCACGGCATCCAGGCCGTCTTTCGCGGTGATGACTTCCATGCCGTTGCGCTCCAGCAGTCGCGAGGTCACCTTCCGTACCGTAACCGAATCGTCCACCACCATCACCACGGTGGCCTGTTCTTCATACCGCGCCGACTCGCGGGCTTTCTCGAGATTGGCCAGGCGCTGGCGTTCGGACAGGATGTCGGAACGGATCATCGCCGGCAGGTCGAGAATCACCACCACGTTGCCATCCCCCAGGATGGTGGCACCGGACACGCCCCGGACCGTGCTGAACTGCGGGCCAAGGGATTTAACAACAATTTCCCGGCTGCCCATCAGGTTATCCACTTGCAGGGCCATGGGCTGTTCGGCACCGCGAACCAGAATCACCGGTAGTGGCAGGGCCTGACCCTGCAGCTTGGGGTGGTGGTCGCTGTTCAGCAGGCTGCCGAGGTACTGGAGCCGGTATTGCTGGCCGGCATACTCGTACATCGGCGCGTCCGGCTTGTAGTACTCCTCGAGTTCGTAGGTGCTGACCCGGACAATCCCTTCAATGGTGTTCAGCGGAATGGCGTAGAAGTCTTCACCGGTGGAAACCATCAGGGCCCGGTTCACGGATACGGTAAACGGCAGGCGCACCGTGAAGGTCGTGCCACGACCGACCGCTGAGTCGATATCCAGGCTGCCACCGAGCTGCTTGATTTCACTGGCAACCACGTCCATGCCCACACCACGACCGGAAATCTGGGTTACCTGCTGGGCGGTCGAGAAGCCCGGCTGCAGGATGAACTGCAGGATTTCCCGTTCGGAGAGATCCTCATCTTCCCTCAGCAGGCCCTGGCGGATGGCCTTGTCGCGGATGACCGGGGAGGAAATGCCGGCGCCGTCGTCAATCATGCGCAACACCACATCACCACCTTCACGGGTCAGTGACAGGGTGACTTCGCCGGTTTCCGGCTTGCCGGATTTCCTGCGCTCGGCGGGGCTCTCGATACCATGGTCAAGCGCGTTCCGGAGCATGTGCTCCAGCGGCGCAATCATGCGCTCGAGGATGTTCCTGTCCATCTCGCCTTCGGCGTTGCGGACATCGAAGTCCACTTTCTTACCCAATTCGCCGCTGATCTGGCGGACGATCCGCCGCAGGCGCGGCACCATGGAGGCGAACGGAATCATCCGGGTCTTCATCAGACCTTCCTGGAGTTCCGTGTTGATCCGCGACTGCTGTACCAGCAGGGTTTCTGTGTCCCGAACCCGGTCAGACAGGGTTTCACGAAGGTCTGCCAGGTCAGAGGAGGACTCGGTCAGTGCCCGTGACAGCTGCTGAATGGATGAGTAACGGTCCATCTCCAGGGGATCGAAATCGTCGCCGTAGTCCGGCCCGTGTTCCTTTTCGGCACTGAACAGGATCTGGGCTTCGGTTTCGATTTCCATCCGGCGCAACTGCTCCCGCAGGCGCTCGATGGTGGCGGCCATTTCGTCCAGGGTGTGGCTGAAATCGCTGGTCTGTTGCTCCAGCCGGCCACGGGTGATACTGGTTTCACCCGCCAGGTTGACCAGCTCGTCCAGCAGCGGCGCGGATACCCGGATGGTTTCCTGGGCAGTGCGCTGTGCTTCCGCCGCCTGTTTGCGAACCTTGGCGGGAGCTTTCGCAGGTTTCGGTGCCGGTGCTGCCGGTTGTTCAGCGCTGCCTGGGTCTTCCGGTTTTTTCGGTTCCGGCGCGACGGGGGCCGGCCTGGGCTCTTCGGCCTGGACCCGTTCCGGCGCAGACGCACCGGATTCAAACCGTTTCCGGATATCGGAGACCAGGGCAATAATGGCGTCGTGGTCTTCGGCAATGGCCTGCCACTGTTGCTCGTCGGGGGCATTGCCGCCCAGATCAATCAGCCGGGTTTCAAAGGCGTGGGCCTTGTCGCCGAGCTGGGTAAGCTGGGACAGCCGGGCGCCACCCTTGAGGGTATGCACGGCCCGTTGGGCTTCCTGGTTGAGGTTGTGGTTTGCGGGCTCCTTGCGCCAGTCATCGAGCAGATGTTCCAGCTGATCCATGATGTCACCGGCTTCCTCGAGGAAGATTTCCAGAACTTCCGGATCAATGGCTTGCTGTCCCGTTTTTTCGGATTCTTCACGAGGTGAGGCAGTCTCTCCGGCAGCGATGTCGTGGGCTGACCGGAAGTCAGCGATGAGTCTGTCATCGGGTTCCGGCTTTTTGCCTTCTTCCAGGCTGTTGAGCATGGCCTTGAGGCTGGCCAGCGCGCGGTCACTGAGGCCCAGCAGGGTATTCTGGTTGTTGGCACCCGAAATCAGGGGGTCCAGGGCGTCGGACCAGGCTTCCGCCAGATCGGCAATCGGGTCAATGTCAGAGAGTCTTGCTCCGCCTTTGAGGGTATGCAGTTCCTGCTGCAACTGGGTCACGCCGGTCAGTTCTTCCGGTTCGTCGCGCCACTGGTGCAGACACTCACGGATGGCGCCGAGGATTTCCAGACCTTCGTCCAGGAAAATACCAATGAGGTCGTCATCACTGGCCTGTGCCAGGGTAGTGCCGAGACTGGCTGTTTCCGGCATTGCCTCGGCAGGCCCGGCTTCTGTCGGCTCACCGGACTCTTCCACGCCGGCCAGAGGCGGCATGGGTTCGCCATGAAGAAGAACCTGAATCTTCGCGACCAGTTCGTGCGCTGGCGGGCAGGGTTTCTGGGTGGCGACCTGTTCGACCATCTGGGCCAGCCGGTCATGGCAGGCGAACAGCAGGTCGTTCATGGTATCGCTGACGTCCAGCCGACCTTCGGCAACCTTTTCGAAAAGGTCTTCAAGAACGTGAGCCAGGTCGCCGATGGCTTCGACGCCGGCCATTCTGGCGCCACCCTTGAGGGTATGCACGTCCCTCTGGAGTTCCGCGGCAACCAGGCGATTCGAGGGATCCTCGGTCCAGCTGTGCAGGGCGCTGGCGGTGGAGTTGATCAGGTCATAGGCCTCTTCCAGAAAGATGCCCAGCAGTTCCGGATCCAGGTGGGAGAGGTCGGTTACGCCGTCCCCGGCATCAGGCTCCTGTCCGGAGGCACCCCCGGCCGGCCTGAACCTCTCCGGCTGGCCAAGCTCCGGAAGTGGAGCCTGCTCCCCGGAGCTGTCCTCCAGACCCGTGTGATCGTCCTGGTCTTTGACGTTAGTCACCGGTCGTGTCCCGGTGACGCTGTCCGTGTAAGCCTGGATCTCACCGATCAGGTCCGGTGCCGGGCGCGGTGTCTCCCCGGCTGCCAGGTTTGCTACCATGCCGGCCAGGCGATCATGGCAGCGGAACAGCAGATCTGACAGCTCATCGTTGACCGACAGCCGTTGTTCAGTCAGTCCTTCGAACAGGTTCTCCAGTTCGTGGGAGAGATCGCCAACGGCAGGAATATCCGCCAGGCGTGCACCGCCCTTGAGGGTATGCAGGTCCCGTTGCAGCAGGCGGAGGATATCGAGGTTGCCGATGTTTTCGCTCCAGCTCTGGAGGGCTTCCGCGGTACTGTCGATGAGGTCCCGGGCTTCTTCCAGGAAGATTTCCGCCAGCTCCTCGTCCATATCGTCGGCGGATTCTGACATGTCCGGCAGGGGCAGCTGTTCTTCGGCCGGGGATGTTTCTTCCGAAGGGGCCCCGGTATCATCCACGCCGAAGCTGAGATCGATCTCTTCCAGGTCGTCGGTGAACTCCCGTTCGAAGATATCCGGCTCGGCGTGTTCTTCCGTTGGGGCCTGTTTTAGGGCTTCGAGACTGGCAACCAGCTCGTCACTGGGCTCGGTGGCGAGTCCGGCGGCGACCTGATCCATCATGTTGATCAATTGTTCGTGGGCGGACCGAACGGTCTCAAAGAAATGGTGATCGGGCGCTTCATGGCTTCCGGCGGCGAAATCGTAGGTGTCTTTCAGGGCACCTGAAAGCGCAGCCACGTCGGTAAGACCGGCACCGGAGGACCCCTGGGCGAGCTGCCCAAGTCCGGAGCGAAGCTGGTCCAGTGAGCCAGTCTCCTGGGGGTTAGCGGCCCAGTGATCAAGAATCCGGTCGGCATCCAGAACGATATCCAGACCTTGGTTCAGGAACAGTTGAACCAGCAGAGAGGGGGCTTCCTGCTGATGCTGGTCGGTCTTGTCTTCGCTACGAGCGCGCAGGATCTCATCCGTGAGGTGATCCAGCTTTTCAAGGAAGGCTTCAGTGCCTGGCAGGGAGGTCTGCGGGTTTTCTCGAATCTGGGCCAGTCCCTGGGTCAGGAAATCGCAGGCAGACCCGATCAGCGAGAGAACCTCGCGGTTGGCCCGTTTGTTCTGGGCGCGGGATTCCTTGACGAACCGTTCCAGCGGCGTGATGACTGCCGCAATCGGTGCAATGCCGGCCGTATGGGCGCTGCCCTTGAGTGTGTGAAGGGCCCGGGAAAGATCGTCGGTATAGGTAACGGTCGTTTTGTCACCGGCTGTGGCCAGGAAGTCCTTCAGCGTTTGCAGGTGAGTCTCGGTTTCGCTCTCAAAGATATCGAGTAAAACTGGATCAACGGCGTCTTCCTCCGCTTCTCCAGCGTCAGTTCCAGTCTCTGTTTCCACCTCGTCCATGGATTCCGCGGCAGGCATTATGCTGGCGTCCGGAATTTCACCATTGGCCAGGGCGCTGGCCCGGGCTTCAAGATTGGAAATATCCAGTGAGGGCGGCCGGCGCTTTTCAAAATCCTCAACCAGTGCCGGCAGATTGGCGGTGACATCGTCCAGCAGGCTGGCAATGTCGTCATTCATGAAGATGCTGCCGTCGATGACCCGGTTCAGCATGTTTTCCACGGACCAGGCCAGTTCCCCGACAACCAGCGCGCCAACCATACGGCCACTGCCCTTCAGGGTATGGAACGCCCGGCGGACTTCCGATAGCGCGCTGCGGTCATCGTGCTGACGCAGGAGCATGGGCAGGTACTCGCGGATGGTCTCGAGGACCTCGCCGGCTTCCTCGATAAAGATTTCAAGGATCTCGTCGTCGATCAGGTTGTCGTCATCGGCGGGCTCTTCAACGGCGGCGGAGGTGTCCGCGGGCGTGAGTTCAGGTTCCTCGACAGGGGGCGCCTGCTCCATTGGCGCTCCAGCGGCTTTTCGAGTACCCGCTTCGGCCCGGGCCTCGCCGTCGGTTCGGCGTGTGGTAGCCATGGCTTCGGCGCGCTGAATCAGCTCACCGACATCACCGGCTATCTGGCCGGCCTTGAATTCCCGAATCAGAGATTGAATGCGGGCATTGACCTCATCCAGCAGAGTAAACATGCCGTCGGTCGGGCGGATGGTCTGGTCGATGACACGGTTGAGCAGATTTTCCGCCGACCAGGCCAATTCACCAATACTGGTTGCGCCGACGAGGCGACCACTGCCCTTGAGCGTATGGAAAGCGCGACGAACTTCGGTCAGGGCTTCACGATCATCATGATTCTGGTGCAGGCGCGGGTAGAACTCATGGATGGTTTCGAGAACTTCCTCGGCTTCCTCGACAAAAATACCGAGGATTTCATCGTCCAGAAGTTCCGAATCCGAGCCTTTGGATTCTTCGGCAGTGGCTGCATCGGATTCCGGAGGCTCTTCAGCCGGCTCAACCACGGGAATTTCTTCCGCATCGGATTCGGACCAGGTGGGCTCGGCACCAACCGGGAAGCCGAGGGAGGCCAGGCTGTCCTCGGCCACTCTGAGGATGGAGTCGTTCTCGCCGATCCCTTCGGCAAGGCGCTCCAGGTAATATTCGATACTGGTTACCGCATCGGCCAGGATGTCGAGCTGTTGCCAGTCCGGTACCTGCTTGCTGCCCAGCAGCACGTCGGTAATGTAGCGCTCGGCTGAGGCCAGCATGGTGGCGACGCGATCCAGCGGGATCAGGCTGAGACCACCGCGGATGCTGTGCAGCAGGCCGGGCACGTGCTCAATTTCCCGGGTATCCCACTGTGATGCAATGAAGTTCACAATGGCGGACTTGACCTGTTCCAGCGTGTTCCGGGATTCTCTCAGCAGGGCGCCACTGGCCTCTCCAAGCTCACGAGAGCCCAGGTTGACCGGAGTATCGGTAGCGTCATCGCCGGAGGTTCCCTGGCGGCCTTCTGCGTCCAGGCCGGCCAGGCTGGCTTCGATATAGAGCAGCGCACCGGCAATGTCCATCAGGGTGCCGTCATCCACCTGTTCGGTCTGGACGCTGAGTTTTTCGACCAGATCAATCTGCTCGGTAATGACTTTTCGTGGTATGCCAAGACCGAGTACCGCCAGGGTGTTGGCCACCTGGCGCAGTCCGGGCAGCAGGTCGTCAAGCTCGCTGTTCTGGCGCAGCTCTGAACGCACATACAGGTCGAGCTGATCTTTTAGCTTGGCCAGCTCTTCGTTAAGTGCGCCGACAACCGAGTGGATAGCATCCCGGCCAGGGCCGGAGACCCGGCTTCGGGCGGCATCCACGTCGTCTTCCGAGGGTAGGGCCTGACTGAGCTGGTACGCATCCCGAAGGGCACGGACCTGGGGTGAATCCAGGTCCCGCGCGAGGGCCACGTAATAAAGCAGGTGTTTGAGCAGCGCGTCCGGCGCCGGTTGCTGAAGAATATCCGCGTGCTCATCGGTCAGCCGGCGTACTTCGCTGTCCAGCTCCCGCAGCAGGGACTTCACCGCTGCGTTCACCGGATTGACGTTTGCCTGCAGCGTTTCAACGAAGGCGCTTGCGGCTTTCCAGAGTTCGCCCCTGGGGGTTTTCTGGCATAACCGGATGAGTCGTTGAATGACCTTCTGCATGTAATCGAAGTGGGCGCCGAGATCCGCCTCCCGGATGACGCCGGCCAGAGCGAACTGGTACATTTGCCGCAGTTTGCGGATGTGGCCGAGAACTGTCGGGTCCTGCAGGCGCTGTGAAACCTTCCCGGTGACCCGGATCTTCGAGGGGCTCAGGTCAGGTTTGAACAGTGACGTATCAGACAGCAGGGGTTCGCCCCGGGCAGCGCGGAGGTCATTGAGCAGCGGCAGCAGCACCATTGGAAAATCGTCCTGGCTGCTGGCCAGGTGCTCAAGGTACTGGGGCAACTGCAGGATCGCCTGCATCAGTACTTCGACCGCTTCATCCGTATGGGCAACGGTCTCGTTGAGTACCGCCTGGGTGAGCTTTTCCATTTCTTCGGTGAGCAGTGCCGCACCGTAGAGCTCGACCATTTGCAGGGTGCCGTGTACCTGATGGAGATAATTCAGGCAGAAGCGCAGGCGCGCAGTGTCGTCACGATTCTCGACATACGCTTCCAGTGCATGCTGACCCTGGGTCAGCGTGTCCTGTATTTCGCCCCGAACCCAGTCGAGGGCGATGCTGTCATGGTGATTGCCCATAACCACTCCGGTTATTCTTCGTCAGTCTGGCGTTTGATCCACGCCAGCACATGTTCCGAGGGAACCCTCTGTAACCCTGGAGGCTGCCAATCGGTCAGTTCCCCCTGGCCCAGAACCAGCAGCCCCCCGGGCGCCAGCCGCTCTGCAAGTCGCTTGACAATTTCCCGCCGGCGCCAGCGGCGAAAATAAATCAGCAGATTCTGGCAGAAGATAATGTTCATCCCGTGCATGGGTGCCTTGTCGAGATCCAGAACGTTCAGTCTGGTAAAGCACACCCTGTCGCGGATGCTTTTCACAATTTCTACGGTATTCCGCTCGGCCGGGCGGAAATACCGGGATTTCATGTCCTCGTCCACTCCCAGCAATTTGCGGGGGTTGAACTGGCCGTTCCTGGCCTTGTCGATCACAGGCTTGCTGATATCAGAGCCGGTGACACCAAACAGTGGCTGCAACGCCAGTTGGCTCATGCATTCGTTCAGCACCATGGCCAGTGTGTACGGCTCCTCTCCGGTGGAGCACCCGACACTCCAGGCTTCCAGGGAACGCTTCTTCAACGGTTCCCGGGGCCGTGTCAGAACATAGTCGGAAACCAGCCGGAAGGCGTCGGGATCCCGGAAGAACCGGGTTTCCTGAACCGTCAGCCTGTCTACCAGCGTTGACCATTCCCTGATCGCATCCGGTCCGGAGACGATTTTTTCGTAATAGGCCTGGTAGCTGCTGCAGCCGATTTCCCGCATCCGGATGCCAAGGTTGGTCTCCAGAAATGAACGGCGCCCGGCCGACAGGGTTATACCGGTGCGATGTTCCAGCAGGGTTTGCCACTGGCTGAACTGCGCCTCGTCCATATCGGGGAGTCGGCGCAGTGACCAGATGCCCTCGGCAGGTGACAGGTTGTTATGCATTTGCGCCATAAACTGTCAACAGCCCTGGATCCGAAATCAGCCCACCACCGGAACGTTGCTGTCTTCCTCTTCTTCCTGACCGGCCTCGTCTTCTTCTGGCAAGGTGAAGCCGGCAACGGAGGACCGCAGCTCGGACGCCATTTCCGCGAGGTTACCGATAGACTTCGCAGTGGCGTTGGTGCCGGAGGACGTCTGTGACGTGATTTCCTGGATAACGTTCATGGTGTTGGAAATGTGCGCCGCAGACGACGACTGCTGTCGTGCCGCGTTGGAGATGTTCTGGATCAGTTCCGCCAGAGACATGGATACGTTCTCGATTTCCTCGAGGGCGATACCCGCGTCCTGGGCGAGACGGGCACCACGGACCACTTCGGCGGTGGTGTGTTCCATGGAGATAACCGCTTCGTTGGTATCGGACTGGATCGTCTTGACCAGCGCTTCGATCTGCTTGGTTGCCGCAGAGGAACGCTCCGCCAGCCGCTGAACTTCGTCCGCAACCACCGCGAAGCCCCGGCCCGCGTCACCGGCCATGGAAGCCTGGATTGCGGCGTTCAGGGACAGAATGTTGGTCTGGTCGGCAATGTCGTTGATCAGGGATACGATGTCACCGATTTCCTGGGAAGATTCACCCAGGCGCTTGATCCGCTTGGAGGTTTCCTGAATCTGCTCACGGATGTTGTCCATGCCGCGGATGGTGTTCTGCACCACTTCCGCGCCTTTCTTGGCGATCGCAACCGACCGCTCCGCAACCGCAGAGGATTCCGCCGCGTTCGAGGATACCTGGTCGATGGATACCGCCATCTCGTTCACCGCGGCGGAGGCGCCGGCAATTTCCTGAGCCTGGTGCTCGGAGGCGTCGGCCAGGTGCATGGCCGTGGCCTGGGTTTCCTGGGCGGCCGACGCTACCCGCACGGCAGTACCACGAATCGCCTGCACCAGTCCGCGCATCTGGTCAATCGCGTAGTTGATGGAGTCCGCGATGGCACCGGTGAAGTCTTCGGTGACCGTGGCCTCGGTGGTCAGGTCACCATCGGCCAGGTCGGCCAGTTCGTCCAGCAGTCGCAGGATCGCGTTCTGGTTCTGTTCGTTCTGTTCCTGGGTGGCCGCCAGCCGGGCCTGGGCATCGCGGTACAGGGCGAGGCCGATGAACACAACAATCGCGACCATGGCGGCCAGGATGGCAAAGGCCAGGGTCGGGCTGATCAGTCGCGAGCCGGACTGATTACGGAAACTCTCCGCCAGTACAGAGAGTTCGGAAAGCAGGATTTCGGAATTCTGGAAGATGTCGCTGGCGGCGTTGCGCACCTTGAAGAGGTCGGGAGAGGCTTCAAGGATGGCGTCTACATTCTGGAAAACGAACTGGAACAACTCATCAACGGCCTCGAGGCCGTAAATGGCATCTTCATCGTTTACCCGGGAGATGCCCATGGCTTCGTTGCCATTGAGCTGGCCTTCAAGGACCCGGCCAAACAGGCTGGCGTCCCGGCCGAAACGGTCGGCGGCGATAACCGCATCCTCGTCACCGGAAAGTACGTTGTTCACCGAGCGGACAATCCGCTCCGCCAGCAGGGACTGGCGCTGCGCCAGTGCGATCTGTTCGGCGGGCGCGTTGTTGTCCAGCAGGATCTGCACGATGTCGTCGTACTCGACCTGAAGCTGTGGGATGGTTTCGTTGAGGGTCCGGGCTACTTCGTGCAGGCCAAGTACCGCATGCTGGGTCGAGAGGATGCTGTCGGCGTTTTCCCGGACGGTACTCCAGTGCTCCTGTACACCGCTTTGCCGGGCCAGCTCACTCGGTGGCAGGCCGGTTGCCGGATTGCCCTCGGTCACGTTGGTCCAGAGCTGCTGGAAATCATCACGGGAGCGGCGCAACTGGTTGAATGCTTCGGCGGTACCACCGGCCGCCTCAGTCGCATTCTTCGCGATCTGCTGCGAGAGCACTCTCAGCTCGGCGGTGTTGGCGATGTATTCCTGGTCGTTCTGGCTGTCTTTATTGATAATGAACAGCACCACAACGAGCAGGACGGTGAGTGCGATCAGTGCGGCGATCAGGCCGGCAACCAGCTTGTTGCCTCCCTGTCCCATACCGAGTCTTCCGGCTCTGTTCTTCATTTTCTGGCTCCCGGCCTCTTCAAGAAATTGGCAAGTTTGTTTTATCGGGTTTCAGGCGGTCAGGGTGATGTTCCTGCCATTGTCACCACCCTTACCACTGTGCGACGTCCAGGAAGCGTTCGTCTTCGAGCAGGTCGACGGCCGAAAACACTTTCCAGACTTCTTCGTTGCGCTCGTAACCGCCTGAGACAAACGGCCGAACGTTTTCAGGTACGCCTTCGGGCGCATCCTTGAAACTGTCTGTTGCGAAGTACTGCATGCCCAGTACGCTGTCGACCACGAGCCCGCTGAAAATGTCCCCCTGTTCAACCACCAGTACCCGGCGCTCACGCTGGCTTCGGGACGAGCGGGGGATATCAAAAAAGCCGGCGAGATCGACAAGAGGCAGGAGTCGGCCACGAACATTGGCAGCTCCGAGCAGAAACGGGCGAACCCCGGGAATGTGGGTGAACCGGGGGACGTGCAGGATTTCAGTGACTTCGCCCATTGGGGCAACGTAGCGTTCACCCGCAAGAACGAAACCAATGCCGTTCCACAGTTCAACGGCTTCCTGCTGCTCCGGCAGACCGGCGGCCAGGGACCGGCTGCGTTGGGCGATATCCGTCAGAACGGCAAAAGGGGCGGCCTGGGCGGACATGCATACTCCACGGTTGGGGATCAGGCAATCAGACTGTTGATTGTTTTGATCAGATCGTCTTCGTTAACCGGTTTGACCAGATAACCCTTGGCGCCCTGGCGCGTGCCCCATACACGATCAGTTTCCTGATCCTTGGTGGTCACGATAACCACGGGGATGGATGCGGTCTCCGGCGCGCGGGTCAGTTGACGGGTTGCCTGGAAGCCGTTCAGACCCGGCATAACCACGTCCATCAGAACCAGATCCGGGGTTTCGGCACGGGCCTTGGCAACGCCGTCCGCGCCATTATCGGCCGTCAGGACTTCGTGCTTGTGCTTTTCCAGAATGGTGGAAATTTTCTTAACCTCGGTAGGGGAATCGTCAACAATCAGAATGCGGGCCATGGTTTCCTCGATGGTTCTTGGGGTCAGCAGGTTTACTGTTCCGCCTGCGGAACGTACTGGCGGATGGTATTAAGAAGCTCATCCTTGCTGAACGGTTTGGTCAGGTACTGGTCCGAGCCGACGATCCGGCCTTTGGCTTTGTCGAACAGCCCGTCCTTGCTGGAGAGCATGATAACCGGCGTCTTTTTGAAGGAGGAATTGTTCTTGATGAGTGCGCAGGTCTGATAGCCGTCCAGGCGGGGCATCATGATATCGACAAAAATGATGTCCGGCTGGGAATCGGCAATCTTGGCGAGAGCGTCAAAGCCGTCCGTTGCGGTGATGACCTCGCAGCCGACCTTTTTCAGAAGGGTTTCCGCGGTGCGACGTATGGTTTTGCTGTCGTCGATCACCATGATCTTCAAGTTCTCGAAGTTGTCATCCATTGTCCAACTGCCTTGCGCTCAGCGACTGTCATTATTTTAGAACGGAGTTTTTAACACAAACCCCGGGGTTCTTCTATAAACCCCGCTCATTTATAGATTATCAATGGCCGGATAAAAAGTATTAGTTTGTGTCCAAATGTACTTCTGCCCGCAACGTCACGTAACTGACTGAGGATTTCTCCGGATGCATTCGCAGCTCGGGTACAATACCATCTGGTTTCACAGCATAGCACTGTTTGCCCGGTGCACTCTGCAGACCGGTTCGTGTTTTTAACCTTCAGGAGCGCAAGAGAGCCTATGACCGTCCGCCTCGGGATCGTGATGGATCCGATTGAAGATATCCACTTCCGGAAAGACAGTTCACTGGCCATGTTGCTGGCCGCCCAGAAACGGGGCTGGCAGATCGAGTACATGGAGTTGCCGGACCTGTATCTGGATGGCGGCAGGGCCATGGCCCGCACCCGGGATCTGACCGTGCACATGGATCCCGAGAACTGGTACAGCTTCGGCCCGGGCCAGGACCGGGCTCTGGGCGATCTGGATGTGATCCTGATGCGCAAGGACCCTCCGGTGGACCGGGAGTTCCTGATGGCCACCTATATTCTGGAGTCGGCCGAGCAACAGGGCGCGCTGGTGGTCAATCCTGCTTCGACACTGCGCGATTGCAATGAAAAGCTGTTTGCCACCCAGTTCGAGGATCTGACACCACCGCTGTTGGTCAGCCGGTCGGCGGCCCGTTTCCGGAAGTTCTATGCCGAGCACGGCGATGTCATCATGAAGCCGGTGGATGGCATGGGTGGTCACTCCATCTTCCGTATCCGGGAAAATGACTTTAATCTCGGGGTAATCATTGAAACCCTGACCAACTATGGCAGCCATCAGGCCATGGCCCAGAAATACATCCCGGAAATCAGTGAGGGCGACAAGCGCATTCTGCTGATTGACGGTGAGCCGGTGCCCTATGCCCTTGCGCGAATTCCATCCCAGGGAGAGAATCGCGGCAACCTGGCCGCTGGCGGGCGGGGCGAGGGCCGTGAGCTGACCCCCAGGGACCGTGAAATCTGTGATCGTGTGGCGCCGGTGATCCGGGAGAAAGGCCTGATTTTTGTAGGGCTGGACGTGATCGGTGATTATCTTACCGAGATCAACGTTACCAGCCCGACCTGCATCCGGGAGCTTGATACGGCCTTCGGGATCGATATTGGGGGCATGCTGATGGACGCCATTGCAAAGCGTCTGGGACAGGCGTAACCCGGCAACACGGGCGGGGCAGGTTTAACGACGGGACCAAGATCAGCAATGGCAGCTCAGGTAAGCGACTTTGACCGGTTTTCCTTCACCCTTTTTATGGCATTGGCGGTGCACGCCATTGTTGTACTGGGGGTCAGCTTTGCGCCTGAACCGCCCCGGTCGTCCGCTCAGGCCATGGAGATTACCCTCGCCCGGTCTGATGACGGGAAAGCACCGGAGAAAGCGGACTTTCTGGCCCAGGTCAGCCAGCAGGGCAGTGGTACTGAAGAAGAGGTCCGGGAAATGACCACGCCCCAGCCGGCCGATGCCAGCCAGCCGGAAGTGGCGCGGGTCCGGCCGGAGCCACCGGCACAGACCGAGCCGCAGCCGCGCCGGGAAAAAACGGTGGTGCAGACCGAAAGCCGGTCCAGTCAGAAAGTGCGGCAGCCGGAGGAGCGGGCGACACCGGAAGAAGAGCCACTGCCGGTGCGCAAGAAAAAGAGCCTGATGGAGCGCAGTCTTGAGATCGCCAGCCTGGAGGCCCGCTTCGACGCCCAGCAAAGGGCCTACGCCCGGAAGCCGAGGGTGATGCGCGTAACCGCAGCCTCCACACTCAAATCCACCAACGCCTGGTACGTACAGAATTGGGTGACCAAGGTGACCCGGGTTGGCAATATCAACTACCCCACCGAGGCGCGTCGTGCCGGAATCTATGGCACACTAAGGATGCTGGTGTCCCTGAAGAAAGACGGCACCCTCAAAGAAGTGGCGATTCTGCAGTCCTCCGGCAGCACCGTCCTGGACGATGCCGCCATCCGGATTGTCAGAATGTCCGCACCTTTTGCCCCCTTCCCCGAGGAAATGCGGCAAGAGGTGGACGAACTTGAAATCATACGTACCTGGTCGTTCCAGCGTCGGGGGCTGACATCCGGATGACAGCGTCAAAACATTCTCCCCACAGCCTGCGGCACCACTTTCTGGTGGCTTCGCCTTACCTGGCCGACCCGCGTTTCCATGGCGGCGTCATCTATCTCTGTGAGCATTCCGATGATGGTGCCCTGGGATTGATGATCAATCACCCGTTGGATATCCATCTGGGTGAGATTCTGGAGCAGTTGGACCTGCCTGGAGGTGAGCTGGACTTACCGGTATTCAGTGGTGGCCCGGTGCAGCCGGAGCGGGGCTTTGTCCTGCATCCTCCCGGGACCAACTGGCAGGGCACTGCAAAGGTGACCGAAGACGTTTTGCTGACCACGTCCCGTGATGTCCTGGCAGGCATTGGCCGCGGGGAAGGGCCGGAGGAATACCTGGTGGCGCTCGGGTACTCGGGCTGGGGCGAGGGCCAGCTGGAGGACGAGCTGGGCAGCAACGCCTGGCTCACGTGTCCAGCTACCACGGATATCCTGTTCCGGACTCCCTGGGCAGATCGTTACAGGGCCGTGCTTGAAGTCATTGGCATTGATCTTAACCAGCTCAGTGAATCGGTTGGCCATGCCTGAGACCGGTAACCGGCGCGTGATGGCGTTTGATTTCGGGACCCGCCGGATCGGGGTTGCCAGCGGTCAGGAAATGCTGGGAACCGGCCAGCCCGTGGCGCTGATAGCCGCCCGGGACGGCATTCCGGACTGGCAAAGGATTGAAATGCTGCTGCAGGAGTGGCGTCCGGATCTGGTGGTGGTTGGTCTGCCGCTGAATATGGACGACACCGAGAACGACATGTGTGCCCGGGCTCGCAAGTTCGGCAAGCGCCTCCACGGCCGTTACCATGTGCCGGTTGAAATGGTGGACGAGCGCCTGACCAGTTTTGAGGCCAAGGGCGATGTAATGGCAGCCGGTGGCAGTCGCGACTTTGGCCGCCATGGGGTGGATGACCGGGCGGCGGTTCTGATTCTGGAAACCTGGTTTGGCCTGCAGGGCGACCTTGCCGGTGAATGATTGTGTGGATAGCCACCGGCTTTTAATAACAGTGAGGCATGAATGACCGCATTGCTTGATATCGACCAGTTACTGGATCAAATGGAAACCGGATTGCGCCAGGTTCTTGAGCAACGGGGCGCTGAATCCCCGGTGCTCATTGGTATTCGTACCGGTGGGGTCTGGCTGGCCGATGTGCTTCGCAAGCGTCTTGGTATCGAGGAGCCGTTCGGGGAACTGGATATCTCCTTTTATCGTGATGATTTCAGCCGCATCGGGCTTAACCCCAGGGTTAAGCCTTCCAGTCTGCCCTTTGATACCGAAGGACGGGACATCATCCTGATTGACGATGTCATCATGAGTGGTCGCACCATTCGCGCGGCAATGAATGAAATTTTCGATTATGGCCGTCCAGCCAGTATCATACTGGCCACCCTGATCGACCTAGGAGCCCGGGAACTGCCGATCCAACCGGACGTGACTGGCAGGACAATGGCACTGGATTCCCATCAGCGCGTCAAGCTCCGTGGCCCCGACCCGCTTCGCATCGAGTTCCAGGAAGCCGGACAGTAAACCTCCGAATACAGATAACAGGCGACCCATGACCGCAAACGACGCTTCCCCGCACCCCTTGCAACTGACCCGGGATGGTCAGTTGCGGCACTTTCTCACGCTCGATGGCCTTGACTGCGCCTTGCTGACCGACATTCTCGATACCGCCGATTCGTTTATTGAAGTCGGCGAACGCACCATCAAGAAAGTGCCCCTGCTGCGCGGCCGGACTGTGGTGAACCTGTTCTTCGAATCCAGCACCCGGACCCGCAGCACCTTTGAGCTGGCCGCCAAGCGTCTGTCTGCCGATGTGCTTAACCTTGATATCAGCACCTCGGCTACCTCCAAGGGCGAATCCCTGTCCGACACGCTTCTGAACCTGGAGGCCATGGCCAGCGACATGTTCGTGGTGCGGCATTCCCAGAGTGGCGCACCGCACTTTATTGCCGAAAGCGTCACCCCGGGCGTGGCCATTATTAACGCCGGTGATGGCCGCCACGCGCATCCGACCCAGGCCATGCTCGACATGCTCACCATTCGCCAGCACAAGGGGCGTTTTGATGGCCTGAAGGTGGCCATTGTGGGTGACGTGCTTCATTCCCGGGTGGCCCGCTCCCAGATTCGTGCCCTGAATGTGCTTGGGGCGGAAGAGGTTCGGGTGATTGCCCCGGGGACCTTGCTGCCCAGGGAGGTGGAAAGTCTGGGGTGTACCGTTGAGTACGATATGACCCGAGGCATGAAGGATCTGGATGTGGTGATCATGTTGCGTCTCCAGAAAGAACGGATGGAAGGCGCCCTGCTGCCGAGCGAGCGTGAGTTTTATCGGCTCTATGGCCTGAACCAGGAAAAGCTGGCGCTGGCTCATCCGGAGTGTATTGTGATGCACCCGGGCCCGATCAACCGGGGCGTCGAAATTGAATCCGCGGTGGCGGATGGCCCGCAATCCGTGATTCTCAATCAGGTGACCAACGGTATCGCCATCCGGATGGCGGTCATGTCCATGGCCATGGGTGGCCAGGTGGCCGAGCGGCAGCAGAAACTGAGTGGTAGGGGGCAGACATGAGCAGTGTTGAAACATCCACCGGCAACAGCCTGAAAATCACTGGCGGACGTCTGCACGATGGCGAAGGAAATGAGTCTGAAAACATCGCCTTGCTGATTCGGGATGGCCGGATCGCCGCCATGGGTGAGGCGGCCACCAGGGCGCGGGCGGACGAAACCATCAGCGCTGAAGGCTGTGTGATTGCCCCGGGTTTTGTTGATCTTTGCTGCAACCTCCGTGAACCGGGCAATGGCCAGAAAGGCAATATTGCCTCGGAAACCCGGGCAGCGGCCCACGGTGGCTTTACCACCGTCTGTGCTTCTCCGGAAACTTCCCCGGTGAACGATTCCAGTGCGGTTACCCACTTGATTCGTGACGGTGCCGCCAGCCGCTCGCCTATCCGGGTACTGCCCGTAGGTGCGATTACCCGGGGCCTTGAAGGCGATCTGCTCAGCGACATGGCCGGGCTGGCCGCTGCCGGTTGCGTGGCGGTGGGTAATGGCTCCCGGGGTGTACGCAATGCCCGGATATTGCGCCGGTGCATGGCCTACGCCCAGACCTTCGGTCTGACGGTGATGTTCAGCCCCGAGAACCAGGCTCTGGCGGCGGACGGCTATGCCCACGACGGCCTGGTAACCTCCCGTCTGGGCTTGCTTGGTATTCCGGAAGTGGCGGAAACAGCGGCGGTGATGGAAATGCTGTTGCTGGCAGAGGAAACCGGTGTGCGGTTGCACCTGAGCCAGTTGTCCTGTGCCCGCAGTGTCGAGATGCTCGCGGATGCCCGCCGCCGGGGCATTGCCGTAACGGCGGACGTGGCCATGCACCAACTGGTGTTCACCGAAGACGCCCTGGCAGGATTCGACAGCCGGTTCCACGTGCGGCCTCCGTTGCGGGGTGAGAGTGACCGACAGGCTCTGACCGCCGGTGTCCGTGAGGGCGTGATCGACGCCATCGTAAGCCAGCATCAGCCCCATGACACGGCTGCCAAACAGGCGCCCATGGCGGCCACCGAGCACGGGCTGTCCAGCATCGAGAGTGTTTTGTCGCTGGGGCTGGAACTGGTGGAAATGAACGAGCTGGCTTTGACGGACCTGATCCGGGCGCTGACTACCGGCCCGGCCTCGGTGCTTGGACGAACGGCCCGTCTTGCGGAGGGTGAGCCTGCCGATCTGTGTCTGTTTGATCGGCAAGCCTTCTGGGTGCCGGGGGCTCAGACCCTCGTCTCGGCCGGTCGCCATGCACCGGTGACCGACCGGAAATTGCCGGGCGTGGTCCGGCTCACTCTCGCCGAGGGCCGAAAAGCCTGGCAACAGCCGGCGGCCTGATCCGCGCTCGCCGGCTTAAAGTGCGGCAGAGGTTACGGTACCTCTGTCGACACCATCACAGAATCTCCCCTTCTTGCTGAAAAGCCTTGATGGCAGGCACCTGTGCCAACGTATTCTTGTGGCTGTCGGCCCATGGCCGACCAAGGAACGTTCGGCCTGGCCGCCGGTGCCCGACAATAAAAATCAGGAGTCATCCCGTGACATCAGCAAATCTTGCCCACAGGGTAGCCATGGCGGCTGCCCTCTATGCCTTTCTGGTATTTCCGTCCCTGGGTCATGCCCAGGCTCAGAGTGAAATCCTTGAACGCAGTTTCTGCGTGTTCGACCCGGTCGGCGCCAATGGCCCGCTGTTCGCCATCATCAAAACCTTCCAGCCGGCGGCCCTGCAAAGTGGCATCAAGCTGGATCTCCGGGCCTACACCGATGAGAAGGTTGCCGCCGAGGACTTCAAGGCGGGGCAGTGTGATGCCGTCCTGCTGACCGGCACCCGCGCCCGTGAGTTCAACAAGTTTACCGGAAGCCTGGAGGCCATGGGCGCCGTGCCCGGTGAAGAGGAAATGCGGCTGCTGTATAACACCCTGAGCCAGCCCAAGGCCCGGCCGTTCCTGATCGACGGCCCCTACGAGGTGGCCGGTGTGTTTCCGGGCGGCGCTATTTACCTGCACACCCGTGACCGCAGTATCGATTCGGTCGAGAAGCTGCAGGGCAAGCGGATCGCTACCCTGGATTATGATCAGGCCGCCGTTCGGATGGTTCGCCATGTCGGCGCGTCGGTGGTGGGTTCCAATTCCGCCAACTTTGCCGGCAAGTTCAATAATGGCAGCGTCGATCTGGCCTATGCACCGGCGGTCGCCTACACCCCCCTGGAGCTTTACAAGGGCGTTCAGCCAAACGGTGCGGTGGTCAGGTACGCCTTGGGCTACATGAACTTCCAGGTAATCATCCACCGTGACCGGTTCCCGGATTCGGCTGGCCAGATGGTGCGCGATCAGGTCATCAAGCGCATTGATGAGGCTTACGAAATCATCGCCCAGGCAGAAGCGGAGATCCCTGAGGATATCTGGATGACGCTGCCACAGCAAGACACCGCAGAGTACGACAAGATGCTGCGCAAGGTGCGCCTGTCGTTGCTGGAGGATGGTGTTTACGACGAGCGCGCCATCAAGCTGATGAAAGCGATCCGCTGCCGGGTTGATGCCACCCGTTCCGAGTGCGCGTCCGTCGCCGGAACCTGAGATTTGGTCGGCAGGTAGACAGGCCCGCGTTGGCGGGCCCCTGACTGCTTATCGAATCTCGTCTTTCAGTGCTTTTCCGGCCTTGAATCCGACCGTTTTGCTGGCGGGGATGCGAATGGTCTCGCCGGTTTGCGGGTTTCGCCCTTCCCGCGCCTCGCGGCTACGGATATTGAACGTGCCAAAGCCGGTCAGGGTGGTGTCTTCGCCCCGGGAAGCGGCGGCTGAGACCTGGTCGGTAAACGCTGTGATCACTTCACCGGCCTTGTCTCGGGTCAGGCCCGTGCGGTCGGCAATGGCCGCGGCGAGTTCAGGTTTGCGCATCGGATACTCCTTTTTTGCAGTTCTGCTTTTCAGTCTGGTACTGGCCGGAATCACACCGACTCGGGTTGCTCCAATCTTCTATAGTGGCTCGCGGCCTGTTGTGCAAATGATCGGGCGGTGGAGGAGTGTGTAATTTGGCGTCATTTGCGGCATCGGTCGCATAAAAACAGGATCTCGTACGCCATAATGCGTGCCTTGTTACAGTCTGTAACAAACCTGCGCGCTAGCGGGTGTCTGGCCGTTTGGTTGGCATAAGAGTGCATCAGAACAAAAACGCAAAAGGTGAAGAAAGTATGAGCCATTTCCGGAATACATCCCGCAAGGCGCTTTTTACGGCACGCCGTTTCCGTAACCTGGTGGCAGCCGGCACAGCCAGTGCGATCCTGAGCGGCTGCGGCGCGGTCAATCACATGATGTACAAGACCACCGGGGATGTCATGCAAGGCTTCTCCCGTGATCACACCGTACCCTTTCTCATGGAGAGCGATGATCTGGCCATGGGTTGCGCCATGAGCGAGGCGACAGCGCCGTTGCTGATGTCTTTCGGCCGGGTGACCCGTGAGCCGGATCAACTGGCGGTTATGCTCTATCTCTCTGCTGGCGGCTGTGCCGATGAACAGGCGCGGGAGTATGAGCTGGAGGCCCTTGCCGCCATGCACGCCATGAACGGGAATGCCGCGGAAGATGCGATGATCCGTCAGAAGCGGGCCCATACCGTCGCTGCGCGGCGCTATTACAAGGCATGGCAGCACCACAACGCCCAATACGGGAACCCCGCTGATGGTGAATGCCCTGACTTTGACGACGACATGGACGAGTTTATCTACATGGCCGGCCTGCTATCCGGTCTTCAGGCCCTCAACGCCCAGATTCAGTCCACCTCGTCCATTGGTGTTCCGGCCAACATCGGTTCAATTGCCGCCCGGGCCACAAGCTGCCTGGAAAATGACAAGTGGTGGGGCGCACCCATGGCTTTGCGGGCAACCGTATGGGCCATGATCCCCGGCGCCCAGCCCGAAGGCGAAGATGCCTTCGAGCGACTGGAAATTGCGGATGCCCAGGGGGAAGAAGCCGGTGTTCGACTGGCCCATGTATTTCATGCCATCGCAGCCCTGAACAGGGGTGATGAGGCCATGGTCCGCGAGGTGATCCGGGACCATGCCGAGTCTCTGGAGAGGACGCCAGCCAGCGAGGACTGGCGGTTTGTGGATGCCATGGCAACCAATATGATCGTGGCAGTCTCTGACCGCCTCTGGGTTGAGAACACAGGCCACCGTACACCGCTTGGCCAGCTTGGTACTTTCTGGGATGACAACAAGCAGGAAGACATTGAAACCATGGATCTGGACGATCTGCTGTAACCATTCCATACCCAGGGTAATCAGTTATGTCGAAGGGCGGTTTTCACCGTAGCGGGCTGGAGTGGTTTTCGTCGCTGCCTGCCTTTGTGCTGTTGCTGGCGGTGGTCATCTTCTCCACCAGCAGTGATATCCATAACCAGATGTTGCGTGGGGGCGAACAGCTCTGGAATGGCTATTACAAGCTGCGCTTCGATCCGGTCCAGCCCACCTGTGACCCGGACCGGGACATTGAGGCTGCGGTGGCTGCCGAACTGGCCGCGGATGCCCCTGTCGATGACCCCATGGCCGCCTTGCTGGGCGCCGGGGAAAAGGATCCGGCAGATATCCGCCTGGCCATCGAGCGGTCTGTCGCCGACTGCCGGCAGGCCCATCGAAGCTTTCAGGACCTCCAGGACAAGCTGACGCCGGGAGTCAAAGCCTACCGGGCAGTGGAACTGTTCATTGCCGATCTGATCGCCTTTGGTCTGGAATCCCAGCGTTTTATTCTGGTGCTTCTGGTCATGTTGTGTGCGGTGACCGCCACGTTGACCCGCCATCACATCGCTATGCGTGCGATGGAGACCCGGCTGGACTACACGGTATCCCATACGCTGCAAACCATTGCTAACGCCATGTTGCTGGGTTCCAGTGTCATCTTCCGGCAATCCAGCCTGGGCTCGGATACCGCGGTTTCATCGCAAGAGCTGTTGCTGCACAATTTCTGGATTGTTGGTTTCGCCTGCCTGACGCTGGCCAGTCTGTACCGGCTGTTCCGGGTGCCGGATGACCTGTGGGAGGGTGGCAGCCTGAACAAGGCCCTTCTGGCCGTCCCGCTCTATACCGTTATGTGCCTGATATCCGGTACCTATTTCGCCTTGATTGGACACGCATCGGGGATCGGCATTTATCTCGGCAAGATGATGGAGCTGTCCGATATGTTCCTGAATGTCGGTCTGTATGTCTGGGTGGGTATGATGCTCAAGCAGACCCGCCTTGCCACCCTGGTGTTCAATGTCTTCCGACCCTGGCGCATGCCGCCGGAGATGCTGGCCGTGGTAGCCGTTCTGGTTGCGGCGGTGCCGACCGCCTACACCGGTGCCTCCGGCATCTTCGTGATTGCAGCTGGCGCGGTGATCTACAGTGAGTTGCGAGCCGCCGGCGCCCGCCGCCATCTGGCACTGGCCGCGACCGCCATGTCCGGTTCCCTGGGGGTGGTCTTGCGACCCTCTCTGCTGGTGGTTGTGATTGCCTATCTGAACCGGGAAGTGACCACCGACGAGCTGTTCGGCTGGGGCATTTGGGTGTTTGTACTGACCGCCACCCTGTTTGCGTTGGTGGCCCTGAGTGTGAACCGCCAGAGCCAGTTCAACCTGGCATCTTCCGCCGAAGCCTTCCCGGCCATGACTCAGGCGCTCAAGGCGCTGATTCCCTATGTCCTGGTGATCGCCGTCGTGGCGCTGTTCTACTGGCTGGCTCTGGACGTGAGCATGGACGAGTTCTCCGCACCCCGGCTGTTGCCGGTGATCATGCTGGCAATCCTGCTGTATGAGCATATCAGCCTGAAAAACCGCAGGGGCAGGGCATCTGGGGAGATTAATCATCAGGGCCTGGAGCGAAGCCTGCGTGGCGCCACCAACGACACAACGGCCGAGATCGGCGCACTGCTCCTGTTGCTGGGGCTGTCAGTCAGCATTGGCGGGGTGATCGAGCGCTCCCATATCATGGCGACCTTCCCGCAGTCCTTTGATAGTGCCTGGTCGGCGATGCTGCTGATGGTGGTCATCCTGGTGATCCTGGGCATGATCATGGACGCCTTCGGTGCCGTGATCCTGGTGACCGCCACGGTTGCGACCATTGCCTACGCCAGCGGTATTCATCCGATTCATTTCTGGATGGTCACTCTGGTGGCGTTTGAACTGGGTTACCTGAGCCCACCGGTGGCCCTGAATCACCTGCTGACCCGGCAGGTGGTCGGCGAAGCCGAGGTGCTGGCCGCACAGATGGAGCCCGGGACTTTCTACCAGCGCCACGAGCGCATTATCATGCCGCTGATTGTCATGGGCATCTCGTTGTTGCTTGTGGCCTTCGTACCTTTGATGTTCTACGCGGGGTAACTGCAAAAAGGCACCGACAAAAAAGCGCCGTGCTTTGGCAGGGCGCTTTTGGGATCGGAGTTAATTCGGGGTCAGATGAACTTTTCATCTGACCCCTTTTTCAGTATTTGGCCTCAGCTCAGCTTGGGGCCAGCTTCGATGACCGCATCCGCCACATCAAACTTCCTGAAGTTCTCCACGAACTGGCCGATCAGCTCCTGGGCTTTGCCGTCGTAGTAGTCCGGGCTTACCCAGGTATTGCGCGGGTTCAGCAGCCTGGTATCCACGCCGGGTACGCGTTTTGGAACGTCCAGATTCAGGGTGGGCAGGTGCTCGGTTGCCACATCGTCAAGATCGCCGTTCTGGATCGCGGCGATGATGGCGCGGGTCGTCGGGATGCTGAAACGCTCGCCTTCCCCGTAGGGACCACCGGTCCAGCCGGTATTGACCAGGAAGACCTTGCTGCCAAACTCGTCCATGCGCTTCATCAGCAGTTCTGCGTAAACGCCGGCCGGGCGCGGGAAGAATGGTGCGCCGAAGCAGGTGGAGAAGGTGGACTTCAGCTTGGAGGAAGATCCCATCTCGGTGGAGCCGACCAGCGCGGTATAGCCACTCAGGAAGTGGTAGGCAGCACCTTCGCGGCTAAGAATGGATACGGGCGGCAAAACACCGGTCATGTCACAGGTCAGGAATACAATGTGAGACGGCTCGCCGGCGCGGTTTTCGATAACGCGTTTTTCGACGTGCTCCAGCGGGTAGGCGCAACGGGAGTTTTCGGTCAGAGAAACGTCGGTATAATCCGGCTCCCGGGTCTCCGGGTCGACCATCACGTTTTCGACGATGGCGCCGAAACGGATGGCGTTCCAGATGATCGGTTCGTTCTTCTGGGAGAGGTCGATGCACTTGGCGTAGCAGCCGCCCTCAAGATTGAATACCGTGCCCGGGCCCCAGCCATGCTCGTCATCACCGATCAGGAAACGGTGCGGGTCTGCAGACAGGGTGGTCTTGCCAGTACCGGACAGGCCGAAGAACAGGCAGGTTTCGCCATCTTCGCCCACGTTGGCGGAGCAGTGCATCGGCAGCACGTCTTTTTCCGGCAGCAGGAAGTTCTGCACGGAGAACATGGCTTTCTTCATTTCGCCAGCGTAGTGCATGCCTGCCAGCAGAACCTTGCGCCTGGCAAAGTTGATCATGACGCAGCCGTCACTGTTGGTGCCGTCCCGCTCGGGCACACACTCGAAGTTGGCGGCGTTCAGAATCTGCCATTCCTGCTTGTCGGCCGGATTGTAACTGTCCGGGCGGATAAACAGGTTGCGGCCGAACAGGTTCTGCCAGGCGGTTTCGGTGGTCATTTTCACCGGCAGGTAGTGCTCGGGGTCGGAGCCGACGTGAACGTGGGATACAAAACGGTCTTTTTCGGCAATGTAGGCTTCAACACGGTCCCAGAGGGCGTCGAATTTTTCGGCGTCAAACGGACGGTTGATCGGACCCCAGTGGATGTCGTCAGAGGTGCTTGGCTCTTCGACAATGTAGCGGTCCATGGGGGACCGGCCCGTGCGATCACCGGTTCTTACCACCAGTGAACCGTTGGATGCCAGCTGGCCTTCGTCACGTGCCAGTGCCACCTCGACCAGTCGTGCTGTACTCAGATCATTATAAGTGTTGCTCACTTCGACCTCGCCCTCGGGATGTCTTAGTGATTGCTCAGGTCGCCCCAAAAATTGATGGAAATCTGAACAATCGGGTCAATTCAGGCGCGCTATTATGCCAGAGACGCCGGTAAAAAACGACTCTGCCCGGGAAGCCTTGCTATCAGTGGCTTCCCGGCGAATCAGAAGAGCTGTTAGTGTAGCGTATGGCCTGTGAAAAGGTGATCAATATCGTTTCTGTCGAAGCGATAGTGAGCATGACAGAACTGGCAGTCCATCTCGATGGAGCCCTGTTCCTCCAGGATGCTGTAGCACTCGCCACTGCCAATGGCCTCCAGGGCACCGAGGGTGCGCTCCCGGGAGCAACTGCACCGGAAGGCGACCGGTTCGGCATCGAACAGGCGCACGGTTTCCTCGTGGAACAGGCGGTGCAGGAGCGTTTCACTGTCGAGCTCCAGTAGCTCGGAGGCCTCTACTGTCCGGGCGAGATGGTTGACCCTGTCCCAGAGGTCGTCGTCCTCTTCACTGGCGCCCGGCAGGTCAGTAGCGCCCGGCAGGCGCTGAAGCATCAGGCCGGCAGCGGCATGTTCATCGGCAAACAGGAGCAGGCTGGTGGGAATCTGTTCCGAGCGGTCGAAATAGTCTTCCAGGCAGCCACCGAGAGTGTCCTGTTCCCGTGGCACCACACCCTGATAACGGCTGCCCTTGTTCGGAGTAATGGTGATGGCCATACGGCCATCGCCTAACAGGTTGTGGAAGCTGTCCTCGCTGACGGCGTGCTCGTCAAAGCGGGCCAGCCCCCGGATGTAGCGGTCATGGCTGCATTCCGCCATCAGTGTGCGCAGCGGCCCTTCTCCTTGGGCCTGGATCGACAGGGTGCCCTCGAACTTCAGGGTGCTGCTCATCAGAATGCTGGCAGCCAGGGCTTCGCCCATCAGGCCTCTTACCGTGTCTGGGTAGGGCGCCTGGCTGCCGATTTCGCGAAAGCTTTCTCCCAGTTGTACCCAGGCTCCCCGCACCTGGCTGTGCTCGAAGATAAAACGCTGGAACTGGTCGCGGGATGCCATTGTGTGTCTCCTGGAAACGGACTGCCGGTCTTGGCAGTGATGATCCCGACTTACGTGCGGGGGTGCATGAATGGGTTCAGATGCGGTTTTGCTCGCGGAAGCGCTGAATATCCCGGCGGTCCTTTTTGGAGGGACGCCTGGCCGGAGGAAGCTGCGCCGCCTGCATGGTTTTTCGCTGCCAGGCCATTTCCTCGCGTTTTTTAACGCTGTCTTCGGCTTCGTGGTAAAGCTTCTGGGCTTCCGGTGCGCCGCGACGCCGGTCGCTTATATCATCAACAACGACGACCTTTTCCTGCCAGCCCAGGCGCAGGGTCAGTTTGGCACCGGTCTCCACCAGCCTTCCGGGTTTGCAGCGCTGGCTGTTGTAGTGAACCTTGCCGCCCTCAATCGCTTCCTTGGCCAGGGAGCGGGTCTTGTAGAAGCGCGCCGCCCAGAGCCATTTGTCGAGTCTTACGTGTTGGTCGTCAGGGGTTGATGCCGTCATATCTCCTCACCTGATGGGCTTACGATCCGATTATAACCCTGTCATCGGCCGGATGGCAGTGGTGAGCGCTTTCTCAGGGCCGGGAGGACTTCGTCAAAGTGGTGAATGCCGGGTATCTCCCGGTGCCGGGTCCGGGCCTGTTGCTGGCTGTCTGGTGCCAGCACCGCAAGACATTGTGCAATGCCCGCACTTCGGGCGCTCTCCAGTACCGGAAAGCTATCGTCCACCATCAGGGTGGTTTCGGCCCGGTAAGGCGCCAGACCCTGAAGATCCTGCCAGAATTCAGGGTTTTCCTTGGGTTTGCCAAGCCGGTGGCTGGAAACAATGTCATCGACCCGCGCTTCAAGACCGGTCCGCCGGAGCTTCAGGGCCAGAGGATCCGGGTGACAGTTGGTGACGATGACCGAGCGCAGGCCGGATGCCCGAAGGGCGTCAAGAAAATCGGTTACGTGGGGCCGGTAACCGATCCGGTCCCCGACTTCCGCTTTCAGGCTGGTGATGTCGAGGGAAAGCCGTTCACTCCAGTAGTCGGTGCAATACCAGTTCAGGGAGCCGCGTTCGGCCATGATCATCGGGATCAGCCAGTCCCTGGTATCCTGGGGATGAAGGTCATGTTGCTCGGCATAGCGTGCCGGCAGATGCTCAAGCCAGAAGTGGTTATCAAAATGCAGATCCAGCAGTGTTCCGTCCATATCAAGGAACACCGTTTCCAGGGAAGACCAATCAACCATACACAAAAACAGCCTGAAAATTTTCCTTCAGGCTGCCGGAGATTTTGCGCAGGGGCAAGCCGTGATAGTACGGAGGCTGCCCCGCCGGGTCTGGAATCAGTTGTTGGCCGGTTCAATCGTTTCCGGCTTGCGGCCGGTGCGGGTGCAGCCGAGACAGCGTACAAAAGTGGCGCGCGCCGGGCCCATTACCAGCACTTCACCGGCTTCATCCGCGTTACCGCCCAACAGGGAGAACGGCAGTGACACGAGGTATACGGCGCTGCCAACGATGGTGGTTGCCAGCAGGGCCGGTCGAATAAAAACGGCGTCGCTGGCCATTGCCAACGCTGACGGGGATTCATCCACAGCCTGAGCGTATCCGAGGGATGAAAATGCCAACAGGCAGGCCGCCACAGTGGCCACCAGGGTGCGGGAAATCTTGCGGGTCATCGTACTGTCTCCTGAGCTTTTTTGGCCCTTTTATAGGTGCTGTCTCCAAAGAAAATGGCACCGGAATCGCATCGAGAGGATACAGTTCCATTGTAAACCGTGGGCGTTAATCCTCTGTTAACTATGAATCATATTTGCGTATTTTCAAACGATTTTCCGTTGCGGAATGTGCATTTTCGTTAGTGTTCAGCGTTGGCAGCGGGGGCAGTAAACCGTGGCACGGCTGTTCATGCGAATTTCTTTCAGCGGGGTTTCGCATTCCTTGCAGTTTTCTCCGCCACGGCCATACACCAGAAGGGACTGGGCGAAGTAGCCGGGTTTGCCGTCGCTGTTGACGAAATCTCTCAGGGTGGTGCCGCCCATCAGGATGGCTGCGCTGAGGGTCTCCCGAATGGCCTCAGCCAGCCGGTGATAGCGGTCCAGGCTGATGCGACCCGCCTTGCGCCGGGGGTGTATGCCCGATTTGAACAGGGCTTCATTGGCGTAGATGTTGCCAACACCCACCACCACGTGATTGTCCATGATAAAAGACTTTGCCGGGGCGTTCTTGCCTCGGGAACGCTGGAAAAGCATCGCACCGTTGAATTCCGGCGCCAGAGGTTCAGGCCCAAGGTGGCTGATCAGCGGGTGATCTGTGACGGAGTCAGCCCAGAGCCAGCAGCCAAAGCGCCGGGGATCGTTGAACCGCAGGACGACACCGGATTGCAGTGCCAGGTCAATATGGTCATGGGCCATGGGTGGTGTGTCATCGGTAATGATCCGGAGGCTGCCGGACATGCCCAGGTGAACAATCACCGTTCCCTGGTCCACATTGAGGAACAAATATTTCGCACGCCGGCCTATACTTCTTATCACCTGTCCCCTGAGCCTTTCGCCCAGATCCGCCGGTACAGGCCATCGCAGGCCACCGTTTCGCACCGTAACACCTGCAATGGCCTGGCCTTCGCAATAGGGCGCAATACCGCGGCGGGTGGTTTCGACTTCAGGCAGTTCGGGCAAAGGGGAGCCTCCGCAGGAAAAGGAATAAGTGTAATCAGTAACAATTTCGCAGCCAAATGCGGTTGTTGTGGCTTACAGCTGTACGCTAAAGTGTCCGGGTTGGCCCTACGCCAAAGTTTAGGATTTTGAGGATTTGCTATGTGGTTTAATGGTCTTTTTGACCTGTCGGTGGTGCAGCTCATTCTGGTTACGCTCGGGATGACCCACATCACGATTGTCAGCGTAACGCTCTACCTGCATCGCCATTCGGCGCATAATTCGCTGGATCTGCATCCGGCCCTGAAACACTTTTTCCGATTCTGGTTGTGGCTGACCACCGCCCAGAATACCAAGGAGTGGACCGCTATTCACCGCAAGCACCACGCCAAATGCGAAACCGAGGAAGACCCTCACAGCCCGGTGGTGTTGGGTATCCGCAAGGTTCTGTTCCAGGGCGCCGAGCTTTATGCCGAATCGGCAACGGCAGAGACCCTTGAGAGATACGGCCAGCGTACCCCGGAAGACTGGGTGGAGCGCAATGTCTACAGCCGGTACCGGGTGCTGGGCATCACCCTGATGGCGGTCACCAATCTGGCGCTGTTCGGTGTTCATGGCATCTGGATCTGGGCGGTGCAAATGATGTGGATCCCGGTATGGGCCGCTGGCGTGGTGAACGGTATCGGCCACTGGATGGGTTACCGCAACTATGAATGTGCCGATAACGCCCGCAACATCAGCCCGCTGGGCCTTTTGATTGGCGGCGAAGAGCTGCATAACAACCACCACACCTACCCGAATTCCTCCAAGCTGTCCCGTCGCTGGTTCGAGGTGGATATCGGCTGGGGTTACATCCGGCTGTTCCAGTTGTTCGGACTGGCGAAGCCGAAAGGGTTCCGCCCGATTGCCCATCGTGTGCCCGGCAAGATGAATGTTGACGTGGAAACCGTTCAGGCTATTGCCAATAACCGGTTTGATATCATGCGCCAGTACCGCAAGCGGGTGATGGAGCCCGTGCTGCGCCAGCAGAAGGTGCTTATGGACGATGAAGTTCGTCCCAGGTATCGGAAGCTCAAACGGCTGCTGTCGCGTGAAGTCACACAGATTCAGCCGACAGAAAAGGAGACCCTGGAGTCCGCATTGGAGCGAAATCCGGTGCTGCGCCAGATCTATGAGAAAAGTCATGAGTTGCAGTCTCTCTGGCGTCAGCGTGGTCTCAGGCCCCAGGACAAACTCAACGCTCTGATGGAGTGGTGTCGGGAAGCGGAAGCCAGTGGCATTCGCTACCTGGAAGAGTTTGCCGGACACCTCAGGGCCTATTCTCTGCGGCCCTCGGGCTGAGTGCCGCAAAGCCGAACGCGGGGTCAGATGAAAATGGGGTCAGATGAAAATTTCATCTGACCCCATTTTCATCTGACCCCATCTTTTACCCGAAACAGGGAATAGGTCACCTGGCCAGCGCTTTTCTGGCGATGCAACTGCCAGGTGCCTGGTGCGGCAGGGGTTGGGATCTCGCTTTCGTGTTCCACGTAAATCCAGCTCCCGGGCCTGATCCATTCCTGTTGGGCAAGGAGCGGGAACAGCCTTTCCAGCCAGCCCTGGCGGAAAGGTGGATCCATGAACACAATGTCAAACGGTGGGCGGTTTCTCTGTTTCAGGTAGCTTTCAACCTCGGTACAGACCACTTCACCGCCGCTGGATTTAAGCAGTCTGAGATTGTCTCTCAAGGCTGTGGCCAATGCCGGGGTGTGGTCCACGAGGGTAGCCGTGGCAGCGCCCCGGGAAAGTGCCTCCAGCCCCAGTGCGCCAGATCCGGCAAACAGATCCAGGCAGTCACTGCCGACAATTTGAAAGGCAAGCCAGCTGAAGAGGGTCTCCCGGGTGCGGGCGGGCGTGGGCCGAACGCCACCGGCATCCGGAAAGCGCAGTTTCCGGCTGCGCCAGTCGCCACCTATGATCCGCAGTTCACCGGTGCCACCGTCTTTGCGTGCCGACGCCGGGCCGCGATTGGGCGGGTTTCTTTTTGAAGGGCTCTGGCTTGCGGTTTTTCTGCGCGCCATGTTCGCGGCTCCACGGGTGCGTGTTTGCATTGGGGTACAAGCGCGCATCTTACCGGAAACCGGGACCGGCGCGATAATCGGGGCGGCCCTCACTTCAACGGGACAGTCTGCTAGAATGTCGGCTTTGATTGTCCCGCCCATTCAGACTGATGGATTGACTTTATGACGGCAGAGTGGATTTCAATCGGCCTTCTGGCCCTTCTTGTGCTCGTATTTGTCCTTGATATCGCTGGTAACCGTAGCCGGGCACCGCGCCCGAAACCGGTGCCACAGCGCAAGCCGGAGGTTGCCAAAGGGCCGGCACCGGAGCCGGACAAGGGCGAGAGCGAACCGCCTGCCGCTGTTGAGCCGGAACCGGAACCCGAGCCTCAGGCCCGCGTTTTCGAGCGTATCCGGAAGGGGTTGGGCAAGACCCGGGCGAGCCTGGCCGGCGGGCTGTCGGACCTGTTCTCGCTGAGCAAAAAAATTGACGAAGACCTGCTGGAGGAAATCGAAACCACGCTGCTGATGGCAGACGTTGGTGTTACCGCTACCTCTGAAATCATTGACTCGCTCACCGACAAGCTTGAGCGCAATCAGCTCAAGGATGGGGAAGCCCTGCGCAAGGCATTGAGGGATGAACTGCATGGTTTGCTGAAAGACGTGACCAAGCCGCTGCAGATTGACTCCGCCAGGAACCCCTACGTCATTCTCATGGTGGGTGTAAACGGCGTGGGTAAGACCACCACCATCGGCAAGCTCACCAAGAAATTTCAGAACGAAGGCAAATCGGTGATGCTGGCCGCTGGCGATACCTTCCGTGCCGCGGCGGTCGAGCAGTTGCAGGTCTGGGGTGAGCGCAACAACGTACCGGTGGTGGCGCAACATACCGGCGCTGACAGTGCATCGGTCATCTTTGATGCGATCCAGTCTGCCAAGTCTCGGGGCGTGGACGTGGTGATTGCGGATACCGCAGGGCGATTGCAGAACAAGGACAACCTCATGAACGAGCTTGAGAAAGTTGTCCGGGTGATGAAAAAGCTGGACGAATCCGCGCCCCATGAGGTGATGCTGGTGCTGGATGCAGGCACCGGCCAGAATGCCCTGAGCCAGGCCCAGGTGTTCCAGCGGGCGGTCGGCGTGAGCGGCATTACCTTAACGAAACTGGACGGCACCGCCAAGGGCGGTATCGTGTTTGCCATTGCCCGCCAGTTGCAGTTGCCCATCCGCTTTATCGGTGTTGGTGAGCAGGTGGATGATCTGCGCAGTTTCGATGCCGAGACCTTTGTGGGTGCCCTGTTTGACGAATAGCCTGGAGTTAAGCCCAGCGGTAGCCGCCCATGATTGAGTTTTGTCAGGTCACCAAGCGATACGACAGCGATCACACCGCCCTGCGCCAGGTCAATTTTGGCTTGGAGCGCGGTGAGCTGGCGTTTCTTACCGGCCACTCCGGTGCCGGTAAAAGTACCCTGCTGAAACTCATCATGGTGATGGAGCGCCCCAGTGCCGGCGAGGTTATCGTTGGCGGGCAGCTACTTAACCGCTTGCCGCGCCGCCAGATACCCTACGTTCGCCGCCACATCGGAGTGGTATTTCAGAACCACCAGCTGCTTTTCGACCGTACAGTCTTTGATAATGTGGCCATGCCTCTGGAAGTCATGGGGGCATCCCCCAGGGATACCGGGCGCCGGGTTCGGGCCGCCCTGGACAAGGTGGGGTTGCTGGACAAGGAAAAGATGAACCCGATGCAGCTTTCCGGTGGTGAGCAACAGCGGGTGGGTATTGCCCGGGCTGTGGTGAACAAACCCCCGGTCCTGCTGGCGGATGAGCCGACCGGTAACCTTGATCCGGCGTTGTCTGCCGATATCATGAACCTCTTTGGTCAGTTCAGCCAGGTGGGTGTTACCGTACTGATCGCGACCCACGACATTGCCCTGATCAACAAAATGGAGCGGCGGACCCTGACGCTTGACCACGGTCGCCTGACAGCGGGTGGCGCACCAGTGGCGGGGGGGTGTGAGTGACCGCTGACCCCCGACTACGACGAAAGCCGGAGCAGGCCCGTGGCGCAAACAGGGCACGCCCGGCATGGCGCGAGCAGGTGGGAAGCTACCTGACCCACCACCGCAAGGTGGCCCGGGACAGCGCCCGGCGTCTGGGGCGCACCCCGGTTGCCAGTCTGATGACCTGGACAGTGATGGGGGTAGCGCTGGCGCTGCCGGTCGCGCTGCTATTATTGCTGACCAGTCTTCAGGGTGTGAGTGCTGGCTGGGAGAGCAGTGCGCGGGTGACCGCCTATATCGACCTGGAGGTGCCCCTGGAACAGGCCCGCGAGCTCCGTGATGAGATGGCCGCAGATGGACGGATCGCCCGTGTCGACCTGGTGGATCGCGACCAGGCGCTGAAGGAGTTCCGGGCATCGTCCGGGCTTGAAGATGCCCTGGATTACCTGCAAGAAAATCCCTTGCCGCACACCCTGTTGGTGACGCCCGAGGAGGGTGCCCGTTCTGCGGAAGGTGTAGAAGCTCTGGTCCGGTTTATGGAGGGGATGGAGGGCGTCGATCGGGTTCAGGTGGACCTGGGCTGGTTGCAGCGCCTGAACGCCATGACCGATCTGTTGGCCCGGGCCGTCTGGGCGCTGGCTGTCGTGCTGGCGACTGCGGTGGTGCTGGTGATCGGCAATACTGTGCGACTGTCGATCGAGAGCCGGCGGGATGAAATTCTCGTTGCCAAACTGGTGGGCGGCACCGACAGCTTCGTTCGCAGGCCCTTTCTCTATACCGGCGCCTGGTTCGGTCTGGGTGGTGGGGTAGTGGCACTGATATTGTTGCAGCTCTCCTTATGGTGGCTCAGCGGGCCCATAGAGCGGCTGGCAGGCCTGTACCGCAGTGATTTCTCGCTCAACGGTCTGAACTTTGATGGTGCGCTGGCGTTGATTATTGTAGCGATGCTGCTAGGCTGGCTTGGCGCCTGGGTCGCGGTGAAGCGTCATCTGGATGACATGGAGCCGGGCGATATTGCCGGAGGCTAATGATCCGGATAACGGGAAAACCGTATTGTGGAAACAGCATCCGCTGAGGTACTGTTGACAACCACAAAGTCACGGTGAATTTTCCAGATAGCTGATTCATAAGGTTTTACTGGGAAGTTTGGGAACTTTTGAGGTTCTTGGCGGCCTTACGCGTAATTGGTATATTTAAGGACCGTCGGGTTCGGAGGTTAAAGCATGGGTACGAGTTTACAGCTGGTTGACAGACTGGTTCCGGGCGCAAATCTCGAGTCGTACATTCAGGCTGCGAGTCGCATTCCGGTGCTCACCGCGGAGGAAGAACGGAAACTGGCCGAGCGGCTCCATTATGAAGGCGACGTGGACGCAGCCCGTTACCTGGTCATGTCACACCTGCGTTTCGTGATCCACATTGCCCGGAGCTATTCCGGTTACGGCCTGTCACAGGCAGACCTGATCCAGGAAGGCAACGTTGGCCTGATGAAGGCAGTCAAGCGCTTTAACCCTGAGTACGGGGTTCGACTGGTGTCCTTTGCCGTGCACTGGATCAAGGCCGAGATTCACGAGTTCATCCTGCGTAACTGGCGTATTGTGAAAGTGGCCACCACCAAGGCCCAGCGCAAGCTGTTCTTCAATCTGCGCAGCCAGAAGAAAAAGCTGGCCTGGCTCAGTCACGATGAGCTGAACGCAGTGGCGGAAGATCTGGGTGTCGCGCCCAGGGTCGTCCGGGAAATGGAAGGCCGGCTGGCCTCCCATGACACGGCGTTCGATGGTCCGATGGACGATGACGAGGATAATGCCTATCAGGCGCCGGCGTATTATCTGGAAGACACCCGTAGCAATCCGGCCACCCAACTGGAGAATTCCGACTGGTCAGAGGACTCCAATGGCCGCCTGATGGAGGCTCTGGAGCAGCTGGACGAGCGTAGCCAGGACATCCTGAGGGAGCGCTGGCTGTCTGAAAGCAAATCGACATTGCATGAGTTGGCGGATAAGTATGGCGTGTCTGCGGAGCGGATTCGGCAGCTTGAGAAGAATGCAATGAAGAAGATCCGCGTGCAGATGTCTGAGGCGGCTTGATTTATCGGCCAGGCTTTCTGGGCTGCGCAATTAAGAACGCCACCACCGGTTCCGGTTGGTGGCGTTTTTGTTTGTATAATCGGAAACTTTACCTGGGGGCAGAAGCGATTGGGTGGGCCTTTCCAAAACACGCTGTGAATACGTCCCTGTACGCTCGGCTCCGCCCTCCGCGCGGTTTTGGAAAGGCCCACCCAATCCCTTCTCGAACTTCTGGTGTTAAGGCCTGAAAAATGACTACAAATCGTCCTCATATTGCCTTTCTGGGTATCGGCCTGATGGGCGCGCCGATGACCCGAAATCTTCTGAACGCGGGTTTCCCGATGACTTTGTGGAACCGGACTGCCAGCAAGTGTGCGCTGTTTGCCTCGGAGGCATTGATTGCCGGGTCTCCGGCAGAGGCGGTTGCCGCTGCCGATGTGGTGATCACCATGCTGGAGAACAGCGATGTGGTGGAGCAGGTTTTGGTGGCGCAGGGGGTGCTTGGGGCCCTGAAGCCGGGTGCGCTGGTGATTGATATGAGCTCTGTTCAACCCTCCGTGGCCCGGCACCATGGCGAGCTGGTTGCAGAGCGGGGTGCTGGCTATGTGGATGCGCCGGTTTCCGGGGGCACGGTGGGCGCGGCTGAGGCCCGTCTAAGCATCATGGCCGGGGGTTCGGAGGCGGATGTGGACCGGGCGCGGCCGGTGTTTGAGGTGCTGGGCAAGTGCACGAGGATTGGCCCTGTGGGATCTGGCCAGTTGGCGAAGCTGGCCAACCAGGCGATTGTGGGGATTACTATCGGCGCCGTGTCCGAGGCATTATTGCTGGCGGCCAGGGGCGGAGCGGATCCGGCGGCGGTTCGGGAAGCCTTGTTGGGTGGCTTTGCCGGCAGCCGGATTCTGGAATTGCACGGCCAGAGGATGATTGACCGCGATTTCGCGCCCGGTGCTCCGGCCCGTATTCAGCTTAAGGATATGCGCATGATTCTGGATGAGGCTCGCGCAGAAGGTTTAACTCTGCCGCTGGCTCAGCAGACCCATAATGAATATCTGTCGCTGGTCGCCAATGGCCACAGTGAGGTCGACCACAGCGGCCTGCTGCTGGAGTTGGAGCAACTGAACGGCGCACTCCTTGGCTCCCTTGGCCGCGGCCCCAAGGAGTAACCACACCTACTCTGTTTTGCTGCCAGCCTGTCCATGCTGTTCAATCGGGTGCCGGGAAGATTAACATTTTTGAATGTTTTTTGCGGCCATCGACAGCGTGGGTTATGAAGGTTAGGTAAGTGCCGAGTATCGGCCCCCAGGCGCCACGGGCGGCAGTCTGGGCTGGATGGCGGGTAAGGGTTGACCGTCGCCATAGGCGACACCCTCTTACAAGATGGTAACTGGCCGGCTTGCCAAGTTCTTCGTACCCTTGTGGTCAATGAAATCGTGGTCAATGTAATCCGCTATCGGGAGGAGAGCCGGTGAAAGCGCTGGTAATCGAAGACGATCAGGACGTAGCAAATTATCTTGTCAAAGGGCTGAAGGAATCCGACTTCGTGGTGGACCATGCGGCCGACGGCAAGGAAGGCATGATGATGGCGGCCAGTGAGGACTACGACATCATGATTGTGGACCGCATGCTGCCGGGGATGGATGGGCTGTCTATTATCAAGACTGTCCGGGCTACCGGAAACCAGGTGCCGGTTCTGATTCTGAGCGCCCTGGGTGATGTGGATGACCGTGTTGAGGGCCTGCGGGGCGGTGGTGATGACTACCTGACCAAGCCGTTTTCCTTCACCGAGTTGTTGGCCCGCATCGAATCCCTGATCCGACGCAATCGGCAGACGGCGGAAACCGAAACCGTATTGCGGGTGGCGGATCTGGAAATGGATCTGCTGGCCCGGACCGTCAAGCGAGCGGGCCAGAACATTGATGTTCAGCCCCGCGAATTCCGGTTGCTGGAATATCTGATGCGCAACGCCGGCCAGGTGGTCACCCGGACCATGCTGCTGGAGAAAGTCTGGGACTACCACTTCGATCCCCAGACCAATGTCATAGACGTGCATATCAGCCGGCTGCGAGCCAAGATCGACAAGGAATTCGATACCCCCTTACTGCAAACCATCCGGGGTGCAGGGTACATGTTACGTGAAACTGCTTAGCCAGCTCAGGACCTCGTCTTTTCAGTTGGCCCTGTTGTACATGGTGGTGTTTGCCACCTCGGTGTTTCTGCTGCTGGCCTTTATTTACTGGCGTACAGCGGGCTTCATGACCGCCCAGACCGACGAAACCATTGAAGCGGAAATCGCCGGTCTGGCGGAGCAGTACCGTGGCCGTGGTGTCAACGGCCTGATCACTATCATTCGCGAGCGCGTTGCCCGCGATCCCAATGCCAAATCCATTTATCTGCTGACCACCGACGACTTCCTCAAGCTCGCCGGTAACATCGAGACCTGGCCCGAAGGAAGCCGGTCCGAAAGCGGCTGGATCAATTTTACCCTGGATAAGTCCGTTGGCTGGACAGGCCCTGAGCGCCTGGCCCGTGCCCGTATTTTTGAAGTTCAGGGTGGCCTGCGTTTGCTGGTGGGCAGGGATGTGGATGAGCTCACCAACCTGAAACGGGTGATTGAAACCGCCATCAACTGGGGGATGGGAATCACCCTGGGGCTCGCCCTGCTGGGTGGCTTTTTGATGAGCCGGAGCACGACCCGGCGGATTGAGGTCATCAACAATACCTCCCGCCGAATCATGAATGGCCATCTGTCCCTGAGAATTCCTACCCGCGGAACGGACGACGATTTTGACCAGCTGGCGGAAAACCTTAACCAGATGCTGGACCGCATTGTTTATCTGATGGAAGGCATCCGGCACGTTTCCGACAGCATTGCCCATGACCTTCGCACCCCCCTGACCCGCCTGCGGAACCAACTTGAAAATACCCTGATGTCGGTCGATAACGATGAAGCGAGGGAACAGGCTGGCCGCGCCGTGGCCGAGGCCGATCAGTTGCTGGCAACCTTCAACGCCTTGCTGCGGATTGCCCGGCTTGAAACCCGGGGCAACGCGGCTGACATGAAACCGGTATCGCTGGATGAACTGGTTACCGACGCCTGTGAACTCTATGAGGCGCTGTCGGAGGATAAAGACCAGTCCTTTGAGCAGTCCCTGGAAAGCGGCGTGATGATCGAAGGTGACCGGGACCTGCTGTTCCAGATGGTCAGCAACCTGATCGATAACGCGATCAAATACACGCCGGAACACGGAGTTATTGGTGTTGCCGTGCGAAAGGAAGGTGCCGAGGCGATCTTCGAGGTTCGGGACAGTGGTATCGGTATTCCCGATGCCGAGAAAGATCAGGTGTTCCAGCGTTTCTATCGCGTTGGCAAGAGCCGCTCATTGCCAGGTAACGGCCTGGGGTTGAGCCTGGTGAGTGCGGTTGCGGAAATTCATCAGGGCCGGATTGTTCTGAGCGATACCTACCCGGGGGACGCGTTGCCCGGACTGACTGTGACCGTCCGGATGCCTGCCTTTACCGAGGCCCGCAGACGGACCCGGGCAGCGCAGGCAGAACAGCCATCGGACTCAGCGGGAGCGGAAGCCCCAGCCGCAACAGAATCCACTGGCGCAGAAACTCACTGACTGGCACGGAACCGGTTAATCCTCGACAGTACCGGGCTTACCAGGGCATCTGTGCGGCATTCAATCTGGTGGGTAATCTTTTCAACCTGTGAGCGGCGGCGATTCACCCGCACCTGAATACTGTCCCACTCCCCCTCCAGATGCTTTTGCTCGGCCATCACAAAGGCTGCAATGTTATGGCGGTTCACCTTGCCGGTGATGCCGAGCTGGTCCAGCCTGTAACCCACGGCGTCTACGCCATTAAGTGCCATATTCAACAATTTTTGAGTATTCATGTCGGTATCTCCGTCACTGGAACCTGTAAAAAGTTACTTTGCCAAAGCTATGCCTTACCCCTAGAGTGTGCAACCTAATTCCCGGGGGAGAGGGCCGGCCATTTCCCTGACCAAAAGGTAATTCCTCGGCCACGCCGGTGTAATGCTCGCTGTGCATAATGGATACTGTAGCTTTGGAAGCCTGCACGCATTGTTGCTTGCTTCTCCCTCCAGCACAGCGCTAGCCTTACCCCGTTTTTACGGGGTTTTTTTGTACCCTGGTTTTTTTATTCATACAGGCACAGGACGTTGTGAACCGATGACCGAGGCCCCCGGAAATGGTGCTCCGCGCCCAAGATACATCACCCCGGACGGTGAGCGGGCGCTGCGTGACGAATTGCAGTACCTGTGGAAGGTGAAGCGGCCGGAAGTGACCCAGGCAGTGAGAGAAGCCGCTGCCCTTGGTGATCGTTCCGAGAATGCTGAGTACATTTACGGCAAGAAGCAGTTACGGGAAATCGACCGCCGGGTTCGCTTTTTGGGCAAGCGGCTGGAAGAGCTGACCGTTGTGGACCGGTTGCCGGATGATCGCAACAAGGTATTTTTCGGCGCCTGGGTGACGGTGGAAGATGAGAATGGTGACGAGCAAACCTATCGACTGGTAGGGGCGGATGAATTTGATCTGGATAAAGGCTATCTGAGCATCAACTCGCCTCTGGCCCGGGCCCTGATCGGCAAGCGCCTCGACGATGAGGTGAATGTTTGCACTCCGGAGGGCTGGAAATCCCTGTTTGTGGTTGGCATCCGCTATCCGGAGCCCTCGGGCGACAAGTGAAAAGCGTCACAGAATCGTCGACTGACCGGGAAATCGGTGTGCATTGACGATAGACTGACCAAAAATTGTCACGCGATGTGTGCAGGCAAGGATCTGTCAGCCGGGAATGTCATCATGGGTATGCGCTCAGAATGCGAAAAAACGGAAAGGAACGCCAGTCATTCGCTGGCTTTGGCCGGATTGGCGGCAGCGCTGATGTCTCCGGCTTTCGCCCTGGCGGAAGAAGCGACATCCGCAGAGAGCGAGGTTCGCGCCTTCCAGTTTGAAGAGCGGTCGACCATTCACACCATTCCGCTTCGCTCCATTGAGGAAGAAGTCTTGGCGAATACCGTGATTGAGGGCGGCCTTGCGGCTCCGGCAGTCGATGTGCCGGTACCGCCTCGCACTGAAGAAGATTTCTATCTGTACCCTCTGGCGCTTCAGCCTGGCGACAGCCGTACCGACCTGGGCCGCTCCGAGATTCCGGCGGAGTTCCGGTTCAGTAATCCCAAGTCCATTCCCGGGCAGACCCATGGCAACAACTACCTGATCCGCCCGGCCGAGAACCGCACCTACGACGCCCTGAACATCAACATGACCGGGCGCTGAAGCTGGTTTCAGGCAGCGGCACAGCCGGAACTGTCCATCGACGCCTTGCCAAGCACGTCCTCGTAAAAGAATGCCAGAGCCTGACTGGCCTGGTTGAATCGCGCCCGGGATACCCGCAGGCGATCACTCAGATAATCCAGAAACAGCTGGCGGTCCTCGTTGGCCAGGGCTTCCGGGTCCTTCGGATCGTGGAACAGCACGAACCGGGTGATCCAGTGAAGGTATGTCTGTTCGGAACGCTGATTGAGCTGATGTTTGCGGATGGCGTCCTTGACCCGGCCCACAAGGCCCGGCTGGCTTTGTTCCAGCGCCTCGGTGATGTCCATGGGAAACTCTTCCTGATGAATTGGTATTGTTATAGTGCGTGCATCTTATGACAGTCTTTTGACCGTCGCAAAACTTTTGGGAGGGGATTGATCCCGATCAGGCTCCTGACCGGGACCCGGGGTGCGGTGCGGCTTACTTCAGTGATTCGAGCCTGTCGATGTACTTCTGCATGGCATCGTCGCCGGACATGCCCTTGAGTTTTTCCCAGGCATCAAACTTGGCCCGCCCGACAAAATCCATCATGCCCGGGCGCTTGCCAGACACATCACCTGCGGTGGCCTGTTTGTAGAGCGCGTAGAACTCCAGTTTCATCTCATTGGACGGTTTGAAGTCGCCCTCAGCGGTCTGGATGTGGTTGACGGCTTCGTCAAAGCGGGTTTTCAGGTCACTCATGTTGATCTCCTAATAGTTACACTTTGTTCCTGTCAGTTGGGCGAGTATAGCCCCAGCCAGATGCTCCGTCATTGGCTCTGTACCCCTGCACGGGCGGTGAAACAGAGGTATTCTGGCAAAAGCTTGCCCGGGCGCACATTCCGGAAGAATACTGGCCAGCTTTTGCTTGAGAAAGGCAAATGATCTGTGTAGAGTCTTGTTCGTTGCGCGCCGGGAGGGTGCGTACAAGGGATTGAACAATTGCAAAAGACTTGCACAGGGAGCAATCACATGTCTTCTAGAGACGGTTCCGTCGCGCCGAAAGAGCGCATTAATATCAAGTACGTCCCCGCCACCGGCGATCAGCAGGCTGAAGCCGAGCTACCGCTGAAAATGTTCGTGGTTGGCGATTTCAAGGGACACGCCGAAGAAACCCCCATCGAAGATCGCAAGGCCATTTCCATTGACAAGGACAACTTTCGTTCGGTCATGAAAGAAGCCGGCCTGACCCTTTCCACTACCGTTGCCAACAAGCTGGATGAGGGCGCCGGCGAGCTGCCGGTGAACCTGGAATTCCAGACCCTTGATGATTTCTCCCCAGACAGCGTTGCCCGTCAGGTGCCTGAGCTGAACAGGCTGATTGAACTGCGGGAGGCCCTGGTGGCCCTCAAGGGCCCGCTGGGTAACGTGCCGTTGTTCCGGTCCAAACTACAGGAACTGCTGGACAACGATGGCGCTAGGGACAAACTGCTGGCTGAACTGGAACTGGCCACGGACAGCGGCGAGTAAGCGGACGCCCGTCAAAAACTCCGACTCAATTCAAAACGTACTGAAGGGATGTGGTATGTCTGATACTGCCGTGCAGCAATCTGCTGCCTCCGAATCCGCCGCAGATGCTATTCAATCAGGGGCTGAAGGCTCTCTGTTGGACCAGATCATGGCCAACAGCCGCATGGCACCGGCGGATGAGGGTTACGATGTCGCCCGCAAAGGGGTGGCAACGTTTATTGCCAACCTGCTGAAAAGCGATGGAAAAGGCCAGCCAGTCAACAAGGCGCTGGTGGACCAGATGGTGGTTGAGCTGGACCGAAAAATCAGCGCCCAGATGGATGAAATCCTGCATGCGCCTAAGTTGCAGGAACTGGAATCCTCCTGGCGTGGCCTGAAGCTGCTGGTGGATCGCACGGACTTTCGTGAAAACATCAAGGTGGACATTCTCCACGCCACCAAGACCGAATTGCTGGAAGACTTTGAGTTCGCCCCCGACGTTACCCAGACCGGTTTCTACAAGCACATTTACTCCACAGAGTATGGTCAGTTCGGCGGTGAGCCGGTCGGCGCGGTGGTGGGAAACTACGGGTTCACCCCGTCCACACCGGATATAAAGCTACTGCAGTATGTCTCGTCCGTCGGCGCCATGGCCCATGCGCCATTCCTGTCCTCCGTTGCGCCTTCGTTCTTCGGCGTCGACAGCTACCAGGAACTGCCGGCTATCAAGGAACTGAAAGCGGTTTTCGAAGGTCCGAAATACGCCAAGTGGCGTTCCCTGCGAGAGTCCGAAGACGCCCGCTACCTGGGCCTGACCTCACCCCGCTTCCTGCTGCGGGTGCCTTACGACCCCACCGAAAATCCGGTGCGCAGTTTCAACTACAAGGAAGACGTGTCCGCCGACCACGAGCATTACCTGTGGGGCAACACTGCCTACCTGCTGGCCACCCGCCTGACCGAAAGCTTCGCCAGGTATCGCTGGTGCCCGAACATCATCGGCCCGCAAAGCGGTGGTGCGGTGGAAGACCTGCCGGTTCATCTGTTCGAATCCTTTGGCCAGCTCGAAGCCAAGATTCCGACCGAAGTGCTGATCACCGACCGCCGCGAATACGAAATGGCCGACGAAGGCTTCATCGCCCTGACCATGCGCAAGGGCAGTGACAACGCCGCGTTCTTCTCCGCCAACTCGGTGCAGAAACCCAGGCAGTTCCCGAACACCAAGGAAGGCAAGGAGGCGGAAACCAACTACAAGCTGGGGACCCAACTGCCTTACATGATGATCGTCAACCGCCTGGCCCACTACATCAAAGTGCTGCAGCGGGAACAGATTGGCTCCTGGAAGGAACGCCAGGACCTGGAGCGGGAACTGAACACCTGGATCCGCCAATACGTGGCCGACCAGGAAAACCCGCCGGCGGATGTCCGCAGCCGTCGCCCGTTGCGTGCCGCTCAGGTCACGGTATCCGACGTGGAAGGCGATCCAGGCTGGTACCAGGTCTCCCTGGCCGTGCGTCCGCATTTCAAGTACATGGGCGCCAACTTCGAACTGTCACTGGTTGGCCGGCTGGACAAGGATTAATCGGTGTTCAATCACCCGGCCAGCGACGGATCGCAGGCCAACAGCGGCAGCCTGTTCGAGAGACTGGAGCAGGCCGCCGCACCGGCCGGCCAGAGCATGGGAGAAGTCACCCATGTGGTTGAATCCATCAAGCGCCACCTGGTCCGCCTGCTGAACGCCCACCCAGGCAACAGCGCGAGCGTACCGGACCTGGGGTTGCTGGATTTCAACGACGCCACACTCGGCACCCACGATCTGAGCGTCCAGATCCGCAGCGCGATCCGACAGTGCATCGAGAAGTTTGAACCGAGGGTGAAGCGGGTAGACGTCGTCAATCTTCCCCAGGGGCCTGATCCGCTGCAACTGAGGTTTCAGGTGACGGTGTATCTGAACACTGCAGGAAGCGATGACAGAACCACGATTGACCTGGTACTGGACGACAAGCGCTACTATCGAGTGATGTGAGTAGTAACAGGCAAGGATGAGAGCATGGCCAGGGGTACTTCCCAAAAGTGTGCGAAGCCATGGATGGCGGAGCCCAAGCGTCCCATGGACGGGCTTGAAGCGTCTTCTGGGAAGTACCCCTGGCCATGCTCGGAGTTAGAGGGGGCGGAGGTACTCTTCTTCTGGGAAAAAGCAACTCACTGCGCTCAGACATCTTTTCCCCGCCAGAAAAGCACCTCCACCCCCTCTGGCCTGGCAATGGTGTAATACCGATGAAGTTGAACGGATTCTACAGGGACGAGCTAAGTTTTCTCAGGCTTCAGGGCCGGGAATTCGCGGATGCCTATCCACAGCTGACAAGGTTTCTTTCGGAGCAGAGCACCGATCCGGATGTTGAACGGCTGTTGGAAGGCTTCGCCTTTCTGACCGGCAAGCTCCGTGAAAAAGTTGAGGACGAATTCCCGGAAATCACCCACTCGCTGCTGAACATGCTGTGGCCGAACTACCTGCGCCCGATGCCCAGCTGCACCATCATGCGCTTTGACCCGCAACTGCATGCCATCAGCGAACACCAGCGGGTGGACCGCCATACCGAGATCAAGAGCCGGCCCCTGGGCGACGCCACCCGCCAGACCCAGTGCCGGTTCCGGACCTGCCGGGCTGTGGACGTGTTTCCCGTGAGCGTGGCCGCGGCTCATGCTGAGCATTCACAGGAAGTGTCCTCGGTGACCGTGGACCTGGCGCTGCATACCGATCAACCACTCTCATCCCTGGGCATGGACAGCCTGCGTTTTTACCTGGGCGGCGAGAGCCACATTGCGGAAACCCTGTTTCTCTGGCTGAACCACTATCTGGAGCGGATCGAACTGGTGGTGGGTGAATCGATCTACCGCCTGCCTGCCTCGCTGCTGCAGCCGGTCGGCTTCGGCAATGACGAAGGGTTGCTGCCGTACCCCAAGAATGCCTACCCCGGGTACCGCATTTTGCAGGAATATCTCAGCTTCCCCGAGGCCTTCTGCTTTGTGGATATTCAGGGTCTCGGAGGTCGGCTGCCGGCCGTGCAGGCGGACGAAATCAGCCTGCGTTTCCATTTCAGCCGGAGACTGCCACCCGATGCCAGGGTGCAGGAAGACCATTTTCAGTTGTACTGCACGCCGGCCGTGAACCTCTTTACCCACGAGGCCGAACCGGTGGACCTTAACGGCCGGCAGACCGAATACCGGATTTCACCGTCCAGCCGCTCGCCAGACCATTTTGAGGTATTCAGCATCGAGCAGGTGGAAGGCTGGCTCGAGGGTCGGTCCGGGCGCGGCGAGCCGCGCATCTACACCGCCTTCGAGAGTTTCCAGCATGAGGTGGAGCGGGATCGGGGCCGTACGGCGTTGTATTACCGGGTTCGGGCGAGGAACAGTGTTCGCGGCGACGGCTTTGATCATTACATGTCGTTCGTCCGGGGTGACGAGTCCGAGTGTCTGAGCCGGCAGGAAGCGATTTCCCTGACGCTGACCTGCACCAACCGCCAGTTGCCGAGCCAGCTGGCAGTGGGCGAAATCTGCATGGCGACCGAGAGTACGCCGGCGTTTGCCACATTCGGTAATATTACCCGGCCCACTGCGACCCTGCGGCCAACCCTCGACGGCAGCCTGTTGTGGACGCTGATATCCAATCTGTCCCTCAACTATCTGTCCATGCTGGATGTGGATGCCCTGCGCACGGTGTTACGGGTCTACGACTTCCGGGCATTGGTGGACCGCCAGGCGGAGCGGGTCTCCCGGAAGCGTCTGGCCGGTATCGCGGGCATCGAGACAAGCCCGGTGGACCGGATGGTGAAAGGGCTGCCCGTGCGGGGCATCCGCTCGGTGCTGAAGCTGGACCAGCAGGCCTTTGCTTCTGAGGGTGATCTTTACCTGTTCGGCACGGTTCTTAGCCAGTTCTTTGCCCTGTATGCCAGCATTAATGCATTCCACCAACTGGAAGTGGTGAACACCGACAATCAGGAACGGTACACATGGACGTTACAGCAAGGTCAGCAGCCGCTGATGTAGCCGGGCTGCAACCCGTTCTCGGCAATGCGCGGCGATACAGCTTTTTCCAGCTGGTGGACCTGATTCACCGGCATCATGGGGATGATCTGGAGCGAACCAGCGACGATCAGCCCCACCAGCAGCGGATCCGGTTTTCCGCCTCCGCGGGACTGGGCTTTCCCGGCAGCGATGTGGTCTCGGCGCTGTCGCCGGAGCATGAGCATGCGCCCTATCAGATGGAAGTCAGCTTTCTGGGGCTGCACGGTTCCCAGTCGCCGTTGCCGGGCTATTATCTGGAGGATCTGGCCTGGGAGGCGGGCCAGAATCTGGGCATTCGCCGCCATTTTCTCGATTTCTTCAACCATCGCCTGGTCACCCTGTTTCATCGGGCGTGGCGCAAGTACCGCTACTACGTTCGGTTTCAGCCGGGCGCCTCGGACGGTTTTTCGGAACTGATCTTTGCCCTGGTGGGCCTCGGCGATAGCCGGTTGCGGGAGGCTACGCCGGTGAACTGGTCCAGGATGCTGGCTTATTCCGGGCTGATGGCGGGCCGCAGCCGGTCGCCAGAGGTGGTGAGTGGCATCGTGGCCCACTGTTTTGATCTGGATGATGTCAGCATTGAGCAGTGGGTCTTGCGCAAGGTGGCCATCGCCAGCGATCAGCAGACCCGGCTGGGGCAGGTTAACGCCTGTCTGGGCAACGACATTCTGGTGGGATCGGCCATTCGGGATCGCAGTGGCAAGTTCGTGCTCAGGTTGCGGAACCTCAGCCGGCAACGATTCGCAGACTTCCTGCCCAATGGCCAGGATCACCAGCGCCTGGTCAAACTGGTGGAGTTCGCCACTCGGGAGCAGTTGGCCTACGACCTGGAACTCCAGATGCGCCCAAAGGACATCCGCCCCATGCAACTGGGTGAGGATGTGCGGCTGGGCTGGAATTCCTTTGTCACCCCGGACAAGGCCCGGCGCCGGCCGGCGGTCCGGATTCAGATACGCCGGTAGATCCGGCAGGGAAGGCACTCATGGAAGAACAACAGGCCGCGGGCCTGAAACTGACCGTTGCCAATCCGACCGTTGCCGGCGGTGGTGCAACCATCGAACACTGTTTCAGCGTTTGCGGCGGCTCCATCGGCACGGCAGCCAGTGATACCTGGCGATTGTCGTCCCAGCGAACAGGCGCGGTTCCCGGCCACGCGGAAATCCGGTTTCTGGATGGTGGCTTCTGCCTGATTGATCGCAGTGGCCGGACCTACATCAACAGCGCCAGTCAGCCCGTGGGACGGGGCCGCCGGGCACGACTGAAGCATGGCGATACCGTCAGTATCGGACGCTACCGACTTCGTGCCGAGCTGGCCGAGGCCGTCTCGGAGCCATTCATTGGGAGCAGTAAGACAGTCATTGAGAGCGGTGAGGCAGAGCAGGCCAGTCGCCTGGTTGATGTGGGCGAGGGGCAACTGGTCCGGGGTTCGGACCCCATGGGTCCGAGCGAGGATCCGGAGCCGTTACAGAAACTGGCTCCGGTTGCCGGGGCGGCATTGAGTGACGATCCATTGGCGCCCTGGACCGGACAGCCCGGGGAAGAAGAGCCGGATACCGACGCCCTGATGGCCAGTGACGCCTCCTGGTATGCCGCTGAAAGGAATGTGTCGGATGAATACCGTGAAAACCGCGACGTGGCGCTCGGCTTACCTGTTCGCAAAGGAGAGAGAGACAGGATGTCTGAGACCACAAAGACCAATGATCGCCGGGATGCGCCAGATCAGAGCAGCAAACACATCAGTGGTGCCCCTCTGCTGCGGGGCATGGAAGCCGGGTTGGACTTTGCCGACAGTGACGAGATGAGACTGTTCCTGGAGGAGGCCGGGCAAACCCTTAAGGCCACCATGGAAGGTCTGCTGGCCCTGCACCTGGGAGAAGACAGCCGGCATCGGGCGCTGAGGACCCGTCTGCAACCCCTTGAAGACAATCCACTGCGTCTGGGTGAGTCTTATGAAGACACAGTGCAGACCCTGTTCGCCGGTCACCGCAGCCCGGTTCACCTGTCGGCACCGGCGGCGGTGCGGGAGAGCCTGCAGAGTCTGAATCATCATCAGCAGGCAACCCACGCTGCTATCAGCGAGGCGCTGGAGGCCATCCTGCATGCCTTTTCACCCGAGGCGTTGCTACGCCGTTTTCACGGATACCGGCGTGGCCTGCGCCCGAATGAAGATGAGGGACGCTGGGCCTGGGAGATGTACCAGCACTATTACCGTGAACTGAAATCCAGTCGTCAGCAGGGATTCGAGCGCCTGTTCCAGGAGGTGTTCGAACAGGCTTACGACCAAAACCTGCGTCAACTACAGAGGGAGAACCCGTTGTGAAGACCTGCAAATGGAGTTTGCTGGCCATCGTATTCGTGCTTGCAGGATGCAGCACACCCTATAACGCCGTCACCAAAACCGCAAAAGTGCTCTGGGATCCGGATATCCCGGTGGGATACCCGGAAGATCTCCCCAGCCGGGTAGGGCTGACCATGGTGGCCGAACCGGATGTAAACCCGAACGAATCCCTGGCGCCCACCCCCATCGCGTTTCAGATCATCGAAATGCGCGACAGCTCTCTGCTTATGGCCGGGGATTTTGACCAGCTTCTGAGTGACCTGGAGTCGTCCCTGGGCCAGAACTATGTGGACCACAGCGACTATTCCCTGGTGCCGGGCCAGTTCAAGTTCATTGAGCCCTTTGAGATCGGCCAGGACACGCGTTTTATCGGTGTGATCGCCTTCTACGCCTATCCGAACCTGTCCCAGTGGAAGAAGGTGGTTAAGGTGGACCCGATCGGAGGCCGCTACAACCTGCTGGTGAACCTGCGGGAGCGGGAAGTTCAACTCAAGCATTCGGATGACACCTGATGGCAGTAACCAATCGAGTCGTGTGGAGTGATGGCCTGTTTATCAAGCCACAACACTTCCAGCAACAGCAGCGATATCTGGAACACCAGATCAATGAACGGGCGTTCGCGATCTCCGATTATCTGTACGGCTTCAGCGACCTGGAACTGAATGCGGAGTACCTGAGTTTCGGCCGGGTTGGCCTGGTGCGGGCATCCGGGCTGTTCCCGGATGGCACCCGCTTTAGCCTGCCCCAGGACGATGTGATGCCCGAGCCGATGGAAATCACCGATGCCTCAGTGGCCAATCAGGTTGTCTACCTGGCGTTGCCGCTGGGCAGTGAAAGCCTGGTGGAAGTGGAATGGCCGGACGCCCCCGTGGCGGGCCGGTTTCGTGCCGACTCCCGGGAAATCCGGGATCTGCATTCGATTGACGGCGATGCCCACGCCATTGATGTGGGCCGAGTGGCGCCCCGCCTGATGCTGGAGAGGGAAGATCGCAGCGCCTATGCGGCCCTGGCCATCGGCCGGATTCTTGAGAAGCGCCCGGACGGAAGCCTGGTGATGGACCCGAACTTCCTCCCGACCATGCTGAGTGTGCGAGCGGCACCAAGGCTGCAGCGATTTGTCGGGGAAATGGCGGGCCTGATGCGGGAGCGGGCACGCAATATCGCCGAGCGTGTCGGTGCCCCTGGCCAGGGCGGTGTTGCGGATGTGGCGGATTTCATGCTGCTGCAGATGCTGAACCGGGCCCATCCCAGGTTCATGCATCTGGCTCGCCTGCGCCAGTTGCATCCTGAACGGCTGTTCGAAGCCCTGCTCGAGCTGTGTGGAGAGTTGGTGACCTTCACCGATGAAGGACGCCTGCCCAGAGAGTACCCGGCCTATGATCACGATTTGCCGGAAGACTGTTTCACGCCACTGATGCAGGTTCTGCGACAGTCCCTGAGTACCGTGCTGGAACCACGGGCTCTGGCTATCCAGCTTCAGCAGCGCCAGTACGGCCTGACGGTGGCGCCGGTTCAGGACGCCCAGTTGGTCCGGGATGCGGAATTCATTCTTGCGGTCAAAGCCGACATGCCGCTGGACGATCTGCGCAAGCAGTTCACCCAGCAGTGCAAGGTGGCCTCGGTGGAGAAGATACGGGACCTCATCAGCCTTCAACTCCCAGGGATTCCGCTCTCTGCGCTGCCGGTTGCACCCCGGCAATTGCCGTATCACGCCGGATTCGTGTACTTCCGCCTGGACGACCAGAGCCAGGCCTGGCAGATGCTCGACAACGCCAGCGGCTTCGCGTTCCACGTGGCCGGCAGTTTCCCGGGCATGGAAATGCAGTTCTGGGCAATCAGGAGCTAAATCATGGCAGATGCACAGGTAATGGATTTACCCAGTGGCAGCAGGCAGTCCGGCAGCGGTGCGTTCAGTGACCTGATGTTTGCCAACAGCCAGGGAGCTGCTGAGGGCAGCAGGGAGGGCCAGGTTGATGAGCAGTTCCAGCTCAGAGGGCTGGAACACAACCGCCTGATCGATGCCGCGACGCCATTGCTTGGTCTGGTTATCAGGATACGCAGGCTGGCAGAGTATCGCGCGGTGGACACCCTCTATCAGCAGGTGGTGGATGAGATCGCTGCCATTGACCGGGAACTGGTTGAGCAGGGGTATGACCGGCCGGTCGTTGTGGCCTACCGGTACGTTCTCTGCGCCTTCATTGACGAGGCAGTTCTGGGGACTGACTGGGGCGCCCACAGTGTCTGGTCACAGCATTCCCTGCTATCGCGTTTCCACAACGAAACCTGGGGTGGGGAAAAGGTCTTTGCCATTCTCGCCCGGATGGAGCAGGAACCGGCCCGCTACCGCGACATGCTGTCGTTTATCTACCTTTGCCTCTGTCTCGGTTTCGAGGGCCGGTACAAGGTTATGGAAAACGGCCGGGATGAATACGACCAGATTGTCCGTGGCCTGCATGAGCAGTTGAACGCGTTGAAAGAGCTGCAGGACCATGCCCCCCTGGCGGATGCCCGAACCAACGTAACACCAGCCCGCAATAGGCTGCGTAGCGGCATGCCCGTGTGGGGGATTGCAGGTCTGTTTGTGGCCGCCATGGCCGGAATCTACGCCCTGTATAACATGGCACTGAACGAGCGCATCACGGACGTATTGCGCGTACTTGACCAACTACCGAAATAAGGACATCAACGTGATTCGGGTAGAACTGCCGGCGCTGATCGGGCGCCTCAACGACATGTCACGCCAGGCGCTGGAAGCCTCCGCCGCTCTATGCATCAGCCGCCAGGGTGCCGAGATTACCCCGGCGCACCTGCTGTTCAAACTGCTGGAAACCCCGTTTTCCGATGTGCGCCAGATTCTGGAGCACACCGGCATTGATCATCAGCAACTTCGGCCAAGGGTGGGCGACAGCCTGAACGGCGAAGCGCAAACCGCTGAGGCCTATCCGTCATTCTCACCGCTGCTGGTGGAACTGGTGCAGGATGCCTGGCTGCTGGCCTCCGCCGAACTGGGCCACACAGAACTGCGCTCCGGCGCCGTATTCCTGGCCCTGTTGATGAACGCCGACCGCTACCTGATGCCCCGGGTGACACAGGCACTGGCGGACATTAACCGCGAGCAGCTGCGCAAGCGATTTGACCAGTTCACCGAGGGCTCCGCAGAGCGGCCGGAACTGAACGGGCAGGAACCCGGACAATCGGTGGCAGGCGCGGATCTGGACCCGCTCAAACGCTACGCCACCGACTTCACAAAACTGGCCCGGGAAGAAAAACTGGACCCGGTGGTGTGTCGGGACGCCGAGATCGACCAGATGATCGACATCCTTTGCCGCCGCCGCAAAAACAATCCCATCGTTGTGGGGGACGCTGGTGTGGGTAAAAGCGCCGTGGTAGAAGGCCTTGCTCTGCGCATCGTTACCGGCGATGTACCAGAACGTCTGAAACAGGTAGAGCTCTGGACCCTGGATATGGGAGCGTTGCAGGCCGGTGCTTCGGTGAAAGGCGAGTTCGAAAAGCGGCTCAAAGGTGTGATCGAAGCCGTCAAAGGCTCCGCCACACCGGTCATCCTGTTTATCGACGAAGCCCATACCCTCATCGGTGCCGGCAACAGCGAAGGCGGCTTCGACGCCGCCAACCTGCTGAAACCGGCCCTGGCCCGGGGCGAGCTGCGGACCATCGCTGCCACCACCTGGCGCGAGTACAAGAAATACTTCGAAAAAGATCCGGCCCTGAGCCGCCGCTTCCAGCCGGTGGCCCTGGACGAGCCAACCCCCGGTGAAGCCGTCCATATCCTCCGTGGCCTGCGTAGTGTCTACGAGAAAGCCCACAGGGTTCTGGTCGCTGACAGTGCCCTGAAAGCCGCGGCCGAAATGTCTGCCCGCTACCTGGCCGGCCGCCAACTGCCGGATAAAGCCATTGACGTCCTGGATACCGCCTGCGCCCGGGTCAGCCTGAACCTGAGCACCCCGCCCCGGCGCCTGAGTCACGTGCGCAGCGAACTGCAGCAACTGGCCATGGAACAGGAACTGCTTAACCGCGAGCGCGCCCTCGGCCAGAGTGTCGACAGCGAGCGTGAACCGGCACTGGACCAGCACATCGCCGAGCTGACAGCCGAATCGCACATTCTGGAACAGCGCTGGAACGACCAGCGCGAGCTGGTGGCCCGCCTGGTGGAGATTCGTGAACAACTGCTTGCCGGTGAAGAGTCTGAACTACTGAATAGTGACGATCAGCCGGCAATGGACGATGAGCAATGTCCGGACCTGAAAAGCGAGGCCGCCGCCATCGAGCAGGAACTGACCGAACTCCAGGCCGACGAACCTCTGGTGCATGCCCGCGTTGATGCCCGCCAGGTGGCCGAGGTCATTGCTGACTGGACCGGCATCCCGGTCAATCGCATGACCACCGACGAACTGGAAAAGATCACTCACCTGCCGGCGTACCTCCAGGCCCACATCAAAGGTCAGGATACCGCCATCGACTGTCTGCACCAGCACCTGCTCACCGCCCGCGCCGACCTGCGCCGGCCCGGCCGCCCCATGGGCGCCTTCCTGCTGGTGGGTCCCAGCGGCGTTGGCAAAACCGAAACCGTGGTGCAACTGGCCGAACTGCTTTACGGTGGCCGCCAGTTCCTCACCACCATCAACATGTCCGAATACCAGGAAAAACACACCGTCTCCCGCCTGATCGGCTCACCTCCCGGTTACGTGGGCTTTGGCGAAGGCGGCATCCTCACCGAAGCCATCCGCCAGAAACCCTACTCCGTGGTCTTGCTCGACGAAGTCGAAAAAGCCCATCCGGAGGTCCTCAACCTGTTCTACCAGGCGTTCGACAAAGGCGAACTGGCCGACGGCGAAGGTCGGTTGATCGACTGCAAAAACGTCGTCTTCTTCCTCACCTCCAACCTCGGCTACCAGACCATCATCAATTACGCCGGGTCTCAGGCCAGCCTGGAAGAAGCCCTGTACCCGGAACTGGCCAGCTTCTTCAAGCCGGCCTTGCTGGCAAGAATGGAAGTGGTGCCCTACCTGCCTCTTGGCGAGGAAACCCTCAACCGAATCGTTGGCGACAAACTCCAGCGCCTGGCAGACCAGATCAAGGTCCGCTACCACACCGAGGTGGAACTGGAAGGAGGGCTTATCGAGGCAATTCGAAACCGTGCGACAAGAAGTGAAAATGGCGCAAGGATGCTTGAGTCGATCATAGAGGGTGAGTTGTTGCCGCCTGTTTCACTTGCGTTGCTGGAGAAACTGGCGGCGAGGGAGCCGGTTACAAAGGTGACGTTGGGTGTTGAAGATGCCAGATTCACGGGAATGGTGGTTTAGGGCCACTCCAAAGTAGCGCAGCGTGGGGTTCTGCTTTCCAAAACCCTGCGGAGCCATGGATGGCGGAGCGGAGCCTACAGGGACGTATTCACGGCGTGTTTTGGAAAGCAGAACCCCACGATGTGCGGTCGGCGAACACAAAAGCATAAAAATCTTAGGGAAGAGAACCATGGGACGGATGCAGATGGAACTGCACACCGGCATTGACCTGGCGGTGGCCCTGATCCAGCAGGACAACCTGCCGGATCTGCTGAAAACCGCCACAACACAGCTCGAAAACGCCTTTGGCCTGACCCGCTGCTGGGCACTCGAACTCGACCTCAGCGGCCGAACCCTGCACTGCAGCGATTTGGCAGAACACGGCGAATTCGACTGCGGCGACTTCAGCCACCCCTTTGCCCACGTGCTGCAAACCGGCAAAGCCCGTGAACTTACCCGTGCTGCCAGTTACCGCCTGGACCACGTCGGCTTCCAGGCCCTGTTCGAGGCCAGCGACCGCCCCCGCTCCCTGTGGATCGAGCCCCTCACCGGTGAAGATGGCCGAACCCTCGGCCTGCTCGTTCTCTGCCGGGACGAACCCGACTGGGAAGGCATTACCGGCCAGCCCCTGTATTGTGGCCTCCGGCAACTGCTTGTTCATCAATGGATTACCCGGTTACAGAGCCGTGACCAGGTCTGGCAGCGTCGCCTGCTCAAGCGCTCACTGGACCACCTGCACGACGCTGAAACGGTGCGCACCCGCTGCGAACAACTGGCCCGAACCCTGGTGGGTAACTCTGAAGCCATGACCAGGCTCCGGGCCCAGATTGTCCGGGCCGCTGGCAGCCAGCTGTCCGTGCTGGTGCAGGGGGAAACCGGGTGCGGCAAGGATGTGGTCGCCCGCGGTATCCATGAACTGTCCGACCGGGCCGCAGGCCCCATGGTGGTGGTCAACTGTGCCGCCATCCCGGACACCCTTCTGGAAAGCGAACTCTTTGGTCATAGCAAAGGCGCGTTTTCCGGTGCCGATCAGGACAAACAGGGTCTTCTGGCTCAGGCCAATGGCGGCACCCTGTTCCTTGATGAAATCGGTGACATGCCCGTGGGTTTGCAGTCGAAGCTGCTCCGGGTGCTGGAGAGCCGTCAGTTCCGCCCGCTGGGCGCCCGTGAGGAACAGCATTCGGATTTTCGCCTGGTAGCGGCCACCCACCAGCCGCTCCAGGCGGGTATCGAAGACGGAAGCTTCCGTCGAGACCTGTTTTACCGTCTGAGCCAGTTTCCGTTGCGCGTGACGCCTTTGCGGGAGCGCCCGGACGACCTCGAAGCCCTGAGCCGTCACTTCATCCGGCTCTATACCGAGCGTGAGGGTAGCGGGCCCATGGGCATTTCCAGTCATGCCCTGCATCTGCTGGCCGGATACGAATTCCCCGGCAACGTTCGGGAGCTGCGCAACATCATTGAACTGGCCTGCCTGCAGACCCCGGGCGGGGATGATATCCAGCCGGAAGTCCTCCGGCTCAATGACCTGTTTGAAGAGCCTCATGGCTGGAATGCGGCAACATCGGATGCCGGAGACTGCGGCTCGATGGATTTGCCCGCCATGCAAGAGATCCGCGACTTGAAAGCAGCGACACAGGCCTTTGAAGCGGCGATTATTCGCGAGCGTCTGCGCCAGTACAGTGGCAACCGCGCCCAGGCGGCGGAAAGCCTTGGGCTGCCAAAGCGGACCCTGGCCCACAAATGCCTCAAGTACCAGGTGACAGAGTCATGAATCCCCGAAAAGTGCGATTCACCGGTCGCGTTGCTGCGGCACTGGCGCTGGTTTTCGTGATCTCCAATGCCTGCGCTGACCCGCTTGAGGATGCCCGACTCTGTGCTGGCGAGCCCCGGCGACTTGAGCGGCTGGCCTGCTTTGACGAGGTTTTTGGCACGCCCCTGTCGGCATCTCGAGAGGTGCTCACGGCCCCGGATGCACGGCGATCCGAGCGGTGGCGACAGGCCTATGCCGGCCTTGCCGAGGAAAACACTGGCGCCGGCGCGGTTTACCGGGATACCGGGCGGGCGGCTGGCCAGTTGGTGACGGTCCCTGCTCTGGGCGTGCAGCCTCCCAGGCCTCTGCTGGCCCTGCAGTGCCACAACAACATCACCGAACTCACGCTGATGCTGCCAGAGGCGATGGACGAGGAGCGGGTTCGGCTGGGGTTTGGCCGGGGGCAGACCGTCTGGCGGGTGCGGGACAACGGTTTTGTGCTCAGCGGCGGCCGGGGACTGCCGGCCATTCGCACCGTGAAGGCCATGATCGACGGCACAGAGGCCCGCATCGAATCGCCCAACAGCCGCATCCATGGCCTGTTGTTTGATCTGACGGGATATCGCCGGGCGATCAAACCGCTACGCGAGACCTGTGGCTGGTAAACCAAGGCTGAATAAAGAAAGTCAGGACAGAAACATGCAGATCATTGAGCAACATCCCTATGTTGAACAGGTTGTCTCACCATTGCCCGGCGATTCGGGCGTGGGCGAGGCACTCGGAGACGATGCCACGCTCGAATATCTGGAAAACGAGATCATGAAGGTGGGTTCGCTGGCCCATACCGACATTGACTGGAGCAAGGTCGAAAGCGCTGCCCTGACGATTCTCTCGGACCGCAGCAAGGACCTGAAAGTGCTTGGCTTTCTGCTGATCGCCCTGCAGCGTGGTGGCGACGGTGAACGGTTCGCCTTGTCGCTGTACCTGCTGCATCGGGTTCTGGACGGATGGTGGCAGCAGGCCTGGCCCTACCCCGGGGACAAGGGCAAGCGGGCCCGCAAGATGATGTTTACCCAGATGCTCCAGCGCGCCGGCAGGGGTGTGGATAGCCTGGCGTTCGATGGCAGTGTTGGCGACGGCCGCGAGTTCTGCCTGGATCTTCTGTCCCGGCTGATGGACCAGGCGGCTGGCCGGGAATTGCCGGAGGAGTCATTGCGGGATCTCAGGCGGGCGGTGGAAAAGCTGCCCAGGGTCAATGATGCCACGGCAGCGCCTGAGACCCGTCCGGCGGCAGCGCGGGCCAGCAAGGATTCAGAGACTAAGGCACCGGACCAGAAGCCCGCCCAGTCAAGGCCATCCCTGGGTTCGCTCACCCTGGACCCGGGCGACGAGCGGGCAACCCGCCAGAGCTTCCTGAAAGTCGCGGACATGCTCACGGAAACGGGGCCGGATCAGCCACTGGGGTACCAGATTCGCCGGTACGCTATCTGGCAGAACATCACCACGGTACCACCGACGCGGGACGGAAAGCGCACTGATCTTGCCGCCGTCAGCGCTGATCGCGTGGCTGACTATCGGGAAGCCCTGGAAAAGTCGGCGGACCTGGCATTGTGGCAGAAGATCGAGCAGAGCCTGTCGGTCAGCCCGTTCTGGCTTGATGGGCACTGGTTGAGTGCCCGGGTCGCTGCAGCACTGGGCCACCATGCCTGCTCTGAAGCTATCCGGATTTCGGTAAAGCAGTTTGTCGAGCGGCTTGACCAATTGCCGGAGCTCACCTTCAACGATGGCACCCCGTTCCTCTCACGGGACGCTGAAGAGTGGCTCTGGTCCGCACCGGTCACCGGCAGTTCTTCCGGCAGCGCCAACGCCTGGGAGCAGGCTTATGACAAGGCCCGGGATCTGATTGCGCAAAAGGGGCTGGCTGCCGCGATGCAACTTCTGGAAGATGGGTTGGCGGAAGCCAGGGAGCCAAGAGACCGTTTTTACTGGCGTCTTGCCAGCGCTCGTTTGATGAAAGACGCGGGCCTGAAATCACTGGCAATTCAGCAAATCCAGGACCTGCAAACGCAGGTCCGGGGGCTGGCTCTTGAGGACTGGGAGCCAGCCCTGATCAGGCAGCTTGAGAAGCTGGGCTGATCCCCGGAAAACACCAAGGAATCACTGCAGGAATGGACACCATGTGGAGAAAAGCTTTACTCATCGGTCGCTGGCTTCTGCCATACCTCAAAAACGCAGCCCCGGTCACCCTGACACTGGGCGTTATTGCCTTGCTGGTGGCCACCTGGTGGCTGGGACCGCGCTGGGAACTGAATGGTGAGTTTCCATTGGCGGCCTGGCAGATGCGGGCACTGGTAACCCTGGGCGTTGTGCTGGTCGTCGCCATGGTGTGGGGCATGATGCTGGCGCGCAGCCTGCGTAAGGTGAACGTTAAGCAGGCCGAAGAACAGAAGGAGCAGGAAGATCCGATTCTGCCCATGGAGCGCAAGCAACAGCGCCTGCTGGATCGGCAGTTGGCAGCCCTGAAAAGCAACCTTCCCGGCCGCAAAGGCATTTACCGGTTGCCATGGTATCTGGTGATGGGGCTTGAGGATGCTGGCAAGACCAGCCTGATTCAGCGTTCAGGGCAGACGTACACGCTCACCAACGTAACCCGCAACAACCGGGTTGATCGCAACCCCTTCGGCTTTGACTGGTGGATCGGAGATGAAGGCGTGCTTATCGATCCGGATGGTGAACTGCTTAGTCAGAGCAACGGCGAGGGTGCCGGCGCGCAGATCCAGCAGCGCCTGTGGAATCATTTCATCGCCTGGCTTGAACGGAATCGCCCACAGCGCCCACTGAACGGGGTGGTGCTGGCCATTGATCTGGCCAGTCTCAGCGTGGCAGGCCCCGGCCAGAGGCGGGACCGGGCCATGCTATTGCGCACGCGCCTGCGGGAACTGATGGAGCAGATTGGCTCGCGTCTGCCCGTTTATGTCACCTTCACGAAGATGGACCTGCTCTACGGTTTTGGCCCGCTGGTGCGAACCCTGAGCAAGCAGGACAAGGAACAGGTCCTGGGCTTTACCTTCAGTCTCGAAGGCCAGCCGGATAACGACGACTGGCTGAACCAGTTCGCCGACCGATACACAGCCATGGTTGAGCGCCTCACTGATCGTCTGCCAGATGTCCTGGCCAATACCCGGGGCGCCGAGGAACGGGCGGCGGCCTACTCGTTCACCCGTCAACTGGCCGGCCTGAAGCCTGTGCTGGAATATTTCCTGACTGACCTGCTGTCTGCGGATGCGTTCTCGACGCCAGCGATGGTTCGCGGCACCTACTTCACGTCGGTGTTGCAGGAGGGCGTGCCGGAGGATGCGTTTGTCTCGGCCGCTGCCGCCAACTACCAGATCACTGGCCCCATTCAGCCTGCTCAAAGGGCGGGGCAGTCAGCCAGCCTGTTCACCCGGGCACTGTTCCCGGAAATCATCTATCCGGAGGCCGGCCTTGCCGGTGATAACCGAAGGGTGGTTCAGACCCGGCAGCGCCGGCTGGCCGTGGCCGCCGTGGTGGCCGTGTGCGCTGGTGTGGGCATGACCGTCGGCTGGCAGCATTTTTTTATCAAGAATGCCGAGGCGGCTGCCGCTGTTGAAGCCCGCGTCCAGGGGTTCCTCGACGACTGGCAACCGGTGGGATTCGAACCGGACACCACCGGCCGGAACCTGCTCGGCCCCCTGGACGAGCTTCGCGAGGCGACTCTGGCCTTTGGTGATCATCGCCGGAAGTGGCCGCTTCTCAGCGACATGGGGCTTTACCGTGGCCACAAGGTCGGGCCCGAAGTGGAGGAATCCTATCTGGATATGCTGGCTTACCAGTATTTGCCGGCGCTGATGTTTGGTGTGATGGCCGAGATGGGGCGGGCACCGGACAATAGCACTGAGCGCCTGGAGCACCTGCGGGTGTTGCGAATGCTCTATGATGCCAGTGGTCGTCGGGACGACATAGTGACCCGCTATATGCAGGAATACTGGCAGCAGGCGTTTCCCGGCCAGAGTGAATTGCAGCAAAGGTTACTGGGTCACCTGGACTATGCCATGGCCCATACCGACCTGGCACAGCTGACCCGTCAGGGCGATGCCGTCGCCGACATGACCCTGGCGCCATTTCGCAGCAGCGTTCAGTGGGCGCAGCACGAACTTGGCCGGATTGCCACGCCAGACCGGGTTTACCGGGATCTGGAAGCCGAAGCGGAACGGGAATTCCGGGCTCCACTGGAACTGGCCCGGGCATCCGGGCCAGCATTCAGTGCGGTGTTCACCCGGGTGGATGAGTATGGCGAGCCGGCAGAATCCGGGTCCGTGGTGGATGAGGGCCCCTTGATCATTCCTGCGTTGCTGACCCGGGCCGGTCTGGAAAAATGGTTCCTGCGCAAGTCTGGTTCGGTAACGGATCTGGCCCTGGTGGATGCTTGGGTGCTGGGCCGCAGGGACAATGTCGAATTCAGCAAGGCGGACGAAGCCGAACTGCTGGCCAGTTTGCAGACACTCTATGCAGAGCACTATGCAGAGGCCTGGCGCACCGCACTCAGCCGCATAGATATTCAGCGGTTTGAGGACCTGAACCACGGCGTACGTATTCTTGAGAGCCTGACCAGCGGGCACGAACCCCTGGCAAACCTGCTTGGACAGGTTCGCCTTAACACGCGCCTTGTTCCCTCGGCGGAAGGGGAGAATGCCGCGGCCCGGGAGCTTCTTGAGCAGTCGCCCCATTTTCGCATGCTGCAGGACATTGAGCGGCAGTTTGCGGACCTCAACCAGTTGACCCGGAAAAATGGCGATCAGCCAACCGGGCTCGAACAGGTCATGATGGTGGTCGGTGAGCTTCACGAATACATGCGCAACATCCAGGAAGCGCCAGATAAAGGCAAGGCCGCCCTGGCTGCCGCCCGGGCCCGAATGGGCTTACAGGGTGCCGATCCAATCTTTACCCTGCAGCGCATGGCCGGCAGCCAGCCGGAGCCCCTGAACCGGCTCCTGACCCGGTTGGCGACGGAAAGCTGGAGGGTGGTTCTGGATCAGGCCGTGGCACAGCTGGAGCGTGAGTGGTACCGGGAGGTATACCAGCCCTTCCAGCAGAATCTGGCACGCCATTATCCGTTCAATCCTGATTCCGGGCGCGATGTCGCGTTGCAGGACTTTGAACAGTTCTTCGCCCCTGGTGGCGCACTGGACACCTTCTATCAGGACAACCTGAAACTGTTCCTCGAGGATCACCCCGAACAGGTGGGCGATGCCCGGCGTGCCGGACTGGTGCGCCGTGATGTCCTGGCCTCCCTGGAAAACGCAGACCGAATTCGCAGGGCGTACTTCACCCGCGGAGGCTCCCTGGATGTGGAGTTCGCGTTGGAGCCGCTCAATCTCTCATCCAACAAGCGCCGTAGTGTGGTCAACGTGGATGGGCAACTGGTGGAGTTCAGCCACGGCCCGCGCCAGAGTATTCCGCTGGTCTGGCCCAATACCCTCCGGGACTCTGTGGAGAGCCGCATTACTCTGGTTCCGGTCCAGGTCAACCGGTCACCCCGCAGCCTCTCGGAAAGCGGTCCCTGGGCCCTGTTCCGCTTGCTTGATCGAGCCGATATTACCGGCGTGAGCAGCAGCGCGGTGGATGTCCGGTTCCGGGTTGACGACGGCGAGATGCGCTATCGTCTTCATGCGGCCAGCAACACCAACCCGTTCACAAAGCAGCTGCTGGCGGGGTACCGCATACCCCGCAGCTTGTATTAAACTAGCGCTTTCTGGTGAAAGCAGGACGTTTTTATCAGGACTGAGCCTTCGCACAGGATGGTGCGAAGGCCCGGATTTTCTTTCTTTTTTCTTCAGGGACCGAAGACATGCCCCAGGCAAGCGGATTGCAGTTTACCGCCACCATTGGCGAACTCCCCTCTGATCACTTTTCCGTTGTCGGCTTTGCACTGACTGAACGGCTATCGGAGCTGTTCCAGGGGCGTCTTAATCTGGCCAGCACCGATCCTTCCGTTGGCGCTCCCGATGTACTGGAGCAACCGGTGGATCTGGTGATCTGGCGAGACGGGGCACCGCTGCGGCGCTTTACCGGTGTGGTCAGCGAATTTGCCCGCAGTGATTCCGGCCATCGGCGCACCCGCTACGAACTGGTTATCCGGCCGCCGCTCTGGCGCCTGGAGCTGATGCACAACAGCCGG
>TARA_R110002094_G_scaffold117378_1_pt1 | contig 76675 bp, 65 predicted proteins | sample TARA_R110002094 | Tara Oceans TARA_R110002094 (sample SAMEA4397409) | marine metagenome | biome: Polar Biome; feature: [MIX] marine epipelagic wind mixed layer (ENVO:01000061); material: water (ENVO:00002006), including particulate matter (ENVO:01000060) such as... | depth 10-100 m
GCCCACACGAATTACTTGGTTAACTTTTTAAAGAGCGGTTGAGCCATGGCTCAATCAAGGAGGCGTATTCTACATCGTTCCGCCACCCTGTCAACCGTTTATCTGAAGAATTTTAAAGCTTGCTTTCTTCACTAATTTCAAACGGTTATTTCTGCCTTGAAAGCCACCACATGTGGCTTGTTCCTCAGAAGTGGTGCGCATTCTACAGGCGTCAGGGAAACTGTCAACGAGGTTTTTGAATTAATTTTTGCAGTTTCGGCTTACACCTACCCTTTCGATCAACCACTGATCAACCTGCCGAATAAACGAACAGAAATCACCCTCTGACAAAGGGAATCATCCCCCGCGAGCCCGCCCACTTCCAGCGAACCGCAAGAAGCACCAGTATGACCAGACCATAAAACATCATCTCACCCACATCGCTGCGAGCCTGCCAGATAAAATGAACCCAGGCGACAACAACACTCGGATAAGCCAGTTTGTGCAATGGTTTCCAACTCTTACCCAATCGCCTCACCATTCCCCTGGTTGATGTCATGGCCAGAGGAATCAGCATCAGGAACGACAATGCTCCCGCCACAATATAGGGCCGCTTGGTGAAAGTGGCCCACAGGTCAGTCCAACCAAGAATAAATTGCAGAAACGCCAGAACATGAAGCGTTGCGTAAAAAAACGCGAACAATCCCAGCATCCGCCGAATCCGGATCCAGCCAACCCACCCAGTCCAGCGTTTGAGCGGCGTCATACATAACGTGGCCACGAGTAGCTGAAAGGCCGCCAGCCCCAGAGACTCGGTGACTTTCTGGCCCGGGTCTGGCCCGAGAGATTGCGCCGCGATACCGGTTATCAGAAACAGCAGGGGCGCACTGGCCAGCAAGGCGGCCAAAAACCGGAAAGCCAGCAGAAATCGAGGGTGCCCGATCCAGCGGAAAATGAGCATTAATAGTATTTCCGCAGATCCATGCCTTTATAGAGATGGGCCACCTGCTCGCCATAACCGTTAAATCTGACCGTTTCCACCCAGTTGGGAGAAAACAGCCCGGAGGGAAGCCTCCTTTCCTTTTTCTGGCTCCATCTGGGATGGTCAACCTCGGGGTTCACGTTGGCGTAAAAGCCGTATTCCTGTGGCGCAATCATTTCCCAGGTCGTTTTTGGCCGCTCCTCCTGGAACCGGATCTTTACGATGGACTTGATGCTTTTGAAACCGTACTTCCAGGGGACAACCAGTCGAATTGGCGCACCATTCTGTTTAGGCAGAGCCTTACCATAAAGGCCGACTGCCAGAAAACTCAGTTCGTTCATGGCCTCATCCATCCGCAAACCTTCCTGGTATGGCCAGTCGATGGTGCTGAAGAGGGAGCGCTGCCCGCGCATCTGGTCCGGATCGTACAGGGTTTCGAAGTACACATACTTCGCGCGGGAGGTGGGCCGCAATCGCTTGAGGATGTCCGCCAGCGGCACACCAATCCAGGGTATCACCATGGACCACGCCTCAACACAACGGAGGCGGTAAACACGCTCCTGATACTCGTAAGGCCTGAGCAGATCCTCAGGCGCGTACTCACCTGGCTGCTCACACTCTCCCTCAACAACCACCGACCAGGGATCGACCGCCATTTCGTCGGCATATTTGGCAGGATCATCCTTTCCCGTTCCAAATTCATAGAAATTATTGTACCGGGCCACATCTTCGAATGGCGTCTTCTTTTCATTCGTGGAGTAGCGGGGCATTGGGACGAAATCCAGGGTTTCACGCTGAACCGGTAACTCCGCGGCAGATAAAAGCCCGGGCATGGAAAGCCCGGCCGCCACGGCAACGGTGCCGGACATAAACTGTCTTCGATTCAGATAGACGGACTCGGGCGTTATTGCGGCGCGAGGCAAAGCCCAGGATGGGCGCTTCTTGATAAACATGAAAAGTCTCCGTCAGGGCGTCAGCCATGTAAGGCGTTGACCGGAGACTGCAGCTAAAATTCCCCGGGCTTCCGTGAGAAAGGCCGGGGAAAACCGCATCTTAGTCGGCGGCGCCCAGGGTTTTCCGGGGTTTACCACGGAACAGGGCACGAACGGGACCAGACAACGCGTAGATAAGGAACCCGGTAAAGAGTACGGTGGCAGGATCCAGTGCGATTACGACAAACACCAGCACTACAAGAAGAATCGCCGCGAACGGCACCCGGCCCCGCAAATCCAGATCCTTGAAACTGCGATACAGGATATTGCTGACCATCAAGACACCAGCGCCTCCGACCACGACCATGGTCAGCAGCGTGAGCCAGGTAGACGGTTCGAACCGATGGAAGTACCAGACCAGGCCTGCAACACAGGCAGCGGCCGCCGGACTGGGCAGGCCAACAAAGAACTTTTTGTCCACCGAACCGATCTGGGTATTGAAACGGGCCAGACGCAAGGCCGCGCCTGCCACATAGATGAAGGTGATGGCCCAGCCGACCTTATCAAAGGCGTTCAGCGACCAGAAAAAGGCAACGAGCCCGGGAGCAACACCAAAGGCCACCATATCGGCAAGACTGTCGTACTCCTCACCAAATTTGCTCTGGGTGTTGGTCATCCGGGCCACACGGCCATCCAGGCCATCCAGGATCATTGAGACAAAAATAGCAATGGCGGCATTATCAAAAACGCCGTTTGCGGCGGAGACTATGGCGTAAAATCCAGAAAACAGCGAAGCCGTTGTCAGCGCATTGGGAAGAAGGTAGATACCTTTGCGCCGAACCGGCGCACCTCCAACAAGCTCTTCCTCAACGACCTCTCCGGCTTCAACTTCACAGTCCGCATGCAGCTTGTCATCAGCAGATGTTTTTTCTTCAGTCATTCCCATTACTCCGGAAAGCGTTTGGGCGGATTATATACGAAAAACGCGGCCACCCGGGCCGCGTTTTTCAAAACCAGGCGCACTTCCGCTCAGTTTTTGTCCTTATCCACAATCTTGTTCGAGGAGATCCACGGCATCATGCCGCGCAGTTTCTCACCCACAATCTCGATTTCGTGAGCGGCATTCTGGCGACGACGCGCCGTCATGGACGGGTAGTTAAGCGCACCTTCAGAGATGAACATCTTGGCGTACTCACCGCTCTGGATGCGTTTCAGTGCGTTGCGCATGGCCTCGCGGGACTGCTCGTTGATGATTTCCGGGCCAGTCACGTATTCGCCATACTCCGCGTTGTTGGAAATGGAGTAGTTCATGTTAGCGATGCCGCCTTCGTACATCAGGTCCACGATGAGCTTCAACTCGTGCAGGCACTCGAAGTAGGCCATTTCAGGGGCGTAGCCCGCCTCGGTCAGGGTCTCGAAACCCGCCTTGACCAGCTCTACGGCGCCACCACACAGAACGGCCTGCTCACCGAACAGATCGGTTTCGGTCTCGTCCTTGAAGGACGTCTCGATGATACCGGTACGACCACCACCGATGCCGCTGGCGTAGGACAGCGCCAGGTTCTTGGCATTGCCAGAGGCATCCTGGAAAATGGCGATCAGGTCCGGAATACCACCACCGTTGGCGAACTCGGTGCGAACGGTGTGGCCCGGAGCCTTCGGTGCAACCATAATCACGTCCAGATCCTTGCGGGGAACGATCTGGTTGTAGTGAATGGCAAAACCGTGAGCGAAGGCCAGGGTCGCGCCCTGCTTCAGGTTCGGCTCGATTTCCGCAGCGTAAAGCTGAGCCTGGAACTCATCCGGAGTCAGAACCATAACAACGTCGGCTGCTGCAACCGCAGAAGGCACATCACTGGTCTTCAGGCCATAGGCTTCCGCCTTGGCAATGGAAGAAGATCCAGGGCGCAGACCCACGGTGACATCAACGCCAGATTCCTTCAGGTTGCACGCGTGGGCGTGGCCCTGGGAACCAAAGCCGATGATGGCAACTTTCTTGCCCTGGATGATGGAAAGATCGCAATCCTTATCGTAATAAACCTGCATGAGAAACCTCTGTTATTTATGACGGCCCCGGAAGGCCATAATGATCAAACCCTGTTTGAAATTGTTAAAGGCTGAGCACCTTCTCGCCCCGGGCAATACCGGATACACCGCTGCGCACTACTTCCAGCACGCCCGAGGTGCCAACAGCCTGAATGAAGCCGTCCAGCTTTTCGCTATCACCCGCCAACTGAACCGTATAGACTGAACTGGTCACATCCACGATCTGGCCGCGGAAAATATCCACGGTACGCTTGATCTCGGCACGCTGGGAACCCGTGGCTTTGAGCTTCACCAACATCAGCTCACGCTCGATGTGAGCGCCTTCGGTCAGGTCCACCAGCTTGACCACTTCGATCAGCTTGTTCAGTTGCTTGGTGATCTGCTCAATCACCTTGTCCGACCCCGTGGTGGTCACGGTCAGACGGGACAGGGTCTCGTCTTCGGTCGGCGCCACGGTCAGCGTTTCAATATTGTAGTTACGCTGGGAGAACAGGCCCACCACCCGTGACAGGGCGCCCGGCTCGTTTTCAAGCAAAACAGAAATGATTCGACGCATGATCACACCCTCTCCGTCTTGCTGAGCCACATATCCTTCATGGAGCCACGGGCAACCTGCATCGGATACACATGCTCAAACCGGTCCACATGGATATCCACGAATACAAGCTCGTCTTTCATGGCCAGCACTTCTTTCAGCCTGGCCTCGAGATCTTCCTTCTTTTCAATCCGGACACCAACGTGGCCATAAGCCTCTGCCAGCTTGATGAAATCAGGAAGGGACTCCATGTAGGATTCGGCATGACGGGACTCGTAGTTCATGTCCTGCCACTGCTTGACCATACCCAGGGCCTGGTTGTTCAGGTTGATAATCTTCACCGGCAAGTTGTACTGCTTGCAAGTGGACAGCTCCTGAATGTTCATCTGAATGCTGCCCTCACCGGTGATGCAGAGCACTTCGTCATCCGGATGAGTCAGCTTGACCCCCATGGCCGCCGGCAAACCGAACCCCATGGTGCCAAGACCACCGGAGTTAATCCAGCGGTTGGGCTTGTCAAACTTGTAGTACTGGGCAGCAAACATCTGGTGCTGGCCCACGTCGGAGGTCACAAACGCTTCACCGTTTGTGAGCCGGCACAGCATTTCGATGACTTCCTGTGGCTTGATTACGTCCGGGCTGGTCTCATACCGCATGCCATGGAATGCCCGCCACTCGTCGATCTGCCTCCACCAGGAAGCAATTGCCTCGGCATCCGGCTTTTCCTTGCTTTCCCTGACCAACGACAGCATTTCCTTGAGTACGGCGTCCACCGGGCCGACGATTGGCACATCGGCATCAACGGTCTTGGAGATGGAGGCCGGGTCTATGTCAACGTGAATAATGCGCGCACCCGGACAGAACTTCTCGGTGGCATTGGTGACACGGTCATCAAAGCGGGCCCCCACACAGAGGATCAGATCCGAATGGTGCATGGCCATATTCGCTTCATAGGTGCCGTGCATGCCGAGCCAGCCAAGGTGCTGTTTGTCGCTGGCCGGGTAACAGCCAATGCCCATCAGGGTATTGGTGATCGGATAGCCGAGCATCCGGACGAGCTCGGTCAGCTGATCCGAGGCCTTGCCAAGAATGACCCCACCGCCCGCGTAGATAATCGGGCGCTTGGCGGCCAGCATCATATCGACCGCTTTCTTGATCTGACCGGCATGGCCGCGAATGGCAGGATTGTAGGAGCGCAACTTGACCTTCTTGGGGTAGGAGTACTCATACCGCTCATTCGGTGTGGTCATATCCTTGGGAATATCCACGACAACCGGACCAGGACGGCCGGTGGCAGCGATGTAATACGCCTTGCGGATGATTTCCGGAATTTCCTCGGGATGACGAACGCTGAAGTTGTGCTTAACCACCGGGCGGGAGACACCCATCATGTCGGTTTCCTGGAAAGCGTCCTCGCCAATGAGGGTGGACGCGACCTGGCCGCACAGAACCACCATGGGGATGGAATCCATGAATGCGGTGGCAATGCCAGTGATGGTGTTGGTGGCTCCAGGACCCGAGGTCACCAGCACGGTACCCGGTTTTCCGGTCGCCCGCGCATAACCGTCGGCCATATGGACCGCCGCCTGCTCGTGCCTTACCAGAATGTGCTTGACTTTGTCCTGCCTGAACAGCGCATCATAGATATGAAGGGCTGCACCACCCGGATAGCCGTATATGTACTCGATACCTTCATCTTGAAGGGAGCGGATCAGCATATCGGCGCCAGACAATAACTCCACGATTTTCTACCCTCTTCTTACGAGTGAATGAGCCGGGATTCATCCCGGTTGCCTGGATTCACGGTGTCCGTGCTTCTTGTGAAAGCGGAACCGGCTGCTCCTCCACACCTTAAAAAGAGGTTGTCTCCTGGCCAGCCGCCCTCCTGAGGGTTGCGGAGAACAGCCAATCAACGGGTTGCACGTAAGCAACAACCATCCCGCGACGAATGTGCGGCGCGTTCAGTGTGGTGATTAACGGGGGATACTCGCTCGGGATTGCCTGCCGTATTGACCCCAGTCTTCAGGCAATCGGTAATTCTGACAGCGCTAAACTCCCTGTCAATAGCCGCTGCAGGTTTCTGTGCTCATACTGGCCGAAGGTCTGCCACACTTGGTACAAATCCGGTGCAAAGATTTGAACCAGACAGAAGAAAATCCGCAGCACTGGTGGCATGATAGGCCACAATCGAAAGAAAAACGGGCCCGGTTTATCCGGGTTGTACGCCTGCCCGGGAGCAGTGAACCTACGTGAGTAGAGCCATGAACAGAAAAACCCTGACGCTGACCTTATTACTGGCCGTTGTACCAGGTATCACCATGAGCGCCGCTGTCTATAAGTGGACTGACGAAAACGGCGTTACCCACTTTGGTGACCGACAGCCAACAGGCGCCAAGGCCGAACGGGTGAATGTACGCTCCGGCACATCTTCCGACGCCTCCGCCAGCCGGCAAAGCCTTCAGGAGCAGTTGCAGAATCTGGAGAAACATCAGGAAGATGAGGCAAAACAGCGTCGGGAGGCTGCCGTGGAGGAAGCCCGCCGGAAACAGCGCGAGGCAAATTGTGCGACAGCCCGGTCCAACCTGGAGGTCATTGCCAACCATGCCCGCATCCGGATTGAGGAAAACGGCGCACTACGCTACCTGACTCAGGAAGAGATTGCCGAGAAACGGGCAGAACTTGAGCGAATGGCGGAAGATAATTGCGGGCCGATGTGAAAATGGGGTCATGAAAATGGGGTCAGATGAAAGCTTTCATCTGACCCCGACTTCACGGCTTGACCCCGGCTTAGACCTCAGGCCTTGGTGAAATCCAGGTGGTGGTCCTTCACCGTGCCACGAATGACATCACCCGACATAAACTCTCCCTTTAGCAGCCTCTGGGCCAGCGGGTTCTCGATCATCCGCTGGATGGCCCGCTTCAGCGGCCGGGCACCGTAGACCGGGTCATAGCCCACTTCCGCCAGCAACTCCATGGCGGCATCATCCAGCTCCAGCTTCATGTCCTGATCTTTCAGGCGCTTGCTCAGAGACTCGATCTGTATCCGGGCAATGCCCTGAATCTGGCTTTCGGCCAGCGGATGGAACACCACCACCTCATCAACCCGGTTAATGAATTCAGGGCGGAAATGCGTACCGACAACGTCCATGACCGCATTCTTCATGGATTCGTAGTTCTCTTCTCCCGCCTTTTGCTGGATGATGTCCGAACCCAGATTCGACGTCATCACTATGACGGTGTTCCGGAAGTCCACAGTTCGGCCCTGCCCGTCCGTCAGGCGACCGTCCTCCAGTACCTGCAGCAGAATGTTGAAGACATCCGGATGGGCTTTTTCCACCTCATCCAGCAGCAATACCGAATAAGGCCGACGGCGAACCGCCTCTGTCAGGTAACCACCTTCCTCATAGCCCACATACCCCGGGGGGGCGCCGATCAGGCGGGCCACGGAATGCTTCTCCATGAACTCGGACATGTCGATGCGAACCATGGCTTCCTCGGTATCGAACAGGAAAGAGGCCAGGGCCTTGCATAGCTCGGTTTTGCCCACGCCGGTCGGGCCAAGGAACAGGAATGAACCGTTGGGGCGATTGGGATCTGACAACCCTGCACGGGAGCGACGAACCGCGTTGGATACCGCCTCCACAGCCTCATCCTGACCGATTACCCGGTCATGGAGCGCCTCTTCCATGCGCATCAGCTTGTCGCGCTCGCCCTCGAGCATCTTGGACACCGGAATACCGGTCCACTTGGAGACAATCTCGGCGATTTCCTCGTCGGTTACCCGGTTGCGAAGCAGCTTCATCTCCATCATTTCGGCCTGGCTGGCCATATCCAGCTGACGCTCAAGCTCAGGAATCTGCCCGTACTGGAGCTCGGACATCTTGCCGAGGTCGCCTGCGCGACGGGCATTTTCCAGATCAATCCTGGCCTGCTCCAGCCGGCTCTTGATCTTCTGGGAGCCATGAAGAGCGGCCTTCTCGGTATTCCAGACTTCTTCCAGGTCCGCGTATTCGCGCTCAATACCGGTAATCACATCCGATAACTCGGACAGCCGCTTTTTCGAGGCGGCATCGGTCTCTTTCTTGAGGGCCTCCCGTTCGATTTTTAGTTGAATCAGGCGCCGCTCAAGCCGGTCCAGAGGCTCCGGTTTGGAATCCATTTCCATGCGGATCTGGGAAGCTGCCTCGTCCACCAGATCAATGGCCTTGTCCGGCAACTGCCGGTCGGCGATGTAACGGTGAGACAGCTTGGCGGCGGCGATGATGGCACCATCGGTCACTTCAACACCGTGGTGAACTTCATAGCGCTCCTTCAGGCCTCGCAGGATTGCGATGGTGTCCTCCTCGCTGGGCTCGCTCACCAACACTTTCTGGAAGCGACGTTCGAGTGCCGCGTCTTTCTCGATATTTTCACGGTATTCATCCAGGGTGGTTGCCCCCACACAGTGCAGTTCGCCCCGGGCCAGGGCCGGCTTGAGCATGTTACCAGCGTCCATGGAGCCCTCGGCCTTGCCAGCACCCACCACGGTGTGAATCTCGTCAATGAACAGGATGATCTGGCCTTCCTGCTTGGACAGTTCATTGAGCACGGCCTTCAGACGCTCCTCAAACTCACCACGGAACTTGGCGCCGGCAATCAGGGCGCCCATATCCAGCGACAGGACTTTTTTGTCCTTCAGGCCATCGGGCACCTCGCCGTTGACAATGCGCTGGGCCAGCCCTTCGACAATGGCGGTTTTACCCACACCAGGCTCACCGATGAGCACCGGGTTGTTTTTCCGGCGACGCTGGAGCACCTGAATGGTGCGGCGGATCTCGTCGTCACGACCAATCACCGGGTCCAGTTTGCCGGCCTCGGCACGCTCGGTCAGGTCGATGGTGTATTTGGACAGAGCCTGGCGGTTTTCCTCGGCACCGGCATCATTGACGGCCTCACCACCGCGAACTTCATCGATGGCTTTTTCCAGGGCAGCTTTGTCGACGCCCTGCTCCCGGAGTACGCGGCCAAGGGTGCCACGGTCTTCCAGGGCGGCCAATAGCATCAGTTCGCTGGAGATATACTGGTCTTTCCGCTTCTGGGACAGTTTGTCGGCAATATTGAACAGGCGACCCATGTCATTGGACATGGAGACATCGCCGGCCGACCCCTGCACTTCCGGCAGATTCTCGATTTCGCGTGCGATGGCCTGCCGAATGCGCCCGGGCTCGGCACCGGCCTGCTTGAGCAGAGGCTTGATGGCACTGCCTTCCTGATCAAGCAGCGCCTGCATCAGATGCACCGGCTCAATGAAGTTGTGATCTTTCCCGACTGCGATGGATTGCGCATCCGCCAGGGCGGTTTGCAACTTACTGGTGAGCTTGTCGATTCTCATGTGTACTTTCCCCAAACATTCTGCGAATACTCTTGGCCATTTGCGGCAGATATTCCATTGCTTTGACACTTAATGTAGGGGCAAGTAGAGCGACTTCAAGCGGGGCTGCGGTGTATTCGTCAGAAAATTGACGGCCGTCATTTTGAGATTGGAACTTGGGTGCAGGTCTGGTGCAGGACTACTTTCCAGAACACGCCGTGAATACATCCCTGTAGGCTTGGCTGCGCCATCCATGCTGCAGACAGTTCTGGAAAGTAGTCCTGCACCAGCCCCCGAAATTCTCGATTACAACCAGAGCCAAACAATAAAAGACAATAATAGTCAGTCTGTTAGCCAGATTAACGTTGCCATCCGCCCGGTCCGGCCATCCCGGCGATAAGAAAAAAACTGATCGGGATCCTGAACAGTACACAGGCCACCGCCATTAACGTTGGAAACACCGAGATGATTTAGCCGCAAAGTGGCAAGGGCATAGATATCGGCCATGAAATGACCCGGGCGAGCGCCTTCGGCTCTGAAGGCGTGGACCGCTTTGGGATCATGGTCAAGGAAGGCATCACGGACTTCCGAGCCGACTTCGAAGCTATCCGGACCGATGGCCGGGCCGAGCCAGGCTTGCAGAGTCTCGGGTACGACGGCCATGGTTCTGACCAGATTTTCGAGAACACCGCCACACAGGCTTCGCCAGCCGCAGTGGGCGGCGCCGACGACTGCTCCTTCACGATCCGCGAGAATAACGGGCAGGCAGTCGGCGGTGAGGATGGCGCAGGCGATGCCCGGATAACGGGTGTAGCTGGCGTCAGCCTTCGAAATTTGTCCGATGTTGTTCGGCGTTAGTTCAACAACCTCGGTGCCGTGTACCTGGTTCAGCCAACCAATCCGGTCACTATCCAGTCCTATGGAGCCGGCGAACCTCTTCCGATTCTCTTGCACGTGTTCCGGGCGATCTCCGACGTGAACCCCGAGGTTAAGACTATCCCAGGGTCGACCGCTGACGCCGCCGGCGCGAGTTGTGCTGATAGCCCGCACTCTATGGGGCACGGACCAGTCCGGTTTCAGGGCGTTACCGTCAATAGTCACGGGATTCCAGCTCCCGCGCGTGTTTGCGCAGAACTTCAATCAACGCAACCATATCCTCCGGCAGAGGAACCTCCCAGGTCAGGATCTCACCGGTTTCCGGGTGCTCAAGGGTCAACTGCCGGGCATGGAGAGCCTGACGGTTAAACGCCGACAGCGCCTGGCGCAACTCTTCGGTGGTTCCCTTCGGCAGCCTCAGCCGGCCGCCATAGAGCGGGTCTCCGACCAGTGGATGTTTGACATGGGCCATATGAACCCGGATCTGATGGGTTCGGCCACTTTCCAGTTTGCAGCGGACGTGGGTGTGGGCCGCAAAACGCTCGACCAAACGATAGTGGGTGACCGCCGGTTTGCCGGAGGCTACGACCGCCATCTTCTTGCGTTCCCGCGGATGCCGGCCAATCGGCGCATCCACCGTTGCACCGCCGGTGAGTGTGCCGACGACGACGGCCTCATACTCGCGGCCCATGGTTCGTGTTTGTAGCTGATCGACCAGGGACGTATGCGCAATCAGGCTGCGGGCAACGACCATGATGCCCGAGGTGTCTTTGTCGAGGCGGTGAACGATGCCCGCTCTGGGCAGATTCTCGACTCCCGGCGCGTAGTTCAGCAGGGCATTGACCAGGGTTCCGTCGGCATGGCCAGCCGCCGGGTGCACCACCAGGCCCGCCGGCTTGTTGACGACCAGCAAATGCTCGTCCTGATAGATAATATCCAGGGAGATCTCCTCAGCCTGCCAGCTCACCTGAGCTTCCGGCTCGGCATCCAACTGCAGTCGATCATCCAGCATCACCTTGTCCCGTGGCTTGCGCGCCTGGCCATTCACTGTCAACGCACCACTTTTGATCCACGACTGCAATCGCGAACGGGAGTGTTCAGGCATCAGCTCCGCCGCTGCCTGATCCAGGCGCCGGTCACTCAACGTCGGCGGGACAACGAAGCTGGCGACGATTCGATTTTCAGATGACATTAAGCCCCCGGGGCCTGTGTGTGTTACGTTTCGGTCAGATTCCTTGAAACAGCGGGGCGTTGTTCTTCAGATGCCTCTGCACATGGAGCAACTTCCCCGCTACAATAGCTGCCCTTGAATTAATCGACATTATACGGGATTCCGGCATGAGATCAGGTCTTCGTTTACTGCTACTTTCCACACTGGTTGTTCTGATCAGTGCCTGCGCCTCCAACAAGCAGGAAGAAGTGCTTCCGGAGAAGACCTACTACGACAATGCCCGCCAGGCCCTGAGCTCCGGCAACTTCAACGAAGCGGAAAAAAGCCTGAATTCGCTGGAAACTTATTATCCTTTCGGCCGCTATGCCGAGCAGGCTCAGCTTGACCTCATTTATGCCCGTTACCAGAACCTGGATCTCGAAGGCGCCCGCGCGGCGGCTGACCGCTTTCTGCGGCTGAACCCGCAAAGTGACCACGCCGATTATGCCCTGTATATGCGCGGCCTTGCCTCCTACAACCTGGACCTGGGGCTTGCGGCCCGTTATTTTCCGATCGACGTGGCCGCCCGGGACCCGGGCGAACAGATTCAGTCCTTCAGGGATTTTTCAGAACTGCTCAACCGCTATCCGGACAGCCAGTATGTGGCAGATGCCCGTCAACGAATGATCGCGATCCGCAATCGGATGGCCGAACTGGAAATTAACGCAGCCCGCTACTATATCAGGCGCCAGGCGTACGTAGCCGCCAACAACCGTGGCCGATACGTGGTGGAGAACTACCCGTCATCGCCTTCCGTTGAAGAAGCCCTGATCATCATGGCAGAAACCTATCAGTTTCTTGACCTGAAAAAGGGCGCCCAGGACGCCATTGCCCTGCTTCGCACCAACTTTCCGGACAGCCAAGCATTTAACGACAACGGCGAGTTCGAATCAGACCTGTTGAAGGGTGAGAGTCGCTCACTCACCAACGTTGTCACCTTTGGCCTGATGGGTGACGAATAAAACGATGAAAATGGGGTCAGATGAAAATTTCATCTGACCCCATTTTCATCTGACCCCGGCAACCGGCTACTTTCCGCTTTTCCAGGCATTGGTAATGGGATAACGCCGGTCCTTGCCAAAACCACGCTCGGTGATCCGTACACCAATCGGCGCCTGACGACGCTTGTATTCGTTGATGTCCACCAGGCGGATAACCCGTTCCACATCGGCCCTTTCAAAGCCTTCCGCAACGATGGCGTCGGCACTGAAATCCCGCTCCACGTAGAGGTTCAGGATCTGATCCAGCACATCGTAGCCGGGCAGACTGTCCTCATCTTTCTGGTCCGGCGCCAGTTCTGCGGAGGGCGGCCGGGTGATAACCCGCTCCGGGATTACCTGGGATACCGTGTTGCGGTACCTGGCCAACCGGAACACCAGGGTTTTCGGCACATCTTTGAGAACGTCAAACCCTCCGGCCATATCCCCGTATAACGTTGAATAGCCCACCGCCATCTCGCTCTTGTTACCGGTTGTCAGCACCAGCGAACCGAACTTGTTAGACAGGGACATCAGCAGGACACCACGCAGACGGGCCTGAAGGTTTTCCTCGGTTGTATCCGGCGTAGTGCCCTCAAAAGGCCCGGCTAGAGTTTCCATAAAGGCGTCGTACATGGGCTCAATCGAGAACACATCGTACTGCACGCCCAGGGCAACGGCCTCCGCTTCGGCATCTTCAAGACTCATGCCGGAGGTATAGCGGAACGGCATCATCACCGCCCGGACACGGTCCTTACCCAGGGCATCAACCGCTACCGCCAGGGTGACCGCCGAGTCGATGCCGCCGGACAACCCCAGAACCACCGATTCAAAGCCATTCTTGTTCACATAATCCCGAACGCCCATCACCAGAGCATTGTACACATTGGCTTCCAGTGAGGGCTCGTCAGGCAAGGGCCGGGAAACCGGCTGGCAGTGGTGCTCGCAAAGGAAATCGACCGGGTACAGGCCCTCGCCAAACTGGGGCGCCTCCGCGGTCAATACACCGGAGTGGTCAAACACCATGGAGCCACCGTCGAAAACCAGTTCGTCCTGGCCACCCACCAGGTTCACATACACGATGCTGACCAGATTCTCCCGGGCTTTACGCTCCAGCAACGCCTTGCGGCGCGCCTGTTTGTCGATGTCGTAGGGGGAGGCGTTCAGGTTCAGGATCAGCCGCGCGCCAGCTGCGGCACAATCCTCAACTGGTCCTTCCTTCCAGAGATCCTCGCAAACCGTGATACCAACTGGAACACCACGGATATCAAGGGTCAAAACATCCGCACCTTCAGCAAAGTACCGCTTTTCATCAAACACCTGGTAATTAGGCGGGAAACGCTTGAAGTACCGACCGGTGATTTCGCCACCGTCGATAACCACCGCCGCGTTATACAGGAGCGCACCATGACGCAGGGGTGCCCCGATAACGATGGCCGGCCCCAGCCGCTCCTCCTGCAGACGCTCGAGGGCTTCGTTAACGCGAACCTCAAGGCTTGGCCGCAACAGCAGGTCCTCCGGTGGATAACCCGTCAGGCAAAGTTCGGGGAAAACCACAACGTCCGCCTGGTGGTTCGATACGGCACGGCGAGCCGCATCAATCACAAGCTCGGTATTACCGGGTATATCACCGACCAGAAAATCCAGCTGGGCCATCACCACCCGCAGTTTTCTGGCAGACACCCCGGTCGCTGCCTCGTTTCCGGACACGGACATAAATCGGCTCCTGTAACTCATTGCCACGAAAAGGCTATTATAACCCCGCAAGCGCGTGGATTTCTTCCGACCAACAGCGGATTCCCGTAAATCATGACAGCAGATACACCAGCACATTCGGCAGAACCACTCAGCCCGACTCCCTCAACGCCGTCCGGCCTGCAGCAGGCCAAGCTGTTCCGGATCTACAACCACTATCGCCTGGTGGTCAGCCTTATACTGGTGGCGCTGCTATTCGTCGATCCGGTCAATTTCGATGTGCGGTTCCGGATGCTCGACTACTATCAGGCCGGCGTTTCGGCGTATCTGGGGTTGAACGCTTTTATCGCCCTGCTCCTCGTGGCCGGGTTTCATCCTGGCCAGCGGCACATCACGCTTTCGATCCTGCTGGATATCCTGATCATACACGGGCTGTTGCTCACCAGTACGGGCATTACCAACGGCCTGGCCAACCTGGTTATTGTTTCCGTGGCCGCAGGCAACATCCTGACCCCAAGCCGCATGGGAACGTTTTATGCCGCACTGGCCGCCATCAGTTCGCTGGGCATCTCCGGGTGGGCGGTACTGGCACTGGGTGAATCGGCAGACGATATTGTCCGGGCCGGCTCCCTCGGCATCCTCTACTTTGCCGCCGCTTTTGTCTTGCAGAACATTTCTCGCAGGATGATGCGCAGTGAAGCACTTGCCAGCAGCCGGGCACGCAGCATTGCCGAACTGGAGCAGATCAACCAGCAGATCATCCAGCGCATGCGCACCGGCATTCTGGTGCTGGACCGTTTCGGCCAGATCCGTCTTGCCAACGCAGCCGCCGAGGAGCTTTTATACGGCGCTCCCAAAGTGTCATTACCGATTCACGAGCGCGCGAGCGTGTTGCCCAACCCCCTGAGGCAGGGTCTCGAAGACTGGCTGAAAGACCCCACGCGGCGAATTGAGCCGTTTCAACCGTCACCGACTTCCCCGCTACTGCAGGCCAACTTTACCCAACTGGACCAGGAGCGGGGCGACCAGATCCTTGTGTTCATCGAGGATATGAGTAAAGTCACCCAGCAGGCCCAACAGATGAAACTCGCGTCCCTGGGGCGACTCACCGCAGGCATTGCCCATGAGATCCGCAACCCGCTTGGCGCGATCAGCCATGCAGCCCAGCTTATGGAAGAAGCGCCGAACCTCGAACCCGATGACCGGCAGATGCTGGAGATTATCCGGCGTCATTCACGCCGGGTGAATGGTATTATCGAGAATGTTCTGGATCTTTCTCGGCGCCGGGCCGCCCATGCGGATCTGATCGAGGTCGCACCCTGGCTCCAGGAATTCCGGGAAGACTTTTTGCAAACGCAGGACAACAGCCGCAGTTCGGCCAACATCGTTCTGAAAATCGATCCGCAATTACCGCCAGCTCGGTTTGACAAAAGCCAGATTGAACAGGTGATGGTGAATCTTTGCGACAACGGTTTGCGCTATAGTAAACAACACTCTGGTAATCGGCGCATCGAACTGCATGCGGGGACAACCGCCGATGGCGAGCGGGCGTATATTGATGTCCGCGACTTTGGCCCCGGCATTGCTCCGGAAAACCGTGGCTCGGTGTTCGAGCCCTTTTTCACCACCGACAAGAGCGGAACCGGGCTAGGGCTTTATCTGGCACGGGAACTGTGCGAGGCTAACCAGGCGCATCTTTCCCTGGTAGAGGACAATCAGCCCGGCTGCTGTTTCCGCATCACGTTCGCCCACCCGGGGCGACTGATCTGACCTGGCGCCGGCGGATATCGGGCGTCTGAATAACGACATGGAACCGACAACACAAGATGACCACCTACACAGCGCTGATCGTTGACGACGAACCGGACATCCGGGAACTGCTGGAAATCACCCTGACCCGGATGGGGGTAAAAACACTTACGGCACACGACCTGACCAGCGCCCTGGCCTTGCTGGAACAAAACAAACCGAACCTCTGCCTCACGGATATGAACCTGCCCGACGGCAATGGCATCGAACTGGTTCAGTGGATCCAGCAGCACGCTCCGGCAACACCGGTGGCCGTCATTACCGCCTACGGCAATATGGATACGGCCATCGAATCCCTCAAAGCCGGTGCCTTTGATTTTGTTTCCAAGCCGGTGGAACTGCCCCGGTTACGGGAACTGGTGAATAGCGCCCTCAGGCTCTCGGAGCCCAAAGCAGATGCGGAAGACGCTGCCGATGAGCCCGGCCTGCTGCTTGGAAAATCCCCCGAGATCAAAAAACTGCGCAACCAGACCCGAAAACTGGCCAGAAGCCAGGCGCCGGTCTTCATCAGTGGTGAGTCCGGCAGTGGTAAGGAACTGGTGGCCAGAATGATCCATCTGCAGGGCCCTCGCCGCGACGGCCCGTTTATCGCGGTTAACTGCGGTGCGATCCCCTCGGAACTGATGGAAAGCGAATTCTTTGGCCACAAGAAAGGCAGCTTTACCGGAGCCGTGGAGAACAAGGACGGCCTGTTCCGCTCGGCTAACGGCGGCACATTGTTCCTTGATGAAGTGGCAGACCTGCCATTGGCCATGCAGGTAAAGCTGCTCAGGGCCCTCCAGGAAAAAGCCGTGCGGCCAGTTGGCGATACCAGGGAAGTGCCGGTGGATATCCGGGTGCTGAGCGCCACCCATAAAAACCTGCCGGAACTGGTTCAGGAAGGCAGTTTTCGGCAGGACCTGTTCTACCGGATCAACGTGATCGAGCTGGCTGTTCCGCCGCTGCGGGAGCGCCTGGACGATATTCCCCTGCTCGCCAGACACATCCTTGAACGCATTGCCAGAGAGTATGAATGCGATCCGGCGACGTTAACATCCGCTGCCATCAGCCACCTCAAGAGTTATGACTTCCCCGGTAACGTAAGGGAACTGGAAAACATACTGGAACGCGCTTTTACCCTGTGCGACGCCGACCAGATTGACGCGGAGGATCTGCTCCTCGGGAACGGAGCCCAGCACGCCGCATCGGCCTCACAGATCATTGCTGAGGGCCAGGTCAGCGAGGGCGAAGGGATAGCGGTACCGGATGGTGAAATCGATCTGGAGGGGTATCTTGAAAAAATTGAACGGCAGGCCATCGAGAAGGCGCTGGAGGCGACCCGGTGGAACAAGACGGCAGCGGCGAAACGATTGGGGATTAGCTTTCGGGCGTTAAGGTATCGATTGAAGAAGTTGGGGATGGAGTGACCGCCGTCCCAGAAAATGCTGCTCAAGGGTACGCAACAATCCGTTTTCAGGTAGACTCCAACATGCTTTTCTAAAGGATAGAAAAGCATCCCTCTACCAATCAACATGGATGTTGGCTATGCAGCTCCAAATCAATGCCAGGGGCTTCACTCTGGTTGAACTCGTTCTGACCATGGCGCTGCTGGCCATCCTGGCCGGCATCGCGAGCACCACTTGGACGCGCCTGATCTCTGAAACCCGTCATACCGACGTCATTAAAAACACGTATCGTATGTTTGCTTTGGCGCGCTCCTACGCCGTGCATCAGAAAACCCTCACCACCATCTGCCCTCTTTCCGCTGCACTACGGTGCACCGATAACTGGAATCAACCGGTGTCTGTTTTCCCCGACAGAGACAACGACAAACGCCCCGACAATGGCCGCATCCATAGAATATTCAATCTTTCAAAAAGCAATGCCAGGCTGTATTCAAGAACGGCGGGAAGGGGCTACTTTCAGTTGGCTCCCAATGGCATGAGTCGCGGCACCATGGGAAGTCTTGTTGCATGCTCTGAATCTGGCAATCAGGGTATAGCAATGAGTTACCTGGCACTTAATATCGGTGGCCGCCTAAGAACCCTTCACGATGAGGACGGCGATGGCACGATCAGGCTTCCTTGGGGCACCACCGTTAACTGCCCAGGCACCTGATGGACAGATAATTGCCTGAGACATGGCAGAAAAGCGTGACTTCAGTCACAACCGGAAAAACAGGATACCACTTACTCCCGGACTTCTACCGTTCGTCGCATGACCGATGCATACCGCTGGCACCTTTGATCTACTACCCTGAGGCTAACCAACAGGATATGGCATGTTGAAAAGAACGGCAGGTTTCACGCTGATTGAGTTGCTAATTACCATGGTAGTGCTCGCGATTATTGCTACGGTCGCGGTGCCCGGTTTTGGAAGGCTGATCGAGGGCAACAGGCTGGCATCTGGTACCAACCTGTTGGTTTCTTCAATTAAGCTCGCAAGAACCGAAGCAATAAAGCGCGGCACCTCTGTAACATTCAGTTCCGATGGCGGCTTGGCCAGTGGCTGGTGTGTACATGAAGGTGATGCAACCGGCGACTGTGCCAATAACCAGATCCGGGGCTTTGAGTCTCCGGGCAATCTTACCTTTACGGAGACTACCGGAGATTTGGTATTTGACCGCCGAGGGTTTCTTGTCCCACAAGCGGCCCAGATTTTTACCGTTGCCCCAAATGGCTGCGCCAGCGGTGACATAACCTTCCGTACTATCCGAATTAGCCCAGTCGGACGAACAGAAATTGACGACGGAGTGTGCCCGTGACCCCAATTGCTCGGAAACTTAAATGGTACACTCAGCCGACTTCGCTAAACCAGCAGTCGGGGCTGGGCTTGATCGAGATTCTTGTCACTGTTCTGGTGCTGGGCATCGGCATACTCGGGGTCGCTTCAACCCAGATCGTCTCTCTGCAAATGAATTCCCAGTCGCAAAATCGCAGCCAGGCTGTATTGCTCGCAGAAGATATCCTAGACCGGATTCGCGCCAATCCGGACAACCCAGGCGCATACGCTCTCGCTGAAGGCAATGCACAAGGTGCTGACAACGGAGCATGTGACACCTCATTCGTGCCTGCCAACGCAACAGTGGCGGCTAATGACATCGCCGCCTGGGAGAACAATCTCGCCTGCCTGCTTCCAGAGGCGGAACGTACGGTGGCTGTGAACGGCAATACGGTTACGGTCACGATCGACTGGGACCAGAATGACCAGGCCATGAACCCTGTAGTAGTGAGGACACAGATTTGATCATGTCAAAGCCCGCACTTTCTCGTCTTTCTGCACAAATATTTGCGCGCTGCCAATCGGGTCTGTCTCTAATTGAACTACTGATAGCCATGGCGCTCGGACTTGTACTGACCCTGGGTGTTACCCAGATTTATCTTAGCGGCAACGAAACCTACCGCCAGACCCAGGGCCTGGCTCATGCCCAGGAAAGCACCCGATTTGTGTCGGCAGTCCTGAACCCTGATCTTCGCTCTGCCGGCAGTTTCGGTTGCCTAGCAGAAATGGGACGACCGCTTGATCAGGTTGTTGATAATCGATTGAACGGCGTCTTGACAGTACCTTTGACACGGGCGGTTCAAGGGTGGGAATACACCGGCACCGGCCCTGGCGACAGCATTACACTTGCAGGCGCTCTGGCCACCCCCGGAGCTGGAAACTGGGCCTCTGGCGCAGGGGGCACGAACCTCCCCGCCAATCTAGCGGGCTCCGTCGTAACCAATTCCGATGTAATCATAGTCAATGCCTTGACACCGCTCGGAGTACCCGTAAATGCAGCCAACCCTCAGAACGGCAATAGCATTAACCTGACAGGCAGCTCCGGAGTTGATGCAAACAGAGTTGTACTCGCGACTCGCGGTGATTGTTCTGAGGGCGAACTTTTTCAAAAAAGTAACAATGCGAACGCCAGCTCCATCACAATGGCCGGTGGCAATATCAATCCTGGCAACAACGGCAACAACTTCAATCTGAGCTACGATCCCCAGACCAAAGTCTACGAATTCACGTCCATGGCCTATTACATCGGCGAGGGCACAAATGGCGAACCTGCCCTGTTCAGACGGCTGATAACGCCGCTTCAACCCCCCCAAGAGCTGGTTTCCGGAGTTGAAACTCTACAAATTCTATACGGAGTGAATACTGGTGGGACCAACGCTGCAGATGATTATCTGCCCGCAAACCAGGTCATTGACTGGGATTCGATTGCCAGTGTTCGATTCTCGGTTCTGACCCGTAGCCAGGATGAAGTCCTCGATGAGGAAAACGACCGTAGCTTTGACATGCTGGGTAGCGAAGTAGCACAGGCAAACAACGGAGATCGACGTGTTCGACTGGTGTCCGTTAGCACCACTGCACTGAGGGGAAGAATGTGACGCAGAAAACGTACAGAACTGAGGCTAGGATAGCGGTCGGCTCCTTCGCGCAACGGCAGCGGGGCGCCACCCTTATCGTAGCGCTTGTGATGCTGCTCCTGATCTCCCTCCTGGCGATCGGTGGCATGCAAGGTTCGGTCATGCAAGAAAGAATGGCGAGTAATGCGCATGACAGCGCGATCTCATTCCAGGCGTCAGAAGCAGGACTCAGGCAGGCAGAAACAGATCTAATAGGAACACTCGTGACACGCCAAACAGCATTTGTCACCGCCAGACTCACGGCGCCGTGGGACTGGGATGGAGCTAATCCGGCAGCTTCTGGAACTGGAAATGCAGGCGGAGATGTTAGTGCTCAACCCGTCTACCACCACGCACGCCTGGCAGATGTATGCCCAATTGAGCCGGGGCAGCCTTGCTTTGAGCGATTTGAAGTTACGTCCCGCGGACAAGGCGGCAGCCCGGACGCCGTCAGTGTTCTGCAATCAACTGTGCTTTTACCACCCCAGTAGACAAAGAGATTTTTCGAGCCGCGCAAGAATATTTTCTGCCCGCTCTAAATGGAGAGTTAGCCATGAGCTTACATATCAAACCCAGACCCAAGAAGTCGCACTTATCCCGGCTGTCTGCATTTGCTGCAAGTCTTGCGTTTTCGTTGGCCACCACCCAGGCCGCTTTCGCCCAGGTCAATCTGTCCTCGGTTCCACTGTTTCTCAAGGAATCAGTCGATCCTAACCTGATGTTCGTGTTTGACGACTCTGGCTCCATGGGTTGGCGATACATGCCGGATGACCTCGGAGGCAACGATATTTACAACAATTGGTATTACTCAAGCGACGTCAACAAAATTTATTACGATCCTGACGTGACCTACGTTCCTCCGTTCAAACCAGATGGCAGCGGTCGGCATCCAAACTCTTCATACACAAGCGCGCCGGTCAATGGCTTTGACCCCAATTCGCAAACCGATAACCTGAGTCAATACATTCGCTTTGATCAGATTGGAACCATTGAAGAAGGTTTTTACATGGATCTGATTCAGTCACAGGAGTGTCTCGCCAATCCCAAAGACAACGATTGCTACAACACAGTGTTACTTAACAATGCCGCGGATGAAGTAAAACAGAATTACGCCAACTGGTTTTCTTACTATAGTACTCGGGATAAGGCTGCCAAGTCAGGCATCACCGAAGCATTTTTTGACCTACCAGAAAACATCCGACTAGGTTATGGCGCGATCAACATTAACGACAACACGATTGATGGTGTTGCGGATACCGATACTATCGTCAGTGGCGCTCGACCTTTTAACAACAACCGGCGAGAACAGTTTCTTTCATGGCTGCAATCAAAAGATGTTAGCGGAGGCACCCCCCTAAGGACAGCTCTTAAGGACATTGGCGAATATTACTCCAGATCAGACAATCGTGGTCCATGGGGAGCCATCCCGGGAACAAACGACAATACAGCACACGTTGAGTGTCGCCAGAGCTTCTCGATACTTATGACAGACGGCATCTGGAACGGAAGCAACCCCAGTGTAGGAAACGTGGACAATGCACCCGGTCCCACCTATACCAATCCTGATCCCAACGGAGATGACTTCAGTTACCAGGCAGTTTCCCCATTTGCAGACAACTACTCCAACACACTGGCCGACGTTGCCATGAAGTATTGGAAAAATGATCTTAGAACCGACCTGGACAACGACGTACCCACAGGGGGAGTCGATCCGGCTTTCTGGCAACATATGGTGACGTTCACAATCGGATTGGGCGTAGTTGGTGATATCTCAGAGGCAGATGCCACCGCAGCGATCAAGTCAGGGGCTCAAATCAACTGGCCAGAGCCAAGTGGAAACAGAAGCCCCGAGAATATTGATGACCTCTTACATGCTGCAATAAATGGGCGAGGTGGTTACGCAAGCGCCCAAGACCCCGAGGCGTTCAAACTTGCAATTGCTGGCTTCCTGGGAGATCTGACGGCCAGGGCACAGACCTCTGCTTCGTCAGCAGCCGTCAGTTCAGCCGTGTTGAGAACTGAATCACTTGGCTTCTTCGCAGGATTCCGCAGTGAAGACTGGTCAGGCACCCTGATGGGCTTCAACTTCGATCAGGGATCGGAAATCTGGAATGCTGAGACTGTGCTTGCGAATACCGCTGTAGCCGACAGAACTCTGATTACTCATAACGGAACTGAGGGGGTTGAACTGGAGTTTGCTAGTGACGCATCCCTGTCCAATCTCTCCGCAGCTCAACGGCAGGCATTGAATGCGGACCCGACTCTCTCCTCGGTACAGGACAACCTCGGTTATCAACGATTGGCATGGCTGCACGGAGACACAAGCGCCAACGCTTCGTTCAGGTCCCGCGAAGTCAACGAGAACGGCAATACAGTAAACAGATTGCTCGGCGATATCATAAATGCCAACCCGCAATTCGTCGGGAAAACCAACTATGGACTTGCCAGGTTGCCCGTGCCTGAAGGAAGTAGTTATGGGCCTTTCCGCTCCACTACCGCCTACCAAAACCGGATTGATGCCCTCTATGTGCCAGCCAATGATGGCATTTTGCATGCGTTCAATAGCGAGACCGGGAACGAGCTGTTCGGCTATGTGCCAGGCGAACTCCTACTTCCTCAGGGAACCAATAGTTATGCACGCATCTCTGACCTGATGGACCCCGCCTATTCCCATAAATATTTTATGGATGGCACTCCCAGGATTCAGGACGCCTACATCGATAAGGATGGCAATAACTCAAAAGAATGGAGAACCATATTACTCGGCACCATGGGTCTTGGGGGCAAAACAGTATTTGCGTTGGATGTCACTGACCCGGGGTCTTTTTCTCCCTCTGACGATGTCCTGTGGGAGTTCACACATCCTGATCTCGGTTACGGTGTAACTGATCCCCAGATTGCGAGGTTGGCCACTGGTGACTGGGTTGCCATTTTCGGTAACGGTTACAATGGTTCAAGCAACGAATCAAGCTTATTCATTGTTAACCTTGCCGATGGAACTCTGCTAAGAGAGCTTGAAACCGGCGCAGGAAGCGCAGTGAGCCCGAATGGCCTGGCTTCGCCAGTTATTACAAGCTTCCCCGAGACGGACGCCATCACCCGTTACGCCTATGCGGGTGACCTGCTTGGCAATATGTGGCGGTTCGATCTTTCGAAAACCAACCTTCAGAACTGGTCGGCCACCCGGGTTTTTTCGGCAGAAGACGGCAGTGGAGCTTCCCAGCCCATTACGGTTGCGCCGCGAGTAGCTCTGAACCCCTCTAATGCTGATGAACTCGTCATCGCCTTCGGGACTGGCAGCTTCATCCGCAATGGTGATGAGAGCAACTACAACGTTCAAAGCCTGTATGCCATCAAAGATGACCTTTCCAAGAGCAATCTGGTGCGATCAGACCTGCTCGAACAGACCATTACGACACAGGAACAAGTAACTGTTAATCGCGCTTCAGGAAATGGGGCGAATACCTTTACTGTTCGCGAAACATCCGATAACGAGCTTACTACCGAAGATGGCTGGTACCTGGATCTGATCTACGGCTCATCACAGACGGGCGAACGCGTCATCAGCCGGGCCACCTTCCCGTTTGGGGTAAATCCCGACAGGGTCAGATTTACAACCGTCATACCTGATGACGATCCCTGCAGCAGCGGAAGAACAGGCTTTATCATGGATCTGAAGCTGGCCAGCGGTGAGCCCTCAGACACCCCGGTTTTCGACTTAAACAGAGATGGGCTCTTCAATTCCGGTGACATCACCGGAGGTTACACACCAAGCGGTATTCAGCAGGGTTACGGCGGTGAAAATAGAACTATCGCGACTAGTGACGGAGATTCTGAAGTGATCATTCCCGGGCTCGACCCAAACCAACTGGATCCGGACGAGCCCTGTGAAGACGCACTTTGTGCCAGATCCTTGGATTCAAACATTGGCCGGCAAACCTGGGAGCAGCTCCGCTAAGGAGCTGTTCCAGAGCGATGCCGCAGAACCTCTATTGACGAACTGGAAGGTACCAGTATGAAACTCAGCAACCACAAAACCCGGTTCAGCCTGATAGCTTTTGCGTCAGTGGCACTCTTGATACTACCGCTGGGGAGCCCGACAGCAGAGGAAATGCCTGAATCAGAGGTCAGTATACTCACAGAAGGACAGCGTTACACAGGCGCTATAAACTCGATAAACCCAGAACAAGGTTTGGTAATCATTGATGACAGATCTTTCATTCTAGACCGCGTTATCCGATTCAACAACGCTATCTGGTCAAGAGAGCAAGTGCTCAATCGTCTCCAACCCGGTACCTCGGTAGAAATTGAGGTGGGAAGAATCGTGGATCAGAGTCTCGGCGCAAGACTTATTACGCAGCTCGAATTACTCGATCAATGAGAATCGCGCAGATGTTCCCAATTTAGATAAGCGAATAGAGCGATATGATTTTGACCAACACCAGAATAGAAAAGAGCATAAAAGCATGCCAAGCTTATGGCTTCACTCTGATTGAAATGATGATTACGGTTGCGATCATCGGAATTATTGCAGCAATCGCATTTCCGCTATATCAAAATCAGGTTGAGCAAACGCGAAGGACAACAGCACAATCGGATTTACTGGAACTGTCCCAGTGGATGGAGCGCCGCTACTCGAACGGCTTTGATTATCGCGATGGAGGGAACAACCCCGCATTGCCATACACTCAGTCGCCTCAAAACGGCACGGCATTTTACGGCATAACTTTTGCCGGCAATGTCACAAGAGACACGTTTACCTTGCAAGCAGCCCCCACCGGAGGACAGGCAGGAGATGACTGTGGGACGCTGACTCTCGACGAACAGGGAAATCGAGGCGCAGCGCAGGCAGGATGCTGGTAACAAACTTGTGATGCCATTGAGCTCAATCGAGCTCAATGGCATCAATCCGCAACTCCCGCGGCATGGAGAACACAATATTCTCCTCGCGCCCGGCAACCTCTTCCGGAACGCTACCACCCAGATCCCTGAGGCGGGCAATCACATCATTCACCAGCACCTCAGGCGCTGAGGCACCAGCAGTAACACCAACCGAGGTCTTCCCTTCAAGCCACTCAGCATCGATCTGGGAGGCCTCATCAATCAGGTAGGCTGGCGTCCCCATTCTCTCGGCCAGCTCACGCAGTCGATTGGAGTTGGAACTGTTCGGAGATCCTACCACCAGCATCAGATCGCAATCGCCAGCCAGCTGCTTGACGGCATCCTGGCGGTTCTGGGTGGCGTAGCAGATGTCGTCTTTGCGCGGGCCCTGGATCTCCGGAAATTTCGCTCGCAGTGCGTCGATAACCCGGGCGGTGTCGTCCATGGACAAGGTGGTTTGGGTAACGTAGGAAAGCTTCGCGGGGTCTTTCACTTCCAGGTTGGCCACGTCCCCTTCGTTTTCCACGAGATAGATGTCACCACCATTGCTGTGGTCGTACTGCCCCATGGTGCCTTCCACTTCCGGGTGGCCATGGTGGCCGATCAGGATGCATTCACGGCCGTCGCGGCTGTAGCGCATCACTTCCAGGTGGACCTTGGTGACCAAAGGACAGGTGGCATCGAAAACCTTCAGGCCGCGGCGGGCGGCTTCATTCTGTACCGCCTGGGAGACGCCGTGGGCACTGAAAATAACGAGCTTGTCGTCCGGCACTTCGTCCAGTTCGTCAACGAAGACGGCGCCGCGGTTTCGGAGGTTGTCCACCACGAATTTGTTATGCACGACTTCGTGGCGCACGTAGATCGGCGCTCCGAACACGTCCAGGGCGCGATTGACGATTTCGATGGCGCGGTCAACGCCGGCACAGAAGCCACGGGGGTTTGCGAGTCTGATTTGCATTATCTTGCCACTATATTCCGGACGAAGGACTTTGGAGCATTGCGACCGCGGGCTACGGGGAAGAACCTGCCGGGACACGCTGTGAATACGTCCCTGTACGCTTGACTGCAGCATCCATGCTGCAGACAGTCCCGGCAGGTTCTTCCCCGCACTCCGCTAGTTCAGAGTATGACGCTCAGCTATTTCTTTTCAATGAGTCGCCCCTACGGGCTCCACATCAATAATCTGTACTTCGAAGGTCAGTGTACGCCCTGCCAGGGGGTGATTGAAATCCACCTCCACTTCGTCACCTTCCACGCGGCTGACAACACCCGGCAACTCGCTCTGGCGGGCATCGGCGAAGGAGATCATTACGCCCGGCTCCAGCACCATATCGGGGCTGAACTCATGGCGCTTGAACGTCTGAACGTTGTTCGGGTTGTGCTGACCAAAGGCTTTCTCAGGCGGCACCTGATAGCTTTCCCGGTCGCCCGCCTTCATGCCCAGCAGGTAAGCCTCGAAATTCTCCGGCAGGTTTTCATCGCCGATTTCGAGTGTTGCAGGCTCTTTCTCAAAGGTGGAATCGATCACTTCACCATCCGGAAACTTGAGGGCGAAATGCAGTTTGACCCGGGTACCCTTGTCAACAGGCAGTTCGTTCATAAGAACTACTCACTCCTCTCAGCGTCCCCGCCAGAATTGGCGGGTTTGCGGAACATATCGAGAATCATCATGGCGGCACCGGTGGTGATGGCGGTGTCAGCCAGGTTAAAGGCGGGGAAGTGCCAGTCCTGCCAGTACACATGCAGGAAGTCGACCACATAGCCATGCACCACCCGGTCGTAGACGTTACCCAGGGCCCCACCGAGAATCAATACGATGGCAATGGCGGTCCAGGTTTCATGACGCTGCAGGTTTTTCAGCCAGTAGATCAGCACAATGCTGACCACCAGGGCCAGGGTTACGAAGAACCAGCGCTGCCAACCTGCCGCGTCGGCCAGGAAGCTGAACGCGGCTCCGGTATTGTGGAGCAACGTCAGGTTGAACATGGGGATGACCGGAACCGGATCACCGTAGGTCAGCATGGCCGTGGCCATGGCCTTGGTGCCGAGATCGAGTATGACCACCAGCACCGCCAGCCATAGCCACTTCAGTTTGCTTCCGGTGACCTGCTCCGTCATGGTCGCGTCCATCAGGCGTAGGCGCGGGCTTCGCCGGGCCCTTCCACGTTGGTCACACAGCGACCACAGAGATCGTCGTACTTGGCATTGCGACCGACGTCTTCCCGGTGATGCCAGCAGCGCTCGCACTTGGTGTGAGTGGCCGGTGTCACCTTAACCCTCAGGCCTTCATGGGAGGTCATTTCCGCATCGCCAGCTTCCGACACCGGTTTAACGCTGGCCTCAGAGGTAATCAGCACGAACCGCAGTTCCTCGCCCAGTTGCATCAGATCGGCCGCCAGGTCGCCTTCGCAGAACAGGGTCACCTCGGCACTGAGCGAGCCTTTGATGTCACCACGTGCCCTGGCCTCTTCCAGGCACTTGTTGACGGCCTCTTTCACACTGTACATCTCGCGCCAGTAGTCACGGCCAAGCTCTGCGTTTTCGGGCAGTGCTGTGAGGCCTTCATACCAGGTTTCGTAGAACACGGTATCGCTTCGCTTGCCCGGCAGGTGCTGCCAGATTTCGTCCGCGGTAAAGCTGAGGATCGGCGCAATCCAGCGAACGAGCGCCTCGGCCACATGGTACAGGGCGGTCTGGCAGGAACGCCGCGCCAGACTGTCCGCCTGGGTGGTGTACTGGCGATCCTTGATGATATCCAGATAGAAGCCGCCCAGGGTGGCTTCGCAGAAGTTGTACACCTTCTGATAAATCCGCAGGAACGCGTAGTTGCCATAGTCCTCATGCAGCTCTTCCTGCAATTGCAGGGCACGGTCCACCATCCAGCGGTCCAGGGCGATCATGTCCTCCGGCGCGACCATGTGCTGCTCCGGATCAAACCCGGTCAAATTGCTCAGCAGGAAGCGGGAGGTATTCCGGATCCGGCGGTAACCATCGGCGGTCTGGCGCAGGATGTCCTTTGAGACGGTCATTTCGCCACTGTAGTCGGTCGCCGCCACCCACAGACGCAGGATGTCCGCACCCAGCTCGTTCATGACTTCCTGGGGCGCGATCACGTTGCCCAGGGATTTGGACATCTTGTGGCCCTTGCCATCGACGGTAAAGCCGTGGGTCAGAACCTGCTTGTACGGTGCCACGCCGTTCATGGCGATGGACGTTTTCAGGGACGATTGGAACCAGCCGCGATGCTGGTCGGAACCTTCCAGGTACATATCCGCCGGGAACTGGCCCAGCTCCTCGCGAACCCGCAGGACCGACTCGTGTGTCACGCCAGAGTCAAACCAGACGTCCAGAGTGTCGGTGACCTTCTCGTACTGCCCGGCATCGTTGCCAAGGAGCGCAGATGCATCCAGCTCATACCAGGCGTCGATACCGCCCTCCTCAATTTGCCGGGCCACCTGCTCGATCAGGTTCTGGGTGTCCGGATGCAGCTCCTGGGTCTCCTTGTGGATAAACAGGGTGATGGGCACGCCCCAGGTCCGTTGGCGTGAGATGCACCAGTCCGGAGATTGGTTGAACATGGCTTCGATACGGTTCTTACCCCAGGCTGGCACCCAGCGCACACCCTGGATTGCTTCCAGGGCGTCGGCGCGGAGATTTTCCTTGTCCATGCTAATAAACCACTGGGGCGTTGCCCGGTAGATCAGCGGGGTCTTGGTGCGCCAGCAATGGGGATAGCTGTGGCGGAATTTCTCGGAGCGCACCAGCTTGCCTTCACGCTCCAGTGCGCTGCAAACGGGCTCGTCGGCCTTGTATACATGCACACCCGCCAGCTCACCGGCGGCGGAGGTATAAGTGCCGTCAGCCTGAACCAGGTTGATGGTACCGATGCCGTACGCCTTGCCTACCTCAAAGTCTTCCATGCCGTGATCGGGCGCGGTGTGGACAGCGCCGGTACCGGCGTCGGTGGATACGTGATCCCCCAGGATAACCGGCACCTGCTTGTCGTAAATCGGATGCTGGAGAACCAGGTGTTCCAGTGCGGCACCGGAACAGGTCGCCAGCACTTCATACTCTTCCACCTGCCAGCGGATCATGATCCCTTCCACCATATCGGCAGCCAGGATCATGCGTTCATGGCCCTGCCCAACATCAGTCTGCACCAGCGCATAGTCCAGATCCGCATTCAGGGAGACCGCCTGGTTGGCCGGAATGGTCCAGGGCGTGGTGGTCCAGATGACGACAGACACATCGCCACTGCCATTATCGGTGCCGAACAGTGACAGGGCTTTTGCCTGATCAACGGCGGTAAAGCGCACATCGATCTGGGTGGAGGTCTTGTCCTGGTACTCTACCTCGGCCTCTGCCAGTGCGGACTGACCCACCACACTCCAGTAAACCGGCTTGTAGCCACGCACCAGATGGCCTTTCGCGACGATCTTGCCAAGGGCTCGAACGATGCCCGCCTCCACCTTCGGGTCCATGGTCAGGTAAGGCTTGTCCCACTCACCCATCACACCCAGGCGGATAAAATCGGCCTTCTGGCCGGCGATCTGCCTGGTGGCATAGTCGCGGCAGGCCTGGCGGAAGGTCTTGTAATCCACCTTCACCCCGGCCCTGCCAATCTCCTGCTCCACCTTGTGCTCGATGGGCAGACCATGGCAGTCCCAGCCCGGCACGTAGGGTGCGTCATAACCCATGAAGCCGCGGGACTTGACGATCATGTCCTTGAGAATCTTGTTGACCGCATGACCAATATGAATGCTGCCGTTGGCGTAGGGAGGGCCATCATGGAGAATGAACTTGTCCCGCCCTTCACGCTGCTTGCGCAGGTTGCCGTAGATGTCCAGATCCTGCCAGCGCTTGAGCATTTCCGGCTCGCGCCTGGCCAGGTTACCGCGCATGGGGAAGGCGGTTTCCGGCAGATTCAGGGTGTGCTTGTAGTCGCTCATGGTTTGGGTGCGTACTCTTTTGGTCTTGGTCAGTTTTGATCGGTCATTTATTCGTTGGGGCGCGGCGGTGGTTTTCAATTCGCGCGTTTCACAGAGCCGTTTTCGGCAACCCACGCTCGGGCGCGTTCAAAATCCCGGGCAATCTGTTCTTTCAATTCGTCCACGGAAGCGAACCTTTCCTCATCCCGCAGGCCGTGGCGGAATACCACTTCCAGATGCTGACCATAAAGTGTGCCAGCAAAGTCAAACAGGTGCACTTCCAGTGAGGGTTGTTTGCCATCCACGGTCGGGCGCAAACCGATATTGGCAACGCCGTCGTACCGGGAACAATCATCCAGGGTGGCGGCAACCACATACACACCGCACAGTGCCGGTGTCCGGTGCAACAGGATGTTCGCGGTTGGCGCACCAATTCGTCGCCCCAACTGACGCCCATAGACAACCCTGCCCCGGATTCGGTAGGGGTGCCCCAGGAGCGATTCCGCCTGTTCCAGGCCATTCACCGTCAGCAATTCCCTGACCCGGGTGCTGCTCACCCGCTCCCCGCCTACGGTTACCGTAAGCGTATTTTCGACGGTAAAGCCAGCGTCTTTACCCACCTTTTCCAGAAGCGCAAAGTCCCCGGCCCGGTCACAGCCAAACCGGAAATCATCGCCTACCACCAGGTGGCGGACAGCCAGCCCTCCAATCAGCACATCGTCTATAAAGCCCATGGCGGAATAGCTGCGAAACGCCTGATTGAAACGCAGGCACAGCACGATATCGATGCCTTCCGCCAGCAGGGCCTCGAATTTCTGCCGAAACCCCATGAGCCTTGGTGGCGCTTCGCTACCCTGAAAAAACTCCCGGGGCTGAGGCTCGAAAATCATAACCACGGATGGAACACCCAGAGCTTCAGCCTTGCTTTTCACCTGATCAATAATGGTCTTATGCCCGAGATGCACACCATCGAAGTTGCCAATGGTGGCCACGCACCCGTTAGCGAGCGGACAGTCGTCCCGACGGGAAAGCATTTTCAGGTTGGTCAGGCCCCGGATCAGACGCATGTAATGCGAACCTTCAATTGCCAGCTAGCTTTCAGCGCCTGCTTTTACTGCAACGCTGGTGAGAAAACGCGCGATTATACCTTACCTGTGGCGGAAATGTCTTACCCGAACCCCAGCCAGCACCAGGGCAACGAAGTAAACCCCGACGCCGGCACCGACCAGCAACGCCATATCCGCGGCCCGCTGGTAACCGCCGTTTGCCAGCCACACAGCCACCGGCGCTCTCAGCCAGATAATGACGGCCGCCAGCGCACTATTGGCAAACAGCAGTTGCAACAGGAAGCGGAACCAGCCGGGCTGACTCTGCCAGGCCCCTTCCTTGCGAAGCCCCCGCCACAGGAGGTAGCCGTTCAACCAGGCCGAAATGGAGGTGGCCAGCGCAAGACCGGCGTGGGCCAGCGGAAATATCAGGATCAGGTTGAACACCATGTTTGCCACCATAGCAATAATGCCGATCTTAACCGGCGTTTTGGTGTCCTCCCTTGCGAAGAACCCCGGTGCCAGAACTTTGATCAGCATGAACGCCAGCAGCCCGGCGGAATAAGCCCGCAAGCTCTGGGCCGACATGGCGACATCGCGGTCTGTTACCGCGCCATAGTGGAAAAGCGTGGCAATCAGCGGTTCGGCCAGCAGCGCAAGCGCCAGGGCTGCCGGCAGACCAATCAACAGAACCGCCCGGACCGCCCAATCCAGGGTGGCCGCAAACTGGTCCGCTGACGCCGCTGCGTGTTTACGGGAAAGGCTCGGCAGAATCACCGTGGCAATAGCTATGCCGAATACCCCAAGGGGCAATTCGGAAAGCCGATCAGAGTAATACAACCAGGAAACGCTCCCGGTCTGTAGAAAAGACGCCAGCACCGTATCGAGCAGCAGGTTGATCTGGCTCACGGACACCCCGAACAGCGCAGGCGCCATCAGCTTCAGAATCCGGCTGACACCTTCGTGGCGATAATCCACCCGGGGCCTCGGCAACAGGCCCAGTCGCATCAAAAAGGGCAACTGGAAAAACAACTGCAAGGCACCGGCAATGAACACACCCCAGGCCAGCGCCATCACGGGCTCGTCCATCAGCGGCGTCAACCAGATGGCCGCCGCAATCATCGCCAGGTTCAGAAGAACCGGGGTAAACGCCGGCACGGCGAAGCGGTCGTAACTGTTCAGGATGCCGCCGGCAAAGGCGGTCAGGGAGATCAGCAACAAATACGGAAAGGTGATGCGCAACATATCGCGGGTCAGCGCAAACTTCACGTCATCATCCAGAAAACCCGGCGCAAAAACCGCCGCCAGCACCGGCGACCCCAGAACAGCAACCAGGGTGACACCCAGCAGCACCAGCCCGAGGGAGCCGGCCACGGCATTGACCAGCCGCTGAACCTCTGAAAGTGACTGATTCTCCCGGTAGGACGACAACACCGGTACAAAGGCCTGGGAAAAGGCACCCTCGGCAAACAGCCTCCGCAGGAAATTCGGGACCTTGAAGGCAACAAAAAAAGCATCCGCCCCGGCGCCGGCGCCGAAATAGCGGGCAATCACCATGTCCCGGACCAGGCCAAGCACCCGGGACAGCATGGTCATGATACCCACAAGCCCCGACGACCTGAGCAGGCCGGGCGCTTTGGGCAGTTGTTTTTGTTCAGGCGCTGACTCAGGTTCCGACGACATGCAGGCTCTTGTCTGGCATTCTGGATATCCTTATTGGAGCGGGCACTTAGGGAATTACCTGCTTCCCGTTCCACCCCGCACTCGGTGAGCCGCGAGTTTACCACAGGCCTTCTGTGTCGGGGCATGAAATGGGTTTTGGCCTTGACATTTCGAGGTTTGGGCGGCATAGTTCCGCGTCATTTATTTCGACGCGCTGGTTTTGGCGCGCCCGCGATGTAACGAATCATTCAGCAACAAATTTGAGATTTTCAGGAGTTTTACGGTGGCAAATACCCCGCAAGCCAAGAAGCGCGCACGTCAGAACGAGAAGAACCGCAAGCACAATGCAAGCCTGCGTTCCATGGCCCGTACCTACATGAAAAAGGTCCAATCCAAGATCGAAGCCGGCAACTACGAAGAAGCCCAGGCCGCTTTCCAGCAGGCTCAACCGATTCTGGACAGTATGGTCAACAAAGGTATCTTCGCGAAGAACAAGGTTGCTCGTCACAAGAGCCGCCTGAGCGCCAAGATCAAGGCCCTGAAAAGCGCCTAATTCGCGCGATTCAGGCAAAAAAACCGGCCAACTGGCCGGTTTTTTTATGGGCGAACGAATATCACACGATCACCAGATTATCCCGGTGAATCATTTCTTCATCGGAAATGTAGCCCAGCACTTCGGCAATCCGGTCACTGGAGCGCCCGGCAATGGCCCTGGCCTCATCGGCATTGTAATTCACGAGCCCCCGGGCAATCTCCTTGCCAGCCTGATCAACGCAAGACACCATCTCACCACGACGAAACTGCCCCGCCACCCCCTTCACACCAACGGGAAGCAGACTGCGACCACCCAAACAAAGCACTTTCACGGCGCCGTCGTCCAGCGTCAGCTTGCCCCGGGTCTGCAGGTGGCTGGCCAGCCACTGTTTGCGCGCGGCAATCCTGCCCTGCTCGGGCAGCAACAGGGTTCCGATCACATCACCCCGCCTTAAGCGGCCAATCACATCTCCAATCCGACCACCCACGATGACCGTGAAGGCGCCCGAGCGAGCCGCCAGACGAGCCGCCCTCAGCTTGGTCTGCATACCTCCGCGACCAAGCACTCCGGCACCACCACCGGCCATGGCATCCAGCTCGTGATCACCGGCCCTTCGCTCGGTCACCAGCCGGGCATCGGCGTTCTTCCTGGGATCCTTGTCAAACAGACCCAGTTGATCAGTCAGTATAATCAGGCCGTCCGCCTCAATCAGGTTGGCAACGAGCGCGCCGAGGGTGTCGTTGTCGCCAAACCGGATCTCGTCGGTGACTACGGTGTCGTTTTCGTTGACGATCGGCACCACACCAACGTCCAGCAACGCCCTGAGCGTGCTTCGGCCGTTGAGGTATCGCTTGCGGTCCGAGAGGTCGTCATGGGTCAGCAGAATCTGGGCAGTGTGGATATCATGCCGCTTGAACTGGGCCTCCCAGGTCTGAACCAATCCCATTTGCCCAACCGCAGCGGCTGCCTGAAGCTCGTGTAACTGCTCAGGCCTGACCGTCCAGCCAAGCCGGCTCATCCCCTCCGCCACCGAACCGGAGGAGACCACGACCACCTCCACACCTTCTTCGACCAGCTCCGCAATCTGATCCACCCATAAACCCAGCGCAGCCACGTCCAGGCCACGGCCATCGTTGGTCAGCAGAGCGCTTCCGATCTTGATGACCAGGCGACGAGCCTGGCGCAGCTGTAGGCGTTCAGTCATGGTGCTTGAGCGGTCTCTCTGATGTTAATCCTGCGTTTACTCCGGGGCGTAAACCACTTCGACGTCGTAGTCATCATCGTCAAAGTCGTCATCATCGCCCTCTTCACGGGCGGCACGCCGCGCCTGGCGTTCGGTTTCAATCCGGGCCCGGGCTTCATCATCCATCTGCCGGCGGCGCTCGGCTTCGCGCTCGGCAAATTCCGGGTTCTGAGCCTCTTCTTCGGCCTGCTCCTCAACCCAGCGCATGACGGCCTGGGCCAGCGGCCTGGTGCCCTCACCGCTAAGCGCGGAAATCCGGAACACCGGCCCCTCCCAACCAAGCTCGTCGACAATTCCCTGGCAATGGGCATCGCGGTCTTCCCCGGCCACCATATCCACCTTGTTCAGCACCAGCCATCGTGGGCGATTGGCCAGGGTTTCACTGAACTTCTCCAGCTCGTGCTCGATGGCCCTGACCGCATCGGCGGGCGATGAGCCATCGAAAGGCGCAACATCAACCAGGTGCAGCAGCAGGCGGGTACGAACGAGGTGCTTCAGGAAGCGGATACCCAGGCCCGCACCTTCGGCCGCCCCTTCAATCAGGCCGGGAATATCGGCAATCACGAAACTCTGGTGCGCCTGCACACTGACGACACCAAGATTGGGCACCAGCGTGGTAAACGGATAGTCCGCAACCTTCGGGCGAGCCGCGGAGACCGAACGGATAAAGGTGGACTTGCCGGCATTGGGCATGCCCAGCAACCCCACATCCGCCAGTACCTTCAGCTCCAGCCTCAGATTGCGCAGCTCGCCCTCGGAGCCCTTGGTGGTCTGGCGGGGCGCACGATTCACTGAGGACTTGAAGCGGGTATTACCAAGACCATGAAACCCACCCTGGGCAACCTTCAGGCGCTGCCCTGCGTGGGTCAGATCCCCAAGCACCTCGTGGGTGTCCATATCGACAACCGTGGTACCGACCGGAACCGGCAAAACCAGGTCTTCGCCCTTGTTGCCGGTACAGTTGCGGCCGGCACCAGGCTCGCCATTCCGGGCCTTGTGTTTACGCTGGAACCGGTAGTCAATCAGTGTGTTGAGCGACTCCTCGGCTTCCAGATACACGGAACCACCATCGCCACCGTCGCCACCGTCGGGGCCACCCTTGGGAACGTATTTCTCACGACGGAAACTCAGGCAGCCGTGACCACCCTTGCCGGCTTCCACAATGATGGTGGCTTCGTCTACGAATTTCATGAATCAACCCTTTGCGCGATGCGCATAAACTAAAAAGCCCCGCAGCCTCAAGGAAGCTTTGCGGGGCTCCGGGTGGCACTGATATCCTGATGCTATCAGGATATCAGTGCCACCCAAGGTTCGACAGAACCGGATCGCCGCTGCTTACGCAGCCGGAACGATGCTCACGAACTTACGGCTCTGCGGGCCTTTGGTTTCGAACTTCACCTGGCCGTCTGCTTTCGCAAACAGGGTGTGGTCCTTGCCAATGCCAACATTGCTACCAGCGTGGAAACGGGTGCCGCGCTGACGGATGATGATGCTGCCTGCAGATACAGTCTCGCCGCCGAAGCGCTTGACGCCAAGTCGTTTCGACTCGGAATCGCGACCGTTACGGGTACTACCTGCTGCCTTTTTATGAGCCATTACCAGCCTCCTTATTTAAGGGGTAATTCGAGAGCCTCAGCCCTGGATACCCGTGATCTTGACTTCAGTAAACCACTGACGGTGGCCCTGACGCTTCATGTGATGCTTACGGCGACGGAACTTGATGATCTGAACCTTGTCGTGACGGCCGTGGCTAACCACTTCCGCAGTCACCCTGGCACCATCGACTACTGGCGCGCCTACCTGAACCTTGTCACCATCGGCGACCAGCAGAACGCGATCAAACTCAACGTTACCGCCGGTTTCAACTTCCAGCTTTTCCAGCTTCAGGGTTTCGCCTTCTTTTACACGGTGCTGCTTACCACCGCTGACAATAACTGCGTACATTCACTCGTTCTCCACGATTGACCCATCCCTGCTCTTATCCACCTGGTTCTAAGGGAGGCGCTCTGGCGACCCTATAGCAGGGAGCGCAGGTTGGGATGAGTTGGGCGCGTGATTGTACGAGAAGACGCCAGGCTAAGCAAGTTGAACCTGGCGATCTGTGAACTTGGGGTCAGATGAAGGCTTTCATCTGACCCCCCTTAACATTGACACCCCTTCCACCAATACCTAGCATTGCTGCTTCCTGCCCGAATTATCAACAGAAACACCAGCAAGGGATCCACAAGCCGCATGACAGCCCAGCGCATTCACGACACCGTGGCCGACGACTTCAGCCGCGTCAATGACCTGATCATCCGGCGGCTTTCCTCAGAGGTTCCCCTGGTGGAAAAGATCGCCCAGTACATCATCGAGAGCGGAGGCAAGCGTCTGAGACCCTTACTGGTCTTGCTTTCCAGCCAGGCTGCGGGCTACGGCAACAGCGACCATCTGAAACTGGCGGCCGTCATCGAATTCCTGCACACCGCCACCCTGCTGCATGACGATGTGGTAGACACATCAGACATGCGGCGGGGCCGGAGCACCGCCAATGCGCGCTGGGGCAACGCCCCGAGTGTGCTGGTCGGTGATTTCCTCTACGCCCGGGCCTTCGAAATGATGGTGGAGCTCAAAAGCCTGCCTGTCATGGAGGTTTTGTCCCACGCCACAGCCGTGATCGCCGAAGGCGAAGTCATGCAACTGATGAACGTGAAAAATCCGGACCTGACCGAAGACCAGTACATGAAGGTCATCCATAACAAAACCGCCATGCTGTTCGAAGCCGCGTCCCACACCGGCGCCCTGATCGCCGGGGCCAGTGACAATCAGGAACGGAGCCTGAAAGACTACGGCAAGCATCTGGGCCTGGCGTTCCAACTGGTGGACGACGTACTGGATTACAGGGGCAATGCCGAAGCCATGGGCAAGAACGTGGGCGATGACCTGGCCGAAGGCAAGACCACCCTGCCTCTGATCTACGCCATGGTCAATGGTACGGAAGACGACCGTCAGCTCATCCGCCAGGCCATTCGCAAAGGCGGGCTGGATGACCTGCCCAGGATTCTTGAGATTATTGAGCAATCCGGTGCCCTTGAATACACCATGACCAAGGCCCGGGAACAGGCCGATCTGGCCAAAGCCTGCCTGAAAACCCTGCCGGCCTCAGACTACAAGGAAGCCATGGAGCTGCTGACAGACGTCGCGGTTGCCCGGGTGAGTTGACGTAAAATTGGGGTCAGATGAAAATTTCATCTGACCCCGGCGTCCGCCTCTGATTTCAGCTTAGGTGCTTGAACATGGGTTCAGATGAACGCTTTCATCTGACCCCGAATTCAACTCAGGCGCTCGCGTCCATGAGGCTCGTCAAAGTCCAGCGCCGGCCCCACCGGCACGATCCGGGTCGGGTTGATGGTCCGCTGGCTCACGTAGTAATGACGCTTGATCTGCCCGATATCCACGGTTTCAGCCACGCCCGGCACCTGATACAGATCCCGGAGGTAAGCAGAAAGCGCCGGGAAATCACTGATCCGCTGGCGATTGCATTTGAAATGGCTGTAATACACCGCATCAAACCGGATTAATGTAGTAAACAGCCGCCAGTCCGCCTCGGTTAACTGGCCACCCACCAGATACCTTTGGCCAGACAACCGCTCTTCAAGCCAGTCCAGCGACTCGAAAAGAGCGTCGTAGGCTCGCTCGTATTGATCCTGAGCGGTAGCAAAGCCGGCCTTGTAGACACCGTTATTGACCGTGTCATAAACCCGGGCATTAACCTCACCAATTTCCCCCCGCAGTTCCCTAGGATAGAAGTCCAGGTCCCTGCGAACACCCTTCAGCCCGTCGAAGGCCGAATTGAACATCCGGATAATCTCGGCGGACTCATTGCTGGCAATCGTTTGCTTTTCCTTGTCCCACAAGGTGGGGACCGTCACCCGCCCGGAATACGCAGGCGCAGCCCTGGTGTAGACCTCATGCATGAACCGGAAACCGTGCAAGTGATCCCGGTGCTGCTCACTGTCATGCCAGAACTCCCAGCCATTTTCCACCATATCCGGGTGCACAACAGACACTGAAATATGCGTCTCCAGCCCCTTGAGCTTCCGGAAAATCAGCGTCCGGTGCGCCCACGGGCACGCCATGGACACATATAGGTGATATCGCCCCGACTCGGCCTTGAAACCACCCTCTCCATCCGGGCCCGGCGAACCATCGGCGGTTACCCAGTTCCGGAACTGCGCCGCCTCCCGCTCAAACCTGCCACCGGTCTTGTCGGTGTCATACCACTGGTCATGCCATTTGCCGTCAATCAAAAGCCCCATAAACCCTCCGATGAAAAACCTTGAAAGTGTGGCCCCTGTAACAAGGGGGCGCCGGCAAAAAGTCTGCCAAGGGTATTGGAGAAGGCCTTTGCAAACACGCCGAGCCCCCAGGGAAGGGTTCACGGCGTGTTTGCAAAGGCCTTCTCCAATACCCGCTGCCCCCAAAACTGAGAGCGGCCCTGTTACCTGCCCTCCAAAGCCTGATAATTTGAAGGAAGAATACCGGCGACCCTGCTACCCTCTCAAACAAGCATTTCTGGCCAACAACCTCAGATAATTCGAACATGCATACAGCCATCACCATAGACGCCCTCAAAGTCCTTGACGCCATCGACCGCAAAGGCAGCTTTGCCGGCGCCGCCGGCGAACTCTTCCGGGTACCCTCGGCCATCAGCTACACCGTGCAGAAGCTGGAAGAAGACCTGAATGTTGCCATCTATGACCGAACCGGCCACCGCGCCAGACTGACCCCGGCGGGCCGTTACCTTCTGGGAGAAGGCCGCACCCTGCTGGAGGCGGCGGAAAACCTTGCCCACACCACCCGGCAGGTGGCCCAGGGCTGGGAAACCAGATTAAAGATCGGATTCAACTCATTGCTGCCGGCAGAATGCCTGTTCCCGGCCATCCGGGAATTCTATGAACTCGGAGTACCGGTGGACGTGCAAATCGTAGAGGAGGTCTTTGCCGGCACCTGGGACGCCCTGCAAAGTCGCCGGGTCGACCTGATTATCGGTGCGGACAATTTCAGCAAACCGGCGGGAAACTTCGCCACCAGAGCCCTTGGTGAAATGCCTCTCGTGTTTGCTGTCAGCCCCGATCACCCGCTGGCAAGTGCCGAAGAGCCCCTCTCAGAGGAGGATATTTCCAGATACCCGGCCGCCGTGGCGGCTGATACCTCGCGTTCGCTGCCAACGGGGCATGCCGGCATTTTTCGCCGGCAACGAACCCTGACCGTCGCCAACATCGACCAGAAAATTGCGATTCAAGCCGCAGGTCTCGGCGTCGGGTGGCTGCCCAGGGCAAAAATCAGCAAACAGATCACAGACGGTCGCCTGATCCCCAAGCAGGTGCACGAGTCCCGCCAGCCCATCATGCTGTATCTTGCCAGACATGCTGAAGACCAGGGCAAGGCTCTTATGTGGTTCTGGGACCGACTCAGCCGGGAAGACGTTGTAAGACCAACGTCCAAGGGAGTTCTCTGATGCGGCAGCTATCGGAACTGGATGCCTCGTTCCTGTACCTGGAATCGGAAACGACCCCGATGCATATTGGCGGGATCTATCTCTTTGATGCCAGCGAACGTGAAACGCCGCTGGCCTTCAGCACCTTTGTCGCCTACCTTCGCAGCCGCCTGCATGTGGTGCCGGTATTCCGCCAGCGCCTCAAGGAAATCCCCCTGCGTCTGGGCCGCCCCTACTGGGTCGACGACCCTGATTTCAGCATCGAACGCCACCTCGCCTACGTCAATCTCGGCGAACACGGTCGCAAAGCCAGCCTGATGGCGCTGGCCTCCAGGGTTCTCGAGGAACCCCTGAAAAGAGACCGTCCCCTTTGGCATATAACGTTCGTGGACGGTTTCAAGCTGGATGAGCAGGATGCCGGCAGAGCTGGTTTTGCGTTGATCGTGAAGTTACACCATGCAGCTATCGACGCCTTCAGCGGCGAAGAAATCATCGGAAAGTTACTCGAGTACACTCCCGAGCCTCGCTCGATTACACCACCCCGGCCCTGGCACCCCCGCCCGGAACCTTCGGAAGAGCGGGTCATGTTGCAGGCAGGCGCGAATATCCTCAGAACACCACTGCAATTCACCTTACTTGCCGTCAATGCCGCCGAAGCGACCGCACGTGGGTTGATTCAAAAACAGTTGCGGAAACTGCCGCTACCACTGCCGCTGTTCTCAGCCCCCCACAGCCCGTTTAACCGGCAGATAACCGCGAACCGGCAAATCATCGCAGCCAGTGTTGAGTTGTCCCGCCTGAAAACGGTGAAGGCCTCCCTTGGGGACGTCACCCTGAATGACGTGGTTCTCGGCCTGTGCGCCGAGACCCTGAGACGGTACCTGATCAGCGAGGGCTCGGCCGCCGGCAAATCCCTGGTGGCAATGACTCCAATTTCTGTTCGCTCAAACAGCTTGCGCAGGGCGACCGGAAACCAGATGTCCGCCATGCTGCTGGATCTTGCCACCAACGAGCCAAACCCCGCGCAACGGATTCGCCGGATCCACTGGAACGCAGTCACTTCGGAGCCCTACCGTGAGGCCATAGCCGCCGACCGGCTAACGGAGCTTTTACCGTCAACCATGCTGGCCCTGTCCGCCAGACTTTACTCTGAGTTGCAGATTGCCCAACGTTACCAGCCGGTATTCAATCTTCCAATCACCAACGTTCCGGGCCCCCAGGTACCGCTATACTTGCAGGGGGCGCGCCTGGTTCAGCAGTACAACACGGCGCCGCTGTTCGACAGCATGGGGCTGGTGATCGTGGCGGTAAGCTATGAAGGCAGGCTGACACTGAACTTCACCACCTGCCCGGACGTAGTCGCGAACGGGGATTCATTGCAGGCCCATGTCGCTGAAAGCCTTGATGCGATTGAAGAGGCAATACACCGGCTCGGGGCAGACGACAGCCAAGGACCAATACCCGCAAGTTCAACCCAGACCCTGGCCGACGATGCGATTACGGCGCTGGAGGGGCTTCTGAAGAAAGCCTTGCGTCGTTTCCGGGGCTGACCATGGCCCTGGAAGACTCCGATTGGGACGTACTCCGTAAAAATGTAAAAAAATGTTGAATTCGCCCTGAATTGGTTTAATTTTATACAGATTGGCAGATATACTCGGAGCCCGACAAGCAAGGCGGGCACAGGAGGCACCATGGACACCCAGTGCAGAACCGGAGAACAAGGGCCGGTTCCCTTTCGCAGCAGTCGATTCTTTTGTGTGGGGAGCAAATGGTACTTCACTACCCGGGAAGGGTTTGACAGTGGCCCGTTTGCCTCACGGGAACGAGCCGAGACTGGCTTAAAGCGATTTTTACATGTTGTTCGGTTGTTACCCGAAGAACAGCAGCTTCATTAACAGGGAGCCTCGGTGAGGCCCGCTAAATCATTACGGGGATCAGCCAACGGTCGACCGCCCATAGGCAGACAAGCGCCATAACGCCCGCCAGCACATCGTCCACCATGATACCAAGCCCACCGGGCGTTCGTTCGTCCAGCCACCCGATGGGCCATGGTTTGGCGATGTCAAAAAGACGGAAAAGCAGAAAAGCGCCCAATACGCCGTAAATGGTGTCCGGAAACAGTCCCAGGGCGATCCACATCCCGACAAATTCATCCCAGACAATGCCCCCATGATCATGGACCTTGAGGTCCTCAGCGGTTTTTCCACACAGCCAGATACCCACCAAAAAAGCCAGCAACACTACCAGCCAGTAGGCTATCGGTGGCAACCAGGCGAAGCCATACCAGAGAGGAATTGCCGCAAGACTTCCCCAGGTTCCGGGAGCCCGTGCCGTTGCACCGCTGCCAAAACCGAAGGCCAGCAAATGGACCGGATTACGCAGGAATCCCGGAGGCAGGAGAACGTCGGGAATTTCCGGTTCGGACGCCCCGTCTTTCCGGCTCATGGCCTACTCCTGAAATGATCGAACCCGTCATCTGAACCACACAGCTTACCATCGAGAATCAGCCCGGGCCGGGATTCAACAGTACCAATCACCGACAATTCTTTCCGGACCGCGTCGGGGGCGTTTCTCCAGCACTCTGCGGGGATGGTCAGGCACAACTCATAGTCATCCCCGGACCGCAGCGCATAATCCAGCGCCGCGTCGCCTTTCAGGCGCTTCAGATGCGGTGATACCGGCAGCCGGGCACTGTCGATGCTCGCCCCGACTTCCGATGCCTCAAGAATATGCCCAAGGTCTGCAAGCAGGCCGTCAGAAATATCAATAGCGGCACTCGCAATGCCCCGGACAGCGCGGCCAAGTGCCAGCCTCGGCCGCGGTGAATGATAACGATCCAGCAGGGCTGCAACGTCTGGCGAAGGGCTCGCCTCGTCAAGGTAATCCAGCACAGAACCGGCGTCCCCAAGCGTTCCGGAGACCGCGACAAGGTCGCCAGGCCGGGCACCCGCGCGCCGAATGGCAGTTCCATGCTCAACGGTTCCGTGCACCTGAAGAGTCAGAGTAAGCGGGCCGGAGGTTGTATCACCGCCGGCCAGCGCCATCCCGAACGCATTGCTGGCGCTTTTTAGCCCGCTGGCAAAACCGGCAAGCCATTGTTCGTCTGCAGCAGGCATGGTCAGTGCCAGGGTGAAGCAGTCCGGCTCTGCCCCCATGGCGGCCAGATCACTTGCCGCTACGGCCAAAGCACGCCAGCCAAGGTAATCCGGGCGATAGTTCCTGGGAAAGTGGACGCCCTCAACCAGGGTATCCATGGAGAAGACAAGATCCCGGCCCGCGGGAATATGCTGAATTGCGCAGTCATCCCCCGGCCCCAGAATCAGGGACCGGGTTGTCTGCTGCCCGGCAAGCGGCAAAAAATAACGCCGGATCAGCTCGAACTCGCCCATCAGCTAGCGGGAACGGGAGCGGGTCTCGGCAAGCCGGAGTCGACCACTCAGCTTGTCGAGGACACTGTTGACGAATTTATGGCCCTCAGTGCCACCAAAGCGCTTGGCCATTTCAATACCTTCGTTGATGACCACCTTGTAGGGCACATCAAGGCGATGTTTCAGTTCATAGGCACCAAGCCGGATAATGGCCAACTCCACCGGATCCACCTCATTAATCGGGCGATCCAGGAACGGCTCGATCAGCTTGTCCAGTTCGCCCTGCTCCCGGTGCACGCCACGGAGCAGGTCGCGGAAGTACAGCAGATCAACCTTGCTCGTGTCATTGTCGACCATGAACTCGGCCTCAATGTCGGAAATGGCCGTCTTGCTGAAATGGCGCTGATAAAGCCCCTGCATGGCCAGAGCCCTGGCGCGGCGTCGATCACCGGCTTTCGGCTGACCGGCCGGTGCCGGCTGCGGCGATGTACCTTCAGTTTCGCTCATTACTCACCCAGCTTCCTGAACAGGCTGACCATTTCAAGGGCCGTGATGGCCGCTTCGGCGCCCTTGTTACCAGCCTTGGTGCCCGAACGCTCGATAGCCTGTTCGATGGAATCCACCGTCAGCACACCAAAGGTCACCGGTACGTCCGTATCAAGGCTTACCGCGCCGATACCGCTTGACGCTTCACCGGCAACGTATTCGAAATGCGGGGTGCCGCCACGAATGACGGCGCCCAGCGCAATGATGGCATCGTACTCGCCGGTTTCGGCAACACGCTTGACGGCCAGTGGCATCTCATAGGCGCCAGGCACCCGCACAATGGTGACATCATCATCGGGAATCCCGTGGCGGCGCAGGGTATCCAGCGCACCTTCAACCAGGCTTTCAACCACAAAGCCGTTAAAACGGCCCACCACCAGCGCATAACGCCCGGTGCACTCAGTAAAATCACCTTCAATTACTCTGATATCCGCCATCGATGGCTCCTTCACGTGTCGCGGCACCAATGCCGCGACCGGGTTTATCATTCAGGGGTATAAGGAACATACTCAACAACTTCCAGATCAAAACCGGAAATGGCCGAGAACTTGACCGGCGGGCTCAGCAGGCGCATCTTGCCCACGCCAATGTCCCGGAGAATCTGGGAACCGGTGCCCACGGTAAAATAGACACCGGAGCTGCCCTTGCCGGCGGGGCCTTGCCCTTCGTCAAAGAATTCGTGGATGCGGTCTTCCAGGTTATAGCTGTCCTCCGCGCTGTTGAGCAGAACAACCACACCCCTGCCCTCGGTTGCCACTTTTTCAAGGGCGTGGTGCAGAGGCCAGCTCCGTGAATCCTTGCGGCGGGCACCCAGGAGGTCCCGTAAGGTGTCGGTGATGTGAACGCGCACAAGAGCCGGTTCTTCCGGGGAAATATCCCCCTTCACCATAGCCAGGTGAGTCGCACCCTGGACATTGTCACGGTAGGTGCGAAGGCTGAAGACACCGTATTCGGTGTCCAGGTCATTTTCCTCCACACACTCAACGGTGCGCTCGTTCATGGTGCGGTAGTGAATCAGGTCGGCAATGGTGCCAATCTTGAGACCATGTTCTTCGGCAAATCGTTCCAGGTCTTCCCTGCGTGCCATGGAGCCATCGTCGTTCATGATCTCGCAGATCACTCCCGCCGGCTCGCAGCCAGCCAGTCCGGCAAGGTCGCAGGACGCTTCGGTATGGCCGGCGCGACTCAGGACACCACCCGGATCGGACATCAGCGGAAAGATATGGCCGGGCTGAACCAGGTCACTGGCCTTCGCGTTGCGGGCCGCCGCCGCCTGAACGGTGCGGGCACGGTCCGCGGCAGAAATACCGGTTGTCACGCCCACGGCCGCCTCAATGGACAGGGTAAACTTGGTACCAAAACCGGAGGCGTTCTGCTGGACCATCAACGGAAGACCCAGCTGCTCACAGCGGTCCCGGGTCATGGGCATGCAGATGAGGCCGCGGCCAAAACGGGCCATGAAGTTGATGGCCTCAGCCGTGCAATGCTCGGCGGCCATCACCAGATCACCCTCATTCTCGCGATCCTCGTCATCCATCAGTATGACCATCTTGCCCTGACGGATATCTTCAATGATGTCTTCAATACTGTTCAGTGCCATATGGTTTTGCACCCTTGCGGAGTTCCGGCAGCTGCCTGCTGATGGAACCTCCTGAATGTATGGATTACCTGCGGGCGAGAATCAGGCGCTGATCCTCCCCCAACTGACGTCGGTCCAACACCTTCCATTGTACTTTATCCGCCATGGTTTCCAGCGGCAGGTGTACGGTCGGGCGTCCGGTACTGCCAAGGAATACTGGCGCCTGATAGAGCCAGAGTTCGTCTGCCAAGCCGTCGCTGATGAACGTGCCGGCCAGTGTGGGGCCCGCTTCGACCAGCAGTTCATTGATGCCGAGCTCCCCCAGGGAATCCAGCAGTTCGGCCAGATCAACGCCGTTGTCTTTCCAGGCCACCCCGGTGAGACTGATGCCCAGTGCCGCCAGATCCTGGGCCGGTGTCGTCGCCAGCGTTGACGACGCACAGAACACCTGCACATTGCCACCCTGCAGGATCCTTGCCGAACAGGGGGTCCGCGCATCCCGGTCGGCGATCACTCTCAGGGGCTGCCTCGATGGCTCCGTGGCGTCGCCGATATCGCCCAGTTCCTCACGGCGAACCGTCAGCGATGGATCGTCCGCCAGAACCGTACCGACACCCGTGAGGATGGCATCGCTGATGGCTCTGAGACGCTGCACATCCCGGCGGGCATCGCTGCCGGTTATCCACTGGCTCTCGCCGGAGGCCATTGCCGTGCGGCCATCCAGACTGGCCGCCATTTTCAGACGCACCCAGGGACGACCGGTGTTCATGCGTTTCATGAAACCCGGGTTCAGGCGGGTGGCTTCGTCCGCCAGCAGGCCTTCAGTAACCCGGACCCCGGCGCTCCGAAGCATATCCAGCCCACGCCCGGACACCGAAGGGTTCGGGTCCTTTGTCGCCGCATAGACCTGGGCCACTCCTGCGTCGATCAGAGCCCTGGCGCAGGGCGGTGTGCGGCCGAAATGGCTGCAGGGCTCCAGAGTCACGTAAGCCGTGGCACCCCGAGCATCCGGGCCAGCCTCGCTCAGCGCCCGGATTTCGGCATGGGCTTCGCCGGCACGCTCATGCCACCCCTCCCCCAGCACCAGGTCGCCCCGGGCGATAACGCAACCGACCCTGGGGTTGGGATGAGTAGAGTACCGACCGCGCCAGGCAAGCTGGACAGCCCTGGCCATCATGGCCCTGTCGCGGTTTTCGATCATGCTTTTCCTTTGGGAGCGTGATTATCCGCCAGCGCTTTGGCAACATCCACGGCAGTATCACCGTTGCCCGCCGACAGCCGCTCGATTTCTTCCTTGAACTCGTTGATATCCTGGAAGCTGCGGTATACCGACGCGAAACGGACATAGGCCACCTTGTCCAACTGGCGCAATTCGGTCATTACCTCTTCACCCAGCTGCATCGACTTCACTTCCCGCTCTCCCGCCGCCCGCAAACGGTATTTGATGCGATTCAGGGCGGCATCTATCTGCTCAATGCTGACTGGCCGCTTTTCCAGCGCCTTCATCAACCCGGAGCGCAGCTTTTCCTCATCAAAAGGCTGCCGGGTGCCGTCCTGCTTGACCACCCGGGGCATCACCAACTCAGCAGATTCGAAGGTGGTAAACCGCTCACGACACGACAGGCACTCCCTGCGCCGGCGCACCTGATCACCCTCGGCCACCAGCCGGGAGTCAATCACCTTGGTGTCTGCTTCACCACAGAAGGGACAATGCATAGTCAGGAACTCCGGAGAGGAAGCCGGGCCGAAAAGTCGGCCCGGCAGGTCATGCCTGTAGTCTAGCTATAAAACGATTAGCCGTAGACCGGAAAGCGGGCGCAGAGCGCACTTACCTGCTCACGAACCCGGCTGTTGACCGCCTCGTCCTCCAGGTTATCCAGGATGTCGCAGATCCAGCCGGCCAGATCACGGCACTCAGACTCACCGAAACCACGGGTGGTAATCGCCGGAGTACCAATGCGCAGACCGGAAGTGACGAACGGTGACCGGGGATCATTGGGAACCGCGTTCTTGTTCACGGTAATGTGAGCACGACCCAGCGCCGCATCAGCATCTTTACCGGTAATGTCCTGCTTGATCAGGCTGACCAGGAACAGGTGATTCTTCGTGCCACCGGAAACCACGTCGTACCCGCGATCCACAAAAACCTGGGCCATGGCAGAAGCGTTCTTCACAACCTGCTGCTGGTAGGCCTTGAACTCATCGCTCATGGCTTCCTTGAAGCACACAGCCTTGGCGGCAATCACATGCATCAACGGCCCGCCCTGGCCACCCGGGAAGACGGCAGAGTTCAGTTTTTTCTGCAGATCGGCGTCGTCGCAGGCCAGGATCAGACCACCACGGGGACCGCGCAGGGTCTTGTGCGTCGTGGTTGCAACCACGTGAGCGTGGGGAACAGGATCCGGATAAACGCCAGCGGCAACAAGACCAGCCACATGAGCCATATCCACAAACAGGTAGGCACCAACCTTGTCCGCAATCTCACGGAAACGGGCAAAATCCAGCTCCTGTGAATACGCGGAGAAGCCGGCAATGATCATCTTCGGCTTGTGCTCAACAGCCAGCGCTTCCACTTCGTCGTAATCGATCAGGCCAGTTTCCGGGTTCAGGCCGTACTGCACGGCGTGGTAGATCTTGCCAGAAAAGTTCACGCTCGCCCCGTGGGTGAGGTGACCACCGTGGGCCAGGCTCATACCAAGAACCGTATCACCGGGCTTGAGCAAGGCCATGAAGACAGCAGAGTTGGCCTGGGAACCGGAATGCGGCTGAACGTTGGCGTAGGCAGCGCCAAACAGCTCCTTGGCGCGCTCAATCGCCAGGTCTTCAGCAACATCCACAAACTCGCAGCCGCCGTAGTAGCGCTTGCCCGGATAGCCTTCCGCGTACTTATTGGTCAGCACGCTGCCCTGGGCTTCCATTACCCGGGGGCTGGTGTAGTTCTCGGACGCGATCAGCTCAATGTGAGCTTCCTGGCGCTTCTCTTCCGCCTGCATGGCGTTCCAGAGTTCGTCGTCAAAGCCGGCGATTTTCATTTCACGATTAAACATGGATGCGCTGCCCCTGTGTGCTTGGCTGGCCCGGAGAGCTTTGGCGATCTCCGCAGGCTCCCTGAAAAATTGGGCCGCTATTCTATCTTACAAACGGGTGAAAAATCATCCTTTATACCGTCCGCAGATACCGGCATACGGCCAACTCCGGTTTTTGCTCAATTGCTATCACTGGTGCGTTTCGTTACCTTACCGGATCAATAACACGAGCTCCGATCAAGGGTGGCGGGGCTGGCCTTCCGGGATCGTCAAAATCAGGGATGATTTTGCCGAGCGTACATGGACGTATTCACAGCGTATCCCGGAAGGCCAGCCCCGCCGCCCGAGCCACCAGTATTCGAATTCACGAACCTGTTATATCAAGAGGTTTACGCCAGTATGGCCCAATACGTATACACCATGAACCGGGTGGGCAAAGTGGTCCCGCCCAAGCGCGAGATTCTGAAAGACATCTCGTTAAGCTTCTTCCCCGGCGCCAAGATCGGCGTACTGGGCCTCAACGGTGCCGGTAAATCCACCCTGCTCCGCATTATGGCGGGCGTGGATCAGGATTACATCGGTGAAGCCCGCCCGCAGCCCGGCATCAACGTGGGATATCTGCCCCAGGAGCCGGAGCTGGACGAGGACAAAACGGTCAAAGAGATCGTCGACGAGGCGGTTTCCGGCGTTCATGACGCACTGGCCGAACTGGACCAGGTTTACGCAGCCTATGCTGAACCGGACGCCGATTTCGACGCATTGGCCAAGAAGCAGGGCGAACTGGAGGCCTACATCCAGGCTACGGACGGCCACGACATCGAGCGCAAAATGGAAGTCGCCGCAGACGCGTTGCGTCTTCCACCCTGGGATCAGCAGGTAAAAGTGCTGTCCGGTGGTGAGCGCCGGCGTGTTGCCTTGTGCCGTCTGCTGCTTTCCGGGCCTGACATGCTGCTGCTGGACGAGCCCACCAACCATCTGGATGCCGAATCCGTGGCCTGGCTGGAGCGCTTCCTGCACGATTACGAGGGCACCGTGGTTGCCATCACCCACGACCGCTATTTCCTCGACAACGTCGCCGGCTGGATCCTGGAACTGGACCGAGGCCACGGCATTCCGTTTGAAGGCAACTACAGCCAGTGGCTGGAGAACAAGGAAAAACGCCTGGAGATGGAATCCAAACAGGAAGCCTCTCACCAGAAAGCCATCAAACAGGAGCTGGAATGGGTGCGCAGCAACGCCAGGGGCCGTCAGTCCAAGAGCAAGGCCCGCCTGGCCCGCTTTGAGGAGATGAGCTCCCAGGAATTCCAGAAGCGCAACGAAACCAACGAGCTGTACATTCCGCCCGGGCCACGCCTGGGCAACAAAGTGATCGAGGTTGACGGTATCAGCAAGTCCTTCGGCGACCGCCTGCTGTATGAAGATGTGTCCTTGAGCGTACCGCCCGGTGCCATCGTGGGCATTATCGGTGGTAACGGCGCCGGCAAATCGACCCTGTTCAGGATGATCGCGGGTTTCGACCAACCGGATTCCGGCACCATTACCGTCGGTGAAACCGTGGAACTGGCCTACGTGGACCAGATGCGCGACCTGGACGGCAGTAAAACCGTCTGGGAGGAACTCTCCGACGGCAACGATATTATCAAGGTTGGCAACTATGAGACCCCATCCCGGGCCTATGTGGGGCGCTTCAACTTCAAGGGCAGCGACCAGCAGAAGCGGGTCGGCGACCTGTCTGGCGGTGAGCGTAACCGCCTGCACCTGGCCAAACTGCTGAAGGAAGGTGGCAATGTGCTGCTGCTGGACGAACCCACCAACGATCTGGACGTGGAAACGCTGCGTGCCCTGGAGGAAGCCCTGCTCAACTTCCCGGGTTCTGCCCTGGTGATCTCGCACGACCGCTGGTTCCTGGACCGGGTAGCCAGCCACATCCTGGCGTTCGAGGACGATGGGGACGTGGTGTACTTCGAGGGTAACTTCACGGAGTACGATGAGGACTTCAAGAAGCGCAAGGGCGATTCCGCAATGCAGCCCAAACGCATGAAGTACAAGAAGCTGGCCTGAGGTTAGTAAAAGAGGGGTCAGATGAAAGCTTTCATCTGACCCCGTTTTCAACCCCGTTTTCACATCTGCCCCCGCTTTCATCCATTATCCCCTGAGATCGCCATGGCCAAAGTAAAAACCGCCTATGTCTGCACCGAATGCGGTGCCGACTACTCCAAATGGCAGGGCCAGTGCACCGCCTGCCAGGCCTGGAATACCATCAGCGAAGTCCGCGGTGTCAGCAGCACCAAAGGCGCTCGTGGCGCCCGCTTCGAGGGCTTTGCCGGCAGCCTGTCGGAAGTCCAGAGCCTGGACGACGTCAGCCTAGCCGAGCAGTCTCGTATCAGTTCCGGCATGCAGGAGTTCGACCGGGTTCTCGGTGGCGGCCTGGTGGAGGGGTCGGCAGTCCTGATGGGCGGCCATCCTGGCGCCGGCAAGAGTACCCTGCTGCTTCAAGCCGTATGCCATCTGGCCGCCAGCGTCCCCGCGCTTTATGTCACCGGTGAAGAATCCGTGCAGCAGGTCGCCATGCGGGCCAAGCGGCTGGGATTGCCCACCAAAGATCTGAAGATGCTGTCTGAAACCTCAGTTGAGCGGGTGATGCAGGTAACGGAAGCGGAAAAGCCTCGAATTCTGGTGGTGGACAGTATTCAGGTGATGCACGTGGCAGAGATTGAATCAGCCCCCGGCAGCGTGTCCCAGGTACGCGAAAGCGCCGCTTTCCTGACCCGCTTTGCCAAGCGGACCGGCACCATCCTGTTCCTTGTCGGGCACGTCACCAAGGACGGCAGCCTGGCCGGCCCGAAAGTTCTGGAGCACATGATCGACTGCTCCATCCTGCTGGAAGGTTCCAGCGACAGCCGCTACCGCACACTTCGCGGCATCAAGAACCGGTTTGGCGCGGTGAATGAGCTGGGCGTATTCGCCATGCTGGAACAGGGGCTGAAGGAAGTGAAAAACCCCAGCGCGATATTCCTGAACCGCGGCGAGGACGCGGCCCCGGGAAGCGTGGTGATGGTGGTCTGGGAAGGCACCCGGCCCATGCTGGTGGAGATCCAGGCACTGGTGGACATGGCCCAGGGCGGCTATCCGAGACGCGTGGCGGTTGGCCTGGACCAGAACCGGCTGGCGATGCTTCTCGCCGTATTGCACCGTCACGGCGGCATGCATGTATCTGATCAGGATGTGTTCGTGAACGTGGTCGGCGGTGTGAAGGTGAATGAAACCAGCGCCGACCTGGCATTGTTGGCCGCGATTGTCTCCTCCTTCCGCGACCGCGCCCTGCCCCAGGATCTGGTGATTTTTGGCGAAGTCGGCCTTTCCGGCGAAATCCGACCGGTCCCCAGCGGCCAGGAGCGCATTTACGAAGCCGCCAAGCACGGCTTTACCCGGGCACTGGTGCCCAAATCCAATGCCCCCCGCAAGGCCATCGAGGGCATGAAAGTGATTCCGGTGACCAAGCTCAGTGACGCGCTCTCGGCTCTGGAAGATCTCTGAGTATCTTGTCTTGGGAGTTGACGGACAGGATGGCTTTTCTATTTCCAAAAACCGCTACGAGCACATCCATGTGGGCTTGTTTCCGGCCATCCCTGGCCTCCAACATTTTTGGAAATAGAAAAGCCATCCTGTCCTGCATGCTTGGCAGTAATAGTCCCACCCTCATATCTCTTAGCTTTTGACCCGCAACGTAGGTCGGATTAGGCGAAGACGTAATCCGACAAAACCCGCCTAATCAATGAGATGAGCAAACTCCCTCTCCAACAACGCCTGATCACCAAGGTTAAGCTCAACAAGACGTTTGAGGTGGGTAGCGCTATCAAGGTCAATGTACTGACATTTGAAGCCAAGCCTGTGCGGCTCCACGTGCCTGAGCTCAACCGCCATAACAATACCTGCCTCATGATCATCCAGGTGAATAATCACCTCACACGGCTGCCTCAAAGGCACATCCCACCCCTCCGGCCGTTTTACGAGAACGCCTTTCAAGGAAATATCCAGCACCTCGGTGGTCCAGACGGTCTCCAGACAGTGAAGCTCGCAGGGCGCATCGAATTCGATCCGGTGAAACCGGCGTTTTTCGGGAGTTTTGGTGGGCAAGTGGCTACTCCTGTTTACCGATCCTGTTTACCGATCCTGTTTTACCTGACTATAGACCGGACAGAAGGATGCATCCAGAGGAGTTTTGGAGTGGTCGATTGTTAGGAAGATATATCGCCGCTGTGAGGTAGAGGCCGTTGTGGGGCTCTTTCCAAAAATGTTGGAGGCCATGGATGGCCGGAAACAAGCGCACAGGGAAGTGCCTGTAGCGTTTTTTGGAAAGGGCCCCACAACGGCCTCACCTGCAAAGCCCTCAGGCTAGGGGAAAAAGAACTCCAAGGCTCAGCGGTGATACTCCGGACTTAATTCAACAACCGCCTCGATGAACGCCCTGGCGTGCTCCGGATCCACGTCCGGTGTAATTCCGTGGCCAAGGTTGAAGATATGCCCGGTGCCGGAGCCATAACGGCGCAGGATATCCGCCACTTCCTGGCGAATCCGCTCAGGCGGCGCGTACAGCATGGCCGGGTCCATGTTGCCCTGGAGGGCGACCCGATCACCGATGCGGGCGCGAGCGTTACCGATGTCCGTGGTCCAATCAAGACCAACGGCGTCTGCGCCAGAGTCCGCGATCAATTCCAGCCACTGACCGCCATTCTTGGTGAACAGGATCACCGGCACCCGGCGGCCATCGTTCTCGCGAATCAGGCCGTCGACGATTTTCTTCATGTAGCGTAGCGAGAACTCTTCATAGGCCCAGCTGCTGAGCACGCCACCCCAGGTATCAAATACCTGCACTGCCTGGGCACCAGCCCTGATCTGAGCGTTCAGGTAGTCGATAACCGCATCCGCCAGATGGTCCAGCAGGCGATGCATCACCTCCGGCCGGCCATACATCAGCTTCTTGGCTTCCCGGAAATCCCTGGAGGAGCCACCTTCGACCATGTAAGTCGCCAGGGTCCAGGGGCTGCCGGAGAAACCAATCAGAGGCACGGTGCCATTAAGGGCGCCGCGAATGGTGGATACTGCGTTCATGACGTAGTCCAGATCCACCTCGGCGTTGATTTTCGGCAGTGCCGCAACGTCTGCCTCAGAGCGAATAGTATTCCGGAACCTGGGGCCTTCCCCGGTTTCAAAGTAAAGACCCAGCCCCAGCGCATCCGGAATGGTCAGAATGTCCGAGAACAGGATAGCCGCATCCAGGGGGTATCGCTCCAAAGGCTGAAGGGTGACTTCACAGGCCAGCGGAGTATTCTTGCACAAGCTGAGAAAATCCCCGGCCTTCGCCCGTGTCGCTCGATATTCCGGCAGGTATCGCCCTGCCTGTCGCATCATCCATACCGGAGTACGGTCAACGGGCTGGCGCATCAGTGCGCGCAGGAAACGGTCATTTTTCAGCTCGGTCATGGCAACTCCTGGTCTGGGAAACGAAATTTCTGGGAGGTAATGATACGCGGTTTAGGTCAATTGGAAAGGTGTCGGGTCAATTGGAAGGCGTCGGAGAGAAACCAGGTGAACCGGGGGTCAGATGAAGGCTTTCACCTGACCCCATGTCCGGATCGATCCGGCAATCAGATCTCCAGGTAATCCATGATACCTTCGGCCGCCTGGCGCCCTTCCCAGATAGCGGTTACGACCAGGTCCGAGCCGCGGACCATGTCGCCGCCGGCGAAGATTTTCGCGTTACTGGTCTGGAAGGCAAACTCGGCTTCCTCGGGGGCGGTCACGCGACCGGAATCGTCGGTGTTCACCTTCAGTTCATCGAACCACTCGGCAGGGCTGGGACGGAATCCGAAAGCAACCAGAACGGCATCCGCCGGAATCACTTCCTCACTGCCCGGCACCACTTCCGGACGGCGGCGGCCGTTGTCATCGGGCTCGCCCAGTCGCGTCTGGATCACCTTGACACCTTCAACCCGATCTTCACCCAGGATGGCGATCGGCTGCCGGTTGAAGAGGAACTTCACACCTTCCTCCTTGGCATTGGCCACTTCACGGCGGGAGCCCGGCATGTTTTCCTCGTCCCGACGGTAGGCACAGGTCACACTTTCAGCCTGCTGACGGATGGAGGTGCGATTGCAGTCCATGGCGGTGTCACCGCCACCGAGAACAACGACACGCCTGCCTTTCATGTCGATGAAATCCGACTCATCTTTTTCAAAGCCCAGGCGACGGTTGACGTTGGAGACCAGGAACGGCAGCGCATCGTAGACTCCTGGCAAATCCTCACCCGGAAAACCACCCTTCATGTAGGTGTAGGTGCCCATGCCCATGAAGACGGCATCGTATTCGCCGATAATGTCCTGCAGCTGGACGTCTTTTCCAACCTCGGTGGACAGGCGGAATTCCACACCCATCGCCTCGAACACCTTGCGACGACGGGTCATGACCGACTTTTCCAGCTTGAACTCGGGGATACCGAAAGTCAGCAGACCGCCAATTTCCGGATAGATGTCGAACACAACTGGCTTTACGCCGTTGCGGACCAGCACATCAGCGCAACCCAGACCAGCGGGTCCGGCACCGATGACTGCGACTTTCTTGTCTGTCCACTTGACTGCGGACATATCCGGCTTCCACCCCAGCGCAAAGGCGGTGTCCGTGATGTACTTTTCCACGGAACCGATGGTCACCGCACCATAACCGTCGTTCAGGGTACAGGCGCCTTCACACAGGCGGTCCTGGGGACACACGCGGCCACAGACCTCGGGCAGGGAGTTGGTCTGATGACACAGCTCCACCGCGCGCATGATATTTCCTTCGGACACCAGCTTGAGCCAGTTCGGGATGTAGTTGTGAACCGGGCACTTCCACTCGCAGTAGGGGTTGCCACACTCCAGGCAACGATGGGCCTGGGAGGCGGCATGGTCCGCTGTAAACGGGTGGTAAATCTCACCAAACTCTTTCTTTCGCTTCCTGGCCGGCACCTTTTTCGGGTCAATCCGCCCAACTTCGACAAACTGGAAGTCGTTACTCAGTCGTTCTTTCATTTTGATGCTCTCATCAACTCAATTTCGACGAGGGGCGGCCGTCAGGCTGCGCACCCCAAACCCTGTTCTGCCCACCGCCTTATTCCGGGCGCGCCCGGGTGCTGGCCAGCAGGCTTCGGAGGTTGGCAGCCTTGGGTTTCACCAACCAGAAACGGCCGATGTAGTCGTCGAAATTCTCTAGAATGTGCCCAGCCCACTCACTGCCGGTTTCCGAGATGTGCTCCCGGATAACACCTCGCAGGTGATTGCGGTATGACTCCATGTCTTCACTGGAAATCCGCTGAATCTCCACCAGTTCGTGGTTGTACTTGTCCACGAAGGTGTTGTTGATATCCATCACATAGGCAAAGCCACCGGTCATGCCGGCACCGAAGTTGTGCCCGGTAGACCCGAGAACGGTGACCAGACCGCCAGTCATGTACTCACAACAGTGATCCCCGGTACCTTCCACAACAGCGTGAGCGCCAGAGTTACGAACCGCGAAACGTTCGCCTGCCGTTCCTGCCGCAAACAGTTTGCCGCCGGTGGCGCCATACAGGCAGGTGTTGCCGACAATCGAGGTTTCCTGGGTCTTGAAGGCACTGCCACGGGGAGGTTTCACAACCAGCTTGCCGCCAGTCATGCCCTTGCCGACATAGTCGTTGGCATCGCCTTCCAGGACCAGGTTGAGGCCACCCACGTTCCAGACACCAAAGCTCTGGCCAGCGGTGCCGGTAAGATTAAGGGTAATCGGCGCATCGACCATGCCCTGGTTGCCGTGCAGCGCGGCAATTTCACCGGACAGGCGGGCACCAATGGACCGGTCGCAGTTGGTTACCCGGTAGGGCCAGACACCACCACTCTTTTCCTTGATCGCCGAAGCGGTATCCTGAACCATCTGCTCCGCCAGCGTACCTTTGTCGAACGGATGATTCCGCTCCACCTGGCAGGTCTGTGGCTTGTCCGCGGGAATGTGGTCATTGGACAACAGGCGAGTGAGATCCAGCTTCTTCTGGCGCTCGGTGTCGCCCGGCAGCCGCTCCAGCAGATCCACACGTCCGACCAGCTCTTCGAGAGTGCGCACGCCAAGTTTCGCCATCCATTCACGGGTTTCCTCGGCAACGAAACGGAAGAAATTCATCGCCATTTCCACCGTGCCATTGAAGTGCTCTTCACGCAGGTAGTCATTCTGGGTGGCAATACCGGTCGCACAGTTGTTCAGGTGACAGATGCGCAGGTATTTACAGCCCAGCGCAACCATGGGCGTGGTTCCAAAGCCAAAGCTCTCGGCGCCAAGGATTGCACCTTTCACAACATCCAGACCGGTCTTGATGCCACCATCGGTCTGCAGGCGAATCTTGCCCCGAAGGTCGTTGGCCCGAAGCGCCTGCTGGGTTTCCGTCAGCCCCAGCTCCCACGGAGAGCCCGCATAGCGGATCGACGTCAGCGGGCTTGCCGCCGTGCCGCCATCATAGCCGGAAACCGTAATCAGGTCTGCGTATGCCTTGGCAACACCGGCCGCGATGGTACCGACACCCGGCTCGGACACCAGCTTCACAGACACCAGGGCCTGCGGGTTGACCTGTTTGAGATCAAAGATCAACTGGGCCAGATCCTCAATGGAGTAAATATCGTGATGTGGTGGCGGCGAAATCAGCGTTACGCCGGGCACCGAGTAGCGCAGGCGTGCGATCAGGTCGTTGACTTTGCCACCCGGCAACTGGCCGCCCTCACCCGGCTTCGCACCCTGAGCCACCTTGATCTGCATAACATCGGCACTGCGCAGGTATTCCGCGGTGACACCAAAACGGCCAGAGGCAACCTGCTTGATCTTTGAGCGCTTTTCGGTGCCATGACGGGCAGGGTCTTCCCCACCTTCGCCGGAGTTGGAACGGCCGCCAAGCGTGTTCATGGCAACAGCCAAAGCCTCATGAGCCTCCGGCGACAGTGCGCCCAGGGACATGGCCGCGGAGTCAAAGCGGGGGAAGATATTCTCAACCGGCTCCACCTCGGAAAGGGCGATCGGCTTGAGGTCCTTGCGGAACCCCAACAGGTCACGCAGAGTCGCCACCGGGCGCTCGTTCACCAGTCCGGCGTATTCTTTGTAATGGCCGTAATCGCCTCTGGTAACCGCTTCCTGCAGCTTGCCCACCACGTCCGGATTGAAGGCATGGTACTCCTGGCCATGAATGTATTTCAGCAGTCCACCCTGGGAGATGGGCTTGCGCGGCTTCCAGGCAACGGTGGCCAACTGTTCCTGATCCTGCTGGAAATCATAGAACCCGGCACCCTGGATACGGCTGGGCACCCCGGGGAAACACAGGTCCACAACCTCATCGGCAAGGCCGACCGCCTCGAACAGCTGGGCTCCACGGTAGGAGGTGATGGTCGAGATACCCATCTTGGACAGGATCTTCAACAGACCCTTGTTAATGCCTTTGCGATAGTTGTTCTTGGCATCGATCGGATCCATCAGTAACTCGCCGGTGCGGATCAGATCATTCAAGACCTGATAGGCAAGGTATGGATAGACCGCCGTGGCGCCAAAGCCAAAGAGCACGGCGAAATGATGGGGATCCCGGGCCCAGCCGGTTTCCACGACGATGTTGGAGTCGCAGCGCAAACCCTGCTGGACCAGATGGTGGTGAACGGCGCCAGTCGCCATCATGGCGTTCACGGGCAACTCGCCTTCCTTCAAGTCCTTGTCCGTGAGCACCAGCAGCACCTTGCCATCGCGTACCGCCTGCTCGGCTTGCCCGCAAACCTGGCGGATAGCCTGTTCAAGACCCTGCTCCGGACGGTAGCTCATGGAGATCTGCGCCACCTCAAAACCAGGCCGGTCATTGTTGGCAATCTTGAGGAATTTCGCCGGCGACAGAACCGGGGTGGTCAGGATGATCCGGTCCGCGTGGTCTGCGGTTTCCTCGAATACGTTTCGCTCGGCACCCAGACAGGTTTCCAGGGACATAACGATCGCCTCACGCAGGGGGTCGATCGCCGGGTTGGTGACCTGGGCGAATTTCTGCCGGAAGTAGTCCGCCACGTGGCGGACCCTGCTAGACAGAACCGCCATCGGGGTATCGTCACCCATGGAGCCCACCGCCTCCTGACCATTCTCGGCCAGCGGACGGAGAACCTGATCACGCTCCTCAAAGGACACCATGAACATCTTCTGGTGAACCAGCAGCTCGTCGGCATCCATCAGCCTGAAGTCAGGTGCATCCTGGTTCAGAGTGGTTTCAACGCGCAGCGCATTCTCACGTAGCCAACGTTTGTAGGGCTGCGCGGCCTTGAGGCGCTGGTCAATGTCCCGGGTATGCAGGACTTCGCCGGATTCGGTGTCAATGGCCAGCATCTGGCCCGGTCCGACCCGCCCCTTGGCCACAACATTGTCAGGCTGGTAGCCATAGGTTCCGATTTCAGAGGCCAGGGTAATAAAGTCGTCCTTGGTAATGACCCAGCGAGCGGGCCGCAGGCCATTACGGTCCAGCATACAGACGGCGTAGCGGCCGTCAGACATAACCAGACCCGCGGGGCCATCCCAGGGCTCCATATGCATGGAGTTGTATTCATAGAACGCCCGGAGTTCCGAATCCATACTGTCGACGTTCTGCCACGCCGGGGGAATCATCATCCGGACCGCGCGAAACAGGTCTACACCACCAGCGAGCAGCACTTCCAGCATGTTGTCCATGCTGGACGAGTCAGATCCAGTGAGGTTAACCAGCGGCTGCAGGGTCTGCAGGTCCGGAAGCTCCGGCGAGCTGAACTTGGCAGCGCGGGCAATGGCCCAGTTTCGGTTGCCATCAATGGTGTTGATCTCACCATTATGGGCCAGATACCGGAACGGCTGGGCCAGCGGCCACTTGGGCATGGTATTGGTGGAGAAACGCTGGTGAAAAACACAGATCGCGGTCTCCAGGTCAGGATCGCCCAGATCCCGGTAAAAATTAGCAAGATCCGCCGGCATCATCAGGCCCTTGTAGGCCAGGGTCCGATGGGAAAGGCTGCAGATATAGAACTCGGGATCATCCGCCATGTCGCTCTCGGCGTGGCGACGACCCACGAACAGGCTGATCGCAAACTCACGCTCCTCCTTGCCGGCAGGAACCACGAACACCTGTTCAATCCGGGGCAGGCAATCAAGAGCCATGGGCCCAAGGCAGCTGTCATCCACCGGCACTTCACGCCAGCCAAGGATCTCCAGACCCTGTTCGGTCAGCCGCTTTTCAATAGCATCCCGACCAGCGGCAGCCCTGGCTTCATCCGGGCTCAGGAATACCTGACCCACGGCAAAAAGATCACCTGGTTCCTTGCCAAAAGCTGCCTTGGCGGCTTTCTTCAGGAAGCCGTCCGGGCTCTGGATCAGCAAGCCACAGCCATCGCCGGTCTTGCCGTCTGCAGCGATACCACCTCGGTGGGTCATGCAGGTCAGAGACTCGATGGCAGTTTGCAATAACTTGTGGCTGGCCTGGCCCTTCATATGGGCAATCAGACCGAACCCGCAGTTGTCCCTGAATTCGTCGGGATGATACAAACCTGTCATCATAAGCGCTCTCTCGCGTAAAAATTCTTTTCAATCAAAGAGTTAATTTGCGCGCAGCCGCACAACCACCCTTTGACACTGAAAATGGGGGCTGGCTATTTTACACGCGTAGAAATACGTACTCAAATCGGAGTTGAGTTATTGTGGGGAGCCGAAAAACGGAATTACCAACGGACAGGTTATGGAACAATGAGTTAGCACCAGATAAGGCGCTACTGCAAACTGTCGATTGACCGAACCCACGGCGACCGGGAAACCAGCTCCTGGGGTAAACCGGATACCGCCTCATTCGCCGCCTCTCGGGTGGGGAACTCGCCATAGAATACCATAAACCAGGGCTGACCCTGTCTTTCGCCAAGGGTGTAAACGATCTCACCGAGCTGTGAGTGGCGCTCTACGATGTTAAGTGCCGTTTGCTCCAGGTTGCCGGCCACAAGCTGAATCGTCCACCCTTCACGGGCCTTCACCTGCTCAAGGGGTACAAAATACTCCGGATTTTCAGGGGTAAACGCTGGCACTGACACTGACACTGGCCCGGGCTCGGGCTCGGGCTCGGGCACTGACTGAACAGCGTCCGGCTCTGCTTCAGCCTCCGTCAACAGGGTTTCAGCTTCAGGGAGAGGCTCGACAGCCTCGGTTTGAGGGCCAATGGTGATGCTCTTGCGGACTCGCTCAGGCACCTTCACTGACTCCTTAGCCATCGACTCATCGTACTGACGGGAAACAAACCACCACGAGCCAGCGAGCAGCAACAGCGCCAGCGCCGGCCAGCCGATGCGCTTCCAGGGTAGCCCCTGAGCACGCATCGCAGGCGATGTGGCTACCATATCCAGCCAGACTCCGGGCGTTACCCGCTTAAGCCCCGAAAAGCTGCCCTGGCTCAGAGCATGAATGTTCGCCACCCGCACGGGACTGAGCAGTTCACTGGTCTTCCCGCCCGCCGCGTGAACTCTCGGTTCAAGATAGGCAACGACTTCGTCTTTCGTCAGCGGGCGCAGATGAATCTGGTGAACCGATGTAGACGCATCATCAAGTGCCAACATCTCGACCAGGTTGTCGCTTCCCGAGAAAACCGGAACCGCTGAAGACCCGCGTTCCGACGCCAGATAGGCAGAAAGAATGAGTCTGAGCAATTCCACTGGCGCCCGATCAGCATCGTCAATCAGCAACACCATCCGCTGGCCTTTGCGAACCCGGGATTCGGACCATTTAAAGAAACGGTAAACAAGATCCCGGGGATTCCCATCCGACCCCATTCCCGACTTCGCAATCGTTTTCAGGTCTCTGACAAGGGCCTGAGCACTGGTTAATGCCGAAGCGGGAATCCGGTGAAAGTCAACCCGGGATGACTCGCTTCGCACCAGCTCCGCCAGTAATCGGCTCTTGCCGGATCCTGCGGCACCGGTGAGTAAAAGCGCCATGTCGCCAAACCCACAGAGGTGGCGCAAAGCTTCCAGCGCATGATGACGCATGGCATCCGGAAAAAACGGCGTTTCCATTTCCAGAGGGTTGGCGCGCAGACCATACCGTTGCTGCAGCCTGGGAAACAGGCCACCGCCATCAAGACTGTTCAAGCGTTCCTCGGTCACGGGTCTTCCTTGTCTGCTATTCTTTTACCACAAGCCACGAAACATCAACGAAGTCATTACCGTGATCTCATTCCGGGCTGCAGAAGCGGGCAAAGGTCGATGCCAGGTTTTCCGGGTTTGCCTCGGAGGTTACAACGGCATCACCAACTGAGCGGAGCAAAACAAGCCTGAGCTGCCCGTCGACATTCTTTTTGTCTACCGCCATCAGACTCATGAAATCATCCGCCGTCATCCCGACCGGAGGTTTGCCGGGCAACCCGGCTCTCAGAATAAGACGGGTTATCCGGTCGCAGTCGGCCCGTGAGATCATACTTTCAAGGGCGGAAAGCTCCGCTGCCATGATCATGCCCGTACCCACCGCCTCTCCGTGCAGCCAGTTGCCATAACCGGCGAAGGTCTCTATGGCATGACCAAAGGTGTGGCCAAGATTCAGTATCGCCCTCAGACCACCTTCACGCTCGTCCAGGGCAACAACCTCCGCCTTGCAGGCACAGGACCGGTAAATGGCTTCTGCAAGCGCCTCGGGATCGAGGGCGACGAGAGCGTCCACCTTGCCTTCAAGCCAGGCAAGAAAATCCAGATCCCGGATGAGCCCGTACTTGATTACCTCAGCGAGGCCGGCCGATACTTCACGTGCGGGCAAGGTCTGCAGGCTTCCGGCATCAACCAGGACGGCCTGTGGCTGATGGAAAGCACCGATCATGTTCTTACCCAACGGGTGATTGATTCCGGTTTTACCACCTACGGAGGAGTCCACTTGTGACAGTAGCGTGGTCGGTATCTGGATAAACGGAACCCCCCGTTGATAGCAAGCCGCGGCGAAGCCTGCCATGTCGCCGACAACCCCGCCTCCAAGCGCGACCAGCGTGGTTTTCCGGGTATGCCGCTGCTCCAGCAGACCGTCAAAGATCCGGTTCAGAGTCTGCCAGTCCTTGAATTTCTCGCCATCGGGCAGAACAACTGTATCAATACGCTTCCCGGGAAAGCAGCCTTTCGCACTCTCGAGATACAGGGGCGCGACAGTTTCATTGGTCACAATCATGACCTGGGAGCCGCCAACAAAACGCGACAGGTCCCAGGTGCCAAGAAGGTTCTGACCAATAAAAATGGGGTAGCTGCGATCCCCCAGTTCAACCGAAAGTTCACGAAGCAGGTTAGACATGATTACGACCTTCCTTCCGGATCTGCCTTTTGTGGCGCGGAGTTCTTGGATTCAGCCGGTTAACCAGCTGTCGAACCACAAGCCTCGGGCTTTTGCGATCTGTGTACATGATGATGTCGGCCAGGCCTGAATACAGCGGATCCCGGATCGAGAAAAGATGTCTCAGGACGGCTTCCGGATCATCATTCTGCAGTAATGGCCGGTTACGATCTTTCCGCGTGCGCTCTACCTGCTGCTCAATTGACGCTTTCAGGTAGATCACCATCGCATCCTTTTTAAGCAGGGGATGGTTTTCAGGCCGCATCACCGCACCACCTCCGGTCGCGAGCACAGTGTTGTTTTCATTCGACAATTCGTCAAGCATCGCCGTTTCCCGCTGACGGAACCCATCTTCACCTTCAACATCAAAAATCCACGGTATGTTGGCCCCGCAACGCTGCTCAATAATGCGATCCGAATCGAGAAAACGATAGCCCAGCTCCTTGGCGAGCATCCGACCAATCGTGCTTTTCCCGGCTCCCATGGGCCCAACGAGGACAACGCGTTTTGGCAAAGACATAACTTCCGCTCAGTTTTGTTCAGGCGGGTGAGAATATCACAGGGCCGGTGCCTGCATAAGTTCCGTACCCGGCCCGTGGGAAATTCGCGCACAAAAAAGCCGCCGGGTTCCACGCGGCGGCTTTTTTCCGGGGTCCCGGTTACCGGACAAGATCGCTCTTGATGATCTTGGGCGTTATGAAAATCAACAGCTCACTGCGCTCATCGATTTTCTCGGTACGCTTGAAAAGACGACCCAGGTAGGGAATATCCCCAAGGAATGGGGTCTTCGTGGTTTGGGTCGCAACTTGCGACTGGAAGATACCACCCAGCACCACCGTCTCACCGTTGCCAACCAGAACCTGGGTGGTTACCTGGTTGGTATTGATCGAGGGAACACCGGCGGTCACTTCCCCACGAGAGTCCTGGTTGACCATCAGATCCATAATAATCTTGTCATCCGGGGTGATTTGCGGCGTCACTTCAAGAGAGAGCACGGCTTCCTTGAAAGATATCGCTGTCGCACCGCTGGAAGCGGCTTGCTGGTAAGGGATTTCCTCACCCGATTTGATAGACGCGGTCTGGCGATCCGCGGTGACAACCCGAGGTTGTGAAACCACTTCGGCCTGACCATTACTCTCCAGAGCAGACAGCTCCAGATCAACCAGGAAGTCTTCGCTGCCCCAGCCAATGGCAAAGGAGGAAGTGCCTTCACCGCTCACGCCGAGATCAACCGCCAGCGCACCCGGAAAGGTGATTGTACTGCTGTTTCCTGCCGCAGCATCACGTGCCTCCTGCAGGGATTGCTGCGAGCCACCAACAGTGAATACATTATTGCCGCTCACATTGTAAGCGGCACCCCCCCAGCGAATACCGAGATCCTCCGCCACATCGGTCTGGGCCCGGACAATTCGCGCCTCAATGGATACCTGCCGTACCGGCACATCCCAGGTAGACACCAGCCGACGGATTTGGTCAAGTTTGTCCGTGCTTTCACGAACACTGATGGTATTGGTGCGAACATCCGAGGAGACAAATCCGCGGTCTGAAATCAACTCCTGATCTTCCTTGATCAAGGCAACAATATCCGCCGCTTTGGCGTAGTTGACCTGAACAATGTCCAGCCGCACCGGCGCCAGCTCTGCAATCTGTTTATTGGTTTCCAGCTCCAGCTTTTCCCGGGCAGCGATCTCATCCGCCGGAGCCACCAACAGCACGTTACCGATCTGCCGCTTGTCGAGCCCCTTGGTCTTCAGAATCAGATCCAGAGCCTGGTCCCAGGGAACATTCTGTAAACGAAGCGTAATGCTGCCGCCCACCGTGTCACTGGCAACCAGGTTCAGGCCCGTGAAATCCGCAATCAGCTGAAGAACCGAACGAACCTCAATGTCCTGAAAGTTCAGTGAGAGCTTCTCGCCGGTATACGGGAATTTCTCTTCACGGCGTGACTCCGCCTCCTGTTCAGTAAGCTTTTCCACACTGACCGTGAACTGGCTGCCGGACTGATAGGCAATGTAATCGTAGTTTCCTTGCGGGCTGATCTCGACCACTGCATTGCCATCCTCGATAAAGGTATCGATGCGGGTAACCGGCGTTGCAAAATCCGTAACGTCCAGCCGGCGACGCAGGTTGGCAGGAACGGTAATCCCACCCATGGTCAGCCGGATTTTGCCGGCCCGTTCCGACAAATCCACAGGCGTGCCGGAGCTGCCCAGATCGACAACAACCCGGCCCTCGCCCTCCTTGCCACGACGGAAATCCACACCGCCAAGGGCGTTGGCCGAAGAAGAACCCGATGCTCCCGAGCCACCCCGGGAGGACGAATCAGGCGCGCCCGCCACGGCACCCTGAGCCTTGCCCCCTGCCTCGCCACCAATAGTCATAACCAGTGAATCACCCCTGCGAACCGTGTCGTAAGGAACCAGCTCAACGAGGTTGAAAATCAGCCGTGTCCGGTCCCTGGTTTCCACCACCGTCATGCTCTGGGCGTTCCCGGAGCCCAGGGGAATGCTGCGACTGTCCAGACCGCTGATCGTGCCCCTCAGATCGACCGCGATGCGAGCGGGGCGCTCAATGGTGTAACCGGTGGGTTCCGGCGGCGGCCCATCGAATTCCAGCGTTACTTCAAGCCGCTCGCCCGGTAGCGACGAAAACGACACGTCTTCCAGCGTGACCGCGTTGGCCAGGCCGGAGAACAACCCAAAAGCAATCACGCTGACGTATACATTGAGTTTTCTGAACATCGCTAGCCTCGACCCTGAACTTTTTTGTACGTGCATGTTTCTTTCAACTTTCATCCAGCCGCTCCTTAGCCTGCGCCTTCTTCGAGGGTCAACGAGCGGGGACGCTCGACCCAGCCACCCCGGCCATTGGGAACAATTTCAATCAGCTCAATACGGGTTTCACTGACGCCCACAATACGACCGTAGTTCTGCCCCATATAGTTTCCGGCGCGCACCCTGTGAATGCCACCGGTATCGTCTTCGACAAGAGCGAACAGGTTACCTGAGGCGCCCTGAAGTGTTCCGACCATCCGAAGCGCCTTGAGATCAAAGTTCTCAAGCACCTCTCTTGGCCGGTCCAGATCCGGCTCAACATCACTGACCGGCTTCTCATCCACCATTGTCAGTTGGATGTCAATCGGCGGCTCAAACGGTGACCGCCTGTCTGCGGCCGAGTAAGTGAATGCTTCATAGGCCTTGAACTCGGGCAGGGGCTCCACGTATCCCCGCGGCTTCGCCCTCGTTTCCGCCATGAATTTGTCAAGATCTGAAAATCCGCTGTCCTGGGAACAGGCTGCCAGGAGAGACACCAGACACACACCCAGCCAGGCTTTTACCGCATGCTTTGCTGTCATGCTCATTCTCCAGCCCGGTAGCGGTAGGTACGAGCCACAACTTGCATATCAAGCCGCTCTCCGTCTCCGCCAGTTGGTTCGATGGTCAAGTCGTGCAAGGTCACGATCCGGGGAAGGCTTGCCACACTGCTGACAAAGGACGCCAGCTCATGATAGGAACCGGACACCCGGATATTGATCGGCAATTCGGAATAGAAATCCCGGCGCTGCTCCGGCTGCAGCTTCACTTCCTGAAGCGCAAGACCACTACCCAGGGCGGTATTGGTAATATCCTCCAGCAAGCCTGGCACTTCGGTCTCGCTGGGAAGCTGCCTTACCAGCGCGCCAAACGTTTCTTCCATCTCCGCCATCTGAGCCTTGAAGACTTCAAGATTCGCCACTTGGTAGGCTTTCTCTTCGTACTTCTTACGAAGCTCCTGCTCGGTTTTTTCAACGCGTTCAAGCTGGGCGTACTGATCCTTGATGAAGAACCAGTACCCGCCCCCGAAAATGAGCCCGAAGATGATCAGAACCACAACAGCCTTGATCGGTGCTGGCCAGATACCGGCGTTGTTGACGTCGAGGTCGTTGATATCAAATTCGTTGAGGCTTTTGAGTGAGTCCGCGAGGCTCATTACTTATCCTCCCCTTCGGGCTCAGGTGTGTTTTGTTGTACCGAGAGGTTGAACTGACTGTAGCCGGCCCGGCGGCTGTCTGCTGCCGACACGTTTGACAGGTTGGGATCAGAAAACCAATAGGACTCCTCGAACTGGCGCATCAACGTGGAAACGCGGCTGTTGGATTCCGCCATGCCCACGATATCCAGCCGGTCTCCCGTGCGCTTGAGGTCAGTATAGAAAACACCATCGGGCAGCGTTCTGACCAGCTCGTCAAAAACCCGGACAATAACCGGGCGTTTACCCTGAAGGTCCTGGATAACGTGCATCCGGGCAAGAAGCTCATCCCGCTTGCGCTTGAGATTCTCGATCTCCTTGATCTGCTGGTCCAGCTTCTTGGCCGCCGTTTCAATATAAGCGTTCCGCGATTGCTGGTAAGCGATCCGGCTGTCCATATCGGACTTCCAGAGGAATACCAGGCCACCGGCAATGATCGCCGCACCAAGAATCATCACAACGAACTGTTTCTGCTTTTCGGCACGAAGTTCTTCACGCCAGGGTCGGAGGTTAATCTTTGCCATCAGTCGAAGCTCCTCATTGCCAGGCCGCAGGCAATCATCAGAGAGGGAGCATCATTACTCAGCGCCGATGCATTGACCCGTGATCCCACTGCCATATCTGCAAACGGGTTTGCCACCAGTGCCGGTGTTCCCGTTTTTTCTTCGACCATTTCAGTCAGCCCCTGGACAGAGGCAGTACCGCCTGCCAGAACCACATAGTCGACAGCGTTATACTGGCTGGCACCGAAGAAGAACTGAAGCGCCCGGGCCACCTGCTGCACCACGGCTTCACGGAACGGCGTCAGAACCTCTGAGTCATAGTCATCGGGCAACCCACCCTGCTTCTTGGCAAGCCCGGCCTCTTCAAGAGACAACCCGTACCGGCGCTGAATTTCCTCAGTCAGCTGTTTGCCGCCAAAAATCTGCTCCCGGGTGTACACTGTCTTTCCGCCGGCCAGGACACTGAGCGTTGTCATGGTTGCGCCAATGTCGACAATAGCAACCACCAGCTCTTCACCCTGTGAATCAAGCTGCGGCTCTATCAGCGCATATGCCCGTTCCAGTGAGTAGGCTTCGACATCAACAACCTTGGTTGTCAGTGAGGCAATCTCGAGGGCGTCTTCCCGTATGTCGACATTTTCTTTCCGGCACGCGGCCAGAAGCACATCAACCTGATCGGGATTGTTTTCGGAGGGACCCTGCACCTCAAAGTCGATGGCCACCTCATCCAGCGGGTATGGAATGTACTGATCTGCCTCAAGGGCGATCTGATCTTCCATCTCGAACTCATTGAGGCCACCATCCATCTGGATGACCTTGGTGATTACCGCGGAGCCGGAGACCGCGACCGCAACCTGCTTCACGCTGGTGCGGGACTTGGAGGCAACGCGCTTCAGCACTTCGCCCACCGCCTCGACATCCGTGATATTTTTTTCGACCACAGCGTTCGCCGGTAACGGCTCCACTGCGTAGCTTTCGACCTTGTACCGGTCACCCTGCTTTGACAGCTCCAGAAGTTTGACCGAGCTGGAGCTTATATCCACGCCCAGCACTGCACTGGATTTCTTTCCTAACAATCCGAACACGCGCTCACCCTATACCTGGTCAGTTGCACCGGGTTACGTAACTTATGTGTTTTTTATTTAAGAGAATTTCTTCAGTATTCCGTCTACAATGCCCGTTCTTCTTTAACCGAGAACCATTGCAGCGGTGAAGCGACTCATCCTTCCTAAAGCAATTTCTCAAATGATAGACCTATATCCAACAGTTGTCAGAAAAAAATGTCTCATTTGTTGCGCACATCTCGCCTTTTTGCCTGGCTATTTCTTACCGGACTGAGTGTCGCCGTTATCGTAACCTCCGGCTTTTATCTCTATCTTCGCCCCGGGCTTCCACCGGTCGCTCAACTGCTGGAAATAAAACTCCAGACACCGCTGCGGGTATATAGCAAAGACAAGAGATTAATAGCAGAATTCGGTGAAAAGAGAAGGGCACCGATCACAATCGAACAGATCCCAACAATTCAGTTACAAGCCTTTATGGCCGCTGAAGACTCGCGTTTTTACGAACACTTCGGAGTCGACATCAAAGGCCTGGCGCGGGCTGCCATCGAACTGGTCTCAACCGGAGAGATCCAGTCCGGGGGCAGCACCATCACAATGCAGGTTGCAAAAAATTACTTTTTGTCACGGGACAGAACCTTTATCCGGAAGTTCAACGAGATACTTCTGGCTCTTCAGATAGAGCGTGAACTGGACAAGCACCGGATTCTTGAGCTCTACCTGAACAAGATATATCTCGGCAACCGGGCTTACGGGATTGCCGCCGCAGCCCAGGTCTATTACAACAAACCCGTCTCCGAACTTTCGCTCGCTCAAATGGCCATGCTCGCAGGCCTTCCAAAAGCGCCGTCGGCCTACAACCCGCTGGCCAATCCCGAACGCGCGATGATTCGCCGGAACTGGATTCTGGGCCGAATGCAGGAACTGGGCTACATCACTCCGGACGCCTACGAACGGGCGCTTGCAGCTCCGCTCACAGCCAGTTACAACAGCACTGACAGCGAAGTTGACGCCGATTATGTCGCAGAGATGGCCCGCTCCGAACTGGTTCGGCGCTACGGCGAAGACGCCTACACCGATGGCTATACCGTTACGCTCACCGTTGACAGCACGAAGCAGCAGGCTGCCACGGAAGCCCTCAGGGATGGCCTGGAGGCCTACGACCGGCGCCATGGTTTCCGGGGCCCTGTCGGCCAGATTGATCCGGAGACCCTGGCCGGCAGCGACCTGTCAGAGGTTATGCAGAATTACCCCCGGGTCGAGTCCCTGATTCCCGCCGTTGTTACCAGTGTTGACGACAAGACCCCAAATGTCCGGGTACACGCGCGAATGCTGGGCCCCGCTATCATGCCTTTCGAAACCATGACATGGGCAAGACGCTATAAAACCGAAGACCTCACTGGCCCGGAACCCGAAAAGCCCTCGGATGTGGTTGCCGCGGGCGACATTGTCTACGTGCGCGCCCAGGCGCCGAAGCCGGCAGGGACAGCTCCGGAAAAGGAAGACCAAGACCGCAACGGGGCTTCGGAGCCGGCCAGGCCGGCAATCGTATCACTCGCGCAGATTCCCCGCGTTGAAGGCGCCCTGATCTCCCTGGAAGCCCGAACAGGTGCCATTCAGGCTCTCTCAGGCGGTTACAGCTTCGGCCAGAGCAAATACAACCGGGCCATCCAGGCGCAAAGACAACCCGGCTCCACCTTCAAGCCCTTCCTTTACCTCAGCGCACTCGAGAGCGGCATGACACCGGCAACCATCTATAACGATGCGCCGATAGTGTTCAATGACTCCGAACTCGAGTCCGCGTGGCGGCCACAGAATTCATCCGGGCAGTTTTATGGTCCGACCCGGCTTCGCGAAGCCCTCTATCGCTCGCGGAACCTGGTTTCCATACGGCTACTGCGCGACCTTGGCATCCAGAAAACAATTGACTACCTGGCGCAACTGGGAATTCCGGTCGAGAAAATGCCGGACAACTTGTCACTGTCACTTGGGAGCGGCCTGCTTACCCCCATGGAGCTTGCCAGAGGCATGGCGGTGATTGCCAACGGCGGGTATGACGTTGAACCCTACCTGATCGAGACCATCAAGGATGTCCGCGGCGAGACCGTCTATCAGGCCCCGGAAACCGTTCTGTGCGACCAGGACTGCAAGGAGATCGCAGAAGAGAAAGAAACGGACACCGAACCCAGCGCAACGAGCACGGAAGCGGAGCCTGCGGAAAGTACCAATAATGCACAGCAGGTGCGAGTGATGCGCCGGCTCGCAGATGAACGCGCCGTATTCATCCTCCACTCCATGATGCGGGACGTCATCCGCCTGGGCACGGGTCGTCGGGCCCTGGCACTGGGGCGCGAGGATATTGCGGGCAAGACAGGCACCACCAACGAACAGAAAGACACATGGTTTGCAGGGTTCAATCATGAACTGGCCACGACAACCTGGGTTGGATTCGATCAGCCGGCACCACTGGGCAGGGGTGAATTCGGCGCGAGCACTGCACTGCCTGTCTGGCTGGATTATATGAAAGTCGCCCTCAAGGGCGAGCCTCCTTCCTTCATGCCCCGCCCTAACGGCATCGTGAACATCCGGATCAACCCGGAAACCGGACAGCGGGCAAGACCGGGAGAAGACGGCGTGTTTGAGATCTTTCGGGAAGAGGATGCACCACCGCCACTGCTGTCCGAAGACGAGAGTGATCGCAACGGAAACTCCGGAGAAGACGACCTTTCACGCAGAATTTTCTGACACAAACGGAACAGACATAAAAAAACCGGCGGGATCGATCACCGCCGGTTTTTTATTGCCCTGAACAACGTATCAGATGATGTCATCCATGGACCTGAGCGGGTAATGCGCAGGGTACGGATTACGGGCAACCCCGGAATCCACAGCAGCCCGGGCAACCGCCGCCGGCACCACTTCAAGCAAGCGGACATCCATCGGCTTGGGAATGATATATTCCTTACCGAACTCGAAGCTTTCAACACAGTAAGCCTCACAGATCTCCTGCGGCACCGGCTCCTTGGCCAGCTCGCGAATTGCGTTTACCGCAGCCACTTTCATCTCTTCATTGATCACCGTGGCGCGAACGTCCAGCGCGCCACGGAAGATGAACGGGAAGCCCAGCACATTATTGACCTGGTTCGGATAATCGGAACGACCGGTCGCCATGATCAGATCATTGCGGGCTGCCCGGGCAACTTCCGGGTTAATTTCCGGGTCCGGATTGGAGCATGCGAACACGATCGGGTTCGGAGCCATTTTCTTGAGCTGGTCGCCGGTCAGCAGGTCCGGACCGGAAAGGCCAAGGAACACATCCGCACCGTCGATGGCGTCATCCAGCGTGCGCTTGTCAGTCTCATTGGCGAACATCGCCTTGTACTGGTTCAGATCATCGCGACCAGAGTGGATCACACCCTTGCGGTCGAGCATGACGATGTTCTCAGAGCGAATACCGCAACTGATCAGCAGTTTCATGCAGGCAATAGCGGCGCCACCGGCACCCAGACAAACCACCGTCGCCTCCTCAATCTTTTTGCCCTGCAGTTCGAGGGCATTGATCATGCCGGCTGCAGTGACGATGGCAGTACCATGCTGGTCATCATGAAAGACAGGCACGCGGCATTTTTCAATCAGGGCGCGCTCAATTTCAAAGCACTCCGGCGCTTTGATGTCTTCGAGATTGATACCACCAAAGGTATCCGCAATACGCTCGACCGTTTCAATAAACGCCTGCGGGCTCTCGGAATTGACTTCAATGTCGAAGACATCAATTCCGGCAAAGCGCTTGAACAGTACGCCCTTGCCTTCCATAACCGGCTTGCTGGCCAGCGGACCCAGGTTGCCCAGACCAAGAATCGCGGTCCCATCGGAGATAACAGCCACCAGGTTGCCCTTGGCGGTGTACTTGTATGCATTCTCCGGGTCCTTTGCGATCTCCCGAACCGGCTCGGCAACCCCGGGGCTATACGCCAGGGAAAGGTCACGGGAAGTCCGGGTTGGCTTGGTGATTTCAACACTCAGCTTACCAGGCCGCGGCTTGGCGTGATATTCAAGGGCCGCTTCTTTCAGATCTTGAGACATTGCCACTGTTCCGTTTGTCACGTTTAAAGGTAATAAACCGCCGGGGACTCCCTGGCTCCGGCGGAGCGCGCCATTATGGCCCGCCAGGCCCAAAACGACAAGCATGGCTAGCGAACATATTGCGAACAGTCAATAAGACTAATTGCGTATGTATTTTCGAGCCACCCACCGCATTAAAGATCAAAAAAAGCGCCCGGAGGCGCCTTTATTCAAATCCGCAGTGATCAGTCTTTCTTGCCACCGATACGACCGCCGAAGCGCTTCTGGAAACGGTCGATACGGCCACCGGTATCCATAACCTTCTGCTTGCCGGTATAGAATGGGTGACACTGTGAACATACATCCAGTTGCAGATCGTTCGTGTAGGTAGAACGTGTCTTGAAGGTGTTACCGCAGGAACAGGTAACAGCTATCTCTTCGTATTTTGGGTGGATACCTTCTTTCATGGGGAACCTCGTTAGGTCATGCCGCTACCTGATCGCGGGGCATCTGAATTACCAGGCGCCAGGCACCGCATGTTTGAATCAATTGAGAAGACCGGGCACAATCATGCCCTGCCGAAAACAGACCGCGAATCTTACTTGCAATTACCACATCAGGCAAGCGCCGCGCTGACTTCCGGACCCGCCCATCAGAGATTTCGCGGCAGGCCGCCGATTAAACAGGATAGGGAAAAACCGTGACACTCGTTTTCCAGTGGGGCACTCAGTGCCGTTGATCGCACGCATTGCCCTGAATCGCCCGCTGCGCCGGCTGTTCGACTATACCGTTCCGGGAGGCCTCAAGCTTGTGCCGGGCCAGAGGGTGAGAATTCCTTTTGGGCAACAGCAAACAACAGGCCTTGTGGTGCAAACCGGCGTGGAGCCGCCTCCCGGGATCAACCTCAAGCCAGTATTTGCGACTTTGGAGGACTGGCCGGCATTGCCGGAGGAGACCCTCAACCTTCTCAGTTGGGCCAGCGACTACTACCAGCACCCTCTGGGCGAGTGCCTGTTCACTGCCCTGCCCCCCGCCCTCAGGCGGGGCCGCAAAGCGGAAGAGAAGCCAGTGGAGTGGTGGATGGCCTGCAATCACGGCGAGCCCCTTCCCGCCAACGCCCATCGGCAGAAAGAATTGCTTGAATGGCTGAGCCAGCACAACCGGGGCACAGCCACCAGCGACATCATCAAGGCCGGATTTACCCGCACCCAATTGAGAGCCCTCAGCGATAAGCAGTTGGTCCAAACCATTGCACCACCCGTTCCCGGCTCACAGCCCGAGGCGCCTGAGCTTCTGGCGAGGCGACCAACCCTTTCAGCTGCCCAGGCGGCCGCGGCCGAAGAACTGGCCAGCCCCCGGGAAGGATTCAGTGCCTTCCTTTTGTACGGAATCACCGGCAGCGGAAAAACGGAAATCTATCTGCACTACCTCAAGCAGCAACTGGGGGCAGGCGACCAGGCCCTTGTACTGGTTCCGGAAATTAACCTTACCCCTCAGACCGTCGCCCGCTTCAGGCATTATTTCGGTACGCGCATTGTGGTATGGCATTCCGCACTCAACGACAGCGAGCGCCTGACCACCTGGCTGAAGATCCGCGAAGGCGAGCCCGTCATCCTGATCGGCACCCGGTCCGCTGTTCTGCTGCCCTTTACCGGCTTGCGCACGATCATCGTCGATGAAGAGCATGACAGCTCCTATAAACAGGGCGAAGGATTCCGGTATTCCGGTCGTGACCTGGCGGTTTACCGCGCGCACCTGAACCGCTGCCCGGTTATCCTCGGCTCAGCCACGCCCTCGCTTGAATCTGTTTACAATGCGGAACAGGGCAAATACCGGCTGGTTAAGCTGGAAGAACGCGCAGGCAATGCGGCGCCACCTGCCATCAGCCTGCTGGATATTCGCAGCCGCCCCCTGGAAGGCGGCCTTTCCCGGCCTGCCCTGAACGCCATTGACCAAACCCTCGCCAAGGGTGACCAGGCATTGGTTTTCGTCAATCGGCGCGGCTTTGCGCCGGTCATGATGTGCTTTGACTGCGGCCACATGGTCGGGTGCCCCCGCTGCGACACCCGGCTCACCTATCACCGCCGGGACCGGGCCATGCGGTGCCATCACTGCAACTACCAGACAGCAGCCACCGAGCGTTGCCCGAAATGCCAGAGTGACGCCTTCAAACCTGTTGGCCAGGGAACCGAGAGAACCGAGGACATTCTGGCATCCGCCTTCCCGCATACGCCCGTGGTGCGGGTTGACCGCGACAGCACCCAGCGCAAGGGCAGTATCCAGAACATCCTGAGCCAGGTTAACAGCGGTAAGCCATGTGTACTCGTTGGCACCCAGATGCTGGCCAAGGGCCACGACTTCCCCAATGTTACGCTCGTGGTGGTGGTCAACGCCGATGGCGGCCTGTTCAGCGTCGACTTCCGCGCACCCGAACAACTCATACAAACCCTGCTGCAGGTCAGCGGCCGCGCAGGCCGAGGCACAAAATCCGGCAAAGTGCTGGTGCAAACCTGCCACAGCGACCATCCGTTATTAAGAACCCTCTGCGAGGGGCATTATCTCGACATTGCCGAGCAGCTCCTCAGCGAACGCGAGGAAGGTCTGTTCCCGCCATTCCGCGCCATGGCCATCTTCCGGGCCGAAGCCGATACCATGGAAAAGAGCCTGCAAGTCCTGGACGCCATCAAACCGCTCACCCATGCCCCGGGCATTGAAACCTGGGGCCCGCTGCCCGCAATGATTGCCCGGCGCGCCGACAAGCACCGCGCACAACTGGTCCTGAACACCCGGAACCGAAAGCGACTGAACACCCTGTTGGCCGGAATCTGCCAGGAGCTGGACCAGAAAAAGCTCCCCGCTGGGGTCAAGTGGATGATTGATGTTGATCCGCAGGAAACCGGGTGATTACCGTGCCTGAGGGTTTAGTAACAGGTTACAAAGTTTTGCATAAATGAATACTAATCATCATTGCGGATCAAGATCCTGTGCTATGATTTTCAGCAAACTAACAACCAATCCTGTGAAAACACCTGAGCTTGCGGTTCTCGTGCAGGGAACGCGCATTTGAAGGCTTTTGCTGTAAATGGAAACTGGAGAAAAAATAATGTCAGGGAACATTCTTGCGCGTGCATCAGTAATTTCACTTGCTCTGATGCTTGCAGCCTGCGGCGGTGATGAAAACTCTTCCCCCCTGGTCGGAACCGGTGGTTCAGGCGGGGCGGGCGATGGAGGAACCGGGGGCGACGCAGAGCAGACAGTGACTTTGGAGCTCGGGACAGGGAGCGAATCTTCTTTCCAGTCCGGCCAAATGAACGTTTCGGCGACGTCACTTTCTGCAGGCGGATCGACTCGCCTGGAGTTCAACGTAGTAAATGCCGCCGAAGGCAATAGTATTTACAATGCAGCCGAGACGTCAGTCAGCATCACTTCGCTGTGTCAAAGTGCGGTTTTTGACAGCCAGGTTACGACAACCTCAGGGTCTTTCAGTACGACTTATGAAGCGGGTTGCGCAGGCACAGACACAATCACAGCCAGACTGCCAAACGGTGCAACTGCCATAGCTAGTTTCCGTCCATAAACGGCGTGTTTTCAAGGTGACCCAC
>TARA_R110002094_G_scaffold189559_1_pt1 | contig 60559 bp, 64 predicted proteins | sample TARA_R110002094 | Tara Oceans TARA_R110002094 (sample SAMEA4397409) | marine metagenome | biome: Polar Biome; feature: [MIX] marine epipelagic wind mixed layer (ENVO:01000061); material: water (ENVO:00002006), including particulate matter (ENVO:01000060) such as... | depth 10-100 m
TTATGTACAACACCGATATGCCCTCACGCGCTGAACTACCCAGTAGCGCAAAACTGATTCGCTCTACCATCATCTCCGCCATCGTTGCATTGGTGCTTCTGGTGACCGTCGTCATGCCAGCCGAATACGCGATTGACCCGACGGGTGTAGGCCGTTTGTTGGGTTTGACTGAGATGGGCGAGATCAAACAGCAACTTGCCGATGAAGCCGCTGCTGATGAAGCCGCGCGGTTGACGGCGGTGCCTTCCGCTGCTGAAGAGCTCTCACCAGAGCCGACGGCCCCGGTTCAACAGACAGTTGCTGACCCTGAGCCACAGGCAGAGCCAATTGTCGCAACGCCTGCTCCAGCGCAGCCGGAATGGCAGGATGAGGTCCGCGTAGTGCTGACCCCTGGCGAAGGCACTGAGTACAAGCTGACTATGGAACAAGGTGCGATTGCCAGCTTTCATTGGGTATCAGAAGGCGGCCCCGTCAACTTCGACACCCACGGTGATGGCGGTGGCCAGTCTATCTCTTATGAGAAGGGCCGTGGCGTTACGGAGGATGAAGGCGATTTGACGGCCGCGTTCACGGGGAACCATGGCTGGTTTTTCCGTAACCGGAATAATGAGGATGTCACGTTGGTGCTTCGCACTCGTGGCAACTACGGTGAGTTAAAGCGGGCGATGTGAAGCGGAAGACCTGATTAGGTGCCGTCACGCCCAGGCCAGTCTCGAATTGAGGCTGGCTTGGTGTGGGGACCATAAACGTGTGCTTCTGGTAGATATTGAAACCTTCCTTCACACCTCTTGGACTGTTGTCCGCTTTTGGCCGAAAGCTGCCGATAATGGCAGTCCGCCTACGGCCAGGAGCAGCCGTCTGAAGGACGACTATGAGTAACCTCAATACTGCGATAGACGCAAGGGTAACCTTTGGTTATCTTCGAGGCTTGTGCGTCCTTACCGAGATCACGTCGTCGCTGCCCGCAGTACAGCAAGACTGCATGAACCGGAAAGGTGCGACGTCCTCATTGAGTGAGTTATTCATGATCTATCAGTGCAGCGGATGCAACAGAACAACTTTCGAAACAACCTGCCTTTGGTGTAACGCTTCGCAAGTCCCACCATCCGCTGAGCTGCATCCCCAGCAGCTCACGCCGCTAGACCCGTCTTTCTATCCGGATTTCCAATATCAGTCTAAAGGCTTGATTAAGGATTTTTTGGGAAAGAAGAAGGAGCAGGCGCAGCTCAACGAGCTTCTCAATAACGTGCTCCGGAAGTATGCACAACTCCAGCAGCCCTATTTTACAAATTTCATTCACACCACGCGTGAGACCAGCTCCGGCGGTTCCGACGTTGGAGTGCCTGGGCCCAGGCTTGATGGTGTGTATACGGAGCGTGAGCTGTTCCGAGAGGTCCTCATCCGTAAGGGATTTGACGAGCTGGAGGGGTTGCCATCATTGCTTGATAAACTGCTCCAGACCACCTCGTTCAATTCGGTTTATTTGGGCTTTTCACGGGAGCTGAGCAGGCATATCAGGGATGATTTGGCTGAGACCCTGCGCTCATGGATCGAGGACGCAGGAACGACGTTCCGCTCCGATTTGGCTCTGTTCTACTTCTACCTGTGGGAAAACGATATTTCCTTCCCTGACGTCCAATTCAATCCACAAGCTGCTTCCATCGCTGGTGTCCCCCTAATACCCTTGGCTGCATTCCAGAACGCGCTAAAATTCTGTGAAAGTATCTATTTTGACATCTTGGTGCAGCGCCTTGGCAGCCAACTCGAGCATTTCAATCCCAACCGATTCATCACCATGTACCTGGTCGATGCTATGGATGGTTTCCAGTTCGAAGTCTTCTTGGTTGAGATTTTCCAGACTATCGGTTTCGACGTTAAGGAAACCAAGAAAACTGCTGATCAAGGAGCTGACCTTTTTGTCACTCGATTTGGAAAGAATATGGTGATTCAGGCCAAGAATTACACGGGCTCGGTCGGCAATGCCGCCGTGCAACAGGCTATTTCAGCCAAAGCGTTTTACGGTTGTGATGAAGCCATGGTAGTCACCAATTCGTACTACACGAAGTCAGCTAAAGATCTCGCTGCGACCGCGGGCGTTAGGCTGGTGGATCGAGAAGGGCTTCAGAGCTATCTGGATGATTACAACCAGAAGCTGATCGAGGTGTTCCAGGCTGAGATTGAAGAAGCAGGATAACGGCCAGAAGCATCCTAAGATGACAGGTTACAACCGGCCAAAAGCGGACAGTCATGGCGTCTACGATACTATGCGCGACTCACACAGCACGTCCGCGAACGTCAGGGTAGGGGTAATTGGTGTCAGGTGAACATAACTCGTCTGATCGTCCGCCGTTAACAATTTTTCTGCCTTGATCCGCCTATCGGAAAGGCCATGCCAGCTGCCTGTTTGTCAGAAATTTTCATCTGAACCCAGTTTTGCCGGAAAGGCAGTCGCCCTGCTCAAGAAAACCAATGGTCGGCATGCCCTCGCCAAACAGTGTATTGGCGGCTATCAAGGCGTTGCCACTGTCTTGGACCGGCTATGAACCAGTGCGGCTAGCGGCTCAGCCTGACTCATGAACCAGCTTGTCAGACGGCACCAGGCCAAGGGGTTGGTACTGCACTCGCCCGCCTCGATGGCCTGTTTAACCGCATCCACATCCACCCGGTTCATATAGCCCACCGCATCGTCCATGCGCCCGGCAGTGCCAAAGCCACCCTCAAGCATTTCTGCCATGGCCTCTTCACGACTCCAGCCATCATAAACGATGCGGTACATGGCGCTGATCAGACCGGTGCGATTCTGGCCGTGCTTGCAGTGCACCAGCACACCACCCTGTTGCTCGCCCGCGCGAATGGCGCGCAAGACAGTAATGACCTGTGTGTCGGTGACGCGGTCTCCCCGCAAAGGGATATGAATACTGCGCATGGCATCGTCGCCGAGCCATATCGCATCACTTTGCTGATGAAGATTGATCACGGTGCGGATGCCCCGTTGGTGCAACTGCACAAGATCGTCAGTTTGCGGCACCGCACTTCGATAGAGTGAAGGGCTCAACGCATACAAGCGAAAGCCGGCATCCAGCGGAGTAGCCCAGGTTGTCGGTCGCGCCTGTTGTTCGCCCAGCATAGGCGGCGGGACATCAACATGGCTACTGCGTAGTACATCCGGACGCCATAGCGCCACGATGGCCAAAATGCACAGCGGTAACAACAACCAAGCCGCATAACGTAGCGGACGTTTAAACAGCGCCATGCTGAACATCTCCGTAAAGGCTTCTGGAGGCATCAACGCTCGGCGGTTGCCGTTGCAGCATCAGAGCCATCAAGCTGAGCGGTAGTGCCAGCCAAAGTCGGAAATTGAATGGTCTGGAAACCTGTATTTGCGCCCTCATCTCTGGCTGATCCGCGCTTTGGGTTCCATCAGGGCATGCCAGGCCAGCAAATCATGCCCGAAGGCATAGCTGGATCCCTCGTAGTAAGCAATGCTCCGCGCGATCAATGGATCGCTCTGGTCGGCCGTACTTTCAAGACTGTCACCCAAGGCGTCGTCGTGCAGACGCATCAATTGACGCGGGCTGAGAATCGCCAGATTCTCGCCATCAAATAGTCCCAGATGCTGATAATTGCCAATCAAGGCGCGCCCCGGCGCGGCATCCTCGCGCAGTACATTGCGGCCAAAGAAGGTCGAGGTGTAATCCATATTCAACAAACCGAGCAGCGTAGGAGCCAGGTCAATCTGACTGGTCAGAGTGGTCACCTCAGCTGGTTTTACCAACTGCGGCGCATAGATGAATAACGGAATGTGATAGCTGCTGACAGGCAGATCTTCCTTGCCGGCACTACCCGCCGTATGGTCCGCAATAAACACAAATACCGTGCTATTAAACCAGGGCTTCTGCCGCGCTGCCCGCAGGAACTCGCCGATAGCATAGTCCGTGTACTTTACAGCGCCTTCCCGACCACTGCCTGACGCAATATCGATACGGCCTTCCGGGTAACTGTAAGGTCGGTGATTGGAGGTCGTCATCAACTGCAGCAGGAACGGGCTGCCCTTGGCAAAGTCGGCATCAGCTACTTTCAGGGCCTGGGTATACAGGTCTTCATCACTCATGCCCCAGGCATTGGTAAAGGTCACTTCACTGTCTGGCACACTGGCCTGATCAACAGTGCGATAACCATTACCCTCAAAGAAAGCGTTCATGTTGTCGAAGTAGCCGCGCCCGCCATACATGAAGACGCTGTCATAACCCTTAGTGGTAAATTGCTGTCCCAGGCTGGCGAAACCGCTTTCGCGACCAACGCGCTTGACGATCGAGCGGCCTGGGGTTGGCGGGATCGACAGAGTAATTGCCTCCAGGCCTCGCGTGGTGCGGGTGCCGGTCGCGTACAGATTGCTGAAATACAGACTCTGCTGACGCAGCGCGTCCAGCTCAGGCGTTAACCCACGGGTATCGCCTTCACTACCGAGGTATTTGGCACTCAGGCTTTCGATGGTCACCAGAATCACGTTCATGGGCACCGGTTGGCCAGGGTTGTCGATAAGGCGGCGAATGCTCAGGGGATTGCTGTCCACAAACACCGCATTAGACTCACGCACTTCATCGCGCATGCGTTCGGCGACCTGCTTCAGTGGCAGCACAGGATAGAACTGTTCGTAATCCAGCTGATTGTTACGAAAGGCTGCAAAAAACTGATAAGGCCCATTGGCTGATAATTCGTGCTGGTAAGCGTTACCACCGCTGTTTCGCGGAAAATCCTGTCCCACCATGCTGACACTCAGCGCTAACAACAACGCCCAGCTGCCAAGGACCATACCCCGTTGGCGCCAGGACAACAGGGGTGCCACTGCAACACGGCGCATGGCACCACGCAGGCTCAGGGTGATAGCGACAGCAATCAACGCCAATACACCCAGCAGTGGATAAACCGGATAGGATTCGAGAATGTTGTTGAGCACTTCATCGGAGTACACCAGATAATCGACCGCGATGAAGTTGAAACGCACGCTAAACTCATCCCAGAACAGCCATTCGGATATCGCCGTGAACAGCATGATGAAAATGCTCAGGGTAAGTAAAAGCTGCAGCAGTCGCTGATTCCAGCGGCTTTGCCACACCCGCCTCGGACACAGCAACAGGTAAAGAGTCATTGGAGCCAGCGCGTACAGCAGAAAGACCAGATCATAGACGCCACCCTGGCCGTAAAGCGCCAAGGTGCTGACCAGGCCTAACTGTGCCTCATCGAGGTGAGTCGATAGCAACAGGGTGCGAGTCAGGATGAATATTGCCAGCCAGACCAGGGAAATAATGGCGAGATAACGTGCTTGCGCAAACTTGAACAGGTGCATTGTATGATCCGCATTGATGAGACTGGCGCAAGTGTGGGCATACTGCTGTCAGCAGCTCGTTAAGGCGCTGTGAAAAAAGTGTTAGTTACAGGTTCCAATTGATGAGGCCGATGGATGCGTATTCTGGTAATCGAAGACAATCGTGACATTCTGGCCAACGTGCTGGATTACCTGCAGGGCAAGGGCTACACGGTAGACTGCGCCCAGGACGGGCTGTCCGGCCTGCATCTGGCGGTCAGCGAGCATTACGATCTGATCGTGCTGGATATCATGCTGCCAGGCATCGACGGTTATCAGTTGTGTCAGCGTCTGCGCGACGATGCCCAGCGCGACACACCAATCATCATGCTGACCGCGCGCGACCAGCTGGACGACCGCCTCAAAGGCCTGAAAAGCGGCGCAGATGATTACCTGGTCAAGCCCTTTGCCCTGTCCGAACTGGTAGCGCGCATGGAAGCCATACTGCGGCGCAGCCAGGGCGGCGCCAGACATCGACTACAGGTAGCCGATCTCAGCTACGATTTGGATACCTTGCAGGTAACCCGTCAGGGCAAAGCACTCAAACTCAACCCGGTAGGTCTGAAGCTACTGGAGGTATTGATGCGCAAAAGCCCGGCTGTGGTTCGTCGCCCGGTATTGGAGGAAGCCCTGTGGGGCGAGGAGCTACCCGACAGCGACAGCCTGCGCAGTCATGTGCACCAGCTACGGCAAGTGATCGACAAACCCTTTGCCCGGCCCCTGCTGCACAACCTGCATGGCATGGGCTACTGTCTTGCCGAGCGCAGCAATGAAAACTAAGCAACCACTGGTTCGACGCATCATTATCGCATTTACCTTGATGACACTCATCGTCAGTGGCAGCTTCTCCCTGGGTATTGTGGGGATTGTGCATTTTATTGAAGAACACCTGGTTACCCAGCACATGGCGGAGGAGCTGGACAGTATTCTCCAGAAGGATCTGGCCCAGGGCCTGCCTCCCAGATTGGATGCCAAGACCCGACTGTATGCGTCGCACATACCTGGCTATGAAATCCCAGCGAACTTTATAGGCCTGGAGGAAGGGTTCGTCGAGATCGTCGATGAAACCGGTGACTATTACCTGTTCATCCTTGATACACCCCAACAACGTTTCATACTGGTGCAGGAACAAGCTGAATTCGAAGCACGCGAGAATGCACTCTTCACCGTCGTCTTTGCTGGCTTTATTCTCAGCGGTCTGGTGGCCTGGCTACTCGGCTGGATGATGGCACGTACCATCATAGCGCCTTTGGCACGCTTGGCTCAGCAGGTTCGTCATCGCGATCAACTACATACCTTGGCACCCAATCTTGCGCCAGACTATCCGGATGATGAAGTAGGTCATGTTGCCACCGCCTTTGATGAAACTCTCGGGCAGCTACGCAGCTCGCTGGAGCGCGAGCGCTTTTTTACCAGCGACGTCAGCCATGAGCTGCGTACCCCCCTGATGGTCATCGCTTCTTCCGCAGAGTTGCTTGAGACCGCTGAGCTGGATGAGCGCGAACACCGCCAGTTAAACCGCATAAAACGCGCCAGCGCAGAAATAAGCGAACTGGTCGAAACCTTCCTGTTGCTGGCCCGAGCCAACAGCAACCAGAATCCCATGAGTGGCAGCGCCACACTTGAGCAGGTTGCACGCGAGCAAGCGAAGCGCTGGGCCCCCCGCTTTGCTGAACAGGGCCTGGCCTTCCGTCTCATTACAGAGGAGCCCAACGAAATGCTTTTCCACGGGGGGTTTCTCAGCACCGTCATGTCCAATCTGATCCGCAACGCCCTGCATTACACCGCACAGGGCGAGGTACGTTTGCTGCTATCAGCCAACGGCTTCCGGGTAGAAGATAGTGGCCAAGGAGTACCCAGCGCGCAGCAGGACGAAATTTTCAAACCCTTCGTGCGCGGCTCAGGTGCCCGAGGCGAAGGATTGGGACTGGGGTTGTCTCTGGTCAAGCGGATCTGCACGTACCAGGGCTGGGAAGTGCGGATGTATTCTCTGCCTACCAAGGGTAGTTGCTTTGAAGTGATTCTGAAGTAGCTCGCTTTCACGAAATTTTGACACTCCTTTGACAAGCGCTTGACCGACCTTTGCATATTCTGGCCTGGATAAACCTATCCGAGAGCCCTGTAATGTCCAAAGCCAAAGCGATCAAGCTGGAATTTTCCGAGAAGTATGATCAGCAGCATGCCTATCAGTATCTGCAGAAACACCAGGCCGGGCTGGCTCGTCGTCTTTCGAACTGGCGCGATATGCAATTGGCGCGACGCGCACTGAAAGATGCCGGCGAGCCCAACCTGGTGCTTGATCTGCCCTGCGGTGCAGGAAGGTTCTGGCCGCTGCTGGCAGAAGCACCCAATCGCGTAATCCTGGCAGCCGACAACTCCGCCGACATGCTGGCAACAGCGATAGCCGGCCAGCCACCTGAAATAGTTGAAAGGGTCAAAACATTCCAGACCTCAGCCTTTGACATCGATCTGGGTGACAATTCGGTGGACAGCATTTTCTGCATGCGCCTGATCCATCACGTTGCCGACCCCGAACACCGTCTGGCCATGCTGCATGAACTTTGCCGAGTCACCCGCGACACGGTGATCATCTCCCTCTGGGTCGATGGCAATTACAAGGCCTGGAAGCGTAAACGGCTGGAGGCGCGCCGCACCGCCAGGGGCAGTCGTTCAGAGAACCAGAACCGCTTTCTGGTCAGCCGCGACACCATCGAGAGCGAGTTTCGTCAGGCCGGCTTCAGTATTCTCAATCACCATGATTTTCTTCCCGGTTACGCCATGTGGCGCGTCTATGTTCTGCGTAAGGTGCGCCCGTGAGTAGCGCATCCTGGCAGCCCAGCGGGCTGCTTTCCAGCTTCAGTCAATATGGCTTTGAGCACTGGTGGAGCATGGACGGTGAATGGGTCGAGGAGCAGAACCAGCGTCGCGGCGGTGAGAGTGGCGTCAAGCTGCTACCACCGCTGCAGCCCGGCCAACCCCCGCTTTACAGCAAGCGCCAGATCGGCCATCTGTTTCGTTCCTGGCGCCATCCATTTGGCCTGCCAACCGTATTGCGTGAAGAGCAGGCACTGATCGCCTGCGAGCAGTTGGGCGTCACTGTGCCCAAGCGAGTTTTCTGCGCCGCGCGAAAACAGCTAGGCCGGTGGCAGGCACTGCTGATCACCGAAGAGCTGAGTGGCTTTGTCAGCCTGGACCAATGGTATGCCGAGCACGCGCCCAAGCTGGACGAAAACAGCCGCAAAGCCGTGCTGCGCCGCCTCGCGCTGGTACTGCAAAGACTGCATCGCGGACGCAGACAGCACGGTTGTCTGTATAGCAAGCATGTTTACATCAGCCTGACTGCAAAGGTGCCGGAAGTGGCTCTGTTGGATCTGGAGAAAAGCCGCATCAGGCTCCTGCGTAGCAAGGCAATAAACCATGATCTTTCCCAACTCCGACGCCACCGTGGTGGCATGCCTGAGGCAGACTGGAATTATCTGCTGGAGTGTTATCACAACCCACAACTGGAATATCAGGTAGATACAGATGAAGCCTGATCCCGCATCCAGCAGCAACGCACTGGCGTTTAAAAGCCGTGGTGGTTTCGGCCGGGTATTCAAGGCAACGGGCTACTCAATAGCCGGTCTGCGGGCGGCCTTCACTGGAGAGGCTGCGTTCCGCCAGTTGCTGGCACTGAGCGCGGTACTGATTCCGCTGGCCGTCGTGCTGGACGTCAGCGCTATCGAGCGCGCCATACTGCTACTGGTGGTATTTGCGGCGCTGATCGTAGAACTGCTCAACTCGGCTATAGAAGCTGTAGTTGATCGTATTTCATTGGAACTGCATCCCCTATCCAAGCAGGCCAAGGATATGGGCAGCGCTGCGCAGCTTGTCTCGCTACTGATGATTCTTACCGTCTGGCTGGTGATATTGATCTAGCCGACAACGCCTGTTGCGTCCCCACCTGAATGGAAATCCCCAAATTCATGCGTACTTCTCCTGGTACCGCTGAGCTGCCTCGGTCGACCGTTGGCCTGCGTAGCCAATTACTCTTTGTGCTTTCGACACTGTTTGCGCTCACCCTGTTACTGACATGCCTGCGTGTGGCGCTGCTGACCTTCAACTGGGAGCTGGCCGCAGACGCATCCTGGAGGGATCTGGCCGAAGGCATCTACAACGGCCTGCGCTTTGACATGCGCGTGGTAATGATTGCAGGCGCACCGTTGATCCTGACTTTCCTCAGCTCCAGGCTCATGCAACTGCGCACGTTGCAGTGTATCTGGCTAACACTGGCAGCACTGTTGCTGAGTTTGTTGGGTGTGATAGAGCTCAATTTCTACCGAGAATTTCATCAGCGCCTGAACGCACTGGTGTTTCAATACCTGCAGGAAGATCCCACTACCGTGCTGCGCATGCTCTGGTACGGTTTTCCTGTAGTACGGCTGATGCTGGCCCTGGCGATTGTATCGCTACTGATGTACCGGCTTTTCCGCTGGCTTGACCGTCACACCCGCCAGCCAGCAGATGCCAACAGAATAAGAATGACCCAAAGAGGAGCGATGACGGCCCGGCTGGGCGTGCTGGTTCTATTGCTGCTCAGCGCTACCGTATTGGCCCGAGGCACGCTGCGCCAGGGTCCACCGCTGCGCTGGGGTGATGCCTTTACTACCGACTCGATGTTCGCCAACCAGCTGGGACTGACACCCTCCTTGACCCTCTATGGCGCAGCCAAAGCCCAGTACTCGGAGCACCGCGACAACGCCTGGGTCGACTTGATGCCTGCGGAGCAGGCGACTGGAATTACCCGACAGATGCTGCTCGGCGTACACGACCAATTGGTCGAACCTGAGCTGGCTCCGGTGCGCCGCGACTATCAACCGCCCGAGGACGCTACCCTGCCGATCCGCAACGTGGTCGTGATTCTGATGGAGAGCTTTGCGGGCTACTACACTGGCGCGCTCGGCTCCTCGCTGCAGATAACCCCCGAGTTCGACAAACTCAGCAAGCAAGGGTTGTTGTTTACCCGTCACTTCTCCAGCGGCACCCACACTCACCAGGGCATGTTCGCCACCATGGCGTGCTTTCCCAACCTGCCCGCGTTCGAATATCTGATGCAGGAGCCGGAGGGTGGCAATCAGTTTTCAGGCTTGCCTCAGCTGCTTGGCGCACGCGGTTTCAACGACTTGTACGTCTACAATGGCGACTTTGCCTGGGACAACCAGCGCGGCTTTTTCGGTAATCAGGGCATGACCCGATTCATCGGCCGCAATGACTACGTAAACCCGGTGGTGTCTGACCCCACCTGGGGTGTTTCTGACCAGGACATGTTTGATCGAGCCGTCATAGAGCTACGCCAGCTCGATCCCGATCGCCCCTTTTACGCACTGCTGCAGACCCTGTCGAACCACACGCCCTATGCTCTTCCCGATACCCTGCCCGTGGACGAGGTCACCGATCAGGGAAGTTATGCCAACGAGCACCTGAGCGCTATGCGCTATTCCGACTGGGCGTTGGGCCGCTTCTTCGAACAGATCAGGGATGAGCCGTACTACGACCAGACACTGTTCGTCATCGTCGGCGACCACGGCTTTGGGACTCCACAGCAGCTGACGGAACTGGATCTGCTGCGCTTCCACGTACCCTTGCTACTGATCGCTCCGGGCATGATCGAGCGCTTTGGCGAGCAGAATGACGTCGTCGGTACCCAAGTGGATATCGTACCCACCATCATGGGCCGACTGGGTGGCGCGGTTCGACACCAATGCTGGGGCCGCGACCTGCTTACCCTGCCAGCAGATGATCAGGGTATGGGTGTGATCAAGCCATCCGGTGGAGGCCAGACCGTGGGCATCATCCGCGGAGATAACGTACTGATTCAACCGCGCGACGAAGAACCCAGGCTTTACCAGTATCAGTTAGGCGCCGAGCCGAAGGCCATGCTGCAACCAGCGGTGCCAAAGCCAAAGCGCTTGCAAGAGGAGCTTGAGGCCTATGTGCAAGCTGCAACACAGGCCCTTTTAGACGATAAAGCAGGGGTTGAGGTATCGAAAAACCGAAGCGCAACTGAGGCGACGGTGCCCTAGCGAATGACTTCTATCAGGATCTGCCGCAGACCGGTCATCCTCCATAACGTGCAGGAAAAGCCATGAACACCAATGTTCCTCGTGAACCCTGGAATAAAGGCAAGCTAGTCGGGCAGAAAGCACCGCTTCGGCTCAGAGATATTTGGTCCATTCGAGTAAGGCTTCAGATTTCGGAGAAAACCCGAGATCTAGCTCTTTTCAATCTGGCCATCGACAGCAAGTTGCGGGCTTGTGATTTGACGAAGCTCAGGGTCCGCGACATAGCCCATGGTATGCAAGTGACGCCCCGGGCCATTGTGATGCAGCAGAAAACTCATCGGCCAGTCCAGTTTGAAATCACTGACCAAACCCGGGCTGCGCTTGAGGCCTGGATACATCAAGCCCAGCTGCGAAATGAGGATTTCCTGTTTCCGAGCAGGCTGCACAGGTCAGATCATCTCTCCACTAGACAATATGCTCGGATCGTCAAGGCTTGGGTAACTTCTATTGATCTTGATCCCGCCATGTACGGCACCCACACGCTTCGACGCACCAAAGCGTCACTGATCTACCGTAGGACCAAGAACCTAAGGGCAGTGCAGCTTTTACTCGGCCACACCAAGCTGGAAAGCACGGTTCGCTATCTGGGAATCGAAGTGGAAGACGCTCTTGATATGGCAGAGCATACTGAAGTTTGATCAGCAATAGCGGCGGCTAAAGCCAGGCCGGCGCTATCCCGCCAGAAGCCGCCGGTGAGGAGCGGCTGCTTTTGGCCGAAAGCCGCCTTACCGCCAGTAGACGGAGCGATAAAATCAAACGAGCCCTTTCGTTATCAGACCCAGGTCGCCTAATGCCCTAGACTGTACTTCTTGGAGCCACAGCTAGGGCCGTGCTTAAAGTGGTTTCATTTCCAAACAAACAGGAACGCCAGCCTCGACTTTCCGCTTTGGCTTGGAGGGGTAGAGCGCTCGCTCAGTACCGTCAGAATACTCAGCCACAATGAAACCTGCTTTAGAAACCACTACCGTCTGTCCAGAGCGTTTAGCTCTCGCATAGGCAGCTCTTGTAGCCTGGGCTGCCATTTTTGGGATACGGTCTTCAAGCTCCCGAATTTTTTCTTCGGACAAGTCTTCCTGTAAAGCAGGCATATTGACCCCATTTTGTCGGGTATCGATGAACTGGTTATTCACACGATAACCGGAAATCCGGCCCATCGCGATTTTCTTCGTGGGAAGGCGTAGTAGGGGCTTGACCATCATCTATCGGCCTTGGCTATTAACTCGCTGCCTTTGTTCGCAACATTGCCTACCTCTTTCCCCACCCGATACCACTTAAATGAATCGATCGACTCGCCATGGTATTTTGCCAAGTCTTCAGCACGCTCTGGCGCCAATCCCGTTTCCAGCCATTCATTGGCTACGTCTGGCGGTAGCACCACGGGCATACGATCGTGAATGTCTAATAAGCCCTGGTCGCTTGCCGTGGTGACGATGGCAAAGCCGTCCGCATCGCTGGTCTCATTGGGTCCCTGGGGAAAGTTACCTATGGCAGCAAGGAACATGGCCTCATCTGATCTGAGCTTGATGTAATAGGGCTGCTTTTCCTTCGTATTCGGATCCTTCACCCACTCGAACCAACCATCTGCGGGCACCAGGCACCGGCCGCTCTTCCAGGCGTTTGCCCAATAGCGGCTTGTGACGGCTGTTTCTAATCTGGCGTTGATAGCCGGTGGTCGCTTACCCGTACCGCGGGCCCAGTGGGGAGCGTAGCCCCAAGGAGTTGCTTGCATACGCAGACCTTGATCCCCAAGCAGTATTACCTGCACCAGGGTGGTGGGTGCGACGTTGTACCGGTCTATCAGTGTGTCGCTTGGCTCAAATGCGAGCGGGGCCTGGCTGTTGAGCCGTTCTAAATAGCGCACTTGGGCGCGGTATTGGGTGAAGCGTCCGCACATGATTAGTCCTTATTGGTGCCGGTTACATTTTTGTTTGACCGATATTTCGGAATTTCGTTTACTGTATGCATACACAGTATTTGTAAGGTCGCCGACATGAACAGCGTTACTATTCTAGGCCCCGTGGGCAGCTCCAGTATCGAGCTGCCCTTTTTTTCCTCCCGTGTTTCTGCCGGGTTCCCCAGTCCCGCCCACGATCACATGGAGCAGGCGCTATCGCTAGATGAACTGCTCGATATAGATGCTCCCCACACGTACCTAGTGCGCTCTGACGGGGACAGCATGAGGGGTGCAGGGATCTTCGATGGGGATGTGCTGGTTGTTAGCCGGGCCCTGACTGGACGGCACGGCGACATAGTGATTGCAGCAATCAATGGCGAGACCTTTGTTAAGCGTTTGTCTATTCGAGGGGAGGAGGTGGTGTTGTGTTCGGAGAACCCCAAGTATCCGCCGCGGTATGTACTGGAAGGCGATGAGCTCCTCATTTGGGGGGTTGTGACGGACAGCATTCGCAGGCACCGGTGCAATGGTTGATCAAGTGTTTGCGTTGATCGACTGCAACTCCTTCTATGCCAGCTGCGAAAGAGTTTTTCGCCCCGACCTGCAGCGGGTACCCATTGTTGTACTGAGCAACAATGACGGTTGCGTTATTGCCAGGTCTGCAGATGCAAAGCCATTCGTGAAAATGGGAGAGCCTTATCATCAGCTGCGTGACGTGCTGAGGCGGAATGGTGTATTGGCCTTTAGCTCGAACTATGCGTTGTATGGCGACATGAGTGAGAGGGTGATGTCGGTGATCGAGAGCATGGTACCGGCGCTTGAGGTCTATTCGATTGATGAAGCATTCGCAGATTTGACTGGCATAGACGACCGCGAGGGGCTGGGGCGCCAGATTCGTGGCCAGGTTCTCAAACTGACGGGCATACCGACGGGTGTGGGTATTGCTCCTACGAAAACCTTGGCCAAGCTGGCCAACGCTGCCGCGAAGAGATGGCAGAAGCATACCGGCGGTGTAGTCGATATCTGCTGCCCTGAGCGCAGTGAGAAGTTGCTGAGGGTTATGCCGGTGGGCGAGGTGTGGGGTGTAGGTCGGCGTATGAACGAGCACCTCACCGCTATGAACATTAAAACGGCCTGGGATCTCGCCCATGCCGATGCCTGGACGTTGCGCAAGCAATTCAGCATCGTAATTGAGAAAACCGCACGCGAGCTCCGGGGTACACCCTGCCTCGGGTTGGAAGAAGCAATGCCAGCAAAGCAGGAGATATGCAGCAGTCGTGCTTTTGGGGAGCGTCTATACGAAATTGAGCCGATCAGGGAAGCTGTTGCAACTTACGCGACGCGAGCCTGCGAGAAGCTCCGAGCCCAGGGCTCCTTGTGCAAGAGGGTGCGTGTGGCAATACGCACAGGCATGTTCAATCCGGATGAGGCGAAATTCGCCAGGGGCATTGTTTGTGAGCTTCCTTACCCCTCGGACGATACTCGACTGATAATTCGCGCTGCATTGCAGGGCCTAGAAGCTATCTTTCGTCCCGGACATGCCTACGCTAAAGCAGAAATCATGCTGCTGGATCTTAGACAGCAGGGGCAGTTCACGGATGATCTGTTTGCTGAGATTCAGCCAGTTGCCGCTGAGAAGGTGATGAGCGTACTGGACGATATAAATGGACGTTGGGGCAGGGGAACGTTAAGGCCTGCCAGGGTACCCTACCAGCCAGGTTGGGGAATGAAGCGGGAAATGAAGAGCCCTAGCTATACGACACGGTGGAATGAGCTTTGGGGGGCCAAATGCAGCTAGAGCTTCCAGCTCTCGCGGGCTTTGGAAGCGTATCCGTTAAAATCAGGTAGTCTTCAAGGAGCTTTGTGCGCAAGCATATATCTGACTCGTGATTGATGATGAACAGGTATTTTTTTAGATAATGTCTGCTCGGTTTGTGTTGTCGATTGAGAGCATGCAGGATAAAGTCTGATTGTTGCCTTCGCTTTAGCGAAGGAAAGGTAGCTGGCCTAAAACAGCGTCTTTTATGAGAATCTTTCTCAATATCTACGAAATGCCCTCCCGGGTAAAATCCCCCATAAACGTAAAGAATTTTTTGCTTTTTGGGGCTAAAATTAACGAAATATTTTACGGTTATTTCTTTTTTCTGAAGAAATTCGTTGTATTTCAACAGCTAAAGGGTGTCTCAATGGTTATCAGGTATGTACAACCGTTCTGACATAGAACTGGCCATCAAGCCCGGCATGTTTGAGGATGTATCATCCTCCGGCATGCCGGGTTTTATTTTGCCTTTTTTTTGGAATAGTTAATGTCTGAAATCTACTTCGTACGTCACGGTCAAGCCTCATTCGGCGCCAGCAATTACGACCAACTGTCTGAGTTGGGGCATCAGCAGGCGCGTCTGCTGGGCGAATATTTTCTTCAGCGGGGGATGCAATTTGACCGGGTTCTGACCGGCGACATGGTGCGCCACCGGGAAACTGCCGAGGGTATCTGCCTGGGGCTAGGGCTGCCGGCGACCACGTTCGAGGTATTTGCCGAGCTGAACGAGTTCGACTTCCACGCCATTTTGCAGGCCTATCTTGCGCAGTTTCCGGCTGAGGCGTTGCCGGAAAAGCCAGTGGTGGCGGACTTTTTCAAGCGTTTGAAAAAAGCGATTGTGCTCTGGTCGCAGGGCGATCTGCAGGGCGACTTGCCGGAAACCTGGGGAGCCTTCGAGCAACGTCTGCTGGATGTACGCCAGCACATCATGGCGCACTACAAGGGCCAGCGTGTGCTGGCGATCAGCTCCGGTGGCGCTATTGCCATGCTGGTACGGCAATTGATGCAGGCGCCGAGCGAAACCATGGTGGAACTGAACCTGCAAACGCGCAACACGGCACTGATTCACTGTGTCTTCAATCAGCATAATATGCGCTTGAGCAGTTTCAATAGCGTGCCGCATCTCGATAGCCTGGAAAGGCAGGGCCTGATCACCTACGCCTGAGCCGAGTTGAAACTGCTGCGTGACCTGAGCGGCCATAGGTTGCAGAATGCAGGCAAGAACAGTGGTTCAAGAGATAAGGTCAAGATATGCGAATGCGCATTTTGTTGTTAGGCGCAGACTCCTTGCTGGGGCAGGCGGTACTGCGCCTGGCGGCAGCAGAATTTATCGCCATCAATGCCGTTGAGCGTCCGGCGCAGGGCTGGCAGGCGGAGCAACTCAAGGGTTGGTTTGCCGAGTACCAGCCAGACGCGGTCATCAATCTGGCGTTTTATCACCAGCATTTCCAGCTGGGTTCCAATGATGGCAGTAATCTGGCTTTGCAGCGCAAGTTTGGTAAAGAGCTGATTGCCCTGAGCAAACAGGCCGATAGCCTGTTGTTTCTGCTTTCCAGTGCGCGGGTGTTCGATGGTTTGAAGACCACGGGCTATACCGAGAAGGATGCCACCGCGCCAGGCGATGCGCTGGGGCAACTGCATGTGGACCTGGAAAAGCAGCTCAAGGAAAACTGTCGGCGGCATATCATGCTGCGGCTTGGTTGGGTGCTCGACACCTCCGCCGATGGTCAATTGGTCAAGCTGCTGGATCAACTGCATAGCCCGGAGCCGCTGCAATTGGCGGAAGAGTGGCGGGGCAATCCAACTCCCGTGGGCGATGCTGCGCGGGTAATACTTGGCATCCTGAAGCAGTTGGACTGTACCGATGACCTGTACGGTACCTACCATTACGGCAGCAGTGAGGCGTCAAGCTGGATCAGTTTTGCCAAAAGCCTGGTCCAGGAGTTGATGGCCGCGAAACGGCTCGAGCATGTGCCGACGATCCGCTCCGTACCCTTCGACCAACAGCTTGATAGTGCCTGGGAGCCGCAGAATGCGGTGTTGTTGAGTCGCCGCCTGCTGATGACCTTCGGCATCAAGCCGCGGGCCTGGCGAACGCAGTTGCCTGAGCTGCTCAATCACTTGCCGATACTGGCTCAGGAAGAATAAGAAACGGCCGCTAAGCGGCCGTTTTCTTATGTGGCTGAGCGTTAGAACTTGTAGCCTAGCGCGAGCATGTAAACCCATGGGTCGATGTCTACCTTGACCTTGCCAGGCGCGCCGCTCAGACGGAAATTGGCCTCGGTGTCTATATCCACATGCCATACCGACGCATTGACCAGCAGCCTTTCGCTCAGTTGGTAATCAACCCCTGCCTCCAATGCCAAGCCCCAGGAATCATCCAGCGACAGGCCGGAAAAGCCTTGTTGCTCGCGCTCGGAGGTCAGGTCTTCGCTGAAAAAAGTCGTGTAGTTCAAGCCAGCGCCAACATAGGGCTGCCAGGCAGAACTGCTGGCCAGCGGAAAGTACTGCAGCGTCAGCGTCGGCGGCAGGTGTTTGATATCCGCCAGCTTGCCGTCCAGTCCAGGGGCGCCATTGACAGATACCGTATGCTGGAAGGGCGTGGCGGCGAGCAGGCCAATACCCAGTTGATCGGTCAGCATGTAGGTGCCGGTGATGCCTAGCTGAGTGTTGCTGTCCACGCCGGCTTTGAGCGGCGTGGCGACGCCATTGACCTGCACGTAACTGCTGCTGTCCTGCGGGTCTACCACGGCCACGCCGGCCCGTACGATGATGTCGCCAGCCTGGTGGGCATGGCTGGCAAAGGATGCACAGAGTAACGCAGGGGCCAGCAACAGGCCGGCGGAGGTTTTGAATAGTTTGAACGACATGGGTTATCTCCCTTTATGTGTTGACGGAAGGGACTCTAAACGCCTGGGTGATCAGCCTTATTGATCTGGAGCAAGAATTGCCAAATAGCCCTTGCGACAGTCTGCCGCAGCACTATTAAGGCTTGAACTCTCAGGCCAGGCAAATGATAATGCTTCTCTTTTGAATCGCCTGCTTGCCAGGCATACCTACTCCGGAGAATCTGGATGAGAGCGGTTTTGATACTGTTGGCGGTCATGCTGCCAGCGGCCGTATCGGCGCAGAACGCTACTGAGCGGGCGCTGGATGAAAGCGAAGCGATGGTGCGCGATGCCCAGGGCTCGCAACAGCGCATCGAGCAACTGGATGACGCCACCCGCGAAGCGCTGTTGCGCTATCGCCAGGCAGTGCAGCAGCGCGAGCAGTTGGGTGAATACAATACCCGGCTGGCTGACATGGTCGCCGCGCAGCAGGCGGAGCTGGAGAGCCTTGAGGCGCAGTTGAACAGCATTGAGGATACGCAGCGTGAACTCTTGCCGCTGATGCAGCGGATGCTCGATTCACTGGAGCAGTTTATCGCCCTGGATCTGCCCTTTCTGCCTGAGGAGCGTGCCGAGCGTATCGATCAGTTGCGCGACCTGATGCTGCGCTCGGACGTCAGTGTGGCGGAGAAATACCGCCGGCTGGTTGAGGCCTATCAGATTGAAAGCGACTACGGCCGTACGCTGGAAGCCTGGCGCGGTAGCCTGGAGCAGGGCGATAGCGTGCGGGTGGTCGACTACCTGCGGCTGGGCCGCGTGATGTTCTTCTATCAAAGCCTCGATGGCCGCGAACAGGGCTACTGGGATGCGCAAAACCAGGCCTGGGCGGCGTTGCCCAACGAGTATCGCCGGACCATGGAGCAAGGCATGCGCGTGGCTCGCCAGCAGCAGACGCCGGCGATGCTACGCCTGCCATTGCCGCCCATTACAGAACCGCAAAGCCAGCAGGGGAGCCAGCCATGAAGCATTTGATAATCGGCTTGTCGCTACTGTTGGTAATGCCGTTGAGTCACGCACAACCGGCGAATCTGGACGACCTGTTACGCAATATTCGCGAGGTGCGCAGTACTGAACAAAGCGCCATGCAGGAGCGCGAAGCGCGCTTTATTGCCGAGCGGGATCAGCAGCAACGGCGTATGCGCGAGGCCGAGCAGGCGCTGGCGCCGATCCAGGCGGAAGCCGACCGACTCAAGGTCGAGTTTGATCGACAGCAGACCGCTCTGGCTGAGGTCGAGGCCGAGCTTGAGCAGCGCAGCGGTAACTTGGGCGAACTCTTCGGAGTGGTGCGCCAGGCCGCCGGCGACACCCAGAGCCAGTGGCAGGATTCGCTGTTGAATATGCAGTTTCCCGAGCGCATGCAGACCTTGGAATCCCTGTCTGCCAGCCGCGGTATTCCCACCGTGGAGGCGTTGGAAAACTTCTGGTATCTGCTGCAGCAGGATATGACGGCCAGTGGCAAGGTCAGCCGTTTTGAGGCGCCGGTAGTGGGGCTTGATGGCCAGCAGCGCGAGTTGCCGGTGGTCAGTGTTGGGCCCTTTGTAGCACTGCAAGGCGAAGACTATCTGCTCTATCAAGCCGATACCGAACGTCTTTTAGTGGCGCCGCGGCAACCTGCGGGAAGTGGTCTGATCGATGATTTCATGCAGTCGCGTAGCGAGTTGGCCGACCTGCAAGTGGACCCGACCCGCGGCAATGTGATCCAGCAACTGCAGCAAACGCCCAGCCTCACCGAGCGCATACATCAGGGTGGTGTGGTCGGTTACGTGATTATCGTACTCGGTGTGCTCGGTCTGGTGCTGGCCCTATGGCGCCTTGGCTGGCTGCAGCGTACCAGCCGCAGGGTAGACCGGCAGGTCGCGGACCTGGATAACCTTAATCGGAATAACCCCCTGGGGCGCGTGCTGGGTGTGATCGGCAACCATCCGAAACTCGAGCAACTCGATACCCTGGAGCTCAAGCTGGACGAGGCCATTCTCAAGGAAACGCCGTCGCTGGAACGCTGGCAGGGGCTGATAAAACTGCTCGCGGCGGTCGCCCCGCTACTGGGTCTGTTGGGTACGGTCACCGGCATGATCGCGACCTTTCAGGCGATTACCCTGTTTGGCACCGGGGATCCAAAGCTGATGGCCGAGGGTATTTCCCAGGCGCTGGTCACTACCGTGCTGGGCCTGGTCGTGGCCATCCCGTTGTTGTTCATGCACAGCCTGGTGGCTGCACGCAGCAAGGCACTGATCCAGCTACTGGAGCAGCAGAGTGCCGGCTTGATAGCGCTGCACCTGGGCGGTGAGGAGCAGCGAGATGGCTGACGGGTTCTGGCTGCTCAGGGATTTTCTGGACAGCGGTGGCTGGGTGCTTTGGAGCATTCTGCTGGTTACCGTGCTGCTCTGGACCTTGATGCTGGAACGGCTCTGGTTCCTGGCCCGGGTGTTTCCTGGCGAATCGGTGCAGTTGCAGCAAAAGTGGCTGTCACGCGCGCAACAGCATCTGACGCGCTTTTTGCCGATGGTGCGGGTATTGATTGCGGTGTGCCCGCTGCTTGGGCTGTTGGGCACAGTCAGCGGCATGATTGAAGTCTTCGATGTAATGGCGCTGAGCGGCAATGGTAATCCACGCGCGATGGCGGCGGGTGTGTCTCGCGCGACCGTGCCGACCATGGCCGGTATGGTCATTGCGATCAGTGGTTTGTTCTGTCTGGCGCGGCTGGATCAGCAATCTCGCCGAGCCTTGCAGCGGCTTAATGACCGACTGCGTTTTGAATAGGAAGTAGTCCATGCGAATGCGCAGGCACCACACGGGTAATGACGATGACGCCGGGATCGATATGACTCCGATGCTGGATATCGTTTTTATCATGTTGATTTTCTTTATTGTCACCAGCTCCTTTATCAAGGAGTCGGGGATTACCGTCGACAGTCCCTCGGCGGCGAGCGCCAGTGAGCAGCCCAAGGGCAATATCCTGGTCGCGGTCAGCGCCAATGGCGAAATCTGGATTGACCGGCAGCAGGTCGATGTACGCGCCCTGCGCGCGGCGGTGGAGCGTATGCGCGTGGACCAGCCTGATAGTTCGGTGGTGGTGCAGGCCGACCGCGAGTCGCGCAGCGGGCTGGTGATTCAGGTCATGGATCAGATCCGGTTGGCCGGGGTGCAGGATGTCGCCCTGGCCGCCACTGCCGGAGCAGAGGGCCGCTGATGCGTCTGGGCTTGAGTTTTGCTGCGGCCTTGCTGGTGGCGCTGGCGCTGTTCGCGCTGATGCTGGTGCTGGTCATGCCGCCCAGGGATAACGCTGATCCGGTCGAGGAGCTGGCGCGGGTCAGCTTTGTGCGGTCGGTCAGCGATACCCAGAGCGACAGCCGTGAGCGTCAACAGCGTGAGGCCCCGGATCGCCCGCAGCCGCCGGATCAGCCACCGGTTCAACCGACGCCGCCGCAACCGCAGGTCAGCGCCAGCATGGATCTGAATATCAGCGTGCCGAGTTTGCCCACGCAGATTCAGGTCAGTAGCGCGCCTTCGCTGGAAGGCCTGACCGCGGCCGAAGCTGCTCCTCAACCAGCTGCGCCCGCACCGGCTGCAGCGCCCTCGGTGTCCGAACCTTCCGTCTCTGAAGAAGTAACACCGTTGACCGATGTGCCGCCGAACTACCCGCAGCGTGCGCTGGCCTCCGGCATCGAGGGTGAAGTGACCTTGGCTTTCACCATTACCGCAGACGGCCGGGTTGATAATTTGCGTGTTACCGACGCCCAGCCGCCGGGTGTGTTTGATCGTGAGGCGCGCCGTGCTGCGAGTCGCTGGCGCTTTGCGCCGCGCCGGGAAAATGGCCAGGCGGTCGCGCGTGAGGCGACCAAAACCCTGTATTTCCGCCTGGATGGAGGCCGCTGATGCGTCGTTTACTCGCGGTAGTGTTGGTGGTGTGCTGCGCTGCGGTACAGGCGCAAACGATCAATCCGGCTGCCTTCAATGCACTGAATGACGCCCAGCAGGCTCAGCAGCGTGGTGACTTCGGCGTCGCCGGCACCCGCTTACAGCAAGCCTTGCAGCAAGCCGACGATGGCAGCATCGAGCAGGCATTGTTGGAGCAGCGTCTGGGTTATCTGGCCATTGCCCGCGATCGCAACGCGGAAGCCATCGACTGGCTGCGCAAGGCCTTGAGCCGCGAGCAACTGGATGCCACTGCGGCCAGTCAGGACCGGCGCAATCTGGCGCAACTGCTGGCCGGCGAAGGCCGCGCCCGGGAAGCCGTCAGCCTGCTGGAGGTCGAACTGGCGGCGGGCGCCTTGTCCAGGGAGAACCGGCGCTTGCTGGTGCAGCTGTATAACCAGTTGGAGCAGTACAGCAAGGCATTGCCGCTGGCGGAGCAGGTAGTACGCGAAGAACCTGGGGTGGACGCCGTCTGGTATCAACTGCTGGTCGGCATGAATTATCGCCAGCAGCGCTATCAAGCCGCAGAACGCTGGCTCAAGGTATTGTTGCAGCGTGAGCCTGGCAACGCTGAATACTGGCGGCAATTGGCGGGCGTGCAAAGCCTGGACAAGCGCCAGCGGGCGGCTGCGGGTACGCTGCGTCTGGCCTATGAAGGGGGCATTCGCTTTGCCGCCCAGGATCTGGATAATCTGGTCGCGCTGCAGGTCAACGCAGGCGCGCCCTGGCAGGCTGCACGGCTTCTGGAGGCCTTGCTTAGCCGGCAGTTGTTACCCGCCAATGCGGCGCGTCAGGAGCGCCTGGCACAGCTCTGGCAGCAGGCTCGGGATCATGAGCGCGCCAAGGCTGCCTGGACCGCGCTGGCGCGCAGCTCAGGCAGCGCTGCTCACTGGCTGCGGGTTGCCGCCATCCAGCTGGATCAGGGTGAGTGGGACGAGTTGCTCAGCAGTGTTGAACTGGCTCGGCCTGCGGCCAACGCCGAACAGCGGCGCATGCTGAATCAGTGGGCTGACTACGCGCGCCAAGCGCAGGAAGAAGGCTGACAAGGGCTTGCTAGCGCCTGCTACCGCCCGGCAGCCAGCCCAGTCAACAGCCAGGATTCAGTAGGTGTAGGGCTCAATGCTGGCTTCGGCAATCTTGTAGCCGGCATTGGCCAGATCGCTTTCCACCGCCTCCACCTGCATGGCGCCGGTAATCCAGAAGGGCTGGTACAGCGCTTCCAGCTTGATACCGGTTTCGCTTTGCACGTAGACGATCTGGTTGGAAGGCGGTGGCGGCACGTGAATGCAGGCGCCGAAGTACGGCACCAGCAGGAATTCGTTGACCACACCCTGTTCATTGATACCCAGCGGTACTATGTAGCCGGGTAGCTTGACCTCGCGCCCATCAAGCTCGGCCACCACCGGTGCGGCGGGCTCCATCTGCACCGCCGGATCACCAAACTCTTCATCGCTCAGGGTGTCGGCCAGCGCGGACAGGTCATGCGTTGGCTGCGGCATACCCATCATGTCGCGCGCCTCCGGGGGCACCAGATCGCCCCAGGTCAGCTCTTCAACCGCCAGCGCCGGCAAGGCGGTGACTGCCATCAGCGCCGCGCCGATCAGCGCGATACAAGTACGCATGAAATACCTCATCAGGTTCGAATCGACAGGCCATCGACCAGTGACTGGCGATAGGCGCGCCAGGCCGGCACGCTGCCCATCAGAATGCTGGCCAGTAGAATAGCGCCGAGCAGCGTCCATTCATACAACCCGGGCGGTGTAATGGCAATAAATAGCCCGTACTGCGAAAGTATCAGCGGTTGGCCAATCCACAGGCCCAGGTAGAGCAGGCCCAGCCCCAGGAGGATGCCGCCCAGTGCCAGGCTGGCAGCTTCGAGCAGCAGCAGCGCAAATATATGCCGCGGCCGCGCGCCCACCGAGCGCAGTATCGCCATCTCCCGGCGGCGTTCATTCAGGCTGCTGAGGATCGCCGTGAGCATACCCACCAGGCCGGTCAGGACCACGAAGATCGAGACGATGAACAGGGCTTTTTCTGCCATACCGAGCAGGCTCCAGAGTTCTTGCAGAGCAACGCCGGGTAACACCGCCTGCAGTGGTTCGCGGCTGTACTGATTAACGTCGCGTTGCACCGCAAAGGTGCTGATGCGGTTGTTCAGGCCGAGCAGTATCGCGGTGATCGCCTTGGGCGTCAGGTCCAGCTCGCGGGCTTCTTCTGCGCTGACAGCCGCAGAGCCTCGCGCGGGCATGCCCTGCTGCCAGTCCACGTGCAGGGCTTCCATGCCTTCCAGGCTGATATGAATGGTGCGGTCTACCGGTGTGCCGGTGCGGGCGAGGATGCCGCTGACCTGAAAGGGCTTGTCGGCGTGATCAACAAAACTGACCGCGCCGGTACCGTGCGCTAGGGTCAGTTCGGTGTTCAGCTCATAACCCAGCTCGCGGGCAATATCGGCGCCAATCACCGCATCGTAGAGATCATCAAAGCGCTCGCCGGCAGAGAAGCTCAGTGCTTGATTGCGGCCATATTGATAGTGATCGAAATAGCCCTGGCTGGTGCCCATGACCTTGAAGCCACGGTGCGAATCGCCCAGGGAAATGGGTATCGCCCAATCTACCCGAGGGTGGTCAGCGAAATGCTGATAGCTGTCCCAGCGCACGTTGTTGGTGGCATTGCCGATGCGAAATACCGAGTACAACAGCAACTGCACCGAGCCGGAGCGGGCGCCGACGATAAGGTCGGTGCCGGAAATAGTGCTGGCAAAACTGCTCCGCGCTTCGGTACGAACCTTTTCCACCGCCAGCAGCAGGGTGACGCTCAAGCCAATGGCAATCACCGTCAGCAGGGCTGAAAAACGCCGATTACCCAGGCTCTTGATGGCTAGTCGCAATAGATACATCAAAGCACCTCCACTGACTGGGCGGCCAGATTGATATCGCGTAGCGACAGCGCGCGGTCAAACAGCGGCTCCAATGACGCATCGTGGCTGACGAACAGCAGGCTGCTGCCGGCGGCAGTGCACTCGGCAAACAGCAATTTCAGGAAGGCCTCGCGGCTGTCCGCGTCCAGCGCCGAGGTCGGCTCATCGGCAATCACCAGTTCGGGGCTGCCGATCAATGCCCTGGCGGCCGCGACGCGCTGCTGTTGGCCGATGGACAGCTCGTTGACCGAGCGCTCCAGCAAGGCGTCGTCGGACAAGCCCAGACTATGCAGCAAGTGCAGTGCCGCGGATGGCAGGCTGTCGTGGCGCTGCAAGGCGCGGTCCCTGCGGACCCGGGAAAAGTGGCAGGGCAGGGTGACGTTTTCCACCACCGACAGGTACGGCAAGAGGTTGAACATCTGGAAGATGTAGCCGGTGTGATCGGCGCGAAACCGATCCCGGCGAGCAGCAGACATGTCAGCCATGTTCTTGCCCAGCAGGGTAATGCGTCCGCTGTCGGGCAGATACACCCCGCCCAGCAGACCGAGCAGTGTGGTCTTGCCACTGCCGGAAGGGCCCTTGAGGAAGATGCGCTCCCCGGCCATCAGCTGAAACTGCGGGATATTCAGTAGGGTAGGCTGTCCGGGCCAGGCGTAGGTTGCGCCTTCCAGATCAATGATAGAGGCATTCATGGCGTTAACTGGGCTCACGGAGGAACGACAAGCCTATCAGCGATAGGCCGGCACGCCTACCGGTTGCGGGCAGGCGTGGTGGAGGATGGCGCGTATCAGAAGCGGATCAGATTCTGCGCCGCAGTCAGTTCGCCGCCCTGTTGACCTTGTGGACCAATGGCCTGCAACAACAAGCGCTCGGTGCCGGGGAACGCGCTGAACAGGGCAACCTGAATCTGATCAAGTTCGGCTGGTTGCGTGCAGGTGAAATGGAAATGCGCCTGGATATCCGAATGCGCGTCTGCTGCTTCAGCGTGGTCATGATCATGACCGTGGTCGTCGGCCACCGCGTCGAACAGCGGGCTCTCCAGCTCAACTTCAGCAAGAGTGCAGCCGGCGGCGGCTGGGAATACAAACAGCTGCTCAGCGTAGGTCAGTTGCTCACGCAGGGCGATAACCTTGGCCTTGTCTGCCTCGGTTGTGGGCATATATTCGAAGCCCAGCAGGTTGTCGGCAGGTGAATCCAGTTCGATGGTCACTTCGTCACCATCGACCACCAGATTCAAGGAAGCGACGCCGTGCTCGTGAGCGCCAAGACTGCCGTGATCGTGATCGTGATCGTGATCGTGGGAGTGTTTCTCTTCGTGTTTGTGCTCGTCGTGACCATGGTCAGCATGATCGTGGGCGACACTGGCAAACGACAGGCTTGCCAGCAAGCTGCCAAGGATAAACGGGGTAGGGCGCATGGTAGGCCTCGCGAGATGAATAAAATAAGGTAAGGATAAATTTGATAGAACGTTATCTTATTACGTTTATTCGCGCGGGCCAAGCCCATGCTGATTGGCACCGGCTGAACCGGCGCCGATTTTATTGCAGCAATTGTCAGTAAAGGGCCTGGTAAAGCTTGCGGCGGTATTGGGTGGTTAGAGGGTGTGTGCTGCCGAGCAACTCGAATACCTGCAGCAAGGTGCGGCGCGGGGCATTGTCGGCGTAGCTGCGATCTTGCTGGAACAGGCTTATCAGGTGCGCCAGAGCAAGCTCGTAATCCTGATGGGCCAGCTTGATGATAGCCAGTTGAAAGGTCGCTTCGCTGTCATGAGGCGCGACTTGCAAGGTTTCAATCAGTTTTGATTCCGCAGGAAAAGTGCGTGCCTGGCGCAGAAAGCCCAGCTCGGCGCGCAAGCTCTTGATTGCCGCGCTGTGTTTTTCGCCTTCGCTTATCTCTTCCAGGACTTGCTCCGCTTCATCGAGTTGGTCATCCAGGCCCAGTGCGCGTACCAGTAACAGGCGCAGGTCGTCAGTAGGTTCGCTGGTCATGCCTTGTTGCAGAAGCGTAATGGCCGGTTTGGGGTTGCCGCCTGCCAACAGGGCGTGGGCCTGCTCGGTTATATCGGTTGTAGCGTCTTCCGGCTGTTCAGCCGCCGGCAGGCTGACATGCGGCTCAAGCAGAGCGCGAATGGCGCTTTCCGGCTGAATGCCAGCAAACCCGTCAACGGGTTGGCCGTCCTTGAACAGCACCACTGTGGGCAGGCTGCGAATACCAAAGCGTTCGCTCAGGCCGGCCTGTTCATCGCAGTTCACCTTGGCCAGCAGCAGTTCGCCGGAAAACTCTTCGGTAATTTTGGCCAGCATCGGCATAAGCGCCTTGCAGGGTGCGCACCATTCGGCCCAGAAATCCACCAGCACCGGCTTATGGAAGGAGTTCTCCAGCACGTAGCGGTCGAAGGTGTCTTCGGTCACATCGAAAATATAGGCTGACTGGCTCATGGCTTGTCCGTCAAAGGAATAATCAGGCGATAGTGGGGTTGGCAGTTGCTTAAATCAAGGCTGAGTAGCGGCGTACAAGGCTACCTCTCGGAATGCCAGGGGTTCACCCAGATCGGGCCAGGTCTGGCCCTGCAATGTGGCTAGCCGCGTATAGCGTGAATGTTGCAGGTCCCGCACCCGGGAATCGGCCAGAATGACCTGGGGTGCGCGCTGGCAGAAATGCTCGAGAAACACGTGATTGTCGCTGTCGTACAGTACGTCCGCAGCGATGACCAGGTCGATCTCGCCAGTCACGGCAAAGTAATCCGGGGCCAGGGTCAGGGGCACGCCGTTCAGCTGTGCATTCAGAGCGCTGGCCATTTGCGCCTGGAGGTCAAGATCACAGGCAATGCTTTGACGCGCACCGGCCATGGCGCAGGCAATGGCGACAATGCCTGAGCCACTGCCAAAATCCAGTACCCGTTTGCCGCGGACCTGTTGCGGGTTATCAAGTACCCAGCGGGCCAGAGCCAGGCCGCTGCCCCAGCAAAAGCTCCAATAGGGTGGCTGCTCGAGTAGTTGTCGTGTTTCCTCGCTGCTGAAGGCGCGATTCAGGTTGGCCGGATCAAGCAGCCAGAGCTGCAGTTCCGGCAAGCCCGGCAGCCGGGTGGTTATCAGCTGGGCATCAGATAGAACCTGATGCAGGTCGGCGTTCAGGGCGGCGAGCGTCATGGGGTAGTCCGCAGTGGCAGGTGGGCTATTGTAACGTCGGGGCTGGCCTGGGCGCAGCCGCTCAAGCTTGCAAAGTGGCGCGCAGACGGCTGTGCAGGAACTCGATCAGGGTGCGTGTCGCCAGGGTTGGGTAGAGGTTGGGTGCGGTCAGCAGATACAGGTGATCGCCCCAGGCGCTGACGCGCACGCGCTGGTCGGGTAGCAGCCGTAACAGCTCGCCGCTATCCAGTTCCTGCTGCACGCTGTAGAGCGGCAGCAGGGCGCAGCCAATCCCATTCACTGCCGCCCGTTTAAGGAACAACATGTCTTCGGTTTGCAGGCGCGGGCGAAGCGTTAGTTTGCGGGTTTCTCGGCCGTCGAACAGCTCCAGCGACAGGCGCTGGTCCGGCACATTGACGCTGACCATATGCAATTGCAGCAAATCCTCTGGCTGCTGTGGCGTGCCATGCGCGTGCAGATAAGCCGGGCTGGCGCAAAGTGCCCAGTCAACCGGACCCAGATCGCGCGCCACCAGGGTGTCGGGCGGGGTTGAGGTAACACGGATGGCAACGTCGATTTCAGCAGCCACCAGATCGAAAATACGGTTGCTGAACGTCAGCTGTAGGCTCACCTCAGGGTAGAGGCCGACAAACTCCAGCAAAAGCGGGCCGACTACTTGCTGCCCCAGGGCAACCGGCACGCTGAGTCTGATATGCCCGCGCAGATTTTTGCCCAGGTCGTCCACCGTAGCTTGCAGCGCATTCAGCTCCTGAATGATGCGTGCAGCATGCTCGTACAGCGCCCACCCTATCTGGGTGGGTTCAACCCGGCGCGTGCTGCGCCGGAACAGCTGCACCTGAATGCTCTGTTCCAAAGCCTTGAGCCTGCGGCTGACGTGCGAGCGCGAGGTGCCAAGACGGCGCGCGGCGTTGCTCATGCTGCCGGCTTCGACAATGGCGCAGAGAAACTGCAGGGTTTTGATATCCACCTATTGTTGCCTATTTGTAAACAGTTTGGGCTGGTTGGCGGATATTGTAGATCAACCAGCCAGCTTCTATAGTCCAGGCACGTAAAATTCCGCAGCACCCCTGACTTGGTCCAAGGAGAACAACAATGAGTCTTCCCCGCGTTCTGCAAAACTCACTCAAACTGCCGGTGATCTGCTCGCCGCTGTTTATCATCTCCAACCCTGACCTGGTGATTGCCCAGTGCAAGGCCGGCGTGGTCGGCTCGTTCCCGGCGCTCAATGCCCGGCCCGCCGAGGAGCTGGAAGTATGGCTGCAGCGCATTACCAGCGAGCTGGCCGAGTACCAGGCGGCCAATCCGGAGGCGGTGGTAGCACCCTTTGCGGTCAATCAGATAGTACACAGCAGCAATGATCGCCTACAGCACGATGTAGAAATGTGTGTGAAGTACAAGGTGCCTATCATCATCACCAGTTTGCGCGCACCTGATGACGTAGTTGGCCCGATCCACAGCTATGGCGGCCTGGTCTTTCACGATGTGATCAACGTCAAGCATGCGCGCAAAGCCATTGAGGCGGGCGTCGACGGACTGATTCTGGTCTGCGCTGGCGCTGGCGGCCATGCCGGGCAGCTCAGCCCCTTTGCGCTGGTGTCTGAAATTCGCGCTTTCTACGATGGCCCGATCATCCTTTCCGGTGCCATCAGCAAGGGCGAACAGATTCTGGCTGCGCAGGCCATGGGCGCCGATCTGGCGTATATGGGGACCCGTTTCATTGCTACCAAGGAAGCCAATGCCGACGCTGCCTACAAGCAGATGCTGGTGGATACCAGTGCCGATGACATCGTCTACAGCAACCTGTTCACCGGGGTGCACGGCAACTATCTCAAGCCCAGCATCCAGAACGCCGGGATGGACCCGAACAACCTGCCTGAAGGCGACAAGAGCAGCATGAAGTTCGGCTCTGGCGGCAGTAACAAAAGCAAGGCCTGGCGCGATATCTGGGGCGCTGGCCAGGGCGTGGGTAGCATCGCCGCGATCACCAGCACAGCGGACGCTGTTCGCCAGTTGGAAGAGGAATACGCCAGTGCCCGTGCGCGTATGCAGCAGATCGCCAGCCCCTACGGTGAGCAGTCGTGACCGCGCAACTGATCTGCGGTGATCTGCAGCGCAGTGGTGAGCAGGTTGCGCAGCGCGCCTTGCAAATGGCGGGCGGTCTGGCGCGGCTGGGGGTTGAAGATGGTGACGTGATCGCGGTGATGCTGCGCAACGGTCCAGCCTTTATCGACGCCATCCAGAGCTGCCAGACCGCCGGCTGCTTCTACTGCCCGGTCAACTGGCATTTCAAGGCTGATGAAGTGGCTTTTCTGTTGCAGGATTCGGCAGCCAAGGTGTTTCTGGTTGAAGCTGATCTGCTGGATGATCTGATAGGCATTATCCCTGACGGGGTGGTGGTATTGGTCAATGGCGGTGATGGCGTCGTGCGCACCGGTCACCTGGATTACGAAGCCTGGCTGGCCGAACAGCCACCTTACAGCGGTGAGCCACGCACGCCACGTGCGCATATGGCCTACACCTCCGGCACTACTGGGCGACCAAAGGGCGTCAAGCGCATTGCGCCGCCAGTAGAAGAGCGGGAAGCCATGGCCGCAGCCATGCGCGAGTTGTCGCGCGCCGCCTGGGGCATCGAGCCTGGTGTACGCACGTTGGTGTCGGCGCCTCTCTATCACAGCGCCCCCAGCTCCTTTGCCCAGCAGTCGATTTTGCAGGCGGAGTTGATGGTGGTGATGCCGCGCTTTGACGCCGAGCAGACGCTGGCGCTGATTGAGCAATACCGCATTGATACGGTGTTTCTGGTCCCGATCATGTACGTGCGGCTGTTGCGGCTGCCAGAGGAAATCAAGGCAAAGTACGATCTGTCCTCGGTGCGTTTTGTTGCCTCTACCGGCGCGCCTTGCGCCCCTGATGTAAAGCTGGCGATGCTCGACTGGTGGGGGCCGGTGATCTATGAGACCTACGCCTCCAGCGAAACCGGCATGATCACCATCCAGGATCCGGTATCTGCGCGCCTAAAGCCGGGCAGTGTGGGCCTGCCGATTGGCCAGACGCGTATTCGCATTATCGATGAGCAGGGTAATGACTGTGCGCTGGGCGAGCCGGGCGTGATCTATGTGCGCCAGCCGGCCGTACCGGATTTTACCTATCTGAACAACGACGAGGCCCGTGCCAAGGCCGGGTTGGACGATCTCGCGACCGTGGGTGACATTGGCTACCTTGATGAGGACGGCTACCTGTTCATCTGCGACCGCAAGTCAGACATGGTCATTTCCGGCGGGGTCAACATCTACCCGGCAGAAATAGAGCACCAGTTGATCACCCTGCCAGGGGTTTTGGACTGCGCAGTGTTCGGGGTGCCGGACGCCGAATATGGCGAATCCCTGGTAGCGGTAGTCGCCACAACCGATCCAGCCTTGAGCGAAGAGCGGATAAAAGACGTCATTCGCCAGCGCATGGCCGCTTACAAGACCCCGCGGCAAGTCCACCTGGTTGCCAGTCTGCCACGTGACGACAACGGCAAAGTAGCCAAGCGCAAGCTCAAGGATGCCTACTCCAGCACGGTGGCTGGCTGACTTTGCTGAAGTAGCGGCTGCGTAGATACATAAAGGCCACAAACCCCGGGTGCGCAGGTCATTTAACCCCGGCGCACATCGGAGTAAGATGTGCCGCGCATGCCCAACAGGAAGTCTGCTATGCATTGTCCCTTCTGTGGTGCCAATGACACTAAAGTAATCGATTCGCGGTTGGTAGCCGAAGGTGACCAGGTGCGCCGTCGGCGCGAATGTCTGGCCTGCCAGGAACGCTTCACTACCTTTGAAACCGCTGAACTGGTGTTGCCGCGCCTGATCAAGGGCGACGACCGTCGCCAGCCCTTTGATGAAGACAAGCTGCGCGCCGGCATGCTACGGGCACTGGAAAAGCGCCCGGTGAGTGTCGAGCAGATCGAGGCCGCCATCGGCCATATCAAGCATCGCCTGCGCGCCACCGGTGAGCGTGAGGTCAAGGCGATGGTGGTTGGCGAGATGGTCATGAACGAGCTCAAACAGCTGGACGAAGTAGCCTATATACGCTTTGCCTCGGTGTACCGCCGCTTCCAGGATCTGAATCAGTTCCGCGAGGAAATCGAGCGCCTCTCACGGCGTGACAAGGATGAATCGGATGTCTGAGCAGGCGATCCTCGACAGCCGCATGATGGCCCGCGCGCTCCAACTGGCTTACAAAGGGCTGTATACCACTGAACCCAACCCGCGCGTTGGCTGCGTGTTGGTGCTGGAAGGCGAGGTGGTTGGCGAGGGCTGGCATGTTCGGGCCGGTGAAGGGCATGCGGAGGTCAATGCGTTGGCCCAGGCTGGTTCGCGCGCGCGCGGTGCCACCGCCTATGTCACCCTGGAGCCCTGCAGCCATATTGGCAAGACGCCGCCTTGCGCTGAAGCCTTGATCGAGGCTGGTGTGGCGCGTGTTGTGGCGGCCATGCAGGACCCTAATCCGCTGGTGTCCGGACAAGGCCTGGCGCGTTTGCGCGAGGCAGGCATCGAGGTTGAATGCGGCCTGCTGGAAGTCGAGGCGCGGGCGCTTAACCCGGGCTTTATCAAACGTATGCAAACCGGCATGCCGTTCGTGCGGATCAAATTGGCCATGAGTCTGGACGGTCGCACGGCCATGGCCAGTGGTGAAAGTCAGTGGATTACCGGCCCGGATGCCCGCGCCGATGTGCAGCGTTTGCGAGCACGCAGTGGTGCAGTAATCAGTGGCGCCGACGCGGTACTGCAGGATGATTCTGCGTTGACGGTGCGCGCAGCAGAGTTGGGTCTACCCGAGGCAGAAGCCGCCGCGGCCGCCGCGCGGCAGCCATTGCGGGTGTTGGTTGACGGTCGCTTGCGCGTGCCCCTGGAAAACCGTCTGTTCCGCGAAGCCGGGCCGCTGCTGGTGGCCTGCCGGCTATTGCGTGGTCGCGTGCAGGGCTATGTGTTTGCTGGCGCTGAGTTGTTGACCCTGCCGGATGCCGCCCAGGAGCACGTGGATCTCAAAGCGCTGTTGCAGGAACTGGCGAAAAGAGGCTGCAATGAAGTGCTGGTCGAGTCGGGTGCGTCCCTGGCGGGCGCTTTCCTGAATGCCGGGCTGGTAGATGAAATAGTGGTGTATATGGCGCCAAGGCTGCTGGGCAGCCGGGCGCGACCCTTGTTGGAATTGCCCTTCGATAATATGGCTGAAGCCATGCAACTCGATGTGACTGACATGCGGGTTGTCGGCCGTGATTGGCGAATCACGGCGCGACCGGTTTTCCCTTCCTGAGAGTGTTTCATCATGCAAATGGCAGTTCAGTGGTTGCTGGTCCTGATGGCAATAGCGGCTTTTCTGGGTGTGGTGCTTGAAGAGCTGATTCACGTCAACAAAGCCAAGGTCGTGCTGTTTTTTGGCGCCCTGGCCTGGATGCTGTTGTTTATCGCCGCCCCCGACGAGGCGTTCCGCAGCGAGGTAAATGAAGCGCTGACGGAAAACATTACCGATATCGCCAGCCTCTGGCTGTTCCTGCTGGCGACCATGACCTTTGTTGCTTATCTGAACAAGAAGGGTCTGATTGAAAACATCATCTACAGCATTCTTCCCGGTCAGATCACCGAGCGAAAGCTGCTATTTCTGACCGGTGTATTCTGCTTCGTGTTTTCGTCGATTGCCGACAACATCACTGCAACGCTGGTCTCGGTGGCGCTGGTGCTCAGCCTCAAGCTCGAACTGCGTAAAACCCTGAGGTTTGCCACGCTGGTCGTGTTTGCGGTGAACTCCGGTGGTGTGGCGATGATTACTGGTGACGTTACCACCCTGATGATCTTCCTTGCCGACAAAGTGGAAATTACCCATTTGTTGTTGCTGGCGCTGCCGGCTTTTATGGCAGTGATGTTATTGGCAGCACTGCTGTCGGTGGGCCTGAGTGGCGAGGTGGTGATCGAGAAAGGCACGCTGCAGCCCGTGCGCGGTGTTGACCAAGTCATAGGGCTGGTCTTTCTGCTGACCATTGTCGGTACCATTCTGGGCAGCCTGCTGTACTCGATTCCGCCTGTGCTGACCTTCCTCACCGGGCTGGCGCTGATGTTTTTGATTGCACGGTTTTTCAACGAAGATATCGAGAATGATCCGATTCTTGAGTATGTGCGGGCTATCGAATTCGAGACATTGCTGTTCTTCCTGGGTGTGCTGCTGCTGGTCGGCATGTTGCAGTTCATCGGCGTCCTGCAAGGCCTGACTGCCCTGTATGACGTGGTTCCGGTGATGCTCGCCAACTTCCTGATGGGCATGTTGTCGGCGTTGATCGACAACGTTCCATTGACGGCTGCGCTGTTGAAATCCGACCTGCAAATGGGCACTGCCGAGTGGATGGGGCTGACTTATGCTGTCGGAGTAGGGGGTTCATTGCTTATAATCGGGTCCGCTGCGGGCATTGTTGCTATGAGCAAACTGCCCGGCCTGACCTTTATGACGTACATGCGCAGTTTCGGCCTGCTGTTTATCTCCTTCACTTTCGGCTTCTTGGCGGTGTATGGGGTGGGGCTGCTGGTCAGCTGAATCATTCTTTTCACGTTAGCGGGACGTACAGATGTTTACAGGCATTATTGAAGCGGTCGGTCATATTCAGAGCATGCAGCCACGCGGTGGCGATGTGCGCCTGTACGTCAAGACCGGCAAGCTGAGTCTGGATGACGTCAAGCTGGGCGACAGCATTGCGGTCAATGGCGTCTGCCTGACCGCAGTGGAACTGCCGGGTGACGGCTTCTGGGCGGATGTGAGCCAGGAGACCATCCGCCGTACAGCGCTGTCGCGGCTCAAGGAAGGCAGCAAGGTCAACCTGGAAAAAGCGCTGACGCCGTCATCGCGGCTCGGCGGGCATCTAGTCAGCGGCCATGTAGATGGCGTTGGTAAAGTGCTGTCCATGAACGAGGACGCCCGCTCCTGGCATTTCCGTATCGAGGCGCCAGCCGGCCTGGCGCGCTATATCGCCGAGAAGGGTTCGATTACCGTCGATGGCATCAGCCTGACCGTCAACCGTGTTGATGGCGCTGTGTTCGATCTGAATATCGTGCCGCACACCATGCAGGAAACCGTCATGGGCGACTACCAGGTCGGCAGCCCGCTGAACCTGGAGGTCGACCTGATCGCGCGCTATCTGGAGCGCCTGCTGATGGGTGACAAAGCCGCCGAGTCCAGCGCTGGCAGCAGCACGCTAAGCATGTCCTTTCTGGCCGAAAACGGCTACCTGAAGTCCTGATCAACGAGCCCGGGAGGGCCGTATGAAACTTAATACAATTGAAGAACTGCTGGAAGATATACGCGCCGGCAAGATGGTCATCCTCATGGATGACGAAGATCGCGAGAACGAAGGTGATCTGATCATGGCCGCGCAGGCCTGCCAGGCCGAACACATCAACTTCATGGCCCGTTACGGCCGTGGCCTGATTTGCATGCCGATGAGCCTGGAACACTGTGAGCGGCTGAAGTTGCCGCTGATGGTGCAGCGCAACAATTCCGGGTTCGGCACCAAGTTCACCGTGTCGATCGAAGCCGCGGTTGGCGTCAGCACCGGTATTTCCGCCGGTGACCGGGCGCGCACCGTACAGGCGGCAGCAGCGCCTGGCGCAGTAGCGGATGACATCGTCAGCCCCGGGCATATCTTCCCGTTGATGGCTCAGCCTGGTGGCGTGCTGGCGCGAGCCGGCCATACCGAGGCGGCCTGTGATCTGGCGCGCATGGGCGGTTTTGGTGAGTCGGGGGTGATCTGCGAGATCATGAATGACGACGGCAGCATGTCGCGTCGCCCGGAGCTGGAGGCTTTTGCTGAACAGCACAACCTGAAAATCGGCACCATCGCCGACCTGATCCACTACCGCTTACTCAATGAGCGCACCGTCAAGCGCATCTCCGAGCAGCCTCTGGAAACCGAGTTGGGCACCTTCAATCTGGTGACCTACCGCGACAGCCTGGAAGGCGCCGTGCATCTGGCACTGACCCTGGGCAAGCTGGAGCCCGAAGAGCCGACTCTGGTTCGGGTACATAACATGGATCCCTTGCGTGACCTGTTCATGGTCAAGCAACCAGAGCGCTGGAGTCTGCGTGCGGCCATGGCCAAGCTGGCAGAAGAAGGCCATGGTGTTGTGCTGCTGCTGGGCAATCAGATGGGCTCGGATGAGCTGCTGCACCACGTCAACCAGTTGGCCGGTACCGACACCCCGGAGCGTCAGCCCACGACCTACAACACGGTAGGTGCCGGTTCGCAGATTCTGCGTGACCTGGGTGTGCGCAAGATGCGCCTGCTGTCCAAGCCGATGAAGTTCAATGCCATATCCGGCTTTGATCTGGAAGTAGTAGAATACCTGCCCTGCGAATAAATACACCCGATCCACGACTGCGCCCGGTGCGCAGTCGGTTCTTTAAGAGAGAGACAACATGTCAGCTATACGTACCATCGAAGGCGATTTTATGGCGACCGAAGGCCGCTATGCACTGGTTGTTGGGCGCTTCAACAGCTTTGTGGTTGAGAGCCTGCTGTCCGGCGCCATTGATGCGCTCAAGCGCCATGGTGTGAAGGACAAGGACATCACCATCATCCGCGCGCCCGGTGCGTTCGAGATCCCCCTGGTGGTCAAGAAAGTCGCCGAGATGAAGCAGTTCGATGCCATCGTCACGCTGGGTGCAGTGATCCGTGGCGGTACGCCGCATTTTGAATATGTCGCCGGTGAGTGCGTCAAGGGCATTGGCAGCCTGTCTCTGGAATACGGCATCCCCGTTGCCTTCGGCGTATTGACCGTCGACAGCATCGAGCAGGCCATCGAGCGCTCCGGCACCAAGGCCGGCAACAAGGGCGCCGAAGCGGCCATGTCCGCCTTTGAGATGGTCAGCCTGTTCAAGCAGTTGGAGGCGAAGTGAGCGAGTCTGATTCCCAGCCATCCATACCCGGCAGGCCCAAGGCATCAGCCCGACGCAAAGCGCGCAGTCTGGCGCTGCAAGCCCTGTATGGTTGGCATGTGGCGGATTTGCCGCTGTCTGACATCGAAGCTCAGTACCGCACGGACAACGATTTTGCCAAGGTCGATGGTGCCTATTTTCACGAGTTGTTAACCGGTGTTGGCAAAAACCTCACCGAGCTGGATGAATGCCTCGCCTCGGTACTGGATCGGCCGGTGAAAGAGCTCGACCCTATCGAACTCTCCACTTTGCGGATCGGTGTTTACGAGTTGATGCACCGCATTGATGTGCCCTATAAAGTGGTCATCAATGAGGGTATCGAACTGGCCAAGACCTTTGGTGCAACTGACGGACACAAGTACGTCAACGGTATCCTCGACAAACTGGCGCCGCGTCTGCGTAGCGCTGAAGTCAACGCGTCTCGACGCGGGCGCTGAAGGGTGCCGGCAGGAAGCAATCGCCATGCCGCTGGGTGAGTTTGACCTGATTCATCGCTACTTCCGGAGCTCAGCTCTGGAGGCGGCAGGAGATGTGCAGGCGGTGACCCTGGGTATCGGCGACGACGCCGCCCTGCTGCAACCCGACCCTTACAAGCACTGGGTCATCTCCACCGATACCCTGGTGCAGGGCGCTCACTTTCCCGACCATTACCTCCCTGCCGATCTCGGTTATCGCGCGCTCGCCGTGGCGGTCAGTGATCTTGGCGCCATGGGCGCGCGACCTCTGAGTTTTACCCTGGCCCTGACCCTGCCTGCTGCAGATGAAGCCTGGCTCGCCGGCTTCGCCGAGGGCTTGGCTCAGGCTGCTCAGGATCATCGTATCTGTCTGGTCGGTGGGGATACCACTCGCGGGCCGCTGAATATTGGTGTGACCGTAGTGGGGCAGGTTGAAGAGCGTAAAGTGGTGCGCCGCCAGGGCGCCCAACCAGGCGACCTGGTGTGTGTCGGTGGCCCGCTTGGCGATGGCGGCGCGGGCCTCGCCGTTGTGCTTGGCGAGTCTTTGCCTGAGCAACTGAGCCAGCATCAGCGCGAGTACCTTGCGGCGCGCTTCTGGCGGCCCCGCGCGCAATGTGATCTGGGTCTGGAGCTGGCGGGCATTGCCAGCGCTGGTATCGATATCTCCGATGGCCTGCTGGCCGATGCCGGGCATCTGGCTTCTGCCAGCGGTGTGGCCCTGCATATTCGAAGCAATGATCTGCCCTGTTCGGAAGCCCTGCGCGCATGGCCTGAAGCACAGCGCCTGACCTGGATGCTCGGCGGCGGTGATGACTATGTGCTGCTGTTTACCTTGCCGGTGGCCAGTCTGCCGGCGCTGGCGGTATGGCAGTCCCAGGGCTTTGCCGTCACCCCGATCGGCAAGGTGGTTGCAGGGCAGGGCGTGTGGCTGGATGACGGCCAGACGCTGACCAGCATGGACCAGCCTGCGGGCTACCAACATTTCAAGGATAATCTATGACCGATCAGCAGCCGCACGCGCCCGCGTCCGTGTGGCGCAACCCTATCCATTTTCTTGCCTTTGGTTTTGGCAGCGGGGCTATCCCCAAAGCCCCGGGCACTTGGGGCACGCTGGCCGCTGTACCCTTCGTTCTGCTCTGGCAGCAGTTGCCGCTGGCCGGCTACGTGGCGGTGCTGGTCGTGACCTTCCTGATCGGCATCTGGCTCTGTGACCGCACAGCGAAGGACATGGGCGTGCATGATCATGGTGGTATTGTCTGGGACGAGTTTGTCGGCCTGTGGCTGACCATGTTGCTCGCGCCTCCGGGCTGGCTCTGGCTGCTCGCGGGTTTTGCCCTGTTTCGGCTGTTTGATATCTGGAAGCCCTGGCCCATTGGCTGGGTCGACAAGCGCGTAGGCGGCGGCTTTGGCATCATGCTTGACGATATTCTCGCCGGTTTGATGGCATTGCTGGTGCTACTCGCCGCCGAGTGGCTAATCTGAAGGGACGCCTGTTCGCCAAGGAGTGCTACGCATGCCCCGATTTTCCCCCGCTGTCATAGGTGTGCTGGCGCTGTTCAGCGCGGCGGCCCTGGCCGAGCCTGCGGTCAGAGTGGTTGGCCTGTTTTCTGGGGCGGCCGTAGTCAATATTGACGGTCAGCGGCATATGCTGCGCATCGGTAAGCCGGGCCCGCAGGGGGTTGAGTTGCTGGCGGCCGACAGCCGCACGGCCACGCTGAGAATCAACGGCCAGGTGCGCGAGTTGGGTATGCAGCGTGAATATACCGAAGGCTTTGCCCAGCGTCAGACGCTGCAGGTAAGCATTCCCCGGGGCCCGGGCGGGCATTACCGGGTGACAGGTTCGATCAATGGGCAGATTGTGCCGTTCATGGTCGATACCGGTGCCACCAGCGTGGCGATGAATGCCTTTCAAGCCCAGCGGCTGGGCATCAATTACCGGCAGGTCGGTGTCGAGGTCCAGGCCACTACCGCCAGTGGTCAGGTGGCGGGTTACCGGGTAAAGCTGGACCGGGTAAAGGTCGGCGAGGTCGAGCTGGCGAATGTCGACGGGCTGATACTCGAAGGCGGCTTTCCCACGGAAGTGCTGCTCGGCAACAGCTATCTGAACCGCGTGCGGATGATCGATCAGAACGGCAGCCTGGTGCTGGAAACTCGCTGAAACCCGGCCCAGCGCCTCGGCGGCGCAAATGCCGCACCATTCCAGACGTGCTTTACATCGCCGCGAAGGCATTCTCCTGATAATATAGCTGCCCCTTATTGCAGCGGCTGTACAGGAGACCGGTGTGTCAGTCACCTTTGTTGCGTCATCCAAATTGCCTACCCGATGGGGTACCTTCACCATGCACGGCTTCCTGGAACAGGATACCGGCAAGGAGCATGTAGTACTGACCATGGGCGATGTAGCCGACGGCCAGCCCGTGCTCGGCCGCCTGCACTCCGAGTGCCTGACGGGCGATGCCTTGTTCAGCCTGCGCTGCGATTGCGGTTTTCAGCTCGAAGCGGCCTTGCAGGCTATCGCCGAAGAGGGGCGCGGTGCGCTCCTGTATCTACGCCAGGAAGGTCGCGGTATTGGCCTGATGAACAAGATTCGCGCCTACCACCTGCAAGATGGTGGGGCGGATACGGTCGAGGCCAACGAACAGCTGGGCTTTGGCGCCGATCAGCGCGATTACGCGATCTGCCAGCCGATGCTTGCCCACCTGGGCATAACCAGTCTCAAATTGCTGACCAATAACCCACGCAAGGTCAAGGCGCTGGAGGGCTACGGCCTGAAAGTGACCGAGCGCTTGCCGCTGGAGTTTGGTCTCAACCCGCACAACAGCAAATATCTGGCCACCAAGGCCGGCAAGCTCGGCCATATGCTGGGCAAAATGCACCAGGCGGAGGCAGAATAATGTTTGATTCACGACCACACTGGAAAGCCCTGCAGCGCAACTGGCGGATGCAGGCGGGCGTTACGCTGGGCCTGCCGATTGCCTTGGTGTGGTTTATTGGCGAGCAGGAAGGTGCCTGGCCTGAAGGTGCAATCCCGTTGTTTGTGGTTGGGCTGGCAACGCTCTTCCTGTCGCTCTGGCGCTTCCGGCTTTACAAGTCAGCGTTGATTGCCGCAGAAGCGCTGGGCGATAAGCCCGAGGCTGAGGCCGCCTGGGCCACGTTGCACAAGCAGCAACTGCTCGGGCTTTTGAATGCCAAGTTCCCGGCGTGGATGGGCATGCTGCTTTTTGTATGTACCAATGAGGTAGTACCGCTGATTCTGCTGGTGCTCGCCAGCATGGGCGTGATGCTGCTCTATCGTCCGCCCAGCGCCTGGGTGAAGTGATGCGCGCCGGCTGGCTGGCCGGCCTGTTGTTTTTTTGCCTGCACCTCTTTTCCCTGCCCGTGGCGGCAGCGCCGCGGGTAGTCAGTCTGGCGCCTTTTCTCACCGACATGGTGGTGCAACTGGACGCGGTAGATCAGTTGGTCGGTGTGCTGGATGACGGCCAACTGCCTGCTGTACTGGACGCCGTACCGCGCGTCGGCAGCCATCAGAGCCTGTCCCGCGAGCTGATTCTGGCGCAACAGCCCGATCTGGTCCTGGCCTGGACCTCCGGTAACCCTCCCGAACTGTTAAGTGCGCTTGAAAGCTGGGGCATTCGCGTTGAGCGCTTTGATCCCCAGCGGCTGGCAGATATCGCCGACATGACCCTGCAACTGGGTGAACTGCTCGATGCCAGAGTTGAGGCAGACATCCTGCTCGCCGACTATCAAAGTCAGTTAACAGCGCTGCGGCGACCGCTCACAGACGATGCGCCCCAGGTATTTATCCAGCTTTGGAACGACCCACTCTATACCGTCAGCGACAATCAGTTGATCGGCGATGCATTGGAGCATTGCGGTGCCCGTAATGTCTTCGGTAGTTTGCCGATCCTGGCGCCGCAAGTTGGCCGTGAAAGCGTGCTGGCAGCAGACCCGGATATGATTGTGGTGCTGGATGATGGCCCCACAGACCAGCATCCCTGGCTCAGGCAATGGCAGCAGTTTCCGCAGATGCGGGCGGTGCGCAACGGGCAGTTGAAGGTAATGAAGGGTGATGTTCTGGTCAGGCCTACGCCTCAGATAGTGCAGGGCGTCCGGGCGCTTTGCTCTCTGCTTGAGCCGCAGGCCGAGATGCGCCAGTAGCAGGCAGGTCATTGCAACCTGCCTGCTGTGGCAATATTAGAGGCTGGGTGTCCAAGTGGCAGACAGCATGGCCGTGCGTCCCGGTTCGCGGTAAGTCTCCATTTGAGTGCGCTGATAGGTCCCAAGGGCGTAGTCGCGGTCAAACAGATTCAGTACCTTTAGATCCCAGCGCAGGCTCTGGTTAGCTTGCCAACTACTACGCAGGTCTAGGATGGCATAGCCGGCAAGCGTGCTATCGTTGCTCGGGTTACGATAGCGCTGGCTGAAGGCTTGCCATGTTGCCCCGATGCCGATTGCACCAAATTGACGGTCAATATCCTGGCTGATGGTGCGCTTGGCGCGAAGCTGAAGGGTATGTCCAGTGCTGCGGTCACGGGGGTCGATGATGCTGATCGCTGTGCGACTGTTCCAGCCACCCAGCGTAGTATTGATCGCTGTTTCGGCACCTTGTATGCGCGCATGGTTAATATTTTCAACTTGCGAGGTGCTCGTATCCCAGGTAATTAGATCCTTAATCTCGTTGCGGAAAATCGATGCTTCGAGTTCGGCCTGTGCGAGCTGCCCGCGCCATTGCAGTTCCCAGTTTTTTGAGCTTTCTGCATTAAGTTCAGGATTTCCACCCCAACCTGGCGGGGCGTAGAGGTCATTGAAAGTAGGCGCGCGAAAGCCCTCGGCGTAACTAAGAATCCATTGCTGCCAGTTACCGAGCGATATGGCCATAGCAGCATTCAGGCTGCTCTCTGTGCCAAAATGCTGGTTATCGTCTTGGCGAAGGCCAACCTCAGTAGAAAAGAGTTCGTTAGTCCAGCGATGCTGAGCGAATACTGCCCAGTTTTCGCGGCTGGTCTTACTGAAGTCATTGGTAGACGACAGCCGGTCGCTATGCCAATCGCTTCCTAAGGTCAGGTTATGCTGTGGTCCAATCTCAAGCTGATTCAGCCAACTGGCTGAGTGCCGGGTGGTTTCGATCCGTCCGTCATTCCAGGGGCTACCCATGCCGACAGTCTTGTTGCGATCATAACTACGCCCCAGCTCCAGCTTGCTGTTCCAGGATGGCGTCAATTGACCTTGTAGGAAGCCGTTGTAGCTAGTGACGCGGAACTGGTCTTCAGGCTGACCCGGATCGATTTCAAAAGCGTCGTCAAATTCGCTTTTGCCACGCTGGTCATTCAGGCTGAGGCCAGCTTTCCAGTCGGCATTCAAAGCATGCGTCAGATTTAGATAGGTCGCCTTGCTGCGGCTGCCATCCCGGTCTCGATCATTACCAACTTCATCAGTAGTGAGATCAAAGCCACGGCTTTCATCAAGGCTAGCGCCAAGAGCGAAGCGAGTGCTCTCGCTACCACCGGTCAGACCAACGCTACGCTCCCAAGTCTGCTCGGTTCCCACTCCAAGGCGTACTGTTGGTTGCAGTCCTGCTTCGGGCTGGCGGGTAAATATTTGTATGACGCCGCCAATGGCGTCAGCACCAAAGACCGAAGAGCGCGGACCGCGGATCACTTCAACGCGCTCTACGTTGTCTATGTTCAGGTAGTCGATACGGGCAATGCCCGTCGTGCTGGAAGCAATGCGTTGACCATCAACTAACACCAGTGTCTGATTGGTATTGGTGCCGCGCAAAAAATAGGCAGCTACACCGCCATTGCGGTTCTGCTGCAAGCCGGGAACGCGACTAAGTAGCTCCGGCACGCTGCGGGCTTGCAGGCGTTCAATATCACTGCGGGTAAAAACTGTATTGGCAGCCAGCGCAGCACTTCGCGGCTGTTCGATACGAGATGCAGTCACTACAGTATCAGGCAGCCCCAGGCTGTTAGCCTGGGCAATGCTTGCCGCAAGCATGGCGGGCGCTAGGAAAAGGTACTTGTTCATCATGAATCCTCAAAAGAAAATGCTTTTGAGGAGGGCGAGAAGCCAGCGAAATCTGTCGTCAAACCGGAGGGACAGCCCTGCACTGACCGGGTGACGCCCTCCGCGACACCTCAGCTATGAATCCGCGCGCGCTGGAACACAGGCGTTCGGAGTCTTTCGCACAGGGCCGGTCTCCGGGCTCAGGATACGAATAATGCGGCCTTCCCATACGCGGACGTACAGTGGCTTTGCGCGCATTACCGACAGACCCATATCAAGGGGCTGTGATCCTTTACCGTTGCGGGGGCAGCGTCGGGGTTGCACCGACTTCCCGTTTCACCCTGCGGTTTGATGGCCGGCAGGGCACCCAGTGCGACTGGAAGCGGGATGGACTCTAGGGGCTTAGCGTCTGGCGGTCAAGTGCCGCAGACGCCAAGGGGCCTTGCGGGCCCCACAGATCAACCGTTGGCAGGTAGCCGCTGGCGAATGGCTGCTTCGATACCGGCCGCGTCCAGGCCGCAATCGGCCAGCATTTCTGCAGGCTTGGCATGCTCTACGTAGGTATCGGGCAGGCCCAGGTTGAGAATCGCGACCGCCTTGCCCTGGCTCAGCAGCCATTCGTTAACGGCACTGCCGGCTCCACCCATGATGGCATTTTCTTCCAGGGTGACCAGCAGCTCATGGCTGTCTGCCAACTGCTGAATCAGCGCGCTATCTAGTGGTTTGACAAAGCGCATGTTGGCCACGGTAGCGTCGAGTGCGTCAGCCGCCTTGAGCGCTTGCGCATGCAAGGTACCAAAACACAGGATCGCGACCTTGCTACCCTGACGGGTGATCAGGCCTTTGCCGATGGGTAGTGGCTCCAGTGCCGGGTCGATCGGCGTTCCCGGGCCGGTGCCCCGCGGGTAACGCACGGCGGCAGGACCGTCGTGCAGAAACCCGGTAGTGAGCATCTGACGGGTTTCGTTTTCGTCGGCGGGGGCCATGATCAACATGTTCGGCAGGCAGCGCAGAAACGACAGGTCAAAGCTTCCGGCGTGGGTCGGGCCGTCTTCGCCGACCAGGCCAGCCCGGTCGATGGCGAAGAGCACGTCCAGATTCTGCACGGCCACATCATGGATCAACTGATCATAGGCGCGCTGTAGAAAAGTCGAGTAGATCGCCACGACCGGCTTTGCGCCCTCGCAGGCCATGCCCGCAGCCAGGGTGACGGCATGTTGTTCGGCAATGGCTACGTCAAAATAGCGGTCCGGATACTTCTCGCTGAAAGCGATCAGGTCCGAGCCTTCTTTCATCGCCGGGGTAATGCCCACCAGGCGTTGGTCTTCGGCGGCCATGTCGCATAGCCATTGGCCGAACACGTTCGAGTACTTGGGTTTGCTGACGCCGTTGCTGGCCGGCTTGGGCTCCAGCTTGGTAATGGCGTGGTAGCCGATGGGATCGGCCTCGGCAGGGGAGAAGCCCTTGCCCTTCTGGGTGACTACGTGCAGAAATTGCGGGCCTTTCAGCTCGCGCATATTGCCCAGTGTCGCGATCAGGGTCGGCAGATCGTGGCCATCAATCGGTCCGATATAGTTCCAGCCCAGCTCTTCGAACAGGGTGCCGGGTACCAGCATGCCTTTGGCATGCTCCTCGGTCTTGCGCGCCAGTTCCCAGGCGGACGGGATTTTCGACAGAACCTTTTTGCTGCCCTCGCGCATATGCGAATAGGTGCGGCTGGAGAGAATCTTGGCCAGATAGTTGGACATGCCGCCGACATTGCGCGAGATCGACATGTCGTTGTCGTTGAGCACCACCAGCATGTTGGCTTCCAGGTCCGAGGCATGATTCAACGCCTCGAAGGCCATGCCCGCAGTCAGGGCGCCATCGCCAATCACCGCAACTGTCCGACGGTCCAGCCCTTGCAATCGCGAGGCAACGGCCATGCCGAGCGCCGCGCTGATCGAGGTGCTGGAGTGGCCAACGCCGAAGGTGTCATAAGGGCTTTCACTGCGCCGTGGGAAGGCGGCCAGACCGTCCTTCTGCCGCAGCGTGCTCATCTGCTCGCGGCGCCCGGTCAGAATCTTGTGCGGGTAAGCCTGATGGCCCACATCCCAGACGATCCGGTCTTCGGGTGTCTGATAGATATAGTGCAGGGCCACGGTCAGTTCAATTACGCCTAAACCAGCGCCGAAATGCCCCCCCGTCTGACTGACGGTCCACAGCAGGTAAGCGCGGAGTTCGTCGGCCAGTTCTGGCAGGCGATGTTCATCCAGCTCACGCAGGCGAGCAGTATCGTTCAGGCTGTCCAGCAGCGGCGTGCTGGGCCGTTCGCGGGGTATTTCGTGAAAGGTGCTTGGCATCAAACAGGCTCTGGGTGCCGTATGGCGTGGCAAGATTAAAACGGCAGTTTAACTGATGCGGCCCCGTAGCCCAACTAGCGTGTCCGGCTTAAAAATGCCTTTGCACAATAAAATTGGCTAATTGGCGCAGCCGCAGGCCCTTGTCGCCAAAGGGCTGTAGCGCTTCGACCGCCTGGTTGCGCAGCGAGTCAGCCAGGGCCCGTGCATTGTCCAGGCCGAGTAAGGCCGGATAGGTAGGCTTGTCGCGGGCGGCATCAGCACCTTGCTGTTTGCCCAGCACGCTGGTGTCGCTTTCGATATCGATGATGTCGTCCTGAACCTGGAACGCCAGGCCAATGCAGTGTGCATAGCGGCTCAGCGCCTGGAGCTGGCTTTCGTCAACCTGTTCGCTGGCCAAGGCGCCAAGCTGCACGCTGGCGCGAATGAGCGCACCGGTTTTGTGCTGGTGCATCTGCTCAAGCGTGGGCAGGTCCAGCTTCTCACCGACGGCGCCGAGATCGATAGCCTGCCCGCCGACCATGCCCGTGGGCCCGGCGGCGCAAGCCAGCAGGTCGATCATGCGCAGGCGAGTCTCGGGCTTCAGGTCCTGCGCCTGGGCCAGCCACTGAAAGGCCAGCGCCTGCAAGGCATCCCCGGCGAGAATCGCGGTGGCTTCATCATAGGCAATGTGGCAGGTCGGGTGGCCACGGCGCAGGTCATCATCGTCCATCGCTGGCAGGTCGTCATGAATCAGCGAGTAGGCGTGAATGGCCTCGACGGCAGCGGCAGCAACATCTGCCTGTTCCGCTCTGCCGCCCAGCGCTTCACAACAAGCGTATGCCAGCATGGGCCGTATGCGCTTGCCGCCGTGGGTCACGCTGTACCGTATCGCCGAAAACAGTTTTTCCAGTCTCGGCTCGCCGGTTTGCAACTGCTGATCCAGATGGGCATTGATACGTTGCTGGCAGGCGTCCAGATAGCTACCAAAATCGGTCATTCAGCAGGTCCGTCAAAGGGCTCGGTAGTCAGGTTGCCATGCTGCTCAACCAGCAGTTGGACCTTCTGCTCTGCCTGGCTGAGTGCCTGTTGGCAATCACGGGTGAGGGACACTCCCTGTTCGAAGGCCGTCAACGAGTCCTCCAGGCTGAGTTCGCCACTTTCCAGTTGCTCGACGAGCTTTTGCAGGTCGCCCAGTGATTGCTCGAAATCCACGGCAACTTTTTTCTTGGCCATGTCGGTACCTCATAATCTTGCGAAATGATCTTGCGAAATATAGCTGACGGACCGAGGCGCCTGGTGCACGACAACCGGCTGAACATTACCCAAGGGTGATGGGCCGGTCAATCAGCTATAGAGGGTATAAAAACAACCAGGTTCCGCCTGTCACGGTTAGCCAAAGTGGCCCCGAGCTTTTCTGGCGTCTCTGACCTGCCTGGCACGGCCTGCTAACGATGCATCGGGGTACTAAAAATCGCCCCAGAGTTGCTGGGCCAGCGTCAGCGCCACCACGGGGGCTGTCTCGGTGCGCAATACCCGTGGGCCAAAGCGCGCTGCCTTGAAACCACTTTGTTCGGCCTGCTGGATCTCATCTGCGCTCAGGCCACCCTCCGGACCAATCAACAAACCCAGTTGCGCCGGGGGAGCGAGGCTCTCGAGGCTTTGCTCCGTGCGGTGGTGCAGAACCAGTTTAAGGTCGCAGGGTAAATCTGCAAGCCAGGCGCCCAAGGCCAGAGGCGCATGTACCACTGGGACAACACTGCGGCCGCACTGCTCACAGGCGCTCACCGCAATCTGCTGCCAATGCGCCTGACGCTTGTCAGCGCGTTCACCCTGAAGCTTGACTTCGCAACGCTCGGTGAACAGCGGCGTAATTTCGCTGACGCCCAGCTCAACTGCCTTCTGAATTGCCCAATCCATGCGCTCCCCGCGTGACATGGCCTGGCCAAGATGCACCTTGAGCGGCGACTCCGGCAAGCCAGGCACTGCCGCGTCCAGGCGCACCCTGACCTCGCGCTTGCCTACCGCCAGTACTTCTCCGGGCCATTCCTGGCCGCTGCCGTTGAATATCTGCACCGGCGCGCCCGGTGCCAGGCGCAGAACGCGCCCAACATAGTGGGCCAGATTGTCTTCCAGCAGGCATTCGCCTTCAGCCAGCTTGGCGTCCAGATAGAAACGCGATACGCGCATGCGCTCAGTCCCGTGTAGCCAGTTGGATGCCTTCCCAGGCGACGCTGGCCAGGTGATCAATCTGATCTGGTGTGATCACGTAGGGCGGCATGAAATACACCACGCTGCCCAGCGGCCTGAGCAAGGCTTCATTTTTCAGCGCATGTTCGTAGACGCGAATGCCACGGCGTTCCTGCCAGGGGTAAGGCGTGCGGTTGGCTTTGTTCTGAACCATCTCGATAGCCAGGACCATCCCGGTCTGGCGCACCTCGGCGACGTGCGGGTGATCGGCAAAATGCGCAGTGGCTTTGCTCATATGCGCCGACAGTGCCTTGTTGGCCTCGATGACATTGTTCTGCTCGAACAAATCCAGCGTCGCCAGCGCGGCGGCGCAAGCCAGTGGGTTGCCGGTATAACTGTGGGAGTGCAGGAAGGCACGCATGGTGACGTAGTCGTCGTAAAACGCCTCATACATCTTGTCCGTAGTCAGGCAGACGGCCATGGGCAGGTAGCCACCCGTGAGCGCTTTGGACAAGCACAGGAAATCGGGGCTGATATCGGCCTGCTCGCAGGCGAACAGGCTGCCAGTGCGGCCAAAGCCCACAGCAATTTCATCGTGGATAAGGTGCACGTCATAGCGATCGCAGGCTTCGCGCAGCAGTTTCAGATACACCGGGTGATACATGCGCATGCCGCCAGCGCACTGAATCAGCGGCTCAACGATCACGGCGGCAACTTCCCGATGGTTTTCTTCCAGCGTGCGCTCCATGTGCTCGAACATCTTGCGGCTGTGCTCTTCCCAACTGGCGCCGGGTTCGCGGTCATAACAATCAGGTGAGGGGACGGTGATCACATCCATCAACAAGGGCGCGTAGGTGTCCTTGTACAGCGCCACATCACCGACCGCGAGTGCCGCCAGGGTTTCGCCGTGGTAGCTGTTGGACAGGGTGACAAAGCGCTTTTTGTCGGGCTTGCCGGTATTGAGCCAGTAATGGAAGCTCATTTTCAGCGCCACTTCGATGCAGGACGAGCCGTTATCGGCATAAAAGCAGCGGGTCAGCGGGGCAGGGGTGATATTGACCAGGCGCTCGGACAGCTCGATCACCGGCTGGTGGCTGAAACCCGCCAGAATCACATGTTCCAGACTGTCGAGCTGATCCTTGACCTTCTGATTGATGTACGGATTGGCATGGCCAAAGATGTTGACCCACCAGGAACTGACGGCGTCCAGGTAGCGATTGCCTTCGAAGTCGTGCAGCCAGACGCCTTGGCCGCGCTGGATCGGTATTACCGGCATGTGCTCGTGATCTTTCATCTGGGTACAGGGGTGCCAGAGCACTGACAGGTCACGCTGCATCCATTGATTGTTCAAGCCCATAACTGCCTCGCCGTGATTGGAATGATCCGGCGATTGTACATCAGCGGCGGACGCTCTGCAGGGGTGGCCTACAGGGCTTTTAGCGGGTCCCGAACACCACCATGGTCTTGCCTTTGACGTTGATCAGGCCTTGTTCTTCCAGGCTTTTCAACACGCGCCCGACCATCTCTCTGGAGCAGCCGACGATGCGGCCGATTTCCTGGCGGGTCACTTTTATCTGCATACCGTCGGGGTGCGTCATGGCGTCGGGCTGTTTGCACAGGTCAAGCAGCGTGCGGGCGACCCGCCCGGTCACATCGAGAAAGGCCAGATCACCGACTTTGCGCGTGGTGTTGCGCAGCCTTTCAGCCATTTGCCGGCCTACCGCGTAAAGCAGATCGGGTTCGGCATGGCTCAATTCGCGGAATTTGCTGTAACTGACTTCAGCGACTTCGCATTCGCTCTTGGCGCGGACCCAGGCGCTGCGATCCTGTTGCGGTTTGACCTCGTCGAACAGGCCCATTTCGCCGAAAAAGTCGCCCTGATTGAGATAGGCGATGATCATTTCCCGGCCTTGGTCGTCCTCGATCAGAATGGTGACCGAGCCCTTGACGATGTAGAACAGACTGTCTGAGTGGTCGCCCGCGTGGATGATGGTGCTGCGGGCATTAAAGCTGCGAAGGTGGCAGTGGGCAAGATAGGAATCCAGATTTTTTATTTTGGGTGTCAGTGCAATTGAAACCATGTATGTGTCCTTTCGAGCAAGCCATGGATGCCGGGGCACCCCGTTAAGCCTCGTCTCTGAGACCAAACAGGATTATGTCCAGTTTTTATCCTGATGGCCAGTGCGCAGCCGCGGCTTTGAAGCTTGTGATATTCTGCGCCCATTCAGATTGTCAGACGGAGAGCCAGATGAAAGCACAGATCAAGTGGGTGGATGGCGCCATGTTTGTCGGCGAATCAGGCAGTGGCCATACCCTGGTCATGGACGGCCCGCCGGAAGCGGGTGGGCGCAATATGGGTGTGCGCCCGATGGAAACGGTGCTGATCGGGTTGGGTGGCTGCGCCAGTTATGACGTGGTCAGTATCCTGAAGAAGGCGCGCCAGGATATTCGTGACGTCAGCACTCAGTTGGACGCGGAGCGGGCGGACACCGAGCCCAAGGTTTTCACCAAAGTCCATGTGCACTTTGTTGTCAGTGGCAAGAACCTGAAGGAGGCTCAGGTGAAACGCGCGGTGGAGTTGTCGGCGGAGAAGTACTGCTCGGCATCGATCATGTTCGGCCGCGCCGGCGTGGAAATGTCCCACAGCTACGAAATCGTCGAAGTCGAGTAAGCCTCTCGCCGGGGTCGCTAAACCCCGGCTAGCTCACTCCCGCGAGCTCACATCTTGTAAGTCGCTTTGGTCATGACGTTCGAGAGTAACGTCATGGCGGCTTTCACCGGTTCCGGAAAGATCATGCCGCCGGCTTCCAGCGCCTGGCTGCCGTGCTCGATTTCATCGATACGCATCTGCTCCAGAATCGCTCGGGACTTGATGTCCTCTTCCGGCAACTGACCCAGATGATCGTCCAGGTGCCGTTCGACCAGTTGCTCGGTCGCGGCAACAAAGCCCAGGCTGACTCGGTCGCTGATCATCCCCGCTACCGCACCCATCCCGAATGACAGGCCATAGAACAGCGGATTGAACACGCTGGGCTGGCTTTCCAGTTCACGTAGACGCTGTTCGCACCAGGCCAGGTGGTCTATCTCCTCAGCGGCAGCATGTTCCATCTTGGCACGCACATCTGGCAGCTTGGCGGTCAGTGCCTGGCCTTGATAGAGCGCCTGCGCACAGACCTCACCGGTATGGTTGATACGCATCAGTCCGGCAATGTGCTGGCGCTCGACAGCGTCCATCGGCACATTGGGCATATGCTGCGCCGGTGAAGGTCGGCTGGCCTGGGCTGCGCCTGGAACCAGGGTGCGCAGAGATTGGTCTGCCTGCGTCAGCAAGCGATCCAGAAAACTGTATTGGCGCGGAGAGTTCATGGTGATGCTCCTGTATCTGCTACCAGTATAGCGACGGCTGCGGGCCAGCGGTTGCTTCAGATCAACTGGCGTGGTTGATCAGCCTGGAGGCCAGCTCATCTGACGCTGCCCGAGTACATGCAGATGGATATGATAAACCGTCTGCCCGCCCATGGGGTTGCAATTGAACACGGTGCGGAAGCCCTCTTCGCAGCCGAGCTCCACGGCCAGTCGCTGCCCGGTAAAGACCATATGCCCGACCAGTGCGCGATCGTCTTCGGTCAGATCAGCCAGGGTGGCAATGTGTTTTTTCGGAATGACCAGAAAGTGTACCGGCGCATGCGGATTGATGTCGTGGAAGGCCAGGACCTGGTCGTCCTCGTAAACCTTCTTCGCTGGAATTTTTCCTTCAACGATCTTGCAGAACAGACAGTCCACGGGCTACTCCTTTACTGATCTTTAAAGTGCTTCCAGTGTAACCATCTGCGGCTAGAATGGCACCATGACCCTGGACGCAAAAGGATTCCCAGTGAAAAACGATGTACATGACCTCGGCCTGCTGCTCGACAGCAAAGTGAAATTGATCGTGATCGAGTCCTGGGAAGAGCGGCGAGTGCTCGAGACCATGGCGGCACTGGCGGTCAAGCGGGCGCAGACCTGGTACACCTGGAATCAGCTGGATGGGCTGCGGCGTCTGGGTTTCGGTGCGGATGTGGATGCAAGCGAGGACACCTCTGATCCGGAAAAGGCGTTGACGCACATCCGCCGCAACAATGAATCATCCATCTATGTCATGTGCGATCTACATCCTTTTATCGAGTCAGCTCGGATAGTGCGTTTGCTCAAAGCCTTGGCCATGGAGCCTGGCGAATCGCCCACCGTGGTGCTGGTCAGTCATGCGCTGACTTTGCCGCCCGAGTTGAGCCGTCTGGCTGCGCGCCTGAGTCTGAGCATGCCGTCGGATGAGCAGTTGGCTGCGATCGTACGCGAGGAAGCAGCCCTATGGACGGCCCAGAATGCAGGGCGTCGAGTACGAACGGATAACCGTACTCTGGAGCAGGTGGTGCGCAACCTGCGCGGTACCACCCACGCCGAGGCGCGCCGGCTGGCGCGCAATCTGATTACCGATGACGGCGCTATCACCCAGGAAGATATCCCCGCGCTGAACAAGGGCAAGTTCGCCCTGCTGGATATGCAAGGCGTTTTGAGTTTCGAGCAGGACACCGCGCATTTCGCCGATGTCGGTGGCTTGCAGCAGTTCAAGCGCTGGCTGGGGGATCGGCAATCGGCGTTTCTGAGTGTTGATCAGCTCAAGGATGCGCCCAAGGGCGTTCTCCTGGTGGGCGTGCAGGGTGCCGGCAAGAGCCTGGCGGCTAAGGCGGTCGCTGGAGTCTGGGGGTTGCCGCTGCTGCGTCTGGATTTCGCCGCGTTATATGACAAGTACATCGGCGAAACCGAAAAGAATCTGCGTGAAGCCCTGGCCATGGCTGACGCGATGGAGCCCTGCGTGCTCTGGATCGACGAAATCGAAAAAGGGCTGGCGCCGGATGCGTCGGATCAGGGCGTATCGCGGCGCCTGCTCGGCTCGCTATTGACCTGGATGGCCGAGCGTAAAACCCGCGTATTTCTGGTGGCCACCTCGAACGATGTCAGTCAGTTGCCCCCTGAATTGATCCGCAAGGGACGCCTGGATGAAATGTTCTTCGTCGATCTGCCCAGCGCTGCCGTCAGGGAAGATATTTTCCGTATTCATTTGAGCCGGCGTGAGTTGCAGGTAGCGCTGTTTAACCTCACTCAGTTGGCGCAAGCCAGTGACGGATTCTCCGGAGCGGAAATAGAGCAGGCCGTTGTTTCTGCGGTTTACGCGGCAGCCGCCCGTCAGCAGGAAGTCGGCGATGCCCACGTGCTGGAAGCCCTGACGCAGACATCACCCTTGTCAGTGGTGATGGCCGAGCGCTTGCAGGCTCTGCGCGACTGGGCCAAGGCGCGCGCGGTGATGGCGGACTAACCCTAGAAAGGTTTGACCACCACCAGAATCACCGCGCCGAGCAATACGAACACTGGCGCCTCGTTGAACCAGCGATAAAACACATGCGAGCGGGTGTTGTTATCCGCCGCGAATCGCTTGAGGATGCCGCCGCAGATGAAGTGGTACACAACCAGCGCTGCGACCAATGCCAGTTTGGCATGCAGCCAGCCTTGGGAGAGCCATGCCGGCTGTAGCCAAAGCATCCACAATCCCAGCGTCACGGCAATCAGCATCGAAGGTGTCATGATGCCGCGATACAGTTTGCGCTCCATTATCTTGAAGCGCTCGCGGCTGATACTGTCTTCACTCTGCGCGTGATAGACAAACAGCCGCGGCAGGTAGAACAGGGCGGCAAACCAGGTCACCACGGCGATGATATGAAAGGCTTTGATCCACAGGTACACAAGGGACTCCTTGATGGCGGGCAATGTCCTTGATGCAAGGGCAGGCAATGCTGGTATTTTACGTCAGCCCTTTTATCATAGAGAGTCATCAGACACGTACTAAACGATTCGGGATGTAAAGATGATCAAGATTGGCATTGTAGGCGGGACCGGCTATACCGGCGTTGAGTTGCTCAGATTGCTGGCGCAACACCCTCAGGCCCATGTCGAGGTTATTACGTCGCGTTCCGAAGAAGGCCTGCGCGTAGTGGATATGTACCCCAACCTGCGCGGCCATTACGACCACCTGAAATTCAGCGTGCCGGATGCTGGCACACTCGGTGCGTGTGATGTGGTGTTCTTCGCCACGCCGCACGGGGTGGCCCACGCGCTAGCTGGCGAGCTGCTCTCTACTAATACCCGCATCATTGATCTGTCGGCCGATTTCCGCTTGAAGGACGCCGAAGAATGGGCGCGCTGGTATGGCCAGCCGCACGGTGCGCCGCAATTACTGACTGACGCCGTGTATGGTTTGCCTGAAGTTAATCGCGAGGCTATCCGCAGCGCGCGGCTGATCGCTGTGCCCGGTTGCTACCCGACCGCTGCGCAGCTGGGGCTGATTCCACTGCTGGAGGCTGGGTTGGCTGATCCGTCGAGGATAATTGCCGACTGCAAATCGGGCGTCAGTGGCGCAGGGCGCGGTACCAATCTAGGTTCCTTGTTCTGTGAGTCCACAGAAAACATGAAAGCCTACGCCGTTGCCGGGCACCGGCACTTGCCCGAGATCAGTCAGGGCCTGCGTGAGGCTGCGGGCGGGCCGGTTGGCTTGACCTTCGTGCCGCATCTCACGCCGATGATTCGCGGCATACACGCCACCCTGTATTCAACCGTGGTTGATCATTCGGTGGATTTGCAGGCGCTGTTTGAAAAGCGTTACGCCGACGAGCCCTTTGTTGATGTGATGCCCGCCGGCAGTCACCCGGAAACTCGCAGTGTGCGAGGCGCCAACGTGTGCCGGATTGCAGTGCATCGTCCCCAGGGCGGTGATCTGGTCGTTGTCCTCTCGGTCATCGACAATCTGGTTAAGGGCGCTTCGGGGCAGGCGGTTCAGAACATGAATATCGCCCTTGGGCTGGAAGAAACACTTGGGCTGTCCCATCCGGCGCTCATGCCCTGATGTTCAAGCCCAAGCGCCGTACGCTGGGTGACCATCGGGTAGTTTTTATCCCTCGCACCTCTCGTCTTGTGCAGGTGCTGAAAATTGGTCTTATAGTCACGCTCCTCCTGGCATCACCGCTGAGTGCCTGGTTTGGCTGGGAGTTCGCCTTGAAATCCCAGCAAGCGGTGTTGCAGGAGCGGGATCAATTGCTGGTTCGGCAGATTGAATTGGTGGCCGAACTGGACGCGTTGCGCAAAAGTCATCAGCAACTGGATGTTGATCTGCTGGTAGCGAACGAGGCGGTGACCGAAGGACGAGAAATAGTCCAGCAACTGGAACGCCAACTGTTTCGTGTGCAGCAGGATCTGGCGCAGTATCAGGGCGCGCTGTCGCCCAACGCGATGGTGCCCGGTCTGCGCATTCAGGCTTTCGAACTGCACGCCACCGAGCAGCCCAACCGATATCGTTTCAAGGTCATGGTGACGCGCGTTGGTGAGGACAGCGATTCGGTCCAGGCTATGTTGCAGTTGAGTATTCACGGGCAACAGGATGGTAAAGCCGTAGTCCTGCCTCTGAGTGACCTCGCTACGGATCTGCCGGAGGATGCGATGGCACTCAACTTTCGGTACTTTCAGGTAGTGCCGCCCACGGCGGGTGTCGCCGACCTGGTATTACCTGAGGATTTCGAGCCGGAAAGCGTCACGCTCAAAGCGGTTGAGGGTGCGGACGTCCTGGTAGAGCAATCATTTGACTGGATAGTCATAGGAGCGAGACCCTGATGTTTGGAGCAGACAAGAACAAGAAAATGGATATCGGTCAGTTCGGCGGCAAGACCACCATCATCGCCCAGGATGCCGAGTTCAAGGGTGACCTCTGTTTCAATGGCGCCTTGCAGGTGGATGGACGCGTCATCGGTAATGTTGAAGCCAGCCAGGGCCTGGTGCGGGTGAGCGAGCATGGGGTCATCGAAGGCATCATTCGCGCGCCGAGCATATTGATCAACGGACAGGTCACTGGCGATGTGCACGCCTCGGACCATCTTGAGCTGGATGCCAAGGCGCGGATCAGCGGTGACCTGTATTACCGCTCGATGGAGATGGTCACAGGGGCGCAAATCAGAGGCAGCCTCAACTACCTTGATGCTGCGCCGCCCATTACGCCAGCCCTGCAGCTAGACGTGCAAAGCCGGTCGGAAGAATAGTTGACCAAAAGAGTCGGGAAACGGGATAATGGGCTGCTAGTGTGCTTGTGCACCTGTTGCTGGAGGATGTATGTCAACTGCTGAAGTCTTTATTCCCACACCCCTTTTGTTCACCGACAATGCCGTGTCCAAGGTTCGTGCCTTGATTGATGAAGAGGGTAACGAGCGCTTGAGTTTGCGCGTTTTCGTGACAGGCGGCGGCTGCTCTGGCTTTCAGTACGGTTTTACCTTCGATGACGAGCTGGCTGAAGACGACACCATAGTGGAGCGTGAAGGGGTCAAGCTGGTTGTCGATCCCATGAGCTTTCAGTATCTGGCAGGTTCCGAGGTTGACTATCTGGAGGGGCTGGAAGGTTCGCGCTTCGTCATCAATAACCCCAACGCAGCCACCACCTGTGGTTGCGGGTCCTCGTTCTCCGTCTGATTAAGCCACGCTGTTCGCCGAAGCCCGTTCAGGCTGGGTAGATTGCACCCAGAACGCGCGGGCCTGCGGCGCCCGTCACAGCAGGCAGATTGCCCGGTTGCCCCTGCGTGCAGCGCCACGCCAGCCAGGCAAAAGCGATAGCCTCCATCCAGTCCGGGTCTACGCCCAGAGCAGAGGTGGTAAGCACATCCATGTCCGGCAGATGAAAGGCCAAGCGCTCGATCAGCAGCGTATTGCGCGCGCCACCACCGCACAGATACAGCGCCCTGCTATCGCTGGCATGCTGCGCTGCGGCTGAGCTGATTGAGCGGGCGCTGAGCTCAACTAGAGTAGCTTGTACATCTTCCGCGCGAGGTTGATTGCCATACTCCCCCAACAGCTTGTGCAGCCAGCGCTCATTGAAGTATTCACGGCCGGTGCTTTTCGGGCCGGTGCGCTGGAAGTAGCTGTCGTTCAGCATGGCCGCCAGCAGGTCTGGCAGTACTTGACCGCTGCGCGCCCAATTCCCCGCGTCGTCGTAGGCTTTGCCCTGAAGCAGGTTGATCCAGTAATCGAGCAATACGTTGCCTGGCCCGCTGTCAAAGCCGGTCGCGGGCTGCCCTGGGCGCATGATGGTCAGGTTGGCGAAACCACCGACGTTGACCAGTGTCCGGGTCTGACTGGGATCTCGTAGCAGCCAATCGTGAAACGCCGGTACCAGTGGTGCGCCTTCCCCGCCAGCGGCGATGTCCCGGCTACGAAGGTCGCTGACGACGCAGGTGCCGGTCAGTTCGGCCAATAGCGCTGGCGCGCCAATCTGCCAGCTGAAACCCAGTTCGGGGTGATGCCGAATGGTCTGGCCATGGCTGCCTATGCTGGCAATCTGGTCGGGGCTCAGTTGCAGCTCGCTTAGGAGCTGATTAACGCCGCCTGCAGCCAGTTCGGCCCAGGCTCTGCCAGCCAACCCTGCCCGATGAATCTCATTGGGGCCGGGGCTGCAAAGGCTGAGGAGGTCTTGGCGCTGCGAATCTGGAAAGGGGATACAACAGGCGCCTAACAGGCGCACTTGTTGTGGGGGGAGGATTTCGGTAACGGCAATGTCGATACCATCCAGGCTGGTGCCTGACATGATACCGACATGAAGGTTGGACACTTATTCCTCCAGCAGAGCCAACTGGGTGTCGCCGTTCTGGTCCAGGCTGGCCATCATCTTGTTGCTGATAGCCATGAACGCGGTGCGCTCATTCTGTGGAACCGGGTCAGCCACGGGAAGATCGATTCCCAGCGGATTGACGTGGCGGCCATTGACCAGGAATTCGTAATGCAAATGCGGGCCGGTGGCCAGGCCGGTCATGCCGACGTAACCAATAATCTGACCTTGGGACACATTCGAACCCTGACGCAGGTTGTTGGCATAGCGGCTCATATGCGCATACAGGGTTTTGTACTTCTGACCGTGTTGCACAATGATGGTATTGCCATAGCCACCCTTGCGACCGACATGGACAATCCGACCATCGCCAGTGGCTTTGATCGGCGTGCCAGTAGCGGCTGCGTAATCAACGCCGTTGTGGGCGCGGATCTTGTTCAGCACCGGGTGCCGGCGATTGGGGTTGAACTTGGAGCTGATGCGGGCAAATTCCACGGGCGTACGGATAAAGGCCTTGCGCAGGCTGGTGCCGTCAGCGCGGTAATAGCTGCTATAGCCACTCTTGTCGGTATAACGCACTGCAGTAAAGGTCTTGCCGCGGTTGCTGAAGCGGGCAGCCAGAATGTTATTGGTGCCTACGCGCTTGTCGCCTACGTGCAGTTCTTCGTAGATGACTTCAAAACGGTCGCCTTGGCGGATGTCACGGGCAAAATCCACGTCATAACCAAAAATATTGGCCATTTCCATGGTCAGGTTATGGGACATGCCAGCGCGCTGCGCTGCGAGAAACAAGGAACTGGTGATTTCGCCTTGAGCAAACTGGGTACGCACATCCGGCGTGATCAGCTCGTGGTTGACGCCATAGCTTTCGCCCTCACGGTCCAGACGCAGCGTCTCGAGATCGTTCAGCTTGGTTCTGAGAGCGTTGAGTTCGCCGTTGTTGCCCAGCTTGAAGTCCAGCACTTGGCCAGCCTTGAGGCGGGCGAAACGTTTGGCGTCCGAGCCGCTGTTCAGGACCGCATGCAGTGTATTGGCAGACAGGCCGACGCGATTGAATACCACAGACAGGGTATCGCCACTTTCTACGGTAACGCTTTTCCATTCGGAGGCGGGCTGCGCTTCAGCAACCATTGCCATGGGCAGTTCTACCGGCAGCGCCTGGTAATCACGGCCGCGCAAGGAAGGTTTCGCGGCCAGGGGGATAGTAGGTCTGTTCAATTCGTCGGCAAGCGAAAATGTGACCGTTTCGCTGATCAGGGCGTCTAGATCTTTAGACGAGCCCGCTGTAGCCATGTGGGCGGTAATGGTGTCGAGATCAAGCTGCACATAGGTTTTGCGAGCTTCGACATCCGAGGTCGGAATAACGAGCAGAAAGATGCTCAGCGCTGCTGCTATACCGCTAGCCGCTACAATATGGCTTTTGGGGTACAGTGGCGGTTTTGTCTTTTGAGGAGGCATAAGCGCTCTTGTGGTCGAGTCTGAATAAAGTGTAATAAGTCGCTAAATTATAACTGAAATTGCCTCGTTGCAAGTCTTCAGTGTCACCGCTTGTCAGTTTCCCGATTAAGGGCGTGTCCTTGGTGGCGCTCAGCATCGCTTGGCAAACTTGTAATTGATCAGCAATGTTGTATGTTTGGTTCCCTTTTTTACCCTTCAAAACACAGGATCTTCTGATTTATGAAGCCGGTTGACGAGCAGTTGGCGCTGATTAAGCGTGGTGCGGACGAAATTCTGGTGGAAAACGAGCTGCGTATCAAGCTTGAGCGCGGCGTTCCGTTGCGAATAAAGGCCGGTTTCGACCCCACTGCGCCGGATCTGCACCTGGGGCACACGGTGCTGATCAACAAATTGCGTCAGTTTCAGGAGCTCGGTCACCAGGTGCTTTTCCTTATAGGTGATTTTACCGGCATGATCGGTGACCCCTCCGGGAAGAATGTCACCCGCCTGCCGTTGACCCGTGAGCAGGTTTTGGACAATGCCGAGACCTATAAAGAGCAGGTGTTCAAGATTCTCGATCCGGCGCTGACCGAAGTCATGTTCAATTCCACCTGGATGGACAAGATGACCTCGGCGGACATGATCCAGCTAGCCGGGAAGTACACAGTGGCGCGGATGCTTGAGCGTGACGATTTCGACAAGCGCTATAAAGGTGGGCAGTCGATTGCCATTCATGAGTTTCTGTATCCGCTGGTTCAGGGCTATGACTCCGTGGCCATGCGGTCGGATATCGAGCTGGGTGGTACCGACCAGAAGTTCAACCTGCTGATGGGTCGTGAGTTGCAGCGTCAATACGGACAGGAGCCGCAGGTCATTCTTACCATGCCGCTGCTTGAAGGGCTGGATGGCGTGAAGAAGATGTCCAAGTCCCTGGGCAACTATGTAGGCATCAATGACGCGCCCGGTGAGATGTACACCAAGATCGTGTCCATGCCAGACAGTCTTATGTGGCGCTACTTCGAATTGCTCAGCTTTCGCAGCATGGATGAGATCAATGGTCTGCGCGCGGATATGGACAAGGGTGCCAATCCCCGCGATATCAAGATCAAGCTGGCGGAAGAGCTGGTTGAGCGCTTTCACGGCGCTGAAGCTGCAGCTACAGCTCATCGGTCGGCGGGTAACCGTTTGAAGGAAGGCGAGTTGCCGGACGATATCCCTGAGGTCGCGGTTGAGACTGATGTGCCGTTGCCGGTTTCGGCGGTATTGAACCGCGCCGGGCTGGTAAAGAACGCAGCGGCGGCCAAGGATCTTCTGTCCGCTGGTTCTGTACGGGTTGATGGCGCGGTTGTGGATCGTGAGTTCATGTTCCAGCCGGGTGTTGAGTACGTCTGTCAGGCAGGCAAGAAGAAGTTTGCACGCATAACGCTAAAAAGCGCTTGACGGTTTTTTCTGAGCCCCTATAATGCGCGTCTGCCCAGTC
>TARA_R110002094_G_scaffold220250_1_pt1 | contig 57847 bp, 68 predicted proteins | sample TARA_R110002094 | Tara Oceans TARA_R110002094 (sample SAMEA4397409) | marine metagenome | biome: Polar Biome; feature: [MIX] marine epipelagic wind mixed layer (ENVO:01000061); material: water (ENVO:00002006), including particulate matter (ENVO:01000060) such as... | depth 10-100 m
AAGCGGCACTGTCCGTCCTCTCGATGCCCGTGCTGTTCGAGCAGGCAGCCGGCCTGTCCGAAGGCGCGTGCAAGTATGGCCGCCACAACTACCGCGTCATTGGTGTGCGCGCGAGCGTCTACTACGACGCCACGATGCGACACCTCGCTGCGTGGTGGGAAGGACAGAACATCGACCCCGACTCTGGCATCCACCACGTGAGCAAGGCCATGGCCTCCCTGCACGTGCTGCGCGACGCCATGATGCAAGGCAAGTGTCACGACGACCGGCCGCCCGTGTCCGACGAGAGTTGGATCCGCGAGGCACAAGAACGGATCGAGCTGGTGCTCGACCGATACCCAGAACCCAAACCGCCCTACACCATCTCCCACCTGGAGGATCAGCTATGAGCAATCGCTACCCGTTGAAGTTCAACCCCGCACTCCCGCCGAGCCAGCACATGACCGACGGTGGTGCCGAGCCGAACGCCTACCTTGCCGGCCCGATGCGAGGTTACGAAATGCACAACTTCCCCGCGTTCTTTGACGCTGCACTCACGCTGCGCTACCACGGTTGGGGCATCGAGAACCCGGCCGAATACGACATCGCTGCCGGCGTCGATCCCTCGAAGGAGGAGAAGGCTTGGCCGATTACTGTGAAGGAGATGCTGCGCACCGACTTCAGACTAATCCTGGAGCGCTGCAACGCCGTCATCCTGCTGCCGGGTTGGGCTGAGTCCAAGGGCGCGACCATGGAGTGTGCCATCGCACACAACATCGGCCTGCCTGTGTTCGAGCTGGTCCCCCAAGTCGTCGGAGGTGGCCTGCGCTTGGTGCGCATGCGCATCGACGAGATCAACATCCAGTTCCTCGTCGAGGACATCGTGCCGGCCACCATCGACCCGTTCGAGAACGTCGAGAGGGCTGGCCTGTGATTGTTCTAGGCATCGACCCGGACACCACGCACACTGGCGTTGGTCTCATCAAGGACGGCAGGGCCATCTACGCCAAGCTCGTCGAGGTTCCCAACCGCAAGGCCAAGGTGCGCGAGCGCATCCTCCGCATGATCGACGCGGTCGATGAGTTCCTCGCGGACTTCCGCATCAACCACCCCGAGGGCACACAGATCGGCAAGATCGTGGTCGAGGGGCAACGACACCGCACCAACGGCAAGGCGCGACCGCAGGACATGATCCACCTCGCCCAGGTGGCGGGCGCCATCGCTGGCTCGTGTCGCTCCTACTGGCCCGGCATCGAGATCGAGATCCCCGAGCCGCAGGAGTGGAAGGGCTCGGTCAAGAAGGCGATCTTCACGAGGCGTGTCCTCAAGGACCTGGGCCTGGAGTTGTCGCCCCGCGGTGGCATCCAATACACGGGCTCGAAGACCGTCGTGCGCGTCCCAGGGACCACCAAGCTGGCCGAGAAGGACAGCAGCCACCCGATCGACGGCCTGGGCCTCGCGCACTGGGGCTACCTGCGCACGCCCCTGCGGAGCCTGCGTCGATGACCGGGCGCCTGCTCAAGAAGGCGCGCATGCCACGCGCCATGATCCAGCAGATGATCGGGTTGCCCCAGGCAGCGGTCGAGCGCATGACGCTCGAAGCGTTGGACCGTGCGGGCATCGACATCAGCGACCGCTCGCAGATCATCTGGGAGCGCCTGCCTGACGGCGGGTGCGCGTTCGCCGGGCCACCAAAGGCGCCCGGCGGCTAGATGCTGAAGGTGCCGGTGATGTCGATCTCCATGTCGTCACCCATGCACTCGCGAACGAACGCACTGAACGCCTTCTCTCCGATGGCGTTCGACTGCCGCTTGAACTTCCGCGCCGCTCTATCGAAGAACGGGTCGCCGGCAGTCGGGCCGACGGAATCAGCCACGACCATGCCCTTACTCGGGTCACGCAGGAACTTGTAGAACTGCGACTTGGTCAGGCTCTTGACGTCCGACTCGCGCACCGGGTAGTTCCCACTGCTGACGCGTGGGTCGTCCGCGATGTTCTTGAAGTAGACGAGCTTGTGCCCTGGCCGTGCGCGGATGGCGCCTCGACCGTCGTGGTAGTAGAGCGCCCAGTAGTAGGGCGTCTCGACTGCGGTCTTGCCGAAGTCGAGCACCTGGAGGTTGAGGCTCTTGCTGATCGCCCGCGACCGTGACTCCTTCGCTGCGATGTCACGGAACTGCGTGGCCATCTTGAAAGACAGCCGCGAGATGAACAGGCGTTCGGTTCCTTCCGCCATTAGCGTGGGTCCTCAGCGAGGGTGAACACCGACCGCAGGAAGTTGCGCGCGGTCTCTTTGTCCCACGCAACCTTCGCGATCTTCTGGACACCGTCCTCCAGGTCGCGGCCTTCGGCAGCAGCCTCGGGCAGCTCCTCCTTCATGCGACCCATCGTGTCGATGGGAGCGAGTGCCTCCATAGCCTCCGCCATCTCCTCTACAATCGTGCGGAACACGAAGGCGTCATCTGGCATGGCCAGCGACTTATCGGTGCCTAGCGTGCATCGTAGGGTCGTCTCGAAGTTCTCCTGCGACTGCCCGATGACGAGCGCCTGGAACGTCATGATGGCGTTGCTTGCCTCGTTGCTCGCGCCCATCTTGCCAGGGATGAGGATGCCAGCGATCGGGGGCGGCACGCGGTGCGCCGACACGATGTTCACGCTGAGCGTCTCCATCATCTTGGCGAAGAACTCACCGTCAGCCGAGCCTTCCATCGCCATCTTCTCTAGCTGCACGGTGATGTTCGGATCGGTGAGGTTCATCGCCAGCGACTTGTGGCTGTTGCCGGGGCCGATCTGCGCTTGCAGGGATTCCTCGATCGCAGCCCAGTCCTTGGCGCGCACCTTGGTGCCCATGACGAACAGCATGAACTCGGGCACGCCGCGGTTCTGGTGGAAGTCGAACTGGTGTTGCTTGAGCGACTGGACCAGCTCGATCGAGGCGATGGCTGCGAGCCAGAAGGGCACGCCGAAGTAGCGAGAGTAGCTCGACGGTTGTGCGAAGTGGATCAGCTCGGACATGCGCTTGCCTTCGAGGGCTTGTCCGGCAGGTCGTGACTGGAACGAGTCGAGGTCGTTGTAGTTGGCGAACTTGATCGCGTTGCGCAGACCGCCAGTGGCCTTGATCTCGAAGTGCGAGTTGTAGTGCTCGTCCTCGATGACGATCTGCACATCGCACGCCGGCTGGTAGTGCAGGCCCGTGACCTTGCCGTTGGCCTTGAAGCCTTCGCGCACGACTTCGAGGTATCCGTTGCCGACCGACTCCCAATCCTCACTGATCTGCATCATGGTGTGTAGCCAGCTCACGCGGCAGAGCTTGTCGAGCTTCTTCTTTGTGTTCTTGTCCACGTGCCCGAGGCCGACGGTCGCAGCCTTCTTGGCCTCGATGCAGGTCGAGTGGTGCTCGTTGTGCATCTTGAGCATGGCGGTTCGGCCGAAGTCGAACGGCCGGCGGACGTGCCCGACGTGGACGCCCTGGTTCGAGGGGGCATTGTCCTCTCCCAGAGATTTCTGAATTGCTGCCAGCATGCCCTGCCCGTCGGGGGCGAGCTGCGGGTAGAGCTGGCGGTTGCTGCGCGCGAGCTTGGAGACGGTGGCACGCGATTCACGGCGTGCAGAGGGGCGCGTTACCTGCGCCGAGGTGTTGGATGGGGTGCTCATTTGTCATTCTCCACAGGGTGGACCGCGGGTGGCCCCACGGAGGTTAATCTGCCTCAATTTTACCACACTTAGTCCCGATGTGATACAATTCCCTGTGACGGACCAGTGCATGGCACGTCACACCACCCGCACAGAACCCCGGAAGCATCCATGTCCAAGAAGGCCACGCGGCGCATCAAAGCCGCCAAGATCAGTCTGATTTCGCTCGTCCCCGCGGGCGCCAATCGGATCACGTCCCTGTTCAAGGACAAGGACGCCGTAGAGATGCAAGCCCTCGCCAAGATTGACGCAGAGGGCTACCTCACCGCGCTCGTCTATGTTCCCGACAGCGTTGACTCGCACGGCGACATGGCGAAGGCCGACAACATCAAGCAGTGGGCGCACGACTACATCCCCAACATGGATGGCAACGGCATCGACGTGCTGCACGACGGCGAGCCTGTCGGCAACGACCGCGCGCACATCTGCGAAACCTTCCTCGTCCAGAAGGGCGACCCGCGATTCGTCGGCATGTCCGACGACGAAGGAACGACCATCGACCCCACCGGAGCGTGGGGCGTGGTCATCAAAATTGACGACCCCGATCTTCGCTCGCGCTACGCAACTGGCGAGTGGGTTGGTGTCAGCATGTTCGGTTCAGCCATCGTTGAGCCACTCACCAAGTCCACCCCACCTACTAAGGAGTTCAAAATGGACGAAACTCAGATGGCCGCTCTGCTCAAGGCATTCGGCACCAACCTCTCCAGCGACATCGTCGCTGGTCTCAGCAAGGCGCTCAAGCCTGACCCAGTCAAGCCGACGGAACCCGTGAAGGTCGAGAAGACCGTCATCGCGTTCGAGGGTGACATCACCAAGTCGGCCGACGTCGCCGCGCACGCCGAGAAGGTGCTGTTCGCTTCGCTCGACATGGGCAACCCGGCCGACATCACGAAGTGGCAAGCAGTCCTCGCCAAGAAGGCTGCCGACGCTACGCCGAACCCGAACCAGGAGCGCATCGACACCCTGGAGAAGGAACTCGCGAAGCTCAGCGGCGCCCCGGCCAACGGTGCGGAGCCTGTCGTCAAGACCGGCGAGCTGTCCCTCGGCGAGAAGCTCGCCAAGTCCACCGAGCGCGCTGCTCGTCTCAAGAAGGCGGGCATCATCCGCTAAGGCGGAGCCCTCCCCACTTCCCATTCAACTGAACCAACAATAGGAGACCATCATGGCTCTTGGAACTAACGAACTCTTCGCCTCGCGCGATTTCTCTGGCCGGCCCCGTATGGTGGTCGAGCGCAACAAGGTCGGCACCATTGACGGTGGCGGCGTGGCCGCTGCGGCAACTCTGCCGCCCGGCTCCCCTCTCGCCTACGACACGACTGTCGGCGGTTGGGTTCCCTTCACGCAAGGTGGAGCAAACGGCTCTGGCGTCATCGCCGGCTTCGTCGCTCACCAGGACGTCCTGGTTGACGCCACGGATGACGTGCAATGCACGATCATGCTGGCCGGTGAAGTCCACGCGGACGACATCGACACCCTCATCATCCGCACCGCCACGGCGCTGGCTTCCGGCGCTGCCGTGAGCACGGCTCAAATGGTTGCGGCCCTCAAGGTCTCGGCTCTCCGCGACAAGAACCTTCACGTCCGCGGCCTGTCCGTGGTTGAAGGCTAATCCCTTGGGGTTTAGCGACCCCGCAACACCAAACCTCAAGGAGACCTAATCATGGCCCAACTTCCCGAAATCCTGGAGTGGTATTCACTCACCCCGATGGTCAACGAAATGAAGTCGCCGCGCACTTTCCTGCGCGACGCTTTCTTCGGCGACGTCGAGACCCAAACGACTGAGAACATCGTGTTCTCCGTGCTCGAAGGTGGTCGCGAGACCGCACCGTTCGTCAAGCGCGATGGCGAAGCCATCATGGCTGGCGGCTACACCGAGAAGGAATACACGATCGGCGCGCCGAACATTCGCATCAAGCGACCGCTCGAAGCTGCTGACCTCATCTTCCGTCGCCACGCTGGCGATGTGATCTTCGCCGATGGTGGCTCCGTTGAAGCTGCGGCCGAGCGCGAGATCGCTCGTCAACTGCAACGCCTCAACGAGCTGATCGACAACGCCGAGGAATACCTCTGCGCCCTGGCCATCCGTGGCACGATCAGCTACACCGCCGCTGACGAAGCGAACTTCACCATCACGTATCCGAAGCCGGCCGCCAACACGGTCACGCTGACGAACTTCTGGGATGGCGCTTCGGCGACGCCGATGCAGGACTCGCGCGATGCGAAGTTCATCATGCACGACGCTGTCAGCCTGAACCCGACGGACGTGCTGCTCGGCAGCGAAGCGACCGACTCGTTCCTCGCTGCGGATGAAGTCCGCTCGCTGCTGGACACCAAGTCGGTGAACGCTGGCAACCTGAACCTGTCGGCTGACGTCGATAGCCAAGGCGCCATGTTCCTCGGCCTCTTCGCCGGCATGCGCTGGTGGAGCTACCCGTCGCAGGTCACCGTCGCTGGCGTCGCCACCGACCTGATCCGTGCGAAGTATGCTGAGTTCCTGCACCGTGGCCCGGCCGCGGAGATGAAGCTCTACTACGCTGCGATCAGCGACCTCGACGCGATGGACGCTGGCCTTCTGGCCACGCGCCGCTTCAGCAAGAGCTGGCGTCAGCAGGACCCGTCGGTCCACCAGATCCTCGTCACCGCTCGTCCCCTGCCGGTCCTCCGGCGTCCGGGTGCGGTCGTGTCGATGAAGGTCGTCTCGGGCTAATCCCCGAACTGAGGCGGGGCAACTTCTGCTCCGCCTGCATCTGTAACCAAACCCCAGGAGCTACCTATCATGGATTACTACGTTTCAAAGAAGGCCGGCAGCATCATGTTCCGCGCCCCGAAGAAGGCCCACCTCGTCGCAGGCGATCACATCCCCGCCGAAGCATGGGCCGGCATCCCCGAGTCGTCGCAGCAAGAGCTGCTCAACACCGGCATGGTCGAAGGCTTCGACGATGTCGATAGCGTCAAGCTGTCGGATGCGCCGGAGGAGAACCTCCCCCGCGTAGGCTCGGGCGCCAACGACTTCATGCCCGAGGCCAAGGTCCAGCAGGGCAAGCGTGTAGACGCCAAGCTCAAGGAGCTGGAAGACGCACAGGCGAAGGCAGAGGCACAGGCCAAGGCCGACAGTGAGGTTGACCTCGAAGAGGGCGGCAGCGCTGACGGTGTCGTGCAGGTCGAGCAGCCACCTGAAGAGGCTGACGAAGACGATGAGGACCTCGACGTTGAGGACAGCCTCACCGACGAAGAACTGGAAGCGCTCCGCGAGATGGAGCAAGAGGACCAAGAGGAGAACTAATGGCTGTCGCGCCCCTATTCGTAGTTGACCTGGACACACTCCGGCTGGAGCTTCGCCTGCAAGGGCTGAAGACCGGCTCAGAGGGTGAGTCCATCTTCGTCCGTGCGACTAGCGCGGCGCGCGTCTACCTCTATCAACGCCTCGGCATCAACCTCGCCACCACCCTGGTGGCAGTGACCGAGGTCGAGAACCCAACGACCGCCGAGGACATCCGCCGCAAGGCTGCCTCCCTGGCGGAAGTCGAGATCGTCCGCTGCGATCTGCTGGACCTCATGCCCATCATGGTTGGCGACGCCAGCGGTGATGCGCAGCAGGTCTACAACGACGAGGGCGTGTGGCGCTCTGCAACGCCCGAGGAGCGCGTAGAAGCGCTCGGCAGGTGTCGCGCCAGGATCGAGGAGCTGATCGAGCTGATGCTGTCTGAGGACGAGCTAGGCGACGACCTGACCATCCGGGTCTTCAACGGCCAACGCGCTGTGAACGACGAGCGATTCCCAGGCGGCACCTCGCTGCCTGCGATCGGCAAGTTCAAGGGCAACTTCGAGGAGAGCTACCACGCCGGCAACGACGAGGTGTCTGTCCGCTTCGAGCTGGAGTCCTAAGCTATGGCCAACCAGTCCGACCGTATCCACGCAGCGATCTACGGAGCCCTCTCGGGCTTCACGTTCCCCTACGTGACCTACGACAAGGACACCGGCCTTCGCACGACCTCCGAGGTTGATGGCGAGGGACCAGAGACGATCCTCGTTCGCGAGATCCAATCGAACTTCGAGGCCGCTCTTGGTGAGCGGCGCACGCCACGTCTGCGAGAGCGCAGCGATTGGCAATGGGACGCGGAGATCGCGTTCGACAATCAGGTGTCGCTCGAACTGTTCGAGGCCACCTACACTGACACACCGCTGTTTCTCCCACGAGTCGTGGGCCTGAACCAGCAAGTAATCATCACGCTCGACGAGGTTGTATACACGCACCCTCCCGAGCATGCTTCATCTTCTGGAAGTCGTGCGAAACTATCGTTCACGGCCTCTCTTTCTCGTAAGTAACAACTAAGGAGTTACCCATGGCCGTTGGCGTAAGCAACAACACCGGCACGACCCAGACCGCCGACTACAACCTGGGTCGTGGCATCATCTTCATCTCCCCTCTCGACACGACTACGGGTCTACCCGTTGACTATCGAGACCTCGGTAACGCACCGAGTTTCTCCCTGAGCATCGACGTCGAGGAGCTGGTTCACCAGTCGTCTCGCGGTGGTCTCCGCACGGTCGATAAGCGACTCGTCATCTCCCAAACGGTGAACTTCTCGTTCGTCCTTGAGGAGCTGTCCGCTGAGAACCTCGCTCTCTTCTTCTCGGGTGCGACTGTCACGTCCACCAACCCGGCAATCGCTGGCATCACTGCCTACACGCTCACGGCGTCGGCTGTGCTCGGTCGTTGGTATTCGATCTACAACCAGACGACTGGCGCGCGTGCGCTGGACATCGACTCGGCGATGGTCGCCATCACGGAAGACCCCGGTGGCACTCCGGTGGTCATGACCCTCGACGCCGACTACACGGTCGATGCCGAGATGGGCATGATCTTCATCATGCCGGGCGGCACCATTGTGGCCGGCGATGAGCTTCAGCTCGTGCTGACGGCCGACGCTGGCGCAGCGGTGACCACGCAGACGCGTGGCCTGACGTCCTCGGGCGTTGACTACGCGATGAAGTTCGTCGGTGAGAACCCGGCGGACAACGATCAGCGCTTCGAGGTCGAGCTGCACTCCGTGCAGGTCAACGCCGATGGCGACTTCTCGCTCATCAGTGAGTCGGACCTGACGCAGATGCCGTTCACCGGAACGGCGCAGCAGAACGCGAGTTGGCTCGACAGCAACTCCAAGACGATGACGCTGACGTCCTACGACAAGGTCTAATCGACCCATACCACATTGAGACTCGCACGTCTCAATGTGGTATAATTCACCCGTTCTGTCTTCCCAAACCAGGAGCTACCTATGACAAACATTCTGAAACGACTCGGGGCCTTCCGCAACAAGGCCATCACCCACATCGTCGATACCGAAGCAGGTCCGACCGAGTTCAAGTTCTACCCGCCACGGATGCGGATGATGATCTCCGGCCAGATGCGCACGATCATCGACCCCATCTCCAAGGCGATGGGTGTGATCTTCAGCAACAAGGGCCAGGACGTCTCGCGCCAGCAAGAGGTCAGCGAGAGCGGCCTTGTCACGACGTTCGTGCAGGGCCTCAACCCCGAGGTGATCGAGATCCGCGAGCGCAAGCGCTCCGAAGCCATCGGCGACGCACTCGGCGTGCTGCTCAACGACAACACGCGCTACCACGTTGGCGCGCTGCTGGCCGACTCGATGCGTGATGACTTCTCGGAGAACGAAGCCGAGCGCGCCAAGGAAGTCCGTCTCTTCATGGACGAGATCGATCTGCCCACGATGATCGAGCTGCTCAAGGGTTACTTCAAAGCCCTGGCGCCCGTCCTGGACAAGTCGGGAAACTCGATCCTCTCCAACCTGCAAAAGTCGGTCAAGCGCGAAGTAAGCCGCGCGCTAAACGGAACCGAGGAAGGGGAGGAAACCGCGGACGGCCTGATCAACGCAGTGACGCCGAAAGACGTGCAGATGATGAACGAGTCGCAGCCGAGCAGCGAGAGCGAGACGAGCGAACCTCAGAGCTAAGCATCGACGCCGCGCTCGTCTTCCTAGCGCACTTTACCCACAGCACATTCGAGTATCTCCTCGACCAAGACGTCATGACCTTCAACTCACTCCTAGATGCAGCGACCCGAGTCGATGCTACCCAATGGGTGCAGAAGGCATGGATCGCCCGCGCGGCTGCTCACGCAGATGCAAAGGAGTTCGAGAAGTTCGTGGATGGACAGTGGGGTGACAAGTCGGCACCGCCTGGATCTGACAACAACAAGCCGAAGGGCAAGGGCATCTCTGACCTACTCAGGGACTTCGGAGGCGGTATCTAATGGCAGTCGATCGCGGCGGACTACGCTACACTATTGAGGTTCGTGACCAGTTCACGAAGCAGTTCAAACGCTTCCGCACGGAAGTGGCTGCGGTCAAGAAAGAGCTGAGCGGACTTCGGTCTGCCCAGGCTCAAGTCAACACGGCAAGGACCGCTGGCGATGCCGGCGCGTCCGCAGCCAATCGCGAGCAGCTACAGAGGCTCAGGCAGCTCTCTGCTGGCATCAAGCAGAAGTCGGCCAACGAGCAGCTCGCCGCTCGTATCAACCGCACGCAGCGCCAGGAGGCGTCTCGTGCAGCACGTGAGGACATCGCACTCTTCCGTCGTCAGAAGAACGAGGAAGCCAAGGCGAACAGCCAGCGCGTCGCCGCACTGCGCCGGCAGCAGGCTGCCCAGGCCAAGGCCAACGGCGAGGTAGCCAAGGGCTCGAAGCAGTTCCGCAAGCTCACGTCCAGCGCCAAGCGGTCAGAGGGCGCGATCAACCGCGTCTCGTTCACCTTCCGTAGGCTCATCGGTATCTTCGCTGCGTTCCAAGCGGCGCGTGCCGGCGGACGTCTGTTCTCCAGCTTCATCTCGGACAGCCTCCAATACACAAGGACCATCGAGGACAGCCAGATCAGCATGGCCTCGCTGTTCACCACTGCCGGGCGTGTGCGCAACGAGCAGGGCGAGATGCTCAAGGGCGCCGAAGCATTCGGTGCAGCTCAAGCAGAGGCCGCACGCCAGACCCGTCTGGTGCAGTCGGCTGCCGTCTCCACCACGGCCACCTTCCAAGAGCTGCTCCGCGCGTTCCAGGCAGGCATCGGTCCTGGTCTTGAGGCCGGGCTCCAGCTCGACGAGATCCGAGAGATCACGGTTCGCGTGTCGCAAGCGGCAGCAGCCCTGGCCATCCCGCAGAACCAGCTCGTTGAGGAAATCAGGTCGCTGCTCCGTGGAACCATTCAGGCTCGCACGACCATCGTGGCGTCCGTCCTGGGCATCACCAACAAGGATGTGGCCGACGCCAAGAAGGCCGGCAACCTCTTCAACTTCCTGTCCGAGCGACTGGAAGGCTTCAAGTTCGCAGCAGGCGCCACGCAGCAGTCGTTCGGCGGCCTCCTGGCACGCCTGAAGGACTCGTTCCAACTGGCAGGCGGCAACGCATCGATCAAGCTGTTCGACCAGCTCAAGGTCACCTTCGCCGAGCTGGCCGACACGTTCGTCAAGCTGGAGCGCGACACCGAGGGCAACGTCACCGGCCTCCTGCCGAACGAAGCCGCGGTAGCCGCAGCCGAAGCGTTCTTCTCCCGCATTGCTGACGCGCTGCAAATCCTGCGCGAAGGTCTCCAGCAGATCACGTCCAACCAGATCGGCAACGTCCTCGGCGCAATCGGCGAGATCGCTCGCGTCCTGTCCGCAGCCATCGCTGGCTTCATGCAAGGACTGATCGCTGGCCTGTCCCGCATCGCCGCGTTCGTCAACGCCATCTCTGCCGGCTTCGGCGGGGGCGGTGGCATCATCCACTTCGTCGAGCAGTTCGGTGTTCTGCTCGGAGAGAGTGCAGCCATCATCGGCGTAGTCGTCGCAGCCACCCTGCTCCTGAAGGGCGTGTGGTTCCTGCTCGGCCCGGCCGTGTCGCTAGTCACTGGCGCCGTGAAGGGGCTTGGACTGCTGACCGTGGGGCTAGTCAAGACTGTGGGGCTACTGCCGGCTCGCTTCTTCCCGATCATCGGCATCATCCTCGGCATCGTCGCAGGCTTCCGCCGAGTGTTCTCTTCCGTGGTCGGCTTCGGCGTCACGTTCGAGGAGACCATCCTCTTCATCATCCTGGCCTTCGAGGACCTCTGGGGTCGAGTCACGATCGGTGGCAAGATCGCCTTCCAGCAAATCGCTAACGCACTGGCGGCCTTCTTTGAAGCCCCGCTACAGACGATCGCGAATAGCTTCGCCGACCTGTTCGGTGGCATCCTCAAGCTCGTCAGTGGCTTCCAAGCCATCGTCGGCGTCTCCGAGGAGACCCGCGCAGAGATCGAAGCGGCCATCGCATCCGTAGAGAAGTTCGCCAGTGGCAAGCGTCCGCCACCACTGTTCGACGTCGAGAAGTCCAAGGACGAGCTGGACGCATTCCTCGCTGCCTCGCAGAACAAGTTCGACGCCCTGGCCAACGCCGCAGCCATTCGTGACGCAAACGAGAACACTCTGTTTGATCCCGAGAAGGCACGCGAGGACGCAGACGATCTACTCAGCATCATCGGTGAGCTGTCCGACAAGTTCGGCACGGCGTTCACTGACTTCACCGGGTTCGACTTCGAGGCGGCTTCGGCCGCGCTCGCGGACGGACTGGTTGACAAGGAAGCCATCACCGAGAAGATGCAGGACGCCGTCAAGGCGTTCATTGAAGGCGTCACCGGCAGCGGCAACGAAACAGAGAAGACCAAGCTCACCAAGTTCTTCGACGGCATCGTCGAGAACTTCGAGAGTGGCCTCACGATTGTTCGTGGCCTCGTCACCTCGCTCAGCAACTTCATCGCCGACTCGCTCGTCGATGCGCTCGACCCGACGACGGACACCGACCTGCTTGAGAGGTTCGCCAAGTTCCTCCAGCAGATCGCCAAGCTCATCATCCAGCAGCTCGTGCAGGTGGCCATCGCCAAGGCAGTCCTCGGCGCGTTCGGCAACTCCACTGGCGGCCTGGGCACGCAAGCCGGGTCGCTGGCGGGCGGCCTCGCCGAGGGTGGACCTGTGCCAGACGGGCACGGTGTGCCTGCCTTCGCTCGACCGAAGGGCCTGGACTCGCGCGACACCACGCCGATCTTCGCTCAGCCGGGCGAGTTCATGATGAAACTGGCCGCAGTGAAAAACTACGGTGGCGATGTCATGAACGCGATCAACCGCGGTCTCATCGACCCGTCCGCACTGCGGGCGCTCATCTCGGGCAAGGGCAGCACCCGTCACATCTCGGGAATGTCGAGTCGTGGCCCCGCAGGATACGCTGAGGGTGGTATCATTAGGCAACAGGCTGCGGCCGGACTCGGTGCAGCAGGCACGGCCGACGGTAGCTCGAACGGCAACAAGCCACAACCGGCGGTCGTCGTCGGTAACGATCAGACAATGGAGAAGCTCCTCAACGGTGGCTCGCAGGCGTTCCGACGCTACCTGCAAGACAACGCCCAGGAGTTCGACGGCATTCTACGAGGCGGACGAACAGGATAATCACATGGCACTACTTTTCATGGAAGGCTTTGAAGGCCACGGCGCATCGAATACGATTCTCGATCGTAAGTATGCAGACACCACCAACTTTGGCGGAGTGGCAACCGGCAGGCTGCAAGGGTCGGCTGGCGTAATCTCCAACGCTTTCTTTGCACGCACCCGATCGTTCGGCGCGGCCACGTCTACCTGCATCATCGGCTTCGGCTACCAGGACGCCACCACTGGCGCGTCGTCTGGCAACCTAGAGATCAACATCATCAATGGCGCGAGCGACCAGCTCCGCCTACTGATCGTCAGCGTCACGACCACCACGTTCCGCATCGACCTGATGCGAGGCGCCACGGTGATCGCTGCCTCGGCTGACTACTCCACGCTCAACTGGCACTACTTCGAGCTGAAGGCTGTCATCGACCCGACGGCCGGCACGTATGAGCTGCGCCGCAACGAGACCGTCGTGTTCTCCGGCACCGGCACGAACACAGCCGACAGCGCCTCGGCCAACTGGGACGCCATCCACTTCGCCACTGCGGTCGAAGGCACCATCGGAGGCAACCCTCGCCTGGACGACATCTACGTCCTGGATGGCACCGGCACTATCAACAATGACTTCCTCGGCGACAGCGTCATCGAAGGCCGACTGCCTACCGGCGACAGCGTCGTCGCCAGCATGCTCGACTGGACGCCCTCAACAGGCTCCACGCACTGGGATCTCCTGGACGACACTAGCGACAGCACTCTCGTATCGAGTGGCACAGCGGGCGACGTAGACCTCCTGACGTTCGACTCGCTGTCGTTCATCACCGGCACCGTCCACGGTGTCATGACGGTAGTGCAGGCTGGCCTCGACTCGGTCGGCACCCGCACCATCCGCAACATTGCACGGAGCAACGCCGTCAACTACAACGGCGCGTCGCAGGTCGTAGAGACCACGGACAGCGCGAGCTTCTACGAGATCTGGGAGACCGACCCAGACACCTCAGTCAAGTGGACCATCTCCGGCGTCAACGCCGCAGAGTTTGGCTTCGAGCTGGTCACCTAAAGGACACAACCCCATGACTATCAGATTCATCGAAGGGTTCGAGACCAACGCCGCAACCGGCAGCAGCACGGACCAATACTACGAGCGCAAGTTCGCTTCCACCGCACAGTCCCCTCAGTCCGTAGTAGGACGCTACGCGGGGCTCGCGCTCCAGTCGTCTTCCTACTCATTCGTGACCGAGAACTACACAGCGGGAGACGTCTGGATTCTGCACTGGCACTGGTTCCTGAATGAATGCGGCAACACCGGACAGGCCGCGGGTGTCACCATCTCTGACGGCACGGGCGACCAGCTCGAACTGGCTATCCGATCATACGTCGGTGACGACAACGACGACCGCTACCTGCTGGACCTAAAGCGCGGCGCCACCGTGCTGGCGACGGCCGGCCCGTTCTGGTCCGAGGTGTGGATGTCCTGCCAGCTCAAGGTAACGATCGACCCCACCAACGGCGCATACGAGCTGAAGGTTGCCCAGGCGGGCAGCGTCGGTAGTAGCCCCGTCACCGTCATGAGCGACGTCGGCCCAGTCAACACCGCCAACCAAGCCGTGGCCGATGCAGACCGCTTCGAGTTCAGCCTGAACAACGGTCCTCGGACCATGGTCCTCGATCACGTCGTCATCTGTGACGACGCGGGCGCGGTCAACAACGACTTCCTCGGTGAGGTCTTTGTAGCCGGTCTCGTGCCGAACCTTGATGGTGACGACTCGGACTGGAACACCAGTGCTGGCGCAGACCATGCGGCACTCGTCAACGAGATCATGCCGTCGGCCACGGTAACCGGCGTAGATGACCCGGAGCGCATCACGTCCGAAACCATCGCCGACTACGATCGTTGGTTCATGCAAGGGCTCGACGCGGTCAAGGACATCCCCACAGGCACGGCCATCTATGGCGTCAGCGTCGAGACGACCGCGTCGATGGAAGCCTCTGGCAACAGAGACCTGCGTCCAGTTTTCAAGGACACAACCGCGGCCGTCTCTGAGGGCATTGTCTTCAACGTGACTGGCACGGCGTGGGACACCTACGTTGAGATCTGGGAGACCAATCCAGCCACCGCCGCCACGTGGTCGGTTAGCACCGTAGACGCCGGTCAGTTCGGCGTCAAGGTGAACGCATAGTGGCTGACGTCCAAGTCAAACGCCTCTCGGCTGAGGTGCTCGCTGCTTCGCCGATCAAGGCGGGTGTGACTAGGCAGTCAATCCAAGCAGCCATGGCTGTGCCGGGTGCCGTCACCGTGGGCATGGACGTGCTGCACTACTCCACCGAGGTGCTGGCTTCGTTCCCAGACCGCGCGGCTGTCACCCGTCAGACCATCCAGGCTGCACTGGACATCCCTGGCGCCACGACGGCTACCGCTAGCGTGCTGTTCTATTCGTTCGAGGTGCTAGGTGCTCTGCCTCCGAAGGCCGCGGTCACCCGTCAGACCGTCCAGCTCGCCATGGATGTGCCGAACTTCACCACCGCCAACATGAACGTGGATCGCTTCTCGCTGGAGACACTGGCGCGCTCGTTCATTCCGATGACGACGTTCGCACTCCCGACGAACTGGGAGCTGTTCCTCCACAACTGGTCCAAGACAGTCAAGCTAGAAAGCGCGTGGAACACAGACATCTCGTCGTCGTCCGAGGACGTCAGCGAGGAGCGCACCGCGCTGCTCCAGAAACCATACCGCTCGCTCGCCGTGAACTGGAACGTGAAGGGCAAGGAAGAGTCCAACGCATTCCTCGTGGAGATGCGGCGCCTCGTAGACGAGACCAGCGTGGTCCCGCTCTACAACGACGCCACGGAACTCACCTCCGGCATCACCGGCACCGTCGATGACACCATCTACGCCGACTTCACCGTGGGCCGCTGGTTCAAGGACGGCCCGGTCATCATCGTGGAGTTCAAGAAGGCCGCCGACGGCACGCAGACCACCATCCTCGACCACTACGAGTATGCTGTCATCGACTCCACGTTCGACGACAGGCTGGTCCTGTCTGGGATCGTGGCCGCGACGTTCGACGCCGCCTCCACCGTCATCATGCCGCTGATGAAGGTCCACCCGCAGACCAAGCTCCGCGTCAGGATGATCAACGACAACCTGCTGGCGGTCGAAGCAGAGTTCGACGAGATCTATGGCGAGACGGCGCTGCCTCCGCTGTTCACCGACCTGCCCCCGAACTTCGAGAACTACGCCACCTACCCGATCCTCTCGACCGTCCCCGACTGGAGCCGAGGCATCACTCAGGAGATGAGGCGCGAGGGCTCGCAGAACTCGCTAGGCCGCGGTCGCGTGGTCTACCAGCGTGGCGCTCGCGCTCGCGTGATGCACAGCCTCCGGTTCCGCGAGGACCGCATCGGTGGTTGGGATCTCATCCGCTTCTTCGAGTCGCGTCGTGGCAGGCTGATTCCGTTCTGGGTCGTAGACTTCGAGAACGTGTTCACCGTGGCGCTGCTCGCCAACCCGTTCGTCACTGTCTCGTCGAGCCTCGGCACGCTGGCTGACTTCCAAGCCGAGATGCAATACATCGGCCTGACTTTCTCTGACGGCGTCGTCGTTGTCCGTGAGGCGCTCACGATCGCAGAGGTCGGCGGCGCGTGGCGCATCACCATCGACGAGAACATTCCTGCCGGCTACACCACTGCTGATGTGGTAGGCTTCGGCCGGGCGCGTCTGTGCAGAGCAGAGAACGATGCCCTCCTTGAAGAGTGGACCACTACCAACGTGGTCGAGCTTGAGATCCCTGTAATCGAACTCCTGGACGAGAACGAGGTAACGACATGACACGCGCAATAGACGACAGCAAAAAGGAGAGCTACGTTCTGGTGAAGTTCACCGTGAACACTGTTCCCTACCGTTTCACCAACTGGGGCACGAGCATCGACCCCGCAGGTGACAACTGGCTCAGCACTCCCACGCTCGATGTGAAGTGGCCGAAGAACACCGGCACTCTCGAAGCGAAGGGCGCCATCATCAACGTCAACACAGAGGCCAACGCCACGATGAGCACGCTCGTCGAGCTGCTCCTGGCTGACGGAACTCCGACCGCTGCGGTCGATGTAGAAATACGTGAGGTCATCAAACCCGTAGTGATCGGAGATCAGGCCACAGAGCTGATCCCGTTCGTCGGGCGTGTCCTCCGCGCCGTGCGAAATGCGAATGGTCGGAACAACCAAGTTCGCTTCGAGGTCCAGAGCGTGAAAGCGCGGCTGGACATTCCCCTGGGCGTCCCCTGTAACCACCACTGTGCGTGGCAGTTCATGGGGAAAGGATGTGCAGTGCAGGGAGGCACTGGCGTCCGCGGCCCTCAGTTTGCTGCCAATAGTGTGATCGTGCAGGGCTCGTCGATCGACGGGAAGGAGCTGACCATCAATCAGGATCCTCTCCTGACGGGCACGAAGTCCCTGCGCTTCGGCTACGTGGTGAAGGACAACGTGCGCATCGGTGTCCAGGACTGGGATCCGCTCGACCCTACCAAGGTGATCCTCCGGCAGCAGGCACCTGCGTCGTGGGTTGGCGTGAACATCACACTGGTCACCGGCTGCAACAAGACGATCGAGGGCTGTCGCGACGACCACTCGAACGAGTCGAACTTCGGTGGCCTCGGCTACTCGCTGCCGGCATACAACCCGATGTTCGAGGACGGAGCGTAATGAATATCCGCTACGCGCCGCTCCGCATGAAGTGGGCACCACTCGCCATCGAAGGCGAGACCGAGAACGTCGTGCGCTCTACGGATCGCCTCCGTCGCATCCTCCGGTCGTGGGAGGACACACCCTACATGGCCGGCCAAGGCTACAAGGGCGTGGGCGCCGATTGCGTGCGCGCCACCGTGGCGATCATGGCTGAGTGGATCCGGTGGGCCAAGCCAGACTTCACCACGCTGCCGCCCGATGCGGCGCTCCACAACCGCCAGGGTGCCATCCGCGCGCTCATAACCATTCTGAGGTCGCTGCCGTCCCACCATCGCGTTAGAGGGCCAGCCAAGGTCGTCTACCCAGGCGACGTGCTGATCACCGGCCACACCAATGGCGGGCCGGGCCATGCTGTCATCGTTGGCACCGAGAAGAACACGCTCTGGCAGGCCACGCAGACAGCCGGGTTCCTCAAATGCGGGTGGGCTCTACCGCCCGAGTTCTGCCGAGTGTATGCCGTGATGAGGTTTCGTGACCTCTCCGGCTCCTTCTAAGTCCCAACGTGATATAATTGAGGCACATGCGCACCAACCCCAAACTAGAGATCCGTCCAGTAGACGCCGCCATCGGCCTCGCCGGCATGGTCTGTCTCGACGTCGCCAGTGGCTTCCAGCTCTCAAGATGGGATGCCGGTGCGCACGTCGAGGGGCAACCTGTCCAGGCTGTCTACACCCTGGTGCTGCTCCTGATCTCGGTCGGGCTATCACTGCTAGCAGGCTACCTGATCAAGAAGAATCAGAAGGGCACGGTCCAGGACGAGACCGCCACGCAGCTCGCCTCGCGCGGGTCCTACTGCTCGTGGCTGATCGGTGTGCGTCGCCTCGGCTACGTGATGACGTGGGCGGGCAAGCGCGCGGACAGGAAGGAAAAAGTCGAGGGCGGTAAGGGTGGCCTGTTTAGTGGCCCCGAGGCCAAGGTCTACGTCGAGGACGGCATGCACGTCATCGCTGTCGGCCCGGTCGATGTGCTCTACGAGATCGAGCAAGGCGGAGAGATCATCTTCACCGGCCCCATCACTCCAGCGTCCCACCCGAGTGGAACCGGCGTGGACCTCGGCGGCGAAGGCGCGTTCATCATCTACTGGGGAGAGGACGACCAGCCGGTCAACACCTACCTCGGCGACTCCGAGCGCGTTGGCGTCAGCTCACGCTGGCCGAACATCTGCTACATCGAGTGGCGCGAGAAGCGTCTCGGCACGTCGCCGCTCTGGCCACTGCTGACCTACACGATGAGGAAGGAGCCGACCGGGCTTCACCTGTCCGACACCGACCCGTGGATCGATCCGACCCGCACGCTGGACGGCGAGACCTTCATCAACATCTACGGAGCCAACGCCGGCCAGCGAACGCTCACGGTGGACAACCTCAGCAACTCGATCAACAACGGCGACTTCAGCTTCACCATCCGTCCGCTGGATGCGATCCGTCTCATCAACAACGGACTGGGCGGCCCGAGTGGAGTTGACCTCACCGTCGAGTCAATCGAGATCGTGACACGCATCGAAACCTACCCACGCCCGAACGGCCCCGACGTTCAACGCGTGGTCGGCTACCGCACGATCATCACCTTCGAGGAAGACACGCCGGGCATGGACATCTCCGGGTCCTTCCAGATGTATAACGAAGCGAAGGACGAGGCCGCGAACCCTGCGCACGCCATCGCTGACATGCTGTTCGAGAAGTGGCCTCAAGGCGCGTCGCTGCCGAAGGCCCAGTGGGACATCGAAAGCCTGGAAGAACTAGGCACCCTGTCGGTGGCTGAGAACATGCGCACGTCTTGGGTCTCGTCTGAGGCACGCACCGTTGAGGAGCGCCTCGGCGCCGGCCTGCAAGACCTTGGGTGCATGCTGCCGATCGACGTGGCCACTGGCCTGCTGAAGTTCTACCCGATGCGTGAGCCGACTGGCACGCTCGCACACATCGACGCCAAGATGATCGTGGACCAACTACCCGAGCTGGAGAAGTTCCTCGGCGAGCGGCCGGTGGACTTCATGATCTTCGGGTTCCCTGACCGCGCCCTCAACTTCCGCGACATGACCATCGGTCGCACCGAGGACGGGCAGATTGCGTTCCTGGAAGTGGCGCGCTCGCGCTCCATCGCTCTGACCATCACCACCTTCTACGGCACCGCCTCGACCATCGCCGACAGGCGCACGCAGGAGGAGATGTCGCAGAACTCAGTGTGGACAGTCCGCACCAACCGCGCGACACGAGAGTTCCTCCCCGGTGACCCCATCACGGCTAGCTTCACTTCTGAAGTCCTCCGCGTGCTTGAGGTCCTGCCGGTCCCAGACTCGAACCAAGTCGAGCTGAAGCTCACTGGCGACAGCTACGGCCTGCTCGCGTCTACCTACATTGACACACCGCCACCACCTCCGACTGGGATCAACCCGGCCACGCAGGACCTCCTCTTCGACATCGTTGAGATCCCAGAGTATCTGGACGGCGTGCCTCCGCAGGCCATCGTCATCCCACGCATCAGGTCGCACGGAGCCATCGACGGCGCCGCGCTACACCTGTCGGCTGACGACACCACGTATGCCCAGGTCAACACGACCGAGGCCAGCAACCCAGGTGGCTTCACCACGACGGCGCTCACCGCAGACGGCGACTTCGCCCCCGACGACGGCGTGGTGCAGTTCACCTCGCTAGGCCCGGACATCGGAGACGTGGTTGACTACACGGGTGACGACACCAACTGGCTGCTCGGCAAGCAGATCGTGGTGATCTTCTCCGGCGAGGGCACTGAGATCTGCTTCCTCAAGAAGGTCACCGTGGTCTCTGGTGACATCTACTCACTGGACGGTCTCATCCGTGCGCGCTACGACACGAAGCGCTACAACCACCCGGTGGGCTCCGCCATGTTCATCATCAGCTCGACGGACCTCACCGCGCTGTCCGACCCACTGCTGTCGTCCGAGGTAGTTCGCTACGTCAAGACGCAGCCCTACGGCAACGGCACAGTCTCGCTGGCCTCGATCCAGTCGTCCTCGATCTACCTCTACGGCAAGGGCGTTCGTCCGCCACCCATCGCAGCGCTGCGGGTCACAGTGCCCGCCCTCGTCAACGCTTACGGCGCCGGCCAGGACGTCACGACGGTGTGGGACTGGGCGACGCCACGCACGCCCGGCACATCGGCCGGCTTCCAAGACGCAGGCAGCGCAACAGGGACCACCAGTCCCGAAGGCGACTTCCTAGTCGAACTGATCACCCTCGGTGATGCCCTCGTGTTTAGCGACTCGGTGGCGTCTGCAACATACACCTTCTCGAACGCCATGCTGATCGCCAACCTTGGCAGCGAAGTAGGCTTCAAGGTTCGGATCTCGCAACTGCGGGATGGCTACACCTCTGATACTGTGACCCTGACTGTGGAGAAAATCTAATGGCAAGACCTTCGAGAGACACCATCCAAAGTGGTGTGAATGGATGGGACGCATCCGTCAACGACAACTTCACGCGCACGTTCGATCTGCCCCTAGCTATTCATGAGCACACGGGCGACGAGAGTGACCTTGCTTCGACGTTCCCTGCCGCTAGCTACGACAACTGCCTCGTGTGGGTCAACCACACCGTTGACGGTTGGACGCCATACCACTCCGACGGTTCGACGTGGGACAAGCTGTTCGAGCGCTTCAGCGCCGCCTTCACTGCATCGAACGACACTCCCGCCAACTACACTGGCGACTCCCTGAAGTTCGTCCGCGTCAATGTCGGCGAGACTGCACTAGAGTTCGTCACCCTTCCGGTTGACACCTTCCTCACCCTGACCGACGTCACGCCGTCCACCTACACTGGTCAAGCCAGCAAGGTCGTGGCAGTCAACGTAGGCGAGACCGCGCTGGAGTTCATCACGCCCGCCGCTGGTGACTTCCTCGGGCTGAGCGACACACCGTCCGCCTTCACGGGCGACGCTCTGAAGACCGTGCGTGTGAACGCAGGCGAGACCGCACTGGAGTTCGCCGTCGCTGCTGCGGCTACCGTGTTCCTTGGCCTGACCGACACGCCGTCCGCCTACACTGGCGACGCGCTGAAGGTTGTCCGAGTCAACGCAGGCGAGACTGCACTGGAGTTCGCCGCTGCCGCTGCTGGCGACTTCCTCGGCCTGACCGACACTCCCAGTGCTTTCACTGGCGAGACGCTCAAGGTCGTCCGAGTCAACGCAGGTGAGACCGCGCTGGAGTTCTCCACCCCGTCCAGTGGCACAACGGTGTTCACTGGCCTGACCGACACGCCTGCCAACTTCACGGGCTCGGGCCTTCAGTCCGTGCGCGTGAACACAGGCGAGACCGCACTGGAGTTCTTCACGCCCTCGGCGGGCGGTGGCGCCATGACCATCCAGTCGCTAGCTGTAGCGGGCACTGCGGACAGCGACGAGAACCTGCTACTCGTCTGCACCGGCACGACCTACACAGTCACGCTACCTTCGGCCACAACTGTCGGCGCTGGTCACCGCCTCACCGTGAAGCGGAAGTCTTCTGGCACGATCACCCTAGATGGCGCGACAACCGAAACCATCGACGACGCCACTACGTTCGACCTCGACCTCGACGACATGGCAATCTCCCTGGTCTCTGACGGATCAGCTAACTGGCACATCGTTTAATGTCCTACATCCCTCAGCAAACGCTGCTCGGCTACGAGGCAGTCACGACATCGGAAGCGCTGTCGGGCCGCAACGTGGATGGCGTGGCGTCCTACGTCAAGATCATCAAGACCACCGGCCTCACCGGCACAGGCACCGACACCATTGCGCACAGCATCACTGGCGCCACTCGGTGGGTGAGCCTGTTCATCGGTGTCGAAGACGGCACCCCTCAGTGGTTCGAGGCCGGCCTCGGCACGTGGTCGAGCGGCAGCTCGCGCTTCGGGCTGGCTGCGGCCATCGACGGCACCAACGCATACATCTTCATCGGCACCTCGTGGGCGTCCACCAACGCGCTCCGTGATGCCTGGGTCCTAGTGGAGTATCTAAAATGAGTTACCTACCTCGCGTTATCGTCCGAGGCACAGCTCGGGAAACCAAGAAGACGATCGATGGCGAACGTGTTTGGAACTTCTCGTATTCCTACACCGGCACGATGGCCACCGGCAACACCTACTCGCCAGCAAGCTCTGGCGGTAGTAGTGCTCCTATCGCCATCGTTGGCTCCAAGGGTGGAGCTGTGCGTGGTGACGGTGACTATGAACCGCAGCCCGGCAACTTCAACGCCACCGGCACGACTGCGTTCTGGATCTCGGTCGTCACTCTTCACAGCAGCACCTACAAGCTCCGAAGCAATGTCGGCGGTGGCCACACGGGCGCTGGCACTAACCAACTATCCGACGGCGTTGTCGTCCAATCCTTCTGTATCGCATGAGTTACTTTCCTAACACGTTCGACCACGACATCAACACCACCGAGACTGCCACCGATGAGATCATCGAAGACAGGCTCGTCTATCGCGTGCTGGTCAAGCACTCTGGTGCTATGACGGCCAGCGCCACGACTTCGGTCGCGCACGGTGTCACCTTCGACAAGCTCATTCGGATCACCATGACGATCGAGCGCGACGACGGCACCACGATCTCGTTCCCTTGGAACCACCAGAACTCTGGCTCCACCCTCCACCTTGGTTGCACTGTTGACGGCACCAACGTGGACATCCACCTCGGCGCGGGCTGGACAGGAGCCAACAACCTACTCACTGATGCCTGGATCATCATGGAGTATCTCAAGTAACCTTCCGCCGGCATTGTCCGGCACCCTTTCTGACCTCCCAACGGAGAACAATTTATGAGCAGAGAACTATCCCTGACCTCGCCTAGCTCGCTACGCGACGGCCTCTACAAGCTGTGGCGCAAGTTCACGGCCCCGAACTCGACGTCCGCCCTTCAGACCGGCAAGCACTGGACTGACGACAAGCCGATCTATCGCAAGGTAGTCGCGGTCGCCGCTGGTCCGAACTCCAGCACCGTCAACACGGCGCACGGCATCACCGGCCTCGGCACGGTGATCAGTGTCTCCGGCATGCTGGACAACGCGACCATCCAGGTCCCGCTGCCCTTCGCGGACAGCGCTGCTGCGGCAACGCAGATCGAGATGTCGCTGACCGACACGAACATCGTGCTGATCAGTGGCGCGTCTGGTGACTACTCCGGCTATGCCGGGCACGTCATCCTCGAATACACGCTGGCGTAATCGCCGCGTGATGGGGTCGCTCCGGCGGCCCCACCCTTTTGACATGGCCTACGACTACGAGACCCAAGTGCTCGACATGGCGCTTCCCCAGGGTAGCGTTTTCGATGTGCTGGTGAGGACCGAAATGTCGTGCCGCCTGCGGGCAGTTGTCATGGCAAACAAGAGCGTCGAGACCTACATCTTCGAGGGCTGCACATCATCCAACGATGGCGCGTCCCTGGAGATCGTTGCCCGCAGACGTCTAGGCATCCACGCCTCTGCCTCTCGCATCTTCGCCGCTCCCACGCTCATAGCCACTGGCACGCAGATGCACCGCAGTGTGCTGCTGAACGGCGAGCGCAACCTTGGCGAGTGGACACTCGCCCCTGGACAGACATACCTTTTCCGTCTGGCTCATTCCATCGACGCCGGCAATGTGATTGTCGGCATGTCGCTGGAGTTTTCCGAGCCAGCATAACCCAACCCCTTAGAAACTCAGATGGCTCTACACAATCATATTCTCCACCCCGCCGACGGCGATCCCACGGCAGCACACGTTGTCGCAGGCGCGCTCCAGATCGACGCTCCCAACCCACTCAGCGTCACGCCTACCGGCGTAGTCGATGTTGACATTACGTCGTCGATCCCGCTCAGCGTGACGGTGACCAACCCTAGCTCCGCAGCGACGGGCACTCCGTTCTCGGTTCGCAATGATGACCTCATCGCGATCAACAACGCAACGGCTCCGCTCATCTCGGTGCAGCACACCGGCATCGGCTCGCTCGGCATGCAGCTCCGCCAGTTCGAGGCTTACAACGACGGCCGCGATGTGGCCTTCATCGATCTCGTCTCGGGCGGCACGCTGACCGGCGCGTCGTTCGCACCCGTTGCCGTCGGCAGCGAGTTCGAGGTGGACACCGCTGCGACTGCCATCACTGGCGGCACGGTCATCGCCAGCCTCATCATCGGCCGGGACTCCGGGCGTTGCATGGAGGACGACATCAACAGCGCGCTCGCGCTCAACGCTGGCAGCCCAGGTCCGCTGACGGTGGTCGCCACCGACCAAGCTGGTCAGCGGGCCATCGTGGTCGCGGCCTCGCTCTCCTGGCTAGAGCTGTAGGCTAGCGCCTGATCCGCACGGGCTGCCCCACCGTTCGACAGCGAGCGTGATACGGTGGCAGCCCGACATTCTGTAGAGCGAGCGCGTGACGCGCATCAGCTCCAGGGCTTGTATCGTTCGCCAGCTCCGAAGGGAGCAGCGGCCAATTCTCAGCCAGCCCCTTGATGTTGCCGGCGAGCGAGTGGCGCACGTGGTTGCGGATCTGATCCTCAGCCCGGCTGACCGAGATCGGTCGCCTGTGGATGAAGCGGCAGAATGGCGTGGTCTTGGTGTCCGGCCCCCGAGGTGGGTTGTTGAACGCCTCGAAGATGGTGAAGCCATCCTCGCGCGCCGTGACGAACTGGCCGATGTTGAACCAGCGGTAGCTCCACTGGTCCGCCACGAACGGGATCCAGGACCGTGGGCTCGCGGCTCCCAGGAGAGCCCTCAGCTCAGCGCGGAGGGTTTGGGCGCTCGCCGTAGCCCTGGCGGCTTCGGAGCCAGCAGCGGGCGCCTGGGACGCTCTGACCAGCCGTTCAATGGTTCGCTGGATCTCAGGGCGCCGTGTGAGGATCCTGCCCCGCATCAGCGTCTCCAGGTCGGCGACCGCGGCTGCCCTGAGAGGCCCCAGGCGCGCCTCTACGGCTGCCATGGTTTCCGGGCCTAGCGAGAGCCCGAGCGCCAGAGCGGCGTCTAGGAGCAGGTTGTTGCGGCTCTCAGCCACCTCCTGGGCGATTGCCGCAGGGAAGCTGCTGATCGACTCCTCGATTTGGGTCTGAAGGAGCTTCATCAGCTCGTTCTCGATCTGGAATCGCTGCCGGCCGTCCGGGGTCCGGCCAGAGAGGCGCTGGATCTCCGGCAGCGGTGCGGCGAGGATCTCCTCGATGCCCAGGAGCAGGTCGCCCCGGCGGAGCGTCTCCTCGATGGCGTCAAGCCACCATTGCTCCAGGATGGGAGTGAGGGCCGCGATCACGGCCTCGACTTCTGGGATGTCCTGCTTGAGGCAGCGGCAGACTTCCTTGCGCAGGTCGTGAAGCCCCACGGGATTACGCGCTCGGCTCGATGAAGCCAAAGGCGGAGCCACCCGTGCCGCTGCCGTTGATCGACAGCGTGGAGCCTGCTGGCACCCAGACGTCCATGGTTTCCTTGGCGGTGATCGCGACCAGCAGGTCCTCAGCGGAGCCTCCAACGTCAATGGTCATGGTCAGGGCACCGGCCGATCCGTTGAGGATCTCCAGGTGGACGAGAGCACCACGGCGCTGTCCTGGGACTGCGGCCGGCTCTACGTGGATGTTGGTGGCGGTGGCGAGAATGGCAACGACGTTGCCTTCGGAGAATGATTCTTTCATGATGATGGTTCCTAGCTAGGGAAAGTGGGTATACCTCACCAAGTATACCACAATCCCGGCTACGCCGTGGTGACGTTCACGAGGTCGGAGCCGACCAGATTCAGCACCCGAGTCGGGGCGAAGTCGGTCAGTCGCATGGTTTCGACCTCCACGCCGAAGTCCGCCAGGGCCTTCGCGCACTTCTTGGTCAGCGTCTTGTCGGCCGATGCGCGGCCGTCCGTGACCTGGACCTGCTCCAGGGTCTTGCTGACGATCGACTCGCGCAGCGTGGCGCCTGCGATCTCGACGATGCTCTCCTCGGCGTCGTGGTTCTCCACCAGGAACTTGCGGATGTCGGTGATCGAGTAGACCACGACGGCCCCCGCGATGACTGACTTGCAATCCTTCGTGTAGAGAGTGAGCGGGTTGAGCTGGATGATCTGCCGAGCGACGGGCAGGATCTCAAGGTCCATGATCGCCGGCCACGAGATGCGGTAGCCCGGCTTCACCACGCGCACATACTTGCCGAACCAGAAGGCGATGCCTTGCTCGTTGGCGCGCACGATTTGCGGCCGTGGAATCCACGCCGCAAGGAAGTGAAGAAGCTCGCCGATGACTGCCCACATGCTCATGATGGTTTCCTTTGGAGGTGCTTCTGCGAGTAGCAGGCACGTTGCTTGTGCGCAGGCCACGAGTCTACCTCGATGCCTGCTCGGATACAGTGCGCACGGAACGAGTCGAGGTCGCCGTAGTGCTTGCGCATGAAGCGGTCGAGCAGCAGCGCGCACCGATCGTCTGCCTCCTTTCGGATGCGCGCGATCTGCTTCGATAGTTTGGCGCTGTCCATTAGATGACCAGTTGTGCGGCGCGTGCGGCGCGTTCCTTGTTCGTGATCTTCCAGACGCGGCCCTGGTAGGTCGCGATCTCCTCACCGACGATGACGAAGTCAGCGGTGACGAAGCGATGCTTGGGGAAGATGCGTGCCATCAGGAAGCCAGAGGTCCAACCCGTTGCGGCGATCGGGCCTGGGATGTATTCAGCGCCGACTGACTGCGGGTTGGCCATGGCTGGCGTTTGCCACCACTGGAGCACGCCGGTAGCGTCGCTGCCTTCTGACACCATGGCCGGGTCGTGGAGGTGGCCGTTCGTGCCGTAGCGCATGAAGCGCCCCAGGTGCTTGCTCGCCGAGCCCTTGCCACACAGGAAGCCGTGGACAATCGTGAAGAGGTTGTCGATGGTCTCCCAGTTCTCGGCGATGTCCTTCTTCAGGTGGCCGGCGCTAGGGTTGAGGAAGTTCGAGCGGCAGACGAGGCCGACCTCCAGCTCGTCGAGCTTGAAGAGTTTGGAGTAGCGCAGGTCACGCAGCGACGAGAAGATCGGCGCGCAGTCGGCGAGCGCAGTAACCAGACGTGCGTCGTGGTTGCCCATGATGAGCTTGTGGTCAGCGTTCGGCGCAGCGTTGCGCGTGTCGCTCATGATCTTCACACCACCGTCGATCTCCTGCTGGAGGTTGAGGGCGAAGTGGCCAGGGAGCTGACGGTGCCGGCTGAGGCGTGGGAAGTCCACGAGGTCGCCGTTGTATCGCACGCCGTCAGGTTGGTGCTGCTTGGCGACGTCGAGCCACACGCGATACGCGAACGGGTCGATGAAGCTGCTGCCGTGGAAGTCGCTGCCGATCTGGAGCAGCAGGCTTTCCTTGCCCAGGTTGAGCGAGTTGTAGGCATCGTTCCACGGCTTGACGTGCTGCGACGCATACTCGGCTGTGCTCTGCGCGCGGGCCGTCTTCGAGATGTTCGCCATGACCTTGCGAACGCCGAGTGATTCCTTGATCCCTGCGGCGCGCTGGAACTCTGCCCAGAGGCCGAACAGGTAGGTGACCAGCGACGTGCTGAAGTAGCCGTGCTCGCGGTAGCGGTCGCGGCTGGCACTAGGGCCGAGGATCTTGCGCGGGATGGCGTAGACGCGTTGCAGGTCCTTGCAGAGGCGTGCCTTGACCTTCTTGGCCAGCTCGGGGTCCTTGCGAACGCGCTCCAGTAGGTTGGCGTTCTTATCTCGTGCCCCCTCGGCCTTCGACATCATCGACTCGATCTTCTCCGCTTTCACCACTGAGGCGTTTTTAGAGGCGGTCTTCTTGGGGGCTTTCTTCTTGGCTGGCATGAGTAGTCTCCGGTCTTGGTGAACGATGGGCGCGAGGGCCATTTGAGCATACCCCCTTAACGGGAGGCGCGTCGAGTTTTCTTTCTGGTCACCTGCGTGTCCGTGTAGCCCGATTGGTAGAACGCCATGACAATGGCATCGGCCCGGTCAGGCGATCCGCTCTTGGTCCGCTTGATGTAGATGTCCTTCGGCTCGACGAGCAGCAGGCCATCCTTGGTGAAGCCGTAGCGGCGGGTGGTGAGCTGGTGGTGCAGGATGGGATCGTCTGGGATGCGCACGTTGCCGGCGCGCAGGGTGGCTCCCAGTTGGAACCACGCCTCGGTCATCCGGTTGGCGTAGACGGTCGGGCGCGTGGCCTTGTGCTGCGTGTGGAACGGGAAGCAGTCCTTGCCGGCCTCGTCGAACAGGTGGTAGATGCCCTGGCCCAGGCCGCCGGCATCAAACGTGTAGAGCGTCTGCCAGTTGTGCCACTCAGCTTCGAGCTGTGCCTTGAAGCACCACCGGACGGCGTGCGCCGGCTCGAAGTCCGTCGTCTTGCTCCACTTCTTCCACTCGACGATGCAGCCGCCGAAGCGCCGGTAGGCGATCGTCTCATCGCCACCTTGGCGTGCGAGGTCGATGCCGAACTGTCGTTGCCCCGCGAGCGTCGTGTTGCGCACAGCCTTGCGCACGTCGCAGGTCGTCGCGCGGTAGACGTCGTCGGGGTTGATGATGCCGGACGGGTCGCTTGCCGGGAACTGTCCGAGCACACGCACGCGATAGAAGTCGGAGTCGATGCCGAACTCGATTGCGTGCTGGATGATCTTGCGCGGGTTGACGATCGGACTCTCTTCTGCATCAAGCGTGATCTGTGTCCAGTGCGAGCCCATCTTAGTGAAGCACTTATGGAACTCGGTGTCGCGCTGGTTCGGGTTCCCGATCATTAGGATGGCGCCCTCTTGTGCGTCCTCCTGGAACTCGTTTTCGATGTTGGAGACCGTGCCCTTGAGCGCCTCGATGATGTCGGCCTCGACACCGGAGGCTTCCTCGACGATGGCGGTGAGGCGCTTGTTGTGCTGGCCCTGGAACGCCGTGTCGTTGCTCGCGGTCAGCAGCTCGCAGCGCCAGTTCTTGTTGCGCGGCATGCCCTGCACGTAGCCCCCGAAGTAGACGCGGGAGCTGGTGACGGTGACGAACTTGCGGAGCAGGTAGTGGGCCTTGCCGATGCGCTCGCGCACTTCCGACAGCCAGACGTCGCGGCACTGCTTCATCGACGGCGCCGTGACGATGCAACGCACGTCGCGGTCCTGGAGTTGCCACCAGATGCCGATGATCGCCGACACGCACGTCTTGCCCGGACCCTGCCCAGACTTGCACGCGATGAACAGGTCGCCGTCTTGCACGGCCTGGAGGACCAGCGCTTGCTGCGGCGTCGGATGGAAGTTCATCCAGAAGCACAGCTCGAAGATGTCCGCTTGGCACGCCGGAGCGATCTGCTCCCACGTGGCGGTGCGGCGGTTGACGCCGAACTCCTTGCACACCTTCGACTCGTAGACGAGCGGAACGATGTCCTTGCGCTTCTCGTAGATACGGAGCGCTAGGTTGGCGACAGTTAGCCCCAGGCCGACTTCGAGGTCGGCATCCTCAGACCGATACCAAGTGGTAGGGTCCTTTGGATTGGATCGCTCAACTGCGGCCATGCCCTACCATGAGGATGGCCAGCGCGTTGTGCCCGTCTGCATAGTCGAGCGCGTCGTCCAGGTCCTCGCGGTCGGTCCACGCGAAGTCACCGATGAGCACGTTGGCCTTGTAGCCCATCGCGTGAACAGCGTCGATCGGGTCGCCGCGAAGGCAGCCATCGAAGCGCAGCACCCACGAGCCGTTCGACATCAGGCCGATCGGCTTGGCGTCGTCGGCAAGCAGCGTATAACCGTTGCGGAACTCGGGCGTCGCGTGCGCGAGGAGGGTAGCCGTGTGGTCCACCCAGGCACGCGCCACGCTGCGTCTGCCGCCCCAAAGCAGGGTGGGCCTGTGGAGGCAGGCCGCTGCCCAGAGGACCAGACCGCAAGCGATAGACGCCTCGTCGGCCTCGTAGTCGCCGCTGGTCGGCTGCCACACCAGACCGAGGCGGTCGCGCCTGCCGTCGGCGATGGCGTTGATGTATGCGGCGTGCTGGTCCGAGATCTGGAGCAGCAGGACATACTTGAAGAAGTCCACGGGGTTCTCGGCGAGATGCTCCCATCCGGTTGCTTTGCGCTGAACCATCATTGACCCCCCGTCATGATTTCCCAACCGCGCGAAAGCGCGAGTGGTAGGGTGACCGTAAACAGGGTCGCAATGAACTTCGTTTGCCGCTTCCGCCAGCCTTCCAGTCTGTCCGTCTTCACGACGAGACCTGGGTGTTCGAGGTCGCCGTGTAGCGCTCGTTGTAGGGTGACGTGTGAGCGCTCTTGGTTCTCCAGGACGCGCTCCATGCCGTCGTCCAGGTGGTCAGCTTTCACTTCCAGTCGTGCGAGCATCTGCTCGACGTTTGCGATCCGGTCTTCCATGTTGTTGATCCTTTTGGCCTACAGGCCAAGTATCCCGAAGATGAATAGGAGGCTATCGATCCACCGCTCTATGTCGGCGAGAATCGCGATGCCTAGCTCATCAAGGGTAGCACCTTTTGGTGCGATGGCCAGCTCGGTGTGTGGAAACATCATCGAGCAAGCGGAGAACAGGCAGAGCACCAGGACCAGCAGCATCAGGAGCGCGAAGCTCCTGGCGTGGGATACTCTTGCCCGTTCGAGATACACTACGATGCCTCACCTGCGGCTGCGGCTTCGCGATCTTCCTTCAGCTTCTTCAGCTTCCGGCGTGCCATCTCAGCACCACCGCCACCGAGTAGCATCAGGTAAGCGAGACGCTCCATCCAGTCGAGTTCGCCGTCGCCATCCTTGTCGGCCTTCGCGAACGCTTCCTTGTTGAGGTCCTTCAGCTCGTCGCCGAGGTCGCCCATCTCATCCTTCAGGCTCTCGTAGAGTTCCATGCTGTCTTGGATGTCACCAGCGATGCCCTTGCCGCTTTCGATCAGGTCGTCGGCGATTGGCTTCAGGTCAGCATAGACGTCTTGGATCTCGGTGACGATCTCTTTGCCCTTGCCGATGGCTTCGGACAGGTTGGAGAACGTGCCGCACGAGGCGAGCATGAAGAGGAACGGAATCAGGATTAGGGTTTTCATTATTTGGTGTCCTTCGGTAGCGGGAGGGAGCGGCGCTTTGATGCCGCGGAAACTGTTAGCACGCTGGTCATGTCCTCGAACTCATCGACTTGGTCTTGTTCACCGCGTGAGTCGTAGATACGCCACCACTGCTGCTGCATCATTGCAGCGCCGCGATGGTCGAGAGCGTCGGTGGCCTTCGACATCAGCATGTCGAGGCGCGCGAGCACGAGGGCCTTGTTGCCTTCGCGGTCCTCGAACTGTTGACGGTCGGCCATGGCGCGCTTGGCGAGTGAGCACAGTTGCTCGACCTCGTCGGACGTCAGGTCCCACTTCGCAGCGATCTCGCCACGTGCTTGGTTGTCAGTGTGTTCGAGCAGGATTTCGATGGTCTCGCTGATGAGCTTCGACTCGAAGTTAGATAGCACGGGAGCGCTCGGCCATCCGGCTCGAACAAGGTCGAGCGAGGTGAACCAAACGAAACCGCGGCGGGCCTTCGCACTCTGGTCGAGCGCGAGGACTCCCTGACCTACATAGGTGACCAGCTCGACGAAGCGCACGAGCGCCGGGTCGTCTCGCTTGGGGCGGTAGTCATCGCTGACGGCGCCGCTCGTGAGGAGCATGGTCTTCGGCATCTCCGGCGGCATCATGGCCACACCGGATGCCAGGAGGCTTCGCAGCCACGCATCGCGCACCTCAACATAGGAGGTGAACTCCGAGTTATTGACGGCCGGGTCACGAATGACCAGCTCGATCGGGTCGCCGCGTTGCAGCACTCCTCGAATCTTGCCGAGCGACCGCGTCAGCCTCCATGCGGCGAGCAGTCGATCTTGGCTGGAGTTGTCCAGGTCCATCGCATCGTTGTCAAACATGCGTTCCCAGAATGCGCGTAGCTCCGCCCCTTGCAGTGCTGGCTGCTTTCGCCAGTCGGTATCTGCATCGCATATTGGGAGAAGGCCCGCCTCTTCCGGCGAAATGAGTCCGCGGAAGAGTCGGGCCTTCTCCGGTTCATTGTGCCGGAAGTTAGTCACCGCTGGAATTATACCACACAAGTGACCACTTTGGGACTAGCTGCCGGTCATCCACGCCCAAAGTCGGGCGGGAGTGCTCTTGCGAGCGTCCAATACTCTGGTAACGTGCTCAGGGATGTTTCCAGCTTGTCGTTGCACGGTCGCCAACTTGCGGCCGAGGTTGGTGTTGATGCCCTCGACTTGCTGGCGCAGGTCCGACACAACGCCAGTGATTGGCAGGCCGTCAGCATCTTGACCACCGAGGATCTCGACGCGCAACGCCTTGACTCGGCGATCGATCAGGCTGCCCGACACCTTGCGGCGAGGCTGCACAGATAGCTCGCGCGATGGCGGCAAGGCGTAGTCGTTCGGCAGTCCTTTCAACATGCTGCTGACGGTCTTGTCTACAGACGCCAAGTTGGCCTCGATCGTGCGGATGCGTTCGCCGGCTCCCTTGAGCTGAGCAGAGTGCATGCGCATCGTCCGCGTCGCGAGATTCACTTCTTCCAACGCTGGCGCGAGCTTCTTGCCCCATGCCTCGATGGCGAAGGCGCAATCCTCGTAGAGGTAGCCGGTTTCGACCGACGCCTCTTGAGCAGCCGCGATACGGCCCTCCAAGCTCTGGATCCTGACGTGCGCGAGGTAGATCGCGACGACCAGGAGCAGAGCGGTGATGAGGAGAGCGGAGGTCATTAGTTGGACCCCGTGTCGTAGTCGGCGTCGAAGTCTTCGTCGTCGAACTCGTCGTCTTCCTCATCGTCCATCGGAACGATGCCCATCTGCTCGCGCAGACCCGGCATGGCGTCGGCGATGTCGCCAACGTCGGGGCCGGGAGCGGGCTGATCCTGGCCGGCGAGGATCTCGGCTTCCACCGCGTCGTCAGAGGAGAACTGCTTGGCGTCACCGACGAGGGCGGCGCTGACGTCCTCATAGGAGTTCGAGACGAGCAGCATCGCGCCACTCTTCATGCGGACGGTCGCGCCACCGCCGTTGGACGTCTGCGCTTGGCTGACGCACTCGATCGAGTCGGCGGTGATGGTCACCCACGCGAAGATCGGCTGGCCTTGGCTGTCGTTGACGAGCGCCTTGATTTCGATGGCGAGAGGGGAGGTTTCGTAGAGCTTGGACATATCAGGTTCCTTGGTTCAGGGTTTCAGTCAGTTGCAGGAATGGTATCACACCATCCGCGGTTGCGGACGGAGTAGTGGCAGAAACTTTTCGGTGTAGGTGCGGTGGCTCTGCTGCGCATCCGCCAGTGCGCGGTGAGCTGTCTCGGTGCCGCGCTCACGAGCCTCCGGCACGACGATCAGCAGTGAGCTGACATCCAACATGCGGTGGCTCACGTTCTCCAGCAGGTCCGACTGCTTGGCTTGCAGCCACAGGCGATCGAAGTGGATCGAGTTGCCCCCGAGGTTGCGCAACTTCGGCTTGCCGGGCAGTCGGGCGAACCACGACTGGATGTCGCGCCACTTGCCGGCGTTGCGCCGCTGGATGGCGTCGCGGTTGTCGTTGGACCACACTTGCGTGAGTAGGCCCGAGCCGAGGTGCATGTTCAAGACGTAGTCGTCCATCGATGCGATGACGTCATCACGCTTGTGCTGGAACACCTGTTGGATCGGGTGACCGATCGAGTTGCCGTAGATGTCCGTGGCGAACGCCGCGAACTCCAGGATCTCGCCACCGTTCGGGTCGAGGCCCGTGGTTTCGAGGTCGAGCCACACGATGATCGTGTCGCCCGTCTCGTCCTTTGGAATGGATGGCGTCATCTTAGTTGCTCGCGACGGTGATGGTCGTGATCCACTGGCCGTTGTAGTAGTGGTAGTGGACGTCGGTGACGACGCCAGCCTTGGTGATCTCTCCCTGCGTCCAGGAGAACTTGTCGCCCTTCTTGGGCACGCTCGGCGGGAACGGCAGCGCGAGCGTCGTCGTGTGGCCGTCCTTGACGATGTTGACGGTGAGGATCGGGTCGGAGAGCGGGACGTTGGTTTGGTCGGTCATTTGTGACTCCTGGTTATCCATCGGTCATCGTTGATGCCGACGCGGACTTGGTGTTGGTTGCAGCGCACGCAGCAGCGCTCGGGAAGGGACGTTCGGTTGGTTCGTTGGTATCGGTGGCGGCCAAAGAAGCAGAGCAGGCGCGCGGTGCCGAAGAGGAGGGAGAGGATGAAGAGGCCCACGTAGTTGAAGCCCCGCAGCAAGGGTCCCGGTTTTCGAGGGTCCCCGTTTTCGTCGAAGGGGTCTCTCACGCGTTGATGAACTCCAGCAGTTCGTCGATGCGGAGCGAGTCGAGCGTGACCCAGGTCTGGTTGCCCCCGCCCTTGACGATGAGGTCGATCTTGCCTTCGTAGCCGTAGGACGTGCAGCAGAGGTTGGCACCTCCGGTGTCCAGGTTGAACTCGGGGACGTCGTAGTCCTCAGCGTCCTCATTGGCCAGCACGGCGTTCAGCCACTTCGTCAGCGAGGCGGCGCCATCCAGGTCGATGTCGGCGAAGACCGTCTGGTCCTGCTCGGTGAGGCGGAACTGGAAGCCACCCGCACTCTGGCGGCGCGACACCATCAGGAAGTCGTTCGGGCAGGTGACGCACACCAGCGTGATGAGGGTCGGGTTGTTGGCCGCCTCGTTGTCGGCTGCCTCTTGTGCGGCCTCCTGAGCCTTCGCTGAGACACGCGCGTCCTCGATGGCATCAAAGCGCGCTTGGGCTCGCTCCTCGGCGTAGGGGCTGTCTGCGCCGTTCAGTGGGCGGTCCAGGCGGGTCTCCATCGGCGAGTCCGCAAAGGAGGGTGCTTCGACCACACCGCCGGGTTTGAAGAGGTCGCTCCGGCCGCTGGTGTAGTCCGGGCCGAGGCCGCGCGGCTTGCCAATCGCCGACAGTTTGGCGTGCTTCTTGGCCCAGTCGCCCTTCTCTTCCTCCGTCAGCGCTCGGGTGGTGACGATGCCTGGGCCGAGGTCGATCTGGTTGCCCCACTGGTCCGTGTAGGAGAACGCGCCGACGAAGCCCTTCTCGACCTGGGCCAGGAGCCCCGCTGCCAACTCAGTGGCCTTGCCGATGATCGGGAGGTCGCTGTTGTTGATGTTCTTGCGCTGGTTCCGGTTGGTCCCGTATTTCAGGACGTCCACCAGACTGGCGGTCGCGGTGCCGAGCGCAGCGTGCAGAGCTTCGAGTTGCCCCACGGTGATCTTGACGGTTTGCTGCGGGATGAAAGAGTCGGCATTGGCCGAGACGATTGAGTTGAGGTCACGCATTGTAGGTGTCTCCGATGAGGATGATGGCGAAGGTGCCAGAGGAGTGTAGCCCAGGATTCGGGCGGAGGTCGAGTTTTCTTTAGTGCCGCGGGTGCCGTGGGCCTGGGTCCACCACGCGAGCGCCACGTGCTGGCACCTGCGGGAAGCTGCGGCGCAGTTCCTCGCGCAGTGTGGTGGCTCCCTGGCCGGCGCTGACAATGCGCGACAGGAAGGTGTCGATCTCGACGCCCTCTCTGACCTGCTTGTTGAGCTGCGCGTCGAGGTCCGTGATCGTGGCCTTCATCTCTACGATGAGCAGTTCGCCCTTCTTGCGCTTGGCGATCTGCTCCTCGACCTGCGAACGGTAGGCCATGGCGTTCGAGCGGGCTTCCATGAGGCCCTCCTTCTGGGCTTTGATCTGCTCCTGCTTGGAGCGCACGTTGGCGAGGATGCCGCCCAGGAGCTTGCTGACGGGCACCTCTACGCCGTTGAAGGTGTGGTGGGCGCCCAACGCCACGACGATGGCGTGGACCTTCTCACGTTCCTTGGCGCGCTCTGCGTGGGCGCCGAAGACCTTGTCGCACAGCTCGCGGTTCGTGACGTCCAGGCGCTCGTTCGCTTCGCCCATCTCGCGGTTCTCCTTCAGCCAACCGTCGATGGTCGCCTTCTGGTTCTCGACCGTCCACTGGAGGTCCGTGATCTTCTTGGCCAGCTCCGCTTCGAGTTCGGTGGTGTTCGTCACGGTCTCGGCGAGGCGCGCGGTCAGATTGTCGATGCTGTCCTGGCGTTCCTTCAGGATCTTGCCCACGTTGGCGGAGTCCTCGTAGGCGGCGTTGTTGATCTCTTCCTCGCGGTCGAGTTGCTCCATGGAGAACGCCAAGTCGTCTTCCACCTTCTGGGCGGCGGAGCTTTGGCTGAGCAACGCCATGACGGCGAAGATGAGTAGGGCAGAGACGATGATGAGTGCGATGGTCATGTGGTTCCTTGGTTAGTTGTCTTGCTTGAGCTTATCACGCATTTGCTGCGCGTTCTCGATAAACGCTTCGAGCAGGTTGTCTGGATCGACTGCCGCCTCAAGGGCGTTGAACTTCCCGCGCCACTCGTCGCGCTGCACCTGATACGCACGGGCATCTACACGACCGTTGGCGACCATCTTCTCTTGCTGCGCCAGGGCTTCGTTGCGCCGTTTGATTGTGGACTGTGCCACGGCCAGCTCTATGCGCACCTCGTCGCGGTCTTCCGAGTTGTCCTCGGCCTCGTTCGTGCGCTCGATCAGGCGCTTGTTCTCTTGCTCCAGGTCGCGGACCCTGCCTTCGGCGAGGCCGAGCAGTCGGTAGTTCTCATCGGCCACGTCGTTCAGCTTGGTGGTGTTGCTCTGGTAGTCCTTGATCGTTTCCTGCTGACGCTTGAAGCGCGCGTCGAAGTCTTGGATCTGGCGGTCGGCCTCGGCCAGCTCGTCCTCCAGTGACTCGCGGGCGTTCAGCTCACACGCCAGTCGTTGCGTGTCGTCCTCAAGGTTGGAGGTGTGGGCGTTCTGGGTGGCGATCCGCCTGTTGCATCGGATGAGGCGCTTCTCCAGCTTGATGGCGTTGTCGCGCCAGTAAACGACCTGCTTGATCTTGGCGTTGGCCAGGATGCGTGCGGACTCCGCCTCACCGCGCAGCTTGCTGCTCGTGTCGTCGGCGTGGATGAAGGCGGCGAGGGCGGCGATGAGTAGGAAGACGAGGATGGTGATTGCGATGGTCATGTGGTTCCTTGGTTTCGGGTCTACAACAGCCTACCCCAGAGAAACAGCCCGTGACGGTTGTGATCCTGAAAAACAACCGCGGGGGCCACAAAACCTTCCGTGCCCACGTGGGCAGCCGAGCTGCGCCGCGAGGGCAGTTCCGATCAGGAATGATCGCAAACGCCAGTTGCGGCCGCAAAATCGTCCACTCGTGAGCTGTCCGCGTTCCCGATCGTGCATAAACACCGCTCACGCCGGCCTTGGAGCCCTGATTATCCCGCTCGGGTGCTCGATCGGGCATATCGGCGCGGGGCCGCCTGGGCCTGCACGCCCTCGTGCGCGAGTTGCCTCGCGGCGATGGTGCGAAACGTCCACACCGAGTGGCCCCGTGGTGGCATTTTCCACCGCCCGGTCGAGTGGCCCCTTTACCCACGGTAAAGCGTTTCCGAACCTGGGTGGTTTTTTCGACCCTGCATTTTTCGAGGAGGCGTAGGGTCGCCAGGGAAAGGTTCCCACGTAGCCACCCCCTCCCATGCTATGGGGGCTACAGCACCATGTGCATTCTCATGATGGGACATGCACCCATACCATGGGGGCTACAGCACCAAGTCCCTGATCGAGAAGCCCCATGATGGGACAGTCCATGATCGAGACGTTCCCCATGTGGGACGTCCCACGATGAGGCATAGGTGGTAGTAGTGCGTAGGTCTCATATCAAGAAGCCCCACATCGGGACATTCCCCATGGTAAATGGTCCCGATGTGAGAGCAGGTTGGCATGATACACGTGCGAGGGATACGGTGCGCCATGGCACCCATACCATGGGAGCCCCCGCCATACGGGCGATTCGGGCGAATGCCCCTATTCCATGGGTAATCTCATTATGGTGCATTGGGACTGTCCCAGGACAAGTGTGGGGCAACCTGCTGTCCCACCTATACGGCCCTTGTCATGGGGGCTACAGCTACAGTGGGACAGTTGGGACAGTTATTATTTATCTATATGGGAGAGAGTGTAGTGTGTGTGTGTGGGGTGGGGTGGGGGAAGTGTGCGCCCCACGTGGGGGAGTTTGGCCAAAAGCTGTCCCACCTGTCCTATGATCCAGAACGCCCATGCCATGGGGGCGCCAGCGCCAGCGCAGGTTGTCCCACCGGGACAGGTGCGCCACGAGTTGCCCCCAAGGCCCATGCCATGGGCAGGACAGACCTGCCCGGTCGATCTGTCCTGGCGATACTATAGGTGCGCCCGTATCCGGGGCGCTACGTTCTCGCCATGGCTCGACCGTCTGGCACGGTTCCGATTCTCTCAAACGGCGTTGCCATCGATCCTAGACGGCGTTTGCCCGAATGGGAACGACTAGCGCCATCCTAGGACGTCCAACAATTCGAGAAAACTACCGGGCGATGCCATCGGGCGTTCCGCCGAATATCCGGGCGCTAGCTCGACCGCAACGCCGTTTGTGGGGTATCATCTGTCGTTATGAACGCAATCGCCCAAACCGCCGCCGACCTACTCGCCATCCTCGCCAACAACTGGGGCAAGCTTGCCATCGTCGCCATGATCGCAACGCCGATCGTTTGCGTCCTTTCCAACGTCGCCGAACTCGTCAACAACTAATCCGATGCCGAACCAATCCGCCCCGCTATCCTTTCGCCTGTTCTTTGGTCGCGACGTTCCCGCACAATCGCGCGCCCTAGTCGGTTCCGACATTGTCGAACAGGCCGAACTTGACGCGTTCATTGCCGATACGGTCGCGCACCGCTTGCCCGGTTGGACGTTGTCAGTAGGTTTCGGCGGTTGGCGCGACGATGCAACCGGCGCCCTTGTGCGCGAACGTAGCGCCATCCTGGAATCATTCGGCACGGAAGCCGACCGCGACACATTCCGCGCGATCGCTACGGCCTACGCGGTTCGCTTTGGCCAAGATTCGGTCGCGCTAGTTGCAATGCCGATCGCGGGGCAACCTGAGTTCGTGGGGCAACCCGAACCCGAACAGGCGCCCGAACAGGCAACCGACAACGAAACGACCGTGCGCGCCATCGAAACCATGCTAGACGGCAACCCATGGGAACCCGTAGCGGAACCGATGACGGACAACGGCAACCCGAACAGGCGCCCGCGTCCGGTAGACTTGCGCGCCATCGATCCGCACGCACTAGGTTTGTCCGCGCGCCACGTCCTACGCGGCGCCACGTTGGCAAACCAACCGGAAGCCGAAACGCTACTCGCCTTGGGTTTCGATTCGCCCAAAGCTATCCGCGCCGCTATCGATGGCGTGCGCCAAACGCACCGCAACGATTCGTCGAACAGTCGCACGGCGCACCGTCGCACGTTGGACGGCCTAATCGTTGCCGATGCGATCCCGTCATGGATCGGGCGCGCGTTGATCGATGCGGCCGACCCGAAATACTAAGCAATCCGCTCAAGCCGAACGCGCCGACGTTCGATAGGGTTTGTGTCGCATCCGCGGCGCAACCCGAACCCAAAGAACGCCATGAACAACGCACGCAACACATTCGCCCGCACGATCCTCGCCATTGTCGCGCTATCCGTTCCCGTCTACTTCATCGCCCGCGTCGTCATCATGGCGCAAACGATCGTCTAGGCCGTCACAAACCCAAACCCGAACAGGACAACAATGGACACAATCGAAACCTTGCCGCTATGGATCGCACGCGCGGAAGTTCGCCCGCACGCCGAAACCGGATACCGTTGGCGCACGTGCAAGATATTCGCGAAAACGCGCGCCGATGCCGACTACCGGGCGCGCGATTACTTCCTTGCGACGCACGAAATACGCGGCGCGCTATTGTTGCGCGTTTCGCACGGTGGCGCCCTTTCCCGAAATTAGCTCAAGCCGACCAGACGAACAGGCGATAGACTCCAATGGCGCAAGTTCGCGCCGCAACCCGAAACAAGTAATCCGATGCGCAAAGTAGAAACCCAAACCGTTTACCCGTTCCTAAACAACGCGCCCGCACGCGTTGCCAATTCCGAAACCGATGGCGTTAGCTACAAGTTGCACGGCAACGTCATTGCGCGCCACGTGCCCGGTGGCATCATGATCGGGACCGCCGGTTGGGAAACGCGCACTACGGGTAGCCGTTTGCGCGCTATCCTTTCCGCGTATCGCCCCGACGTCAAATGCTACTCGCTCAAGGGTTCCTTGGGTTTGTCGATCCCGACAGCATTCGAGAACGGCCTAGGCCGTCACCACAAACGCGTAGAGTTCGCTGGCAAGGGGCGCGAATTGTTCGTGGCGCAATATGCGCCCGACGTGCGCGATGGCACGGAGTTCGGTAGCGATCCCGACCCATTGCCCGCACGACACAATGCCGCGGTCGCGTCGTTGTTGGGGGCGAACCGATGAACGGCCAAAGCAAACGCAACGCGCTAGCGCCCGTCCTGGCAATTGCGCTCAAGTTTCCGGGCGAACGCGCCAACGTCCTGGCGAACGTCGTTCGCTACGAAATGCGCAACGTGCGCCCGTTGTTGGCGCGCGACGTCGAACGGTTGCAATTCATGGGGCGCGCCCTTGAGCGCTTGCACGGGGCGCACGTCTAGTGTCAGCCTATCGCAAGGGGCGCGCCTACGGTCGCGCCTACAATCGCGCAACGACGCTACGCGGGGCGCTAGACGTCGTGCGCGCTAGCGCCTACGGATTGTTCGCCTACTTCCTGTTCGCTACCCTGTTCGCCACGTTTCTACTTGTGCGGAATGTCGGAAAGTAATTCAAGCCGACCAGACAAACGGGCGATAGACTCCAATGGCGCAAGTTCGCGCCAAACCCAAACCCAAAGCAACCCATGAACGCATCCGAAACCGTCGATCTGCACGCCGAACGCTACCGAATCGTCACCGATTCGCCCGTCGCGCCGTTCCTAGTCACCGTCTACAATGGCATCGGTGGCGACCAAACGCACACATTGCGCACGTTGGAAGACTTGCGCGGATTGGTAGCGTTCTTGCGCGATGACGGCGCCGTGCGCAACTTGCGTTGCACGTATCGCTACGCATTGGACGCGGGGCAACTCGATAGCGCAACGGTCGCGCAACCTTACGACGTCACCGATACGCTACCCGTTTCGGGATACTCGCTCGCCCGCACGTTGCCGGCAACCGCCGAGAACTTGCGCGATCCCGCGTCGCGGTTCCTGTTCATTTCGCACGCGCACGCCGATAGCTACGGGCAGGACATGCTCGGCAAGGTCAACGCCGATTGCATCATCGAACTCGAAACCGCCGACAGCTACGCGGATGACGGCCTAGGATGGATCGGCGATAGCTTAGCGGTCGAACTTGACGCGGAAGCATCGCCCGACGTCGTCGATGCAATCATCGGCCTAGAAACGTATCCGGTCGTTGACGATGAAGCATTGTCCGCCGCGGAATGGGCGGAAGATTCGGAATCGTGGGAAGACTGGCAACGCGACGACGTCGCCAAAGCGCTAGCGGAAGCGCTCAAGTTGTCCGACCTTGAAGCATTCACGATCGACGTCGAAAAGGATAGCGAACTCGATAACGCGCTAGTGTCCGCCGCGTGCGAACAGGGGCGCCCGTCCGACGAATCCGCCGACAGCATCGCGCAACGGTTCATATCGTCGCAATCCGGCCTAGGGTGGCAAGCTCCAAAGGGAACCGAATGGGTTCAATTCCAAAAGGACAAACAACGATTAGGCGCCACGCCAACAATCGCGCTACTCTACGAATCCGGCGCGTTGCGGTTTGCGGGCGATGACGAACCCGTGCGCGCAACCGTGCCAGCGCTTTCCGACGAACTCACGAACGCGCAAACCCTAGTCGAAATGATTGGCGACAACGTCGCGACCATCGATGACGATGACGTGCGCCGCGTAGCGGAAGCGCTAGCGCGCGTGGCATTCAACAACGACCGGACGCAACCGTTGCCGTTCAAAGACTAGCGCCCGCACGCGCGCCACAAACGCCCCGCTTGCCGTTTGGCAATGCGGGGCGTTCGACGTATGAACCTTCCCGATTCGTTTCACGTCTACCGATTCCGCAACGCCGTTGCATTGTCCGCCATGGGTGGCGACGGGGGCGAAGATTCGCCAACGGTCTACTTGGCGCCCGAAACCGCACGCGCGCTAGCGGCGCAACTCACGCGCTACGCGGCCGACGTTGACGCACGCAAGTTTTCCGAATCCGTCCTAGTCGGCTCGACCGTGCCAGCGGTGGCGCAATGACGGCGCGCGATAGCGACAGCAACAACGACAACGGCGCACGGGTTCCTACTTGGGATCCCGTGCGCCGTGCGTTTGTGTGGCGCCCTTTCGAGCCATGGCCAAACCGACCGCGTGCGGAAGCGCTTGAGCGGTGGCGCACGTGCGCGCGTAAGTTCTGGCACGAACGCGACAACGCCCAAACCGGGGCGCCACGTTCGCCCCAGATCGACGAACAGGCGCCCGACCTATCCGTAGGCCGTTCCGAAAACAGGCGCGCACAAGCGAAACAACGCGCCCTTGCCGAGTATCGAACGGGCGCCGCTAGCATGCTGGCAAGCGCTCAAGCGGGGCGCGCGTTGTCCGATGCCATAGCGCGCGGATTGCGGCGCCGTGCAATACGTCGCGCGCTAGCGCCCGCGGTGGCGCAACGCATCGCCGAACGGCGCCAACGTGCGCGCGACAGCATCGCCCGCGATGCGATCCCGAAGCGGGAAGGCTCAGAATGAGACATGCCCCAGGCTGGGGCACCGTCCCGAATTGGGAAGTCTCGCATCGGGATCGTCCCGAATCGGGAAGTCTCAAATTGAGAAGTCTCACATCGAGATCGTCCCGAATCGGGAAATCCCAAAATGGGAAATCCCAAATCGAGACAGGGGGTCCCGCATCTGGAATCCCGATTCGAGAAAAATCCAGATCCAGTTGTAACTGCAAACACGGACTCAGTGTAACTGCAAACGCGGACTCAGTTTGTAACTGCAAACACGGACTCAGTGTAACTGCAAACGCGGACTCAGTTTTTCCGCAACCTAACTCGACCTCACTTCCAATCGTGCGCTAGACTCGAATGGCGGACTCGCCGCTCGGACTCATTCCAACAAACCAACCTGACTAGAACCATGGACATCCAAACCATCCTCTTCCTGACCGCCTTCATCGTCATCGCCTGGGAACAAGGCCGCGCTACCAAGCGACTGGAACGCACCAACAAAGCGCTCAAGGTGCGCGTCAAGGACCTAGAAGACGACGTCGCCATCAACGAGCCGGGCCAGGACGATCGCACGAACGAGCGCCTGTCGGCCATCGAGGCGACTATGGCCACGGACGATGAGTTCGACGTGTTCGACCGTCGCATCCAGATGCTTGAGCTGGCTGCCGGTGGCTTCTGGAAGACGAAGGACGGGTTCGTCTACATGATCAACACCATGGACTCGGACCACCTGCGCAACTGCCTCAAGGGTTGGGCCAAGGGCGAGACCAAGAACAGCATGCTGCGCGTGCTTCGAGCGCGCCACGTTGCCGCACAGTTCACCGCGCGTGACCTGGGCGATGAACTCACGGCGCTAGGCGGTGACCTCGTCAGCGGCGCAGCTAAGCGCCCCGGCGGATGGAAGCCAACCTACGGCGGCCCGGCTGATTCAGGGAATCACGGACTCTAATCCGGCACCCTTCCAAATCGGTGGTAGGATCTAAGTGAAGCCGCCACCAACACCCAACCCGGACAACAGCCATGGACCTCTACTACGCAATCATCAACGACGAGATCGTTGGCCTGACCTGGGCCACTGACCTTGAACACGCGACCTGCCAGATCGAACTCGCCCTCGCCGAGGACGGGATCTTCGACACTTCCAATTTGGACATCCGTCCAATGCACCAGACCGAGGGCACCCTGCTCCTCAACACCAGAGACTAGAACGATGACACGCCAACAAACACAAGAACAAGACGAACTCAACGTGATCCTGGACGAGCTGCACGCCGAAGGGGCAGCCATCCAGATCAACCGCTTCAACCGCACGCGCAAGAAGCGCGGCCATAGCACCCGAGGCGAAGAGGAGAACGAGGGCAGTAGCTTCGAGCGTTGGGTCGAGACCCGCAAGCGCAAGGGCAACCGCCGATGACCGACCCGCGCCAGTTAGCCGAGCGCTTCTGGCGCGATCAGAAGTGGTCGCACCACGTAGGACGCAAGGTCCGATTCGTTCGGACTGTGGTGCGGGACGAGTTCACTGTGCCCGAGGGCCGAGTGGGCAAGATCGTTACTCCATTCTTGGACTCAGATGGCGGACTCGTTCTCGCTGTCGAACTGCGAACACCCGTGAAAGGCAGCGAGCCATTCGAGGGTGAAGTTCACTGGCGCGAAGGCGTCAATCTCGAAGAGGTCGAAGCCGACCTCGAACTTCTGTGATACCATTCCACCGATGATACACCTACCAACGACCAACGATAAGCGCCAAGCAGGCATCAACAATCTCTCCGAAATGGAGGGTGCCACCGCGCTCAATCTACTGGAGTTCGACGCGGTCTTCGACCGAGAGTTCACCTCCGACGTCCACTTCATGACCTACGGAGTCATCGACGACGGCGAGCTGACCACTCAAGCGTTCCCTCGCATCAACAAGCCGTGCGTGGCATCGATCCAGGAGGCAGGCGGTGACGTCGTGACGGTTGCGATCGTCATGGACTTCGACCTGAAGGATCAGGACGGCACCGAGGACCTGCCGCTCAGTGATGAGGGCAAGCCGACATGGACCACCGAGGCACTCGAACAGTTCATGGGCGCCATGTCTGACGTTGACGCCGCACTTGCCGAGCGCAAGATCGCAGCGCCTCTCGTCTACACGACGCAGCACGGCGCGCGGTTCGTCCACAAGCTGACGACCCCGGTGCCAGTCGCCACGTCGGAGGACCTGATCCGCGGACTCATGAAGGTCTACGGCGACCTCGAACTCGTCATGGACCCTGCGTGTGCTGATTACACCCGCCTCTTCCGCGCACCGAAGGTGGTCCGCGGGGGCACCAAGCAATGGGACCAGCGCTGGTTCATGGTGCGCCAAGGTAAAGGGACTACGAACCCGGACGCGATCGATCCCGTCACCAAGCAAACTGCGTATAACGACAAGTATGCCGGCATCGAGATGATCAACAGCTCGCGACCGACACCCGAGCAATCGCACGCGCGACTGTTCGTCGGGACTGGCAGCGGCCAGCGCAAGACCGAGAAGCACAAGGTTGCCCAACGCATCCTGCGGGGCACCGAGTGCTACCCGCCGATCTTCGATGGCGAGCCACTCGCCGACGAGGGTGGACGCGACAACGCGTTGATGCGCATGGTCGGCAGCGCGTGCAACTTCCTACTCGGACCCATGTCGAAGGACCTGACCTTCGAGGCCGAGGACGTCTTCGCCCTGTTCCACGACCCTGTCGAGCAGCTCGAACCGGACTCCGGCACGCCCGATTGGCTGGAAAGCATGTGGGGCAAGGTCAAGCGCTGCATGCAGAACGAGACCGCCAAGCTGAAGTTCGCCGAGCAGAACGAGGACGCTCAGCGTGAGCGGGCAGCCGTGGAAGCTCGTAGCATGCTCCAGATCGTCCAGGAGACGTGTGAGCTTGCCGAACTGCACGATCCCGATGAAGTGACAGCACAGGCCGCCCTGCGCCGCGTGCTGCTCATCTGTGAGCCCTCGGGCCGCTTCCGTGCGCTGAAACCGGACGGAAGCTACAGCGATTGCCCTGTGCCGTCCACCCGCGTCCACTCCCTCATCAAGACCGCCGAGCTATGGGACCAGATCCCGCTGCACGTTGAGGACGAGAAGACCGGCAAGCTCAAGGCTGTGTCCGAGCAGGCCATCTGCCGCACGGCGACCGACATCAAACGCGTCATCGGCGCCTCCGGCGTCAAGCGCTCGCACATCATCGGCGACTCGTGGGACAACCTCACACTCAACCTGAAACTCTACGGGCGCAGCATGACGCTGGAGCCTACGTTCTCCCCTGCTGTCGATGAGTGGCTGGAGCTGCTCACCGACGACCCGAAGGAGCTACGCAGGTGGCTCGCCAGGAGCCTGGAGTTCGAGGGTGGCCCGATCTGCGCTCTGTCCCTCGCGGGGGCCGCTGGAGCCGGCAAGGGCATGCTCGCGCAAGGTCTGAGCGAGACGCTGGAGAACCCGTGCCGCGCCGACAAGACAGTGCTCACCGGACGCTTCAACAAGACGCTGATGGACTCGCCGTTCCTGGTCGTGGATGAGGGCCTGCCCAGTGGAGTGCATGACATCGCCGACACGTTCCGGTCGCTCACAGGCGGGGAGCCTACGACGATCGAAATCAAGTTCCAAACCCCGATCGAGGTCCGCAACCCGATGCGCATCCTGTTCACGGCCAACAACCTGGACGTGGTGCAGCAGCTCGCAGCCAAGCGCTCGAACGATGCAGACGACCAAGCGGCCATCGCGCAGCGCCTCCTCCACCTGGACGTGAAGCAGGCAGCCTCGATTCACCTGCGCGCGAAGGGTGGACTCGCATACACGAAGGGATGGGTCCAGGGAGCAGATGGCGCAGCCTCGAACTACACCCTGGCGAAGCACCTGCTGTGGCTCTACGAGAACCGCGACCAGTTCGGCGAGCGCGACAAGCGACTACTCGTTGAAGGTCGTGCCGACACCGAGGTCGTGCAGTCCTTGCGTGTCTCTGGCGCAACAGCCGAGGCCGTCGCTCGTGCCATCCTCACCGGCCTGGAGATCGCCGCGCAGCCTAGCGTCAAGGACGGCATGTCCGTATCTGGCGACCGACTGCTCGTCACGTCTAAGGCCGTCGAGGAGCAGCACAGGCAGCTCAACGAGAACCACGTGCAACTGTCTGCCATCAAGGTAGGCAAGGCGATGCGCAACTTGATGTCGCCAGGGATAGACGGGTCCGAGAAGTGCCGGCATGAGAACATGAACGGCAACAAGGTCCAGCAGCGCTGGTGGGACGTGGACGTCCGGCTGCTTTGGAAATATGCAGAGGACGCAGGATACAAGCGCGACAGGCTGGAGAAGCTCGTGCAAGCACAATACGGAGAGGACGCAACACTATGAGCAACTGCACGAGAGACTACCGCAAGGACTTCGACTACCGCGTCTTCGGACACACCGCGTCGGCCTCGCAGTTCGATAGCTTCCTGACCTGCCCGCGCAAGTGGTGGTTCCAGAAGGTCATCCGCTTGCCGGACCTCGCCAACCAACTCAAGTTCGAGTTCGGCGACGTGCTGCACGAGGCGTGCGAGCGCTTCCTCGACGCCGACGACCAAGGCCGCGACCGCACCACGGGGGAAGCTCTCGACCTCTGGCCCGAGGGCTGGAACAAGGGCCTGGGCGACTTCGATGCGTCGCTGGTCAAGCGCCTCGTCGAGAAGGGTATCGAGGAGGGTGTGCTGCGACGCATGCCCGACCGCGAGATCGAGGCGCCGATCGGTGTCTGGAACGGCCGCAACTTCACGCCGAGGCAAATGGTGCCGGGCGTTGGTGTCTGTGGCTACCGCGACGTCAAGTCGCCGGGCGTGGTCGAGGACCACAAGTCGGTCAAGAACAAGAATTACTGCAAGTCGCAGGCGGACCTGCTGGCCGACCCGCAGATGCTCCTCTACGCGGCGATTGCGATCATCGAACTGGCGGAGGCCGGCGAGGAGCTGCCCGAGACTGTGCTGCTGCGCCACAACCAGTTCGTCAAGAACCCGGACGCTCTGATGGTCAAGGCTGTCGAGGTGGACGTAGAGCTGGACATCATCCAGGACTTCTGGGAGAAGACGCTGGAGCCGGCCGCTGCCGACATGCTGCGCTACAAGAAAACGATGCGCGACGAAACTAAGTGGAGCGACATCGAAGGCCCTCGTGCCAAGGGAGCATGCCAGTCGTATGGCGGCTGCCCGTTTGCAAGAATCTGTGGCCGGGCCGAACACCCAGTCGCATACCGTGCTAGGATTGATCGGATCAACGCAATCCCTGCCGAACCTGAACCCGACACCATCACCAAAGAGAATAACGCCATGGGCATTTTCAACAGACTCGACGCCGACAAGAAGAAGCCGGCTCCCGCCAAAACCGTAGTAGTGCCGATCGACGACGCAGCCGTGGCTGTGATCGAAGAGGCCGTCGCCGAGCAGGAGGCATTCATCGAAGCAGCAGTCGATGCAATGGACGCAGACATCGCTGCGGTAGCTGACGCTGTCGAGGCCGACGAGGCGAACTCAGCCGGTGACGTCACCGACGTGCCGCCATGGGCCAGCGACGACTGCCCGGCGTGCAAGGGCTCGGGCTTCAACAAGAAGGGCAAGCCGTGCGCCGCATGCGACCGCATAGCCGAGAAGGAAGGCAGCCCGCGCGTCTCGTCGTTCACGTCCGAGGTCAACGACGGTGGCGAGACCGTTGTAACTCGAACTGCGGACGATGTGGTCGTGGCAGTCGCCATGCTCCAGGTCGCCGAGGTCAAGAAGACCGAGAAGACCAAGCCGGCAGGCGACAAGGCCAAGAAGACCGCGGCAGCCAAGCGCAACCGCTTCGCCCCGAAGGAAGACGCCACTGTGGCTCCCGAGGCCGACGCTGAGCGCATCGAAACGACAACCACGCCACCGGCCGCTGTTGCTGCCACGATCGCTGACGTCAAGCCTGACGCGGACAAAACGGTCGGCAAGGGTCGCAAGGGCCGAAGCGCCACCGGCTTCGTCATGGTCTACGGCGCCGTGCGTCGCAGCAAGATGAAGCTGCTCGACCTCAACGAGATCTTCGCTCGCTACGCGGCCGAACTCGCTGCTGCACAAGGTGCGGACAGCTACTACCGACTCGATCGCTTCAAGCGCCGAGACATGATGGCCGCATCCGCTGAGGAGATCGCGGAGACCATCCCATCTTCATCCCTCGTCGTTGTGCGCGCGGACGACCCGGACATCCGGGCCTTCGCCACCGCGATCGAGGTCTACGCCACCAACGTCATTGAGGGGATCGCATAATGTCCGCACGTTCCAAACAAACCCAAGGTGAGCGGCGCGCAGCGCGTCAGCTCGAACAGTCCCGCATCGCGCTAGCTGAGGAGCGCAACCGCGCCATCGAGTCCGTCAATGGCATCAAGGGCCAGATGAACCAGCTCATGAAGCAGCACGAGGCCATGCGCAACGACATGGTGCGTTGGGTCACGGCGTTCATGCTGAAGACCGGACAGCACGAGATGTCGTTCCAGTCCGAGTTCTTGAAGAAGACCGACGCGTGGGTGCTCCAGCGCGACAACAACAAGGACGCGGACTCGATCACGTGGCGTCTCGTTGACCGCGCCGAGTATGTCGCGAACCTCAAGACGGAGAAGGAGCAAGAAGCAGAGCAGCTCGCGGCGATCACCGCACAGCTCGCGAAGCAAGAAGCAGAGAAGAACGAGAGCTAGAAACGTCTCGGGGGTTTTTCAGACCCCCGTGATTTTTCGCCAAAACACGAGCAGCATTTCAGGGACACACCATGAGCAGATTCGACGCGCTAATCAAGAAGCAGGAGGCCAAGCGTTTGGCCACCGGCCAGAACAATGTCAACCCGACCTCGCGCTTCGGCAAGCTCGCTAAGTATTCCAAGAAGGCCAGCCCGGACGTCGCCGACATCGAGCGCATCCTGGGCCTGCCGATCGAGCCCGACCACGACGCAAGTCAGGTCGAGGACTTCTCGCGTGCGCACCTGCTGGCCAAGGCTTTCGACAAGGGCGAGCGCTTCCTGCCCACGCAGTCGAGCGCCGTCGCCTCCTACATCGACGTCGGCGGTGGCTTCTTCCCGATCGGCGTCGGGTGGGGTAAGACTGGCATCTCCCTCTACATCGCCGAGCTAGCCTACAAGGCTGGCACGAAGAAGATCCTGCTGCTCGTCCCGCCGCAGGTCTACGCGCAGCTCACCAAGAAGGACGTTCCCTACTGGCGGAAGATGGTCAACCTCTCCGTCCCTCTACACCGCCTCGGCGGGCAGCCGGCAGCCATGCGTCGCCGCATCTACAAGGCAGGCCGGAAGGGCCTCTACATCGTGCCCTACTCGCTGCTGTCGGTGAAGGACACGTTGGAGATGCTCGAAGCGATCGACCCCGACCTCGTCATCGCGGACGAGGTCCACAACCTCAAGAACCGACAGGCCGCGCGCACCAAGCGACTCTTCGGCTGGCGCGACTGGCGCAAAGAGCAGGGCCGCATGCCACGCTTCGTCGGCATGTCCGGCACCATCACCTCGAAGTCCATCGACGACTACCACCACCTCATCACGTGGGCACTCGGCGACAACAGCCCGCTGCCTCGCACTGGTGCTCTCGCTTACGCGTGGGGTCAGGTCATCGACTCGGGCAGCTCCGTCATCGGTGAGTTCCAGACCGGGCCGCTGCGTCCGCTCGTGAAGTGGGCGCAGGACAACTTCTCCGGTGAAGTGTTCCGCGACACCATCTCCGACTTCCGTCGTGCGTTCCGCCTCCGCTTGACGTCAGCGCCGGGCGTGGTCTCCACTGGCGACGCCGAGATCGGCACGTCACTCATCATCGAGACGATGGAGTGCGCGAAGCCGGGCAAGGAACTGCAAGACCTGATGGTCAAGGTGAAGGAGGATTTCCAGACACCCAACGGGGACGAGATCGATCACGCCATCCACACATTCAAGTGGCTCAACGAACTGAGCGCTGGCTTCTACAACGAGTTGGTGTGGCCAGAGATCGAACGCATCTGTGCGCGCACCGACCTCACACCACCGCAGGCTACCGCCGCACTCAAGAAGGCCAAGGAACACCACGTCCGCCGGCAGATGTATCACAAGGAGCTGCGGGGCTTCCTGAACGACGCGCCGTTGGGCATGGACACGCCGATGGAGGTCGCGCGCCAGATCAACCAGCATCCCGAGAAGCTCAACGGCCTGCTCGTGATGGCCTACGACAACATGAAGGTGGTCGAGGAAGAGAGCATCGAAGAGTTCGGCCTGCTGATCGAGCGCGAGGGACGCATCCAACGCGTGGACTCCTACAAGATCGACAACGCCATTGCGTGGGCGGGCAAGCTGCCGAAGGGCAAGGGCGCCATCCTCTGGTTCTGGCACAACGGCGTGGGCACGTGGCTGCGGGACGCTGCGCAGAAGGCTGGCCTCGACTACCTGTTCTGCCCTGCGGGCAACCAGGGCAACGAGGACATCATCGAGGAGATGAACGCGGGCAGGGTCATCATCGCATCGATGGGTGCGCACGGCACGGGCAAGAACCTGCAACACTTCCAGAGTCAGTTGTTCGTCCAGTGGCCCCGCGATGCGAAGCTGGCGGAGCAGGTGCTCGGACGCTTGCACCGCAACGGGCAGAAGGCCGACGAGATCACCGCCAACCGCTACGATGCGAACGGGTTCGACACCACCAACTTTGCCGCGACGCTCAACGACTCGTGCTACGTCCACCAGTCCACCGGCCAGAGGCAGAAGCTCATCTACGCCACGCACAACCCACTGCCACGCATCTTCTCGCCGGAGTTCCTCCGAGAGCAGGGTGCTGATCCTAAGATGCTCAACCCAGAGCAGCGCGCTGTCATGGAAGACCTGTTCGGCGACGACTGGGAAGATCAGATCTAAATCCGGCACGCCCTCGAAAGGTGTGCTACACTACCTATGCGCAAGCCACTTCGGCTGCGCAAAACCAGAACGCTCAGCAAGAGCACAACCCAAACCAAGGAGTCCATTATGGGCATGTTTGATAACATTGAGAAGACCGCCGCATCCAGCAACGGTGGCAGCTACGTTCGCCCCGGCCACTACCTCGCACGCATCGACCGCGTCAAGAGTGGCGAGTCCGCACAAGGCTCCGGCGAGTTCGTCGCCATCGAGATGACTGTGCTCGACGCCCTGCCGGATGGTGACATCCCGGTAGACGATCAGTTCAACATCCTGAGCGCCGACTACTGGCACAAGGCTGGCGAGAACGTGTCGCACCTGCTGATGGCGAAGCACCAGTCGTTCCAGTCGAACTTCAAGAGCTTCGTCGCCAACGTCGGTGGCATCCCCGAGGCTGAGGTTGACGCCGGCAAATGCACCGCCGTCACGCAGGGTCTCTTCGAGGGTCTGATCGTTGAGGTCCGTGCTCGCACGGTCAAGACGCGTCGCGGTTCGCCGTTCACGGTGGTCGGCTACAGCCGCGAGGTTCCGCCCTCCGAGATCCAAGAGCGGGTCGATGCGGAAACGCTTGAGCGCGTCCTGGGCGCTGGCAAGATCGACGAGCTGGTCGCAGCCTACGACGCGTAGTCGCACTGGCCGGGTCCCTGCTGCACACAGGGTCTCGGCCATTTTTCTGTCGGGAGTTTTTTAGACCCCCGTGATTTTTCGAGAACCACCGGAACAAGAACCATGCTCATCACCAAACCAATGCTCGCCGGCAAAGCGCCCGCCGACCTCGCCGACCTCACCTACCCGCTGCTCGCGTCGCCGAAGCTCGACGGCATCCGCTGCGTCATGATCGACGGCAAGGCTTTGAGCCGCACGTTCAAGCCAATCCCAAACGACTACATCCGCAACTGGTGCGAGCTACATCTGCCGAGCGGGTTCGACGGTGAGCTGTGCCTCCGCGACTGGACCGCGCTGTTTCGCGACGTGTCCTCCGCCGTCATGCGCAAGAGCGGCGAGCCTGACTTCACCTACGCGGCGTTCGACTACGTCGAGACGTCGCTCGAACTCGGCTTCGCGAAGCGCTACTACAACCTAGAGCGTGAGGTCTACGACCGCATCGAGAACACCCGCTCCGCCGGCAAGCATCTCTTCCGCGTGCGCCACTGGCACATCGAGACCGTCGAGGAGCTGCGCGAGCTACACAACAAGTTCATGGTGCAGGGCTTCGAGGGCACCATGGTGCGCTCGATCGATGGCGCCTACAAGTGCGGCCGGGCGACCACCAAGCAGGGCACGCTGCTGAAGATCAAGCCCATGGACGACGAGGAGGCAGCCATCATCGGCTTCGAGGAGCAGATGACGAACAACAACGTCGCCGAGCTGGACGCCTTCGGCCGGACCAAGCGGTCGAGCGCCAAGGGTGGGAAGGTTCCGAACGGCACCCTCGGTAAGTTCCGCTGCCGCTTCCTACGGGACGGAGTCGAGTTCCCCTGTGGCACAGGGCTCGGCCTGGATGACGCGCTTAGGAGCGAAGTGTGGGGCAACAAGGACGAGTTCATGGGCAAGATCATCAAAGTCAGGCACCAACCTGATCCAGGTGGTAGGCTTGACGGACAGAAGCCCCGCATCCCAATCTTTGTGGGCTTCAGAAACATGGAGATCGACGGATGAGCAAGACCACAACCAAGCCCGAGACCACGAACGACACGCTGTCGCAGTGGCCACCACAAGCACACATCTTCAAGAGCCACGGCCCGAAGGCCAGCGAGCCCAAGGAAGGTGACCTCGCACTCTGCGGAGCCAAGCTCATGGGCATGGATCTGAAGTCGGCGCAGGTCGTGTGCAAGAAGTGCATGGCGATAGCCAAGGGCGGGAAGTGATGGAGATCACCAAGCTCTGGATCAACGGCGAGGCCCAACCACTGGACGACATCGTCGAGGCCAAGCGGAAGCTGGCCGAAGCCCCGCGCCCTACCACCTACATCCACCTGCCGGCAAGCGTCAGCCACCTGAGCATCGAAGAGATCAAGGCGAGCTGGCCGACTGCCCTCCCACTACCTGACGTGTTCGTTTACAGCAACGGACGGAGCATCTACCTATGAGAATCATCGCAGCAGACACGGAGACGTTCCGGTTCGGCGAGCAGCCGGACGGGAAGATCCTCATCCACCCGCGCATCATCTGCACGAGCTACGCCATCCGCGAGACGGAAGGCATCGTTGCACACCTCGTCAGCGATGGCGACGGTGAGGACATGAAGGACGTGTGGGTCGAGTGGCTCACCGGCAACGACCTGCTCGTGTTCCACAACGCAAGCTACGACCTGGGTGTGGCGTGTGCCACGTGGCCCGAGCTTGAGTCCCTCGTGTGGGACAAGCTGGAGCGCAGCGAGATCACCTGCACGTTGATCCGCGAGAAGCTCCTCAACCTGTCGAGCCACGGCAACCTCGAATACGTGTCGCTGCCCGACGGCAACACCTCGAAGCTCGGCTACGCGTTGGGCGACCTCGCCATGAACTACCTCGGCCTCGACATGAGCGCCGACAAGGAAGAGGATTCAGTCCGCACCCAATACGATCTCTACGCCGGCATGCCGTCGCGCAACTACCCGGTCGAGGCGCGCACCTATGCACTGCAAGATGCGCACGTGCCGATGGCTATCTACGAGGCGCAGGCCAGCCGCGTGCGCTCGCACCACGGGCCGTCGTCGCTGAGCACCGAGTTCTTCCACACCGCCTGCTCGTTCGCACTCGGTCTGATGACTGGGTTCGGCATGCGCATCGACGCCGACCGCTTCTACAAGCTGAAGGCAGAGATGGAGCGCGTGCTGTGCGAGGACAACCTCCGCCCGACCATCCGCACCGGCATCATCCGCCCGGCCGAGCCGAGCCGCCCGCAGATCCGCCAGATCAACCGCGCCACTGAGGTGCTGTGCGATGAGTTCGGCGACCTCGACGAGCTGATGACCACGATCGACACCGAGGACGGGCCGCAGCGCGTGGTGGACTGGTCGAAGATCACCGACCTGCACCGCGCCGTGCTCGAAGGCGATGGCGTCAAGTTCACCAAGGCCAAGAAGTCCAGCCTCAACCGCAAGGTTCTCTGCGAGCGCGTCGTCGAGGTCAGCGAGTCCATCGGCGCAGAGGTGAAGCTCACCGAGACCGGCGGCGTGTGCGCTGACGCTGAGGTCATCCAGGAGCTTGCCTCGTTCGACATCGAGCTGGACCTCGAAGACGGAGACGACCTGCTGCCCGATGGCTCAGAGGACGGCGTGGACATCCACCCGCGACGCATGACGCCGCTGGAGAACTACCAGTATCGCCAAGCGGTGCAGAAGATCGTGACCACCGAGCTGCCGCGCATGACGTGGGGGCCGGAGGGTGAAGAGGTGCCAGCCGAGCGCGTCTACTTCAACTTCAACGTGCTGCTCGCCACCGGGCGCACGTCGAGCTTCGCCAGCAAGCATTACCCATCCGGTAATGGTCAGCAGATCGACCCGCGGGGCCGCCCGTGCTACCTCCCCGAGGAGAAGCAGTGGTTGCTCTCGACTGACTACTCCGCGCTTGAACTGTGCTCGACCGCGCAGACGACGTTCGAGCTGTTCGGCTACTCGAAGCACCGCGACCTCATCAACAGCGGCATGGACCTGCACTGCAACCTGGGCAGCTCACTCGCCGACCGACTGCCGTCCGACTTCAGCGGGGGCTACGATGAGTTCCTCAAGCTCAAGGCCACCGACCCGAAGTTCTTCAAGCACTGGCGCAAGTTCGCCAAGCCGGTTGGCCTCGGCTACCCCGGTGGTCTGGGCGCCAACACGTTCATGTCCCTGGCCAAGAAGTCCTACGGTGTGAACATCATGAAGGCAGCGCAGGCGTTCCCCGAGGACGCGCTCCCCGGCCCCGACAACACGACCGTTGCGTGGCACGCACGCAAGGTGGGCATCGTTCCAGGCGAGTGGAGGTGGACGCCGTTCCTCAAGGGCATCGCGCTGGCCGTGCTGCTCAAGCAGGTCTGGCTCGACACCTACCCGGAGATGGTTGAATACTTCGACTGGGTCACCAAGCAGCGCGACGAGGCCAACATCCACACCAACAGCGAGGGCCGCTCGGAGTCCGCGCTCTGCTACACCACGCCGATGGGCATGCACCGTGCCGGCGGAACCTTCACGGCGATTGCCAACGGCCGAGCCATGCAGAGTCCGGCAGCAGAGGGAGCGAAGGCCGCGGTCTACCGCATCATGAAGTCGGTGCGCATCGGGAAGCTCAAGGGCCTCGCGACGTTCCCGAACTTCGTCCACGATGAGGTGCTGCTGTCCATCCCCGCCGACCCGGCTGCCGCAGCAGAGGTCACCGCCATCGTCGAGGCCATCATGGTGGACGCGATGCAGAACGTCATGCCCGACGTGCGCATCAGCGTGGAGTCCGCGCTCATGACTCGCTGGCGCAAGGAAGCCGACCCCGTGCGCTCGCGCGCGTCCGGCCTGCTGATGCCGTGGGAGCCCGACGCCGAGCATGAAGTTGACGAAGCCGGTAGCCTTTGGCTGCCTTAGTCGTCTCGATGTGATACAATTCCAGTGACGTTTCGATCACGGACATGGCGGGAGCCTCCCCAAGACGCGCCCAACAGCGCATACTCCGCCAGCCATCTCCAATCGGGACAACGCACGGTGATGTGGTTCCAGGTAGCTCCTATCGGTGCGCAGGCGATAGGTGCAGAGGCTCGGCTTTCTAACGGAGGCCGAGCCTCATTTTTTGCCTGCGATGTGGTATGATTACACCATGAGACGCATCTCCCTTGCTATCGCGACGTCCGCCATCATGGCCGCACTCGCCCTTTCCCCGCCCGCGTCACCTCCAGAACAGTGGCGCGACGCCATTGCCCACACCGTCCGAGTCGAGTGCGACAGAGGTGGAGGCACAGGTGTTCCAGTCGAGTGCGTGCCGCTCCTGGATGGCCGCTGGTCGATCGTTATCCTGACGGCCAAGCACGTCGTTGTTGGCGAAGATCTCTCCCTGTGGTGGATCAGCACGCCCGAGAGGGTGTATGGTGTGCCTACGCTGATGGCCGAGCACCCGACGGCCGACGCTGCGCTGCTGCGCATCATCTCCGACGAGCCACTCAACTGCACGCCGCTACGATTTGCACACCCGGACATGGGCGAGCAGGTCTGGGTCATCGGCTTCCCCTCCATGAGTCCGCACCGCGTCATCACTGACGGGTGGGTCGGTGGCGAAGGAGTTGCCAGCGCTGAAGTTTTCCCCGGCAACTCCGGTGGTCCGGTGGTAGACTCCTCCGGCCATCTTGTGGGCATCGTCGTAACGGTCGGCGTCCACGGACACCCGATGGATCCAAAGTTCATTCACCACGACATGGGTTTCCTCCCACTGGGAGCGATCCAGGAGTGGCTTGTAAGTAACCTCTAACAAGGAGAGACCTGCGCATGGTCAACCCCAAGAACATCAAGGACAGCAACCCGAAGGACGCCATCGGCGTTCGCAAAGCGGCACTGTCCGTCCTCTCGATGCCCGTGCTGTTCGAGCAGG
>TARA_R110002094_G_scaffold149142_1_pt1 | contig 42264 bp, 41 predicted proteins | sample TARA_R110002094 | Tara Oceans TARA_R110002094 (sample SAMEA4397409) | marine metagenome | biome: Polar Biome; feature: [MIX] marine epipelagic wind mixed layer (ENVO:01000061); material: water (ENVO:00002006), including particulate matter (ENVO:01000060) such as... | depth 10-100 m
GCGGCGGCATTGACGCGGCATAAAATTTCAAACTGACGCACTACCCAGGTATAAAGTTGCTTGCAATTATAAATGAGAATTATTATCATCTAGCTCCACTTTGGAGACCCTATATGCTATTACGTGGCTTAATCATTTCGCTTGCTTGCCTGCTGCTTAGCGCCTGCGCAGAAGAAAGTGAGCCAGTTGCCAGCACTCAACCCGGCAGTGTTCCAAGCCAGCCGGCAGCGCTTGGGATGGCAGCAGATATTACTGAGCCGGTCATTGTCTATTCCTCCCGGCAGGAATATCTTATCAAGCCCTTATTCGATCGATTTACCGCTGAAACCGGTATAGAAGTGCAATACCAGACCGGAGAAGAGGGGCCCTTGCTGGCGCGCCTGCAGGCAGAAGGTTCAGCAACCTTCGCCGATGTTTTATATACCGTTGATGCGGGTAATCTATGGTCGGCTGCAAACAAGGGTTTACTGGCATCAGTGGATTCCCCTGTACTGGAAAATAATATTCCTGAGCATTTGCGAGATCCACAGAACCAGTGGTTTGGTCTCTCGGTAAGGGCGCGAACAATCGTTTATTCAAAAGAACGTGTTAATCCTGATGAACTATCCACTTATGAAGCACTGGCAGACCCGAAGTGGCATGGACGCTTGTGCCTGCGTACATCCAAGAAGGTTTATAACATGTCGCTGGTTGCTACCATGATTGAGAGACTTGGCGAGGAAGCAACCCAGAATATTGTTGAGTCCTGGGTGGACAATCTGGCTGCGCCGGTATTTAGCAGTGACAATCTGGTGATAGAGGCAATCGCAGCAGGACAATGTGATGTCGGTCTGGTGAATACCTATTATCTGGGACGCATGCTGGCAGAAAATCCGGATTATCCGGTTGCCTTATTCTGGGCCAATCAGAATACCAACGGTACGCACGTGAATATTTCCGGTGCTGGTGTAACACGCTATGCAAAAAATCCGCAAGGAGCACGACTCTTGCTGGAGTGGCTCTCGACTGAAGAACCTCAGCATATGTTTTCAGAATTAAATCTCGAATTCCCGGCAAACCCCGACATAGAATCAACAGCATTGGTTGCTGCATGGGGAGATTTTCTGCAGGACAGGATTAATGTTGAAGCTGCCGGACGCCTGCAGGCTAAAGCTGTCATGCTGATGGACCGGGCAGACTATCGCTAAACCCGGAACCTTGATGTCCCAAATTGTACTTGCAGATGTTTCCCGGCCACGCAGCTTTAGTCACTGGCCCTGGAAAACGCTTTCCTATGTCATTGCCGCAGTGGTTGTGATACCCATCCTGGTGATTTTTACGCAGTGGGCTACGGTGGGCTTTGGTGAGCAGGAAATCTGGCAGCATCTCTTTGATACCAAACTTGGTCGTTTATTGCTGAATACCCTTATCCTGCTGATTGGCGTAGGTTTTGGCGTGGCACTTTTAGGCGTCAGTCTGGCCTGGCTGACCTCGGTCTGTGACTTTCCCGGACGTAAAATATTTGAATGGGCGCTGATGTTGCCCCTGGCAATTCCTGCTTACGTAATGGCTTTTGTGTTTCTGGGTACGATGAATTATGCCGGCCCGGTGCAAACGGCGTTTCGTGGCTGGTTTGGAAGGGATGTTTATTTTCCTGATATGCAAGGGTCTGGAGCCGTCATACTGGTGCTCAGCCTGGTGCTCTATCCCTATGTTTACATGCTTGCCCGCAGTGCTTTTGTGACTCAGGGCCGCACCATGATGGATGCCGGAAGAATCCTCGGACAAAATTACTGGCAAGCCTTTTATAAACTTGCTGTGCCAATTGCCAGACCGGCCATTGTTGCGGGCCTGGCACTGGCCTTGATGGAGACACTGGCAGATTTCGGTGCTGTCTCAATCTTTAATTACGATACTTTTACTACGGCAATCTACAGTGCCTGGTATGGTCTGTTTAATCTGGCTGTCGCTGCTCAACTGGCTTCTTTATTACTATTATTTGTGGCGGTGCTGCTGGTCATGGAAAAAAGGGGTCGTAACAAAGCGCGCTACACACAGCATAATAGTCAGGCCATGCAGCTCTATAAACTAAAAGGCTGGCAGGCGCTTGCTTCAACCTTGTTTTGTTCTCTGGTTTTATTGCTGGCCTTTATCTTGCCACTATGCCAGCTACTGATATGGTGTTTTGAGATTGCGGCCCAGGAACTCGACCGGCGCTACTATGGCTTTCTGTTGAATACACTGGGACTGGGTTTGATAGCCGCCGTGACCACGACCATATTTGCCTTGCTTCTGGCCTATGTTAAGCGCCTGCCTGCCGGTGCTGTGGAAAAACGCTGGCAAAGTCTGGCGATACAGGTTTCTACCCTGGGCTATGCGCTCCCCGGCTCCGTGCTGGCAGTAGGCATCATTCTGACCTTTACCTATATCGATAATTCAGTCATGAGTGTCGTGCAAAGTATCTTTGCCGACAATCCGAGACCCATCCTGGTGGGCAGTTTATTTGCCCTGGTGCTGGCATACAGTACACGCTTCATGGCCGTAGCTTTTGCTCCGGTAGAAGCAGGCTTTGAAAGAATCAATCCCAAAGTTATAGAAGCAGCTAAAAGTCTGGGTGCCACACCAGGGCGCCTGTTACATCAGATATATGTCCCCTTGTTGAAGCCAGGCTTGATTACGGCTTTGATCATTGTGTTTGTCGATGTCATGAAAGAAATGCCGGCGACTCTGATCATGCGTCCTTTTGGCTGGGATACCCTGGCTGTGAGAATTTATCAGATGACCGCCGAGGGACAATGGGAGCGAGCTGCACTACCTTCGGTCACCTTGATTTTACTGGGCCTGATCCCGGTAATCCTGCTGATCAGAAACTCCCGGCCTGCTCTGCCACGAGCCCTCTCTTAGCTATTTAAATCCTTGCAGGATGACCGCCTCTTACTTATGATGAAGTCATTTACTGGACTTCCTGAGGCCTTACTGTTGTTGTGAAGCTGAAAGAAAGTTTGATTGATAAGAGCCATGGCAATAAGAGGAAAAGAGCAGTGAGTGAGACCCCGGATGATTTATATTACGTCGCCAGCCATGAATGGTTAAAAATGGATGATGACGGTATTGCTACAATAGGTATTACCGATTTTGCCCAGTCAGAACTAGGTGATGTCGTCTTTGTTGAGCTACCAGAGCATGGGGCTGAAGTCAGTGCAAAAGATGAAGTCAGTGTGATTGAGTCTGTAAAAACAGCATCTGACATCTATTCGCCGGTCAGCGGTGAGATAGTGGCAGTGAACGAAAAGCTCGACGATAGTCCTGAGTTGGTTAACAGCAGCCCCTATGAAAACGGCTGGTTGTTTAAAATTAAATTGAACGATGAAGCAGAACTGGAAGACTTGCTCAATGCCGAAGAATATATGGAGTCTTGTGAGAATGCCTGAGTATTCAAGCAGACCATAAATGGAAGCAAGAATACCAGGCACTATAAAAAAATTGATAACGGAAACAGAATATCGTGGTAGACGCAGATGGATTCAGACCTAATGTCGGCATCATTATTTTCAATGATGAAGGCAAATTACTTTGGGCCAAGCGTGCAGGGCAGGATGCCTGGCAATTCCCTCAGGGTGGCATCCAGAAGCATGAGGAGCCTGAACAGGCCGCTTTAAGAGAGCTGTACGAAGAAGTAGGCCTCGAGCCGGAAGATGTAGAGATAGTGGCAACATCCAACAAGTGGTTACCCTATCGCTTGCCTCAACAGTATATTCGCCAAAATACCCACCCTGTTTGTATCGGTCAAAAGCAAAAGTGGTTTTTGCTTAAACTTCTGACTGATACCAGTAAGATTTGTTTTGACCATACGGAAAAGCCGGAGTTTGATCATTGGTGCTGGGTCAGTTACTGGCATCCGCTTGATCAGGTAATTTCGTTTAAACGAGATGTTTATCGTATTGCGCTGGAAGAATTTAGCAAGCCGATGAACCGGGCTTTGAATCAGTCAAGCATCAAAAATTCGCAGACATTTAGCTCTGCATCCTAAGCAGATCAACTTATGTTAGAGACCTTGCGCAGCATCATTCAGGAAGTGAATGGAGCCAAAGACCTCAACGCCAGTCTGGCTATCATCACCAGACGGGTTCAGCGCGCTCTGAATACCAAGGTTTGCTCGGTTTACCTGCTCGATAAAAATCTCGAACGTTATGTGCTGATGGCCTCTATCGGACTGGACGAGCTTGCCGTCGGAAAGGTAAGCCTGGGAGCAGAAGAAGGACTGGTTGGTCTGGTCGCGCGCAGGGCTGAACCGGTCAATCTGGATAACGCCAGCTCCCACCCGAACTATGTCTACCTGCCGGAAACCAGAGAAGAGCAATTCGAATCTTTTCTGGGTGTACCGATTATTCATCATCAGCATGTACTTGGTGTACTGGTCGTTCAGCAACATGAAAAAAGAATCTTCGATTCTGAAGAGGAAGCTTTCCTGATCACCCTGTCAGCGCAATTGGCAGGTGTGATAGCCAATGCAGAAGCCAGAGGAGCCATTACCGGTTTCAGCCCTTCAGGAATCAAGACCGTCGATATCTGCTTTGACGGAGTACCTGGCGCACCCGGTGTTGCCATTGCCGAAGCTGTCACGGTATTTCCTCCTGCTGATCTGAATGCGATTCCCAACCGGCCTTGTAAGGATATTAAAGCTGAAATTGTTTTTTTTAACGATTGCCTGAATGCCGTTCGTATCGATATCAGCGAATTAAAAATGAAGATCAAGGGTCAGCTCAGGCCGGAAGAGCGCGAACTTTTTGATGCTTATCTGCATATGTTGAGTGATCAGGCTCTGGGTCAGGAAGTGGTTGCCAAAATCAAGGAAGGTCAATGGGCACAGGGAGCGCTGGCCAGAGTTGCCTTAGAGCATGTGAATGGCATGGAGATGATCGATGATGATTATTTACGTGAACGGGCAACCGATATAAAGGATTTGTGTAGCAGAGTACTGTTTTACTTACAGGACAAACAACAGGAAACCCAGGTTTATCCTGCGCGCTGCATTCTGATCTGCGAAGAGCTTTCTGCAGCGATGCTGGCTGAGGTCCCCAAGGAAAATCTGGTTGGTATTATTTCTGCGAAGGGTTCCGGACATTCACACGTGGCGATTCTGGCAAGAGGTATGGGTATTCCAGCGGTGATGGGCGCCATCGATATTCCATTTTCAGAATTTGATGGCAAGGAAATCATTATTGATGGCTATAACGGCAAGGTCTATGGCAACCCTTCTGATGAATTGCGTACCCGTTTCCAGGAAATCGTCAATGAGCAGGTGCAGTTAACAGAAGAACTGGAAGCCATCAAGGATTTGCCTGCAGAGACTCTGGATCATTATACCGTCGGGCTTTGGGTTAATACCGGCATGATTACGGATGCCTTTACTGCCAAAGAACGCGGCGCAGAGGGCATTGGCTTGTTCAGAACTGAAGTTCCCTTTCTGTTGAAAGACCGCTTTCCCACCGAGCGGGAACAAACGGATATATACCGGCCCCAGCTGGAGGCTTTTTATCCCCGGCCGGTGACCATGCGTACTCTGGATATCGGCGGAGACAAGGCCCTGCCGTATTTTACCATCAAGGAAGACAACCCCTTTCTGGGCTGGCGCGGTATCCGTGTCAGCATGGATCACCCGGAAATTTTTATATCGCAGGTGCGTGCCATGATGAAGGCCAGTCAGGGGCTCGATAACCTGCATATCATGCTGCCGATGGTCAGCAATATGCGCCAGGTTGATTACGCCATGCACCTGATTGACCGCGGTTATGCTGAATTGCTTGAGGAAGGGCTGACGATCAAAAAGCCGGATATCGGCGTAATGGTTGAGGTGCCCGCTATCACCTATCAGATGAATGCCCTGGCCAAGCGCGTAAATTTTATTTCAGTAGGAACCAATGACCTTATTCAATATCTGCTGGCGGTAGACCGGAATAACCCCAGGGTAGCAAATTTATTTTCAATTTTTCATCCGCCTGTGTTGCATGCCCTGAACGATCTGGCCAAAAATGCTGAAAGAGTGAATTTACGTTACAGCGTCTGCGGTGAGATGGCCGGTGATCCGGGTGCTGCGATATTACTAATGGCAATGGGCTTCAAGGTTCTGTCGATGAATATTACTGCCTTACCCAGAGTTAAATCCGTAATTCGTAATATTACCTTTGCACAGGCTGAATTATTACTGGCCAGAGCCTTGCAGGCAGAAGACAGTGAAGAAGTAAAATCCATGATCGATATGGAACTATACAATGCTGGCGTTGAACGATTATTGCGTTCCTCAAGAGGCTAGTTTGTCCTCCTTTCCTGACTAAAAAGCGTTATACTGCGGCGCTGTATGCTGCAATATCCCAACATTGATCCTGTCGCAATTTCACTAGGTCCCCTCCAGGTCCACTGGTATGGGATTATGTATCTCATTGGCTTCGCGGCTGCCTGGTTGTTAGCAAAAAAACGTGCAGCAGTTAAGGGTTCCGGCTGGAACAATGATCAGGTAGCTGACCTTATTTTTTATGGTGCCATGGGTGTTGTTATTGGTGGCCGGGTTGGTTACATGTTGTTCTACAATTTTGCCTCCCTGCTCAGTGATCCGCTTTCCCTGTTTTATGTCTGGCAGGGCGGCATGTCCTTTCATGGCGGATTTCTCGGCGTCATTCTGGTGGTTTATTTATTTAGCCGGCATTCACAAAAGTCGGTATTCAAGGTTCTCGATTTTGGGGCACCCCTGGTGCCGATTGGCCTTGCTGCCGGCCGCCTGGGTAATTTTATTGGTGCGGAACTCTACGGACGGGCAACAGATGTACCCTGGGGGATGATATTTCCAACTGATCCACTAGGCCTGGTACGACATCCTTCACAGCTCTATCAGGCTGGATTAGAGGGATTAACGCTGTTTTGTATACTCTGGTATTTTTCCAGAAAGCCGCGCCCGGCATTTGCCGTCAGTGGTATGTTTTGCCTGTGTTACGGCATGTTTCGGTTTTTCGTTGAATTTTTCCGGGAGCCGGATGCGGACATCAGCTTCGTCGCCTTTGACTGGTTAACCATGGGGCAGTTACTTTCCGCGCCGATGATTGTTGTCGGTGGCGTAGTTATTTTTATGGCATACAGCAATAATACCTTTGAAAAACCAGGTCCGCTCAAGCCTGTCAAAGCCAGGCGATCAGAGCCCTCAAAAAGGGCCACACAGAAAACTGTAAAAACCAGCAAGCTTATAAAAACCGGCAAGACAGTAAAAAGTTCAGCTAAAGACAGTAAGAGTCAGTAAAAGGTAAACAGATGAAACAATATCTCGATATGTTGCAACGTGTACTGGATGAAGGCGCAACAAAAACAGATCGTACCGGTACCGGTACACTTTCCGTTTTCGGTCATCAAATGCGATTTAATCTGGCTGAGGGTTTCCCCCTGGTGACCACAAAAAAATTACATCTGCGCTCAATTATTTATGAACTGTTATGGTTTCTAAATGGCGATACCAATATAAAATATTTACAAGAAAACGGTGTTAGTATCTGGGATGACTGGGCCGATGAAGATGGTGAGCTGGGTCCTGTCTATGGCAAACAATGGCGGGCCTGGCCGGGTAAAGATGGCACAACTGTCGATCAGATCAGCAATGTGCTTAACAGTATAAAAACCAAACCTGATTCACGTCGTCATATGGTCGTTGCCTACAACCCGACTTTTGTCGATGAAATGGCCTTGCCGCCCTGCCATTCGCTGTTCCAGTTTTATGTCGCAGATGGAAAGTTATCCTGTCAGCTTTATCAGCGTTCCGCAGATACCTTTTTAGGTGTGCCCTTTAATATTGCTTCCTATGCTTTATTAACACATATGATGGCTCAGCAATGTGATCTGGCTGTTGGCGATTTTGTCTGGAGTGGCGGCGATGTGCATATTTACTCGAATCACCTTGATCAGGTAAAGGAGCAGTTGTCACGCAAAACATTTCCGTTGCCACAACTAAAAATAGTAAGAAAGCCGGATTCACTTTACGAATACAAGTTTGAAGATTTTGAAATCGTAAACTATCAGAGTCATCCGCATATCAAGGCGCCGGTTGCGGTGTAATGGAAGCAGCGATAAAACTTTCCCTTATTGTTGCCATGGCGCAAAACCGCGTAATCGGTATCAACAATAATCTGCCCTGGCATCTCAGCGAAGATTTGAAATATTTTAAACGTGTGACGATGGGCAAGGCGATCATTATGGGTCGCAAGACTTATGAATCTATTGGTAAGCCCTTGCCGGGACGAACCAATATAGTGGTGACCCGAAATCAGGATTACACTGCTGACGGAGTTAAAGTTGTTCATAGTCTGGATGAAGCAATACAGCTAAGTGAAAATATTGCCCTGATTGATGGCAGTGAAGAAGCGATGCTTATTGGTGGTGCTGAATTATATCAACAGGCCCTAAGCAAGGCTCACCGGCTTTATCTTACCGAGGTGCACGCCGAGGTGCAGGGCGACGCCTATTTTCCCGACTTCGATCGAAATGAATGGCAGGAAACCGGCAGAGAAGACTTCCATGCCGTAGATCCAAACCCTTATGATTACAGTTTTATTGTGCTGGAAAGAGTGTGATTTAAAACCGGCTAACAAATACATTTATGGATAATTTACTGGAAACATATGATAAGGAAGTCCGAGCCAAGCCAATATATCCGGAAATATTAAAAGTCGTTAAAGAAAATAATCTCGTGAAACTGGTAGGGCCAGGTTCATTTAACTTTATAAGTTACTGGAATATCCCAGACGACTATTCTTTAGAGCAATTTCATCATCAAATCGAAGTTTTAAAAAGTGATGGTGGTCAAATAATGTGGCGTGTTTTTGATCACGATAAGCCTGAAAATTTAGAAATTAATCTTGAACGAGAAGGATTCAAATATATTGATTCTCTTACTTTAATGGTTTTGCAGGTGCAAGGATATACGATAGCCGGCGTTGAAGAAGATATAAGAGAAATAAGTGATAAAAATGGATTGCAGGACTTTTTGGCTGTAAGCAAAAAATCATTTGGTCATGCAAACCCTCTGGATCTGGAAAGTCATCTAAAACTTATTCAATATCCCAATTTTAAATATTATGTTGGCTATAGTCGTAATTCTCCCGTTGCAGCAGCTCGCTTGGAAGTTCCTGTTAATTCGCAGTTTGGTTTGCTTTTCGGTGGCTGCGTGATACCTGAATACAGGGAGAAGGGATATTATAAGGCTTTATTAAATGCCAGATTAAAAGCAGCAAAGTCCATTGGATTAAAATATATCACTACTGAAGCCAGAAAAACGAGCAGGCCAATACTGGAGCATGTTGGATTTACACCACTGGTTAAAGGTAAAACATGGCATTATGTTGCGAATGATTGATAGTTATTGCGGTACTTAAAAGTCAGGGTTTACCTGAATAAAGCATTAAAAGAGGGGTACATGGACAAGCCGCCAAGGATTTCTTTTCCTTATAAAATTCTTCCACTCGAATCCAATAGATTAATCTTCAAACATTTCACAGCAGATGATTTAGAGTTTGTTCATCGATTTCATAACGTCCCCGGGGTCTATGCCGATCCAAATGTGGTGCTGCCGCTGCCATTAGAAAACTCAGAAGCTTGGCTTATGAATCAATTAAACTCGTATGAGAACGAGGGAACAGGTCATATCAAGGCCTACCTGAAAGAGTCTGGAGAATTCGTTGGCAGAAACGGCCTCAGAATTGTAGAAATAGTTAAAGGAAATAATGGAACAAAAGATGCCTGGTATTGGTACCGAGGTTCAGCCCCAAAAGATGCTGAAGTAGAGATTCAAGTTGAGCTTGGCTATGCTTTTTTACCAGAGCACTGGAATAAGGGATATGCAACTGAATCCACTGACATTCTATGTAAGAAAGCCTTTAAGGAAGGTATGGCAGAAAAAATTGTAGCCGCAGTGCATGCAGAAAATCTTGCATCTGCAAAGGTACTGGAGAAGTGCGGCTTTAAACCGACAGGAGAAGTCACCGGACTGGGAATGGATCTAATAGGCTATTGCCTTGTTAAAACATGATTGAGCAACAGTAACAATGAATATATTTTATGACATCCAACAGTTTATAAATGATGAGAGAACAATAAGAGTTTTATATTTTCTGGTTCTTCTTACTGCCTTGGTCTGGGTGACGACAGGATTTCGATTTCTGGAGAAAAAATCAAAGAATAAAAAGAATAGTAAAGATTAAAGCGAGCCAGGAATGCACTTTATTTCCTTTATTAGTTAAGGCTTTGTTAAGTATCCAAGCTTGATAATAGGCTAAGTAAACGTGATAAAGGAGCTTGGTTATGAAATACAGCAAACGAAATTTAACGACAGCCATTATGCTGTCACTGGGCATTGGTGCATTTGCCTCTGGGGCGGCCCTTGCACACCATTCATTTCCCGCCACCTATGTTATGGATGACACGGAAACGATCGAAGGGGTCATGGTTCAGTTCCTGTTCCGTAACCCGCACTCTTTTGTGCATGTGATGGTGACCGATGAAGAAACGGGTGAAAATCAACGTTATGCGGTTGAGTGGGGAGGTGCCAGTGCACTGGCCGGCTCGGTGGATCGCTCCAGCCTGAAACCTGGCGATAAGGTGCGCATCAGTGGTCAGCCTGGACGAAACCCCGAAGATCACCGCCTACGTATGCAGAGTCTGGAAGTTGTGGATGGAGACTTTGTCTGGAATGGTGACTTCGAGTAATTAAACCCCTCGTTATCATGCGTCAGAGTAGATTGAGTATCTGCTCTGACGCAATGCTTACATGCCTTAGTTTATCCTCAAGTTAAATATTAAAGCTCAGAGTAGAGTTTCTACTCTTTTTTTTTGCTTGGGCTTGGGTCTCCTCTTCAATGGTGTCACCCATCGTCTTTGTATCTTTATGGCCGAAAGAATTCATTTCTGAATACCTAATTAAGAATTAGGGATGTGGGTTGACCAATTTTCTAGCAGGATACGAATATGGCATGGTTGGATCATGAGTCATTATCAATGCCAATAGCAAAAAGGGAAATACTGGATAAATTTTTAGAATTCCTTTTGGTGACTGACGTCTTAATTTCTATACTTAAAGCATTTAGAGATTCTATAAATGATCATCCTCTTCAAGAATTCAATATATTTGATCCTCAGGCAGGATTCTTAAAGGATCTTATAAGAGCAAGATATAACGCATGAATATCTAATATTAAAATATCTTTCATTTCAAAAGCCATTAAGATAAATTACTTCGTAAGATTTTAAATTAATTAATGGAGTTCATATGCAACGGAATGTTTTCAATTCTATTATTGCCGTTCTGCTATCAATCTTTTCTCCGCTGTTGTTTGCTCAGTCTTTTCAGCATGAACTTAAATATAACTATGCTAAAACTACAGAAAATTATATATCGGGCAAAAGAATTGGAAATGCTGCTTCTTATAAGTACTTTTTTTCTGATGTGGAAAACTCCAGCCTCCCTCTGGCTGAAATGGAATTTGGGACGCGTATCAGTAGCTTAGGTTTAAGTTATTCACTACAGGATACTGAAACAGTATTCCGTACGGTAGGCGTATTTGGAAGTGTTTATATTGGTGATCAAACTAAAGATTTCACGATCTCAGGTGAATATAAGCATCCTACAACTGGTTGGTTCATCAACGGGAGCTATAGAGATGGTAATTCCCAAAGAGGGATAGATGCGGATACTCAAGGTCTCGATATAAATTTTGGTAAATATATATCAGAATTCACGACTATTTCCTTAGGATTTACCGATAGAGAAGTTGATACCGACCCCTATGAATTAAACCTTCCTTGTGGGTGGCAACCCGGCGGGGCTTTTTTTGTCTGCGGTCCTCCGACAACAGGTGTAATCGATCAAAAGAGCGAAATTGAAACTTATAAGATTTCAGCTAGGCATTTGCTAGATATTGCTGGGCAATATTTTGCTTTTGGGCTAAATTATCAAGATACTGAAACGACATCTACAATTGATGTTTCAGGTAGTGTTCCTATCAGTCCAGGGGTATCTTCTTTTGATTCCAAGTCCTATGGAGGTGATGTGACGGCTTACTTTGGTAGGAACTTATCTGCTAAATTTTTATTTTCTAAATTTGAAAATGATGGAATTGGCTCAAGTGAGCCAAATCATTTTGGAATTTCATTTGAATATTATTTCTTTTCACGGATGGCTGTCAGTTTCGGTTACACTTTAATCAAAGAAGGCGCTTCAGTAATTAGATTACCAGGGCCTATTTTTTCACCTGTTGTTACTTTTCGATCAGTATCAAATAATCAAGAGTTTTATGGAATAGGTTTAACTGGTCGATTTTAAGCTGATGTGCAGTTATGTTCGAAATTCACTCTAATAGAAAACGTATCAATGCAGCACTAATATAACCTAAAGAGGGCTAATTTAGGCTAAATTGGTACGGTAACCAAGGTCGCACGTTCGAATCGTACCAAGTGCGCCATATCAAATATGCCTGCTTTTGCAGGCTGTTATGCGCGGTACAGCGTAAAAGCACCGATAACAATAAAGCCAACCCCGGCGATATAGTGCAGATATTTTTCGTTGATATAGGCGGAGAGGAAACTGCCGGCCAGTACACCGAGTGCTGAAGCCAGAATCAGCGCAGCAGATGCTGCAAAGAACACGGTGTATTTACTGACATCCTTGTCGCTGGCAAAGAGCATGGTTGCCAGTTGGGTTTTATCACCCAACTCGGCGACAAAAACGGTAGCTAGTACGGTCAGAAATATTTTCCAGTCCATTTTTAACTCGCAGTTCTTTTACTAAATTGAATAGGAAGCTGAACCTGTCATAACTGTGCAGAGCCATGTCGTAGCTGAGGAGCATATAGCTAGCGAACTACGACTGACTCCGGTAATCGGTCCGATAAAAGCCGATGATTATTTTTCATCCAGCTGATCGACATTACGCACAGCACCCTTGTCGGCACTTGTGGTCAAGGCAGCATAGGCTCTTAATGCCGAACTGACTTTGCGTGGCCTAACTTCTGTGGGCTTCCATGCAGCTTTACCTAAGGCAATCATATCGGTGCGACGTTGCTCAAGTTCAGCATCAGTAATGGCCAGATTAATTTTACGATTCGGTATATCGATATCGATTGTGTCGCCTTCCCTGACCAGCGCAATTTCACCACCCTCTGCAGCTTCCGGTGAAGCGTGACCAATGGATAGTCCGGAGGTTCCTCCGGAAAAACGCCCATCGGTTAACAAGGCGCATACCTTACCCAGGCCCTTGGATTTCAGATAGGAAGTCGGGTACAACATTTCCTGCATACCCGGTCCGCCTTTGGGTCCTTCATAAATAATAACGACCACATCGCCGGCAACTATTTTGTCATCAAGAATTGCTTTCACGGCTGAGTCCTGACTTTCAAAAAGACGTACAGGGCCGGAAAACGTCAGAATACTTTCATCGACACCGGCGGTTTTAACGATACAGCCATTACGTGCAATGTTGCCGTACAGAACGGCCAGGCCACCTTCTTTACTGTAGGCAAAATCTATATCGCGGATACAGCCCTTTTCCCTGTCATCATCGAGGCTATCCCAACGGGTAGATTGGCTGAAGGCCGTTTGCGTGGGAATACCGGCTGGACCAGCGCGGAAAAATTGTTGAATCTCTGCGGAAGGATTATTTTTTATATCCCACTTCTGTAAAGCAGCTTTCAGGCTGGGACTATGTACCATCGGCAGATCAGTATTTATTAAACCGGCACGATCCAGGGAGCCCAGGATGCTCATGATGCCACCCGCCCTGTGCACATCTTCCATATGATAAAGCGGTGTGGATGGGGCAACTTTGCAAAGCTGTGGAACTTTGCGTGACAGACGGTCAATATCATCCAGGGTAAAATCCAGCTCGGCTTCCTGGGCTGCAGCCAGTAAATGCAGGATGGTATTGGTAGAACCACCCATGGCGATGTCCAGGCACATGGCATTTTCGAAAGCCTGAAAGTTGGCGATAGCGCGCGGTAAAACAGATTCGTCATCGTTCTCGTAATAGCGTTTGGCCAGGTCAACGACCAGGCGACCTGCTTCCAGAAACAGGCCTTCACGATCAGCGTGTGTGGCCAGGGTTGAACCATTGCCCGGTAAAGACAAGCCAAGAGCTTCAGTCAGACAGTTCATGGAATTAGCCGTAAACATACCGGAGCAGGAACCGCAGGTCGGGCAGGCTGAACGTTCATATTCCAGCGCGGTTTCATCACTGACATTATCATCAACCGCAGCAACCATGGCATCAATCAGATCCAGCTTGATGACATCGCCGGCCAGTTTGGTCTTGCCGGCTTCCATTGGGCCGCCGGAAACAAAAACCACAGGAATATTCAGGCGCAGGGCTGCCATCAACATGCCCGGGGTGATTTTATCGCAGTTGGAGATACAGACCATGGCGTCTGCACAATGTGCATTAACCATGTATTCGATGGAATCAGCGATAATATCCCTGGAAGGCAGACTGTAAAGCATGCCGTCATGTCCCATGGCTATGCCGTCATCGACAGCAATGGTATTGAATTCCTTGGCAACGCCACCGACTTTTTCTATTTCCCTGGCAACCAGTTGGCCCATATCCTTAAGATGAACATGCCCGGGCACAAATTGGGTAAAGGAGTTGGCAATGGCAATAATGGGCTTGCTGAAATCGCCATCTTTCATACCGGTGGCGCGCCATAATGCACGCGCGCCTGCCATGTTGCGGCCCTGGGTGGAGGTGTGTGATCTATATTTTGGCATTGGAAATCCTCTCTACTTTATAAGAGGAAGCAGTGATGGTGCGGAGAACGTAAACGCACCTCCATGTGCACTCGGCCTCGCCATCCATGGCTCGGACGTCTCCTTACTCATCGCTGCTTCCTCTTGATGTCATCCCGAAGAACGAGCGAATGTTCTATAAAATTTTTTCTAGAATTTTCGAGTTTCGTTGATAATTGTATAAACCCTTTTTCTCCAGCGGCAAAGAGTCTACTGAGCCTTCAACAAAGCCTTTTTCCAGAAACCAGTGTGGCGACTTGGTTGTCAGCACAAACAATTTTTTCACACCCTGTGCCTGAGCACTTTGTTCGATATGTTCAAAAATTGCCTGGCCGTATTTATTGTTTCGGTATTCGCCATGGGTTGCTACACATGCCAGTTCGGCGGAATTATCGGCATGCACAAACAGTGCAGCACAGGCGATGATCATGCCTTCACGTTCAATAACAGAAAAGTGACTGATTTCACTTTCCAGTTTTTCACGTGAACGATGCACCAGGATGCCTTCCTGCTCCAGTGGCATGATCAGATCCATAATGCCGCCGATATCTTTAATAGTAGCGGGGCGTATCTGTTCATAAAGTTCTTTGGTGATCAGGGTGCCGACGCCATCGCGTGTAAATAACTCGGTTAACAGGGCGCCGTCCTCAACATAGGAAATAACCTGCGAGCGTTTGACCGTGGCGCGACAGGCCCGCACACTAAGCTCAAGATTTTTTAAGGCTTCGCCGAGGCCACCCAGTTTGATTTTTTCCGCGATCAGTTTCTGTGCCTGTTCGGCGCTGAGCTTACTGATGGGCACACCTTCCTTATCCAGAATGCCGGCTTCAGCACTATAAATAAGTAGCTTATCGGCATTCAGTGCAATAGCGGTTTCAGCGGCAACTTCTTCTGCAGTGAGGTTAAAGACTTCACCGGTCGCGGAGTAACCCAGATTGGAAAGCAGCACAATATTATTGGCAGCCAGCTGGGATTGAATGGCGCTACTGTCGACTTTACGTATTTCACCGGTATGGGCGTAATCAATACCGTTCTGGACGCCGTAAGGTTTGGCGATAACAAAATTGCCGCTGCAGATATTAATATCGGCTCCATGCATGGGCGAGTTGATCAGCCCCATGGAAAACATGGCTTCAATATCGATACGCAGTTGCCCCACCACCTGCTTGATATGGGCCAGACTCTCTATATTCGTGACGCGTAATTGCCTGTGTATTTTACCTCTGGGTTCTTCACGTAAATCCACTTTCAGACCGGCAGCATCCAGCGCGGCATCTATCTGCGGGCGCGCACCATGGACCAGCACCAGCTTAACGCCGAGGCTGTTTAAGAGGGTTATATCATGCGCAATATTGTGAAAATTTTCGTGGGCTACGGCTTCGCCGGGCAAAAGAATGACGAAGACCTTCCCCCTATAGGCATTGATATAGGGAGAGGACTGTCTGAACCATGATACGTACTGTTTGGCGTCTGTCGTCAACTTATCTGCTCATCACACGTTAAACTGGAAAAGGGCGGCTATTCTACCGGAAAAAGGGCAAAATTCTCCAATATTTCTAATACTTAGGCCAATATAAGCATTTATAAAATAACTCGCCTGATCTTTGCGCTTTGCCAGCAGGCTTAATAGAATCCTGTCAACGATGCGTTGAATAGCTAACGGTGATAAAAAATTAACCTTCAGAGTTTGCCTCGTATGAGAACTTTCTATTTGTTGCTTTTCTTGCTGGTTCTGCCCTTACAGAGCCCTGTATTGCTGGCCCAGAGTTCTCCGGCCATTAACAGAGCCGTCAATAACCTCAACACCCAGCGTGACATAGAGCTTAGCACAGAAGAGTTATTGCAGATGCCGGCTCAACTGGCAGCCTTCGACAGCAATAATGATGGCATGCTCGACAGTAATGAACTGGGTTTGGGTAGAACCGGTAATCTGGACGAAGCTACTGAAGATATCCTGCTGGGTACCCTCGATCAGAATGGTGACTGGATGCTCTCGGCTGAAGAAATTGCAGGGTCTTTCATGCGTATGCTGGCTCTGGATAAGGATAACAGTGGCTCACTGATCAATCAGGAACTGGTGATGCCGGAAAGCGGCTTTGGCGGCGGGCGTTTTCGGGGCGGTTTTGGGGGGCGCTCTAGCGCATCGGGTAACAATATTTATCCGGCGCCAGAAACTATGGATCCGCGTGACGGCAAGGCTAAGATTCCTGATCGGACGACCTTTCAGGAACTGTCCTATCAGGGCGAAGATGTTTCGATCGATACCGGTTTGATTAGCCTGGAATATATAAAGTTTGTGATCACCGGAGCCGACACCAATAGTCCACAAACCTATTTTATGAATACAGTGCGACACCGGAACCATACCAGTTTTATGCGTAACTACGGCATGAACTCCAGAGCCGGCATGGGAGATAACGATGGCAAGTTAATGCGCGGGGTACTGGTTTACAGGCCACTGCTGCAAGCGCCAAATGGTGAAGCCGGTCTTTATACCTATGAATTTGAGCCCTTTGATCGCTATGACTATGAATTACTGCAGGTGGCACATGATGAACTGGTGCGCAATGCGCCAATTCTGGAAGGCAAGCTGGCTTATCACCCTATGCCTGCCGCTGTCAGTCTCTATGAAAGTCAGCGCAGTGAGTTTGCAGCGGCCAATTTGTCGGTATTTATGGATGGTGATGAGTTTTCAGATATCGCTTACCTGCCACTGAATGAAGCCGAGGGTTTCGGCACTCTGCGTCTTATGCAGCTTGATGAGCGTCCGGGTGCACGTGATGTCGTATTGTATGAAACTCTGCCCAATGAGATGCCTCATGTTGCCGGCATCATTACCGGTTTTCGACAGACGCCACTTTCCCATGTCAATCTACGAGCCGTGCAGGACAACATTCCCAATGCCTATATTCGTAATGCCAATGAACTGGATTCAATCAGAGATCTGATTGGCCGCTATGTTTACTATCGTGTAGCGGCAGACGGTTATGAAATCCGTGAAGCATCAAGAGCCGAAGTGGAAAATCATTTTGCTGGACTGCGTCCCGCTGTACCACAGACCCCACCGCGCGATCTCAGCGTAAGAACTATTCGTCCACTTGTGCAGGTGGGCTTTGCAGATTCCAGCAGTGTCGGTGTCAAGGCTGCCAATGTTGCTACGCTACAAGGCATGGGCTTTCCTGCACAGGCAATTCCGGATGGCTTCGCGGTGCCATTTTATTTTTACGATGAGTTTATGAAATTCAATAACTTTTATGCTGACGTTGAGCGCATGATGGACCTGAATAATTTCGAAAAAGATGCAGGCTTGCGTGAACGTGTACTGGGAATTCTTCGCGATGGCATTGAAGAAGGAGAGATGCCGGACTGGATGCTCGATGCTCTGGCAGCCATGCAGGGAAGCTTTCCATCAGACATGCCAATTCGTTTGCGCTCCAGCACCAATAACGAAGACCTGCCTGGTTTCAGTGGCGCCGGTTTGTATGACTCCTTTACCCACAGGCCGGACGAAGGTCATATAGCCAAATCGGTCAAACAGGTTTTTGCCTCACTGTGGAATTTCCGGGCTTTTGAGGAACGGGAATTCTATAAGATTGATCATTACTCAGCGGCGATGGGCATACTGGTGCATCCGAATTATGATGATGAAGCGGCCAATGGTGTGGCGGTCAGCGATGACATTGTTTATGAAGTACCGGGCGTGAATCCTGGTCGTACTTATTATGTAAATGTTCAGATCGGTGAAGACCTCGTTACTAATCCAGAGGACGCATCCATTCCTGAAGAAGTATTGTTGAATTCAGCTTTGCCTGTCAAAGATCGGCTGATCAATCGTTCCAATCGTACTGATGTCGTTTTACTTAACGCTGAAGACAAGCAGGGCTTAAGAGATTATCTGAATCGTATTCATAACGGTTTTCGTGAACTTTATGGTGTCGAAGCCGGTGAGCAGTTCGCCATGGAAATTGAATTCAAGATTACCTATGACGGCGTGCTGGCTATCAAGCAGGCAAGGCCCTGGGTGTATTGAAGGTGTTACCAAATTTTATAATTTTATATTGAGTATTCGAAAACTAAATTTTCGATAAATGGACTTATCGATACTTATGCTAAAGTCTGCTTTCGGTCAGAAACGGACTCTCAACAGTCATAAGACTAGCTAAATGACAACATTTTATTGCCGTATGAAAACCTAAATTAGGCGCGAGTACGAAAGTGATTTCGTTTACCAATAATTCAAAACGAAACTTCTGAAATCAAGTATGACTGATCCCCTCGACTTTCCCCTCGACTTTGTGACGAAGTTAGCCCTCTACGAAGACGCGTAAGGACCTCAGCACTGTCAGGCAGTTGTGTGGATATATCCATAAGAACGGCATCGACTCTATCTGAATTTGCAAAAAATAAACGCAACTCTAGATCACTGTCGTAAACTCTAATTATATTGAGAACATAGTACCCAGCGTTGGCACCCTGCGTTGCAACTTGAGCATTATAACGTCGACCGCTCAGTTCAAAATCGATGAGTTCTGCGCTTTCGGGGATCAATAATCGGAAAGAATCCGCCTCACGGAGGCTATCAAGACGGATGGCCACACTTCTTCCTATACCTTCTTGTTGCTCGTTAATAACTGCCAGCTGTGGTGCCAACCAGCCAGATGAGATCGCTTCAGCCCAATTCTTCATGGTGTCGCTGGAATATGCGAGCAACCCCCTTGGCTGATCCGAGAAATTCATTGCTGTAGCCAACTCTCCAGTAATGGGATTAGGGCTTTGCAATTGGTAATAACTACTGTCCTGATCCAGATTTTCATAGTAAGTTATATTCACAAACTGCGGACGGTATTCAGAATGCAGAGGTAGAAATTTTGTACTTGCAACTGATACAAACATGAACAACAGTGATGCCAGCAACCCCCACTTTAGGTTTAACCCCTTTAGCAAAGGCATGATTGCCACAAAGAAGAGCGCAATAAATGGAAAGGTTGCCACGATGAGTCTGTAGCCCTGAGTCTGTTCCAAGAAGAATACAAAACCTATGGTCATCGGGATGCATACTACTATCGTCAACAGATACAACCACGGCCTACGATGCTCCAAAATAAAGCCCGCAATCGCAAGTAAAAGACTCGCTAACAATGTGGGTAGCAATAAAACATTTGCAGCATCGGGAAAATAGATTACCAGGCCTATCGACATGAAAAGCCACAAACTCCATACACCGATCAGCATATCCGTGCGTTGCAGATATCGATTACTAATACTGCACACCAGTAAACCTCCACTCAAGGACGCAAACAACAAGGTTAAGCGATATGACAAATCATGGGCTGGCCAGGAAATTGGAGTTCCTACTATTTTTTCAATAAGAAAGAATGCTCCATAGGCAAACACTGACACTGAGACAATGAGCAAAAGCGAAGTTAACCAGCTTAGCGCTATGCCTTTGTATGAAGGCTTTAATTTATAAATGGCAAGCGCCAACAATAGCGCTGAAATAAGGATGAGATACACACTCATCCCAGATTCCCACTGTATCCATACATTGTACACTTCACCAAAGATTACTTGCCCGCCGAGATCACTGAAATCCGAGTTTGCCAGGCTCCTCACCAATGGCAGAATATTCTCTCCATGATGCTGAATCGTACGGAGGTCAATGTTGCTCAAGTTGTCATTAGGAGTGTGGTAATGGTTTCGCTCGCCAGCAAACGCAAAATCTACACCAGGAACTCCCATGCTTTGTGGGACGCTGAAATCAGTGTCATTAGGCATGCGTTTGAAAATCTCGTTGATAAATGAGAACCCGTAGGGGGCCGAGGTTTCCTCGGCAATTGTTCTGATAAGCAATTGATTGGCGCCACTGGTTCTCAGTATCATGCTAGGTCCGGTAGAGCCACTGCCTTCTATATTCAGAACCAGCGATACATTCTCTGCCAGCGGGTGTTGACGAAAGAAGGCCTCGGCCCCCAATAACCCCAATTCTTCACCATCGGTTAGTAATAAATAAATAGGATGTTCGAATTGCTCATCTAGGATTAAGGCACGGGCCGTTTCGAGGATAGCTGCTACCCCAGCCCCGTCGTCTCCAATTCCGGCTGACATGGGCACAGAGTCATAATGCGCCATTAGTGCGATAGCATAGCCATTTGACCGACCAGGAATGATGCCAATTATATTTTCAACATACGCACAATTGGGTAGCGTAATCATAATCAAACCACAGGACCAAGTAGCCTGCTCAATGTGTTCTATCCCGAGGACATCCAGCTCCGCCTGAAGACGGAGCTTGATTATCTTGTTCTGCTCCGAACCGGTCGGATGAGGAATCTCTTCTTCCAACAGAGTACTGAGCACGTTATAGGCACGCTCTGCAGAAAATTGATTAGCGGGTGCTGTTTCCGGCTTAACTACTGGGGCGCCTGACATCACATGATTGATTATGAAAAGCACTATTGTCATAACAATAGCGGCAATGGGAAGTCCTTTGTCCTCTAGCATAATTATGCCTACTTTATAAAGATCCTGTTTTTTCGGGGTAGTATTGGTAACGTTCGCTTTGGGTCGATAGCAGACATATTAACAACGTTAAAAATAAAATCCATCCAAGGTCTGCTTTTGATAGAAAGGAGACGTTAACAAGTTGTCCCATAGGGAAGATACTGGGTCAATAAAATTAATAGGCTATGAAAAAAGGTAGTTTATAACAATGGGACAGTTCGTGAGTCTAACTTATTAATTTAGAATAATTATTTAAGAATAGAATAACAGGCTTCGAACCAGTTGATTGGAAGTTTGAACCTTTACAAGCATGCCAATTCAAAAAATGTTCGCTTAAAAGATTTAGTGTAATTCTATTATCAAGTTACTCTGACCCCTTTGATTCATTTTCCTCATACCAATTGATAAAATCTGCCGGATAACACGGTTTACTCTTCCTAGTACCAATTTTGATGTCGATTCTTTACTATTAAGACATGGGTCATTTAGTCAAAGACTCTGACTAACTGTCTGGTACGTGCCGGATGAAAGTGAACAATTCACCTGCGGCAGGTGATATAAGAATAACAATGATAAATCTGAAGCAGACATTGTGTAATGAATAAAAACAAACTGGAAATTTCTTTTGTCGAGCGTATGAGAACTGAAGCCTTGGGGTCCAGTGCGGTACATCACCCCTATTTACGTGCTTTGAGCCATGGTGATTTACCAGACTTCGATTGGGCGCTTAAAGACTTTGCTTATCAGTACGGCGTATACAGTAGTGGGTTTGTTAAATATTTGTCTGCGGTGATAGAGCGCCTTAGTTGTGAAGAGCACAGGAGGATTCTTCAGGAAAATCTTGCTGAGGAGCAGGGAAATCCGCACGATATTGAACTCCCCTCAGATGTTCTGGCGAGTATAAAAGGGCAGCCCCATACAGTTTTATATCAGCGTTTTCAGCAAGCACTGGGCATTAATGATACATTCAAAAAAAATAACTTAGAATGTCACGCAGCTCTGAATTGGAGTCAGCAGTTTTTAGAATTGTGCGAAGTTAACGAATACGTCGGTGTAGGTGCGATTGGTATTGGTACCGAACTTATTGTCTCTAGTATTTACCGGCAAATTCTAGACGCTCTCAAGACGCATAGCCATCTGACAAAATCGCAGCGTGTGTTTTTTGATTTACACAGTGATTGTGACGACCATCATGCGGCGCAAATTCTTTTAATTGTCAAAGAACTCGCGAATAACTCAGAGGCTTGCGAACAGATTGAATACGGCGTTAGAAACGCCATCGAAATGCGGACAGCCTTTTGGGATGCGATGCTTAATCGCGCGCTTAATTGTAAGAACTTAACCGCTACCAGTACTGAGGAATTATCCCTTGTTTGACACTGAAAAAGTTTACGATAGTAACGCCGGAAAATGGTTGCGCCTTGAACCCAGCTCCCTGTCAGACTTTACTGCACGTCCAAAGGTCTTCGAAGCTTGCGGCGACCTGGATAATAAATCTGTATTGGATATTGGTTGTGGAGAGGGTTACGTCGCACGAGAGTTGAAGCGGCGTGGCGCTGGTGAATACCTTGGACTGGATTTATCCTCGCAAATGATTGAGGCTGCCAAACAGCAAGAGGCGAAAGACCGGTACGGTATAGAATTTCAAGCTTGCAATGTTGTGGAGTTTAAACCTGATAGACACTTCGATCTTTGTGTTGCCGTATTCCTGTTTAATTATTTAAGCGTAGGGGAGATGCAAAAAGTTTTCTCAATGGTATATGACGCTTTGTCTGAAAATGGTGATTTTATTTTCAGTGTTCCACACCCTTTCTTTCCTTTTGTTCGTTCAGGTAATAGTCCGCCTTTTTACTTTTCATCATCGGATAAGAACTATTTTGCCGATGTAAACCAGCAGTTTGAGGGTGAAATATGGAAACGTAATGGCGAGCCTTTGCATGTGCAGTGCGTACATAAAACGTTTACGGATTATTTTCAGGCCCTTAAAAAATCCGGCTTTTCTACAATGCCAGAAATTGAAGAGCTGACTGTTACAGCTGAACTGATAGAAATGGATAAGGATTTCTTTGCTCCTCTGTTGAACGAGCCTTTGCATGTACTCTTTAAAGTTACAAAATGATAAGTAAGGTGTAAACGTCTACATGCCAACATCGGTTTCATTAATTGAGCGCCTCAGGCACTATGCTCAGACAGCACCCCATCAAGACGCAGTTATTACTCCGACCATTACCCTGTCATACCTGCAGCTGGCATGGCTTGTTCAATTACAGGCAGAAATTCTCAGTAAAGAGGGTGTTGACTCCAGCTCATCGGTAGGGATTGAGTGTGCAGACAATATTGGCCATTTGGTTTTGTGTCTTGCTAGTGTTTATCTTGGTGCCACATCTTGCACAATCCCCACTTATGAAACTGATCATGTAAGAAATGCCATTGCTGATCAGTGCCGCGCTACGCATATCCTTGGTGAGTCTGTTGTCGTAAATCCAGCGACAGTGAACTGTAATTCAGGTGATATCCCCCTAGAGAATCGAGCTTCTGAAGCTCAACTATTATTTTCTACTTCAGGCACAACTGGCACGTCAAAATTAGTCATTCATCATGACAGCGATATAGTGATGCAGGCGCATCGTCATGTCGGTTCAAATGAGGAACGTTTTGCCTGCTTGGCCTCGATTGAACATAACTTTGCCAAACGTCATCGTTTATATTGTTTAGCTGTTGGTGCAACTAATGTGTTTCCTCGTGAAGGGATGGAATTTCTAGTTACGCAGTGCCAATCCTTGGGGGTAAACGTTCTGCATCTATCCATTTTCCAGGCACAGGAATTGCTGGCAGCTCCCGATATGGACGCTCTGGAAGGTGTTCGCCTTAAACTCGGGGGTTCACATGCCCCCTTACCGTTCAGGCAGCAACTTCGCAGCAATATAACGAATAACTTACAGGCGGGTTATGGCACCACTGAAACGGGAGCCATTGCCTTCACAGCTCCCGACGATACAGAAGCAGGGGAAAGTGTTGGCCAGCCACTACCAGGAATTCATGTGCGTGTTGTGACACCAGAGCGAGAGACATTGCAGGTCGGTGAACATGGTGAAATAGCGATTAAATGTGACGGTATGTTTCGAGGTTATTTTGAGAGGCAAGAGCTAACTGCTGCACGGCTTGAAGATGGTTGGTTTTATACTGGCGATATAGGCTATCTAGACGAGCAGCAACGTATCTATTTGTGTGGTCGATCAGACGACATGTTTGTTTTTAATAGCATGAATATTTACCCACAAGAGATTGAGTCTGTAATTTGTCAATGCCCGGGTGTTGCTGATGCAGCTGTCATAGCTAAGGAATCTTCGGTGCACGGAAAAATTCCAGTAGCATTGGTGGTTTTTTCTAAAAGTGAAACACCCAATATAGCTTCGCTAAAAAAATTTACCGAAGCGCGGATAGGAGTACGGAGTCCTCGCCAATTTATTCTTGTTGAGGAAATCCCAAGAAATGATTCTGGAAAAGTCTCCCGGCAGAATGCGAAGGAGGTTTATGAAAAAACTGGTGATATCAAAGACACTATTTTCAAAGCGCTGGAACCAAAAATTAAAAAAGCCTTCAGACGTTCAAAAATTGCTGAATTTCAAAGAGATGCGGCAGATTTGCCCATCGAAAAACTTGCTTTAGACTCGCTGGATCGTATGGATCTTCTGGTCAGTCTGGAAGTGCATTACGAGATTGTTATCACCCCAGTTGAATTTTATCGCTGTGGTACCGTTAAACGATTAATCTCTCTGGTACTGTCACACGTAGAGAGTGAAGAAAAAGATGAAGCTGGCAGCGCCCCAGTATCCGAAATTGCCCCCTATCCCTCACATGAAAATACCGCCCCTTATACAATTCGATTTTTCTGGCGATTTTTTCGACTGTGTAAAACCGCATCGCAATTACTTCAAACCTTGAAAACGCTTGAACACCGATTAACACCTATGGAAGTCGAGCTCCTGAATGAGTGGCATAGTAGAGGACAGCTGGTACCTTCGCTTATTCCAAAATACTCTCAGGTTACTTCTGACTGGCTCAACAATATAAAGGGCAAGATGCTGTTAAGCGGAAAGCAGCTCCCTGAACCTTTTGTTCTAACAAGGCTTCGTCCAACCTTACGGTACTTCACCGGATTAGGGCCCCGTTCTGATAAATCACTGATAATATGCTTTGCGGAAAGAGGGCAGCATATTGTTTCTATGCCCCATGCAGTGCTGTTGCAACATACGGATGCCTCTCGATTTGATCTGTTGATCGTCTCTGAGACTTTAAGTGTGAATTATGATTCTGGCGTTCCATTTCTTGGCAAAGGTATAAGTCAGCTAAGTAGATCGCTCGGTGGATTGGAGTTCATTGGTGATTATCAAACTATTCGCACCTTAGGTAGTAGTGCTGGAGCTTATCCAGCCTTAGTGACGGGTTATTTATTAAATGCCCAGGTCTCGGTGGGAGTGAATGGACGTTTCAGTAAAGTAAAGAATCACCCCATTAGAGTTCTCAAGAGAATATTTGCAGTCTGGTCTGCAGGTCGCAAAGGGTCGTGTGACCGTGTTTTATTGAGCTATTGTGAAGGCGAGGAGCGAGATCAAAAGTATGCAGAGATTATGGCAAGCCTGTTAAGTGATGTTGCTTTGCTTGTCGTAAATTTTGAAAATGAAAAGCCTACGCACCATATCCTTCCAATGCTACTGGAGCGCGGTGAGTTACGTGCTTTTCTGGAGCAAACAATCTATGCGGCAGCTGATGATGATCACCTGGTTGACACCAAACCAAGCTCTGCATTGAACGCTGGCTCAACCATCACCTTGGTCACACCTGCCGAAAACCATTGAGATCACTCAGATCCTGTTTGGTAGGTCTGTATAGCTATCAAGTAAGGGGTACTCATCCTAAGCTAATATCCGCTTTGGATAGAAAGCAGAAAATTGCTGCGACCCCGTTGATTGCCAGACCTAAAGTATATTAATAAATTTAAAGGAGGAACTGTTGAATTAACTCAGCTCAGGCATAAACGCTTGACCAGATCCTGAATAATAGTAATCGCAGGCTGCACCTGATCCAGTGCCATATATTCATTTGGCTGATGGGCCAGATCGATAGAGCCGGGGCCCATCACAATGGTGTCCATACCCAGTTCCTGCAGGAAGGGAGCTTCGGTGCCGAAGGCGGCGCTCATGGCAGAATGGCCGGTTAGTTTTTCGGCGATTCGTACCAGCTCGCTGTCGGTATTCTCAAAGGGTTCCAGGCCGGGGAATAAGGTTGTGAGCTTTATTTCAGTCTGATGTTTAGCAGCAACCGGCTTTATTAAATCGCGAATTTTTTCTCTGATAGCATCATTCGACATGCCCGGTAAAAGACGCACGTCGAATTCCAGTCTGCAGTGGCCACAAATCCGGTTTGGATTATCGCCGCCATGAATGGCACCAAGATTCATGGTAGGAACATCAATAGCGAAGTGCGGGTTTCGATAATCAGCCTGTAGTTGCTGACGAAAACGCAGCAGTTCCCCAATTACTTCGTGCATGGCTTCAAGCGCATTCCTGCCCAGTGCAGGGTTGGATGAGTGACCGCTTTGACCTTGTATGCGTATGGTCTCCATCATCACCCCTTTATGCATATTGATGGGTACTAAGCCGGTTGGTTCACCAATAACCGCGTAGCGGGCTTTTGGTTTGCCCATTTTGGCAAGCACTCTGGCGCCATCCATGGAGCTTTCTTCATCGGCGGTAGCCAAAATAATCAGGGGTTGTTTAAAGGCTGGGCTTCCTTTTAGTAAAGATTCAAGGGCGGCATACACTACCGCAAAAAACCCTTTCATATCAGAAGAACCAAGACCGTACAGGCGCCCATCTTTTTCAGTGACGGCCAGGGGATTTAATTTCCAGAGTTTTTCGTCAAAAGGTACGGTGTCCGTGTGCCCGGATAAAACCAGACCACCAGGTCCGCTGCCAAGAGTCGCAATCAGATTGGCTTTTTGCGGAGATTCCGCAACCGGAATCAATTCACAGTCAAAGCCGAGTTGCTCAAATACTTCTGCGAGCAGGTGAATCACCGGCATGTTGGATTGATCCAGTATGGGGTCTGCCGAACTCACGGTAGACAGACTTAATAGCTGATTAAAAAGACCGAGAAAACCGGATGTACCCTGAAAATGTGGTGTATTCATGAGTGAGTTAAGTTATATCTAGAGTGGAATAACGGCGCCGGTAAAGCGCGAAACACAGGTTAATTTATTTTCAGCATTATAAATTTTAATTTCCCAAACCATTGTAGTTCGTCCGATATGCAAGGGTCTGGTCATTGCCGTAACCGTGCCAAGACCCGGTCGAAGGTGATTGGCGCTTATCTCCAGCCCGACAACGGTTTTGTCAGAGTCGCAGCATAATACGGCAGCAATATTGGCAACGGTTTCGGCCAGCACAACATTGGCACCGCCATGAATGATGCCCATGTTCTGACGCGTCTTGTCGCTTAAGGGCATGCTGGCTTTTAAATAATCATCACCGATTTCAATAAAAGTAATTCCCAGAATGCCTGCCATGGAGTTGGCAATTTTTTGATTCAGCTCTGAGAGTGTGGCCGGAGCTTTCCAGATAGGCACGATGCTTTCCTCTTAAATTTTGATTGTGTTTTAGTTTACTTAAATTCTGCTGAGCGGCTGTATGACGGCCTGTTGAAAGTCACTATAACAGTTGATTTTATAAAACTCGCGCAGATTTTGTTCGCTGAGTACAGATTCCGGATTCCCGGAACTGACAATTTCGCCTTTGTGCATTAATAACAAACGGTCGCAGAATTTTGCCGCCAGACTTAGATCATGCAGGATGACGATTACCGCTCGTGAGGGGTTTTGCTGTTGACTGGGGCGGGTTTGTTTCTGTAAGAGCTCCATGATTAATAACTGATGATAGGGGTCAAGAGCTGCTATCGGTTCGTCTGCGAGTATGACTTTGGGTTCAGAGGACAGAATTCTGCTGAGGGCAACCAGCATTTTTTCGCCGTGTGAAAGTGTGGAAATGACTCGCTCCCGTAAATGTTCTATACCTGTTGCCTGAATGGCTTTGTTAATAGCCAGTTCATCGTCTTTGCCTAACTTTGCATAGGAGCTTTGGTAGGGGCTGCGTCCAAGCTGGACAACTTTTTCAACCAGGAGAGGCCAGTTGACCGGCGCATCCTGTTCCAGATAGGCAAGTTGCTGGGCGAAGCTACGTGCTTCGATACTATGGTAAGTCTGATCATTAATAAATAATTCGCCTGACACAGGCTCGTTAATTCGGGCAAGAATTTTTAGTAATGATGATTTTCCTGCACCATTAGGGCCGATAATACCCAGCACTTCTCCGGCACCCAAGCTAAGAGAAATATTCTTTAGAATTGTAACTCCGTCAATTTCCCAGTCCAGGCTTGTGGCTTTAATAATGTCAGTCATCGCAGTAGGTGCCGGTTCTTGAAAATAAGAAACAAAAAGAAGGGACCACCCAAAGCTGCAGTTATAACACCAACCTGAAGTTCCTGAGTGCCAGGTATATTCTGTACAAGTGAATCAGCAAGCAACAGCAGGGCGGCACCGCCGACAGCACTATAAGCTAATAAACGTCCAGGCTCATGATTAACCAGCGGGCGTAATAAATGCGGCACCATCAGGCCGATAAAACTGATATTGCCACTCACAGCAACGGAAGCGCCTGTGCAGAATGCCACACCACTTATCAGCAGCCATTTTTGTGTCAGCAGATTAAAGCCCAGTGACTTTGCCGTATCCTCGCCGAGACTCATGGCATCCAGAAAATGTCTACGGGATAAAATCATCATCCAGCCCAGCAGCATAAAAGGAAAGGCAAAAAATAATTCATTGCTGCTGCGATTACTGAGTGAGCCGAGCATCCAGAAATATATTTCCTGCAATGCAAAAGGATTGGGCGCAAAATTTAAAGCAAGTGAAGTCATGGCGGTGGTCATGGCATTTATCGCAATCCCGATAAGAATAATGGTTAGCGCTCCCTGATACCTGCCAGCCAGTGAAAAAATAATTGCCACGGCGATTAAGGCGCCTGACATTGCGGCCAGTGGGACAACAAGCCAGCTGACGGATGCCAGCCCGTAGTAAAGCACCACTACTGCAGCAAAAACACCGGACTGCGAAACACCCAGTAAATCCGGACTGGCGAGCGGGTTGATCAACAAGCCCTGTAAGGCTGCACCGGAAAGTGCCAGTGAAATGCCGATACATACGGCAAGCATCGCTCTGGGCAGGCGAATCTCAAAAAAGATCAGCGCATCGGTGCTCTCATTTCCTGAGAACAAGTCAGCAACGGCGTTAATGATAGAAATGTCAGCAGAGCCACTAAGCAGATTCCAGCAAAAAAGCACCGGTACGCTGATCAGTAAAAGGCTGAAATAGAGTTTTAATTTATTAGCGCGCTTCACCGGTTCATCTCGATTGATCGGAGTATGATCTCATAGGCATCGATCATCGAAGGCCCTGCACATTGAAATAGGGTATCGGGCAAAACAATAATACGCTCTGCCGGGAAATAGCTTTTCAGCACCGGATGTTGCAACAGGGGCTGGATAAGTTTTGCATCATGACGCCCACTTTGGTCAACCAGTAAGTAATCAGGGTTGCCACTGATCAATCTTTCCAGTGCAAGCTTGCCGGAACCAGAGAGGCCTTGCTCAGCGGCCAGATTGCGTAAGCCCAGACTTGTCAGAAAATCATCTCGCAAGGTATTGCTGCCAAAACTGAAACCATTATTGGCATAAAAAACAGCGCTGAGATTTTCCAGCCCGCTTAATGATTCCCGAACCGCATTAATACGACTCTGCATTTGCCGTATTAAAGCTTCTCCACGTTCAACTTCACCAAGTAGGGCAGCCACTTCCTGTATTTGCTGGAAAGCCTGTTGCAGTGTAGCGGGGAAACCCAGAGTCTTGGTTGGATAACCGAATCCCTCCAGCAGGTTAACGGCACTGGTAGCGCTGAACTGACTGTTTAACACCAGATCTGGCTGGAGCGGAATAAGCTCTTCAGCCTGAGCATGATTCAGATAAATATCACCAAGCTCCTCACTGAAAAACGAATAGCGGGAATCGGCGGCCAAATAACTTAATGAAGCTATCTTGTCGGGGTCGGCGAGTAACACGACCAGCTCATCACTACAAAGACTGAGGCTGACGATGCGCTGGGGTTTATCCGCAGCCAGACAACAGCAGGCAGAGAATGCCGAAAAAAATAGGAATAATGCACGAATCATAGGGCCATTGTAGGTATTTATTCGTTCAGGTAATAGCTTGGAAATAACCTATCTTTTGCGTCAAGCCGTTTGTAGTTCGCTCACCTGCGCTCCTCACTTACAAACTGTCGCCGCTTGTTATGCCCAGGAAAAGTATTACCCGAAGATTAACGGGTCTTATGACAAATTTCGTTCAGGCGTTCGTGATCTTTTATTAATATTTCACGACCATCCACATCGATAAGATCTTCTTTTTGCAGCCGGCTGAAAGTACGGCTGACTGTTTCTATGGTTAGACCGAGGAAATTGCCAATATCCATTCGTGACATGGGCAGACGCATGGCATTTGGGGATAATTTACGTCGGCTGAATCGATGTGAAAGACTTAATAGAAGCGTCGCAACGCGACCTTCTGCATTTTTCTTGCTTAAGGTCAGCAACATTTGATGGTTTGATTCAATCTCTCTGCTCATTAATTGGAAAAAATGGCGCTGCAAAGTCGGTATTTGCAGGGAAAGTTCTTCAAGACGTTTAAACGGAATTTCGCATACAGTGGATGTTTCGAGTGCAACTACATTACAGCCATGGTTGGAAGTATCGATTCCATCGAATCCCAGCACTTCGCCAGGCAGAAAGAAGCCGGTAATTTGCTCAATTCCACTATCATCAATCAGATAGGTTTTAATAGAGCCTGAACGCACAGCATAGATAGAGCTGAATTTATCTCCGGTACGGTAAAGATGATCTCCCGCTTGCATTGGACGGGCACGCTGAATAATAGTGTTCAGGCGGTCAATATCCTTGACGTCCATTGCCAGAGGCAGGCAAAGCCCTCTCAAATTACAATTTGAACATGAAGCCTGAACAAAGCCATGGCTGCAGGTATCGTCGTATGATGCAACATTTGACATATATCTATGCAATCACTGTTTTAGTAGTTTACGCTGCTTGAAGCGCAATCTTACCTTGTGCATCTAGATCATGAAAGCGTGCAGCACATTATTTAGCAGGTTTAGGCCTTTTGGCGTGGTTGCCAGGGTGTCAGTGCGTAATAAATTCTGCTCCTGGAGTGATATCAATATAGCATCAATACTTTTCAAGCTCAGGCCGGTTCTGGCTTGAAAAAGTTCACGTGAAACTCCTCCTGTTAAGCGTAAAGCGTTCATCATAAATTCAAGCGTCAGGTCCTGAGCCGGAATATTATCGCTTTGTACAGTAAAGCCACTTTCGCCATTTGCCGCGAGATAGGCCTTGGGCTGCTTCAGTTTTCTGGTTCGGACTATACGATTTTCTTGTGGCAAACTGATCTTGCCATGCGCTCCGGCACCAATGCCCAGATAATCACCAAATTGCCAGTAATTTAAATTGTGCCGTGCCTGTTGTCCTGGCTGACTGAAGGCTGAAATTTCGTAACGGGAATAGCCCGATGATTCAAGCAAGGCTATACCGCCGTCCTGCATCCTGTCGATCAGATTGGCAAGTGGCAGTCGCGGAGGCCGGCGATAAAAAACAGTATTGGGTTCGATGGTTAACTGATACCAGGAAATATGCGCAGCCTGACAGTCAACAGCCTGTTGCAGATCATCCAAAGCCTGTTCAATATTTTGCCCGGGCAGGGCAAACATCAAATCCAGGTTAAAATTGTTGAAGCCGGCTTTACGTGCGATGTCAGGCGCAGCCAGAGCTTCCCTGGCATCATGAACGCGTCCAAGTTTTTCTAAAAAGTTCTGCTGAAAGCTTTGTATGCCGATGGATAACCGGTTGATCCCGGTCTGTCGGAAATCGGAAAACTTTTCCTGTTCAAAAGTGCCGGGATTGGCTTCCAGAGTAATTTCGATATCGCCAGCAAAAGGGATCAGGCTCTGAATAGTTTCAAGCAATTTGTGCAGTGCTGCCGGCGAAAAAAGACTCGGCGTCCCGCCGCCAATAAAGATACTTTGTAGGCTGCGACCCTGTACATAAGGAAGGTCGAGAATCAAATCCTCTAGCAGACTATCGACATAGTCCTGCTCTGGAAGGACACGATCAAATTCATGTGAATTAAAATCGCAATAAGGGCATTTTTTTAAACACCATGGGATATGAATATATAAACTCAGAGGCGCTAGACTCAAGTCGCTGATACTGTCATTCACAGCTTCAGATATTGAGCCAGTCATAATGGCCAGCGTGATAACAATTCCTGAATGGCCTGCGCGCGGTGACTTAGGGAATTTTTTACCTGCGGTGTCAGTTCAGCGGAGGCACAGTCGTGTTCGGGAACATAAAAAATGGAGTCATAGCCGAATCCGTTTGCTCCCCTTTCTTCGAATAAAATACTGCCTTCCCAGCTGCCCTGGCAGATGAGAGGCATCGGATCATCAGCAAAACGCATCAGGGCAATCACACAATGAAAGCGCGCTCTGCGTTGAGACTGCGGGACAGTGCTGAGTTTATCCAATACCAGACGGTTATTTGCGGCATCATTAGCTGCCCTGTCCAGATCCGTTCCTGCATAACGGGCGGAGTAAATACCAGGCTCGCCCTGGAGGACATCAATCTCCAAACCTGAATCATCAGCCAGAGCAGGCAGGCCGGTCAGTTTGGCCGCATGACGTGCCTTGATGATGGCATTTTCTACGAAACTCAGACCGTCTTCGATAGCTTCCGGAAATGCAAATTCAGATTGTGATATTAATTCCAGTTTCAGAGGAGCCAGAGTTTGCTGTAGCTCCTTGAGTTTTCCCTGATTGTTACTGGCCAGCACTACTCTAGTCATAATTTTGATCAGTGGTTTAATTAATGTACATCTGGGTGGTATAGCTTATCGGATAAACAGGCCCGCTGTTTTCCGGTTGAATTTCAAGAGAAAAACGTAAATTTTCGGCATTGGAAAACTCAAACTGTCCCAGATAATAAACCGCCGTTCCTTCACGAATCTCTATAAAATCAATCGTGGAATTTTGCCCCAGTAAATTGCCTTTTTCTCCAGTGACGGTGGCTCTGACAGGTGTACCGGTTCCACCTGTATTTTTTATAACTGAAATATTCAGAAATGCACTTCGTGGAGAGCGGACTATGCCATACTGTGCAGCAATTTCCGGGCTGATAAATGAGCTGTTCACGGCAATATAATGTACGGTGTACGCACCGGCGAGTTCTGCTTCTTCTGCATGGACTGCTGATATTAGAAGACAACAGGTGACTATGCTTAAGAGGCCGATTTTTTTAAATAAAATGTTCATGATTGTAAATATAAGACTCTCGGGTATGGAAAATAAATGGCAGGCAGCTCAGCTCTGCTGCTCTTACCGGGTTATGTGGTAGATAGCATTTATACCAAAAAAATTCTGATTAAAATTTATCAGACTAGAATGTTGATACTTTTCATCGACCACGGTGCGGTTCAGAATTTTAATGTTTCGTTCGTGGCAGAGCGCATCAAAATCCCGGATGGTACAGAAGTGAATGTTCGGCGTGTTATACCATTCGTAGGGAATATTTTCGGATACGGGCATACGGCCTTTGTGCAGGAGATAAAAGCGGTAGCGCCAGTAGGCAAAGTTCGGGAAAGTGATGATGCAATTTTTGCCAATTCGCAACATTTCTTCTACCAGTACGTCAGGTTTTTGAACTGCTTGTAATGTCTGAGCCAGTAATACGGTATCGAAACTCTTATCAGAAAAGTTATCGAGGCCCTTATCCAGATTCTGCTCAATAACATTAACACCAGCCTCAAGACATTTTTGTATGTTTCTGGTATCGAGATCCAGGCCGCAATCAAAAATTTGCTTTTCTCTTTTTAGTGAGGCGAGAAATGAACCATCACCACAACCAAGGTCAAGCACACTGCTGTGGGGTTCAATCCAGTCCTGAATAATTTGTAAATCAGCGCGCATCGTTTTTACCTTCACGTCCACCGGGGGAAGCATTACATTCCTCGGCGACCACAGATAAATAGGCTGACAGAGCTTCTATATAGCGTGGTTCAGATAACAGAAAAGCATCATGGCCGCCGTCCGATTGTATTTCCAGATAAGAAACCTGGCGTTTTGCTTTTAGCAGGGAGTTTACAATCTCCCGGGATCTTTCTGGTGGAAAACGCCAGTCTGAACTGAAAGATATAACCAGGAATTTACAGGACCCCTTTTCAAAGGCTTTACTAAAATCGCCGGCATAATCAACTGCCGGATCGAAATAATCTAAGGTCTTGGTAATCAGTAAATAAGTGTTGGCATCAAAATTACTGGAGAAAGTTTCGCCTTTGTACTGCAGATAACTTTCTACCTGGAAATCCACATCGAAGCCGAAGTTGAGAGTGCCAGTTCTTAAATCACGTCCAAAATTTCCGCCTGTTAATGAGTTCTTACCAAACTTATCGCGCATTGCGCTTTCCGACAGGTAAGTGATATGACCAATCATACGTGCCAGGGTTAAACCTTTTTTCGGGTAGGTCCCATGCTCGTAATAATGGCCCTGATGAAAGTCGGGGTCTGATGTAATGGATTGCCGGGCCACTTCATTGAAGGCTATATTTTGTGCAGATAATTTAGGTGCGGCAGCGATCACCACTGCATGGCGCAGACGTTCCGGATAGGAAATCGCCCAGCGCAGCACCTGCATGCCACCCAGACTGCCGCCGATTACTGCGGCCCACTGTTCGATGCCGAGATAATCAGCCAAGCGAGCCTGGCTGTTTACCCAGTCCCTTACCGTAACAATTGGAAAATCCGGACCAAAGGGTTTGTTAGTCGCCGGGTTAATGGATACAGGCCCGGTACTGCCTGCACAACCGCCCAGATTATTAAGACTGACAATAAAGAACTTGTTGGTATCAAAGGCTTTGCCAGGTCCAATACAGCTATCCCACCAGCCGGGTTTTTCATCATCAGGACTATGATATCCAGCGGCATGATGATCTCCGCTCAGGGCGTGACAAATTAAAATCGCATTGGATTTCTCGGCATTTAATTCACCATAGCTTTCTATCATCAAGTCATAGGATGGGATAACTTTTCCACTGCGCAGCGTTAAAGCTTCATCGAAATGAATCAGTTGCGGCTCAACAATGCCGACAGAATCTGCTGGGATAGCCTTAGCCATTTTCATTAAATACCAATGACGAAATCCGGGAATAAACGTAAACTTTGGGCGATACCCTGAATCAGCAGGGTTTCAACAACCTGGATAGCAAGGAAAACAAAAATAGGTGAAAAATCCAGACCACCCATCGGTGGGATGACTTTATGTACCCTTTTCATAATGGGGTCTAGTATCTGTTGTATAAGCAGCAAAGCAGGGTTGCCATTGTACGGGGCAATCCAGCTGGCTATGATGGAAATCAGCAGGCCATACTTATAAATTTTCAGGATAAATGCCAGCAAGCCTATAAAAGACCAGGCAAGGATGGTGCCTAAAGCAACTATTCCAAATCCGCCGGCTATCAGCAGCAACAGACTGGTGGCAATAGTGTTCAGCAGTAATGCCAGAACCAGGGACGCAAAATCAATACCTTTATATCCCGGAATGAACTTTCGAAGTGGATTTAATAGTGGTGCGGTAATTTTCACAATGGATTGTGAGATCGGGTTGTAAAAATCGGCACGTGCGGCTTGCAATAAAAATCGTACCAGCACAGTGAAAATATATAAGCCACCGAGCGTGTTGATAATTAATAGCAGAACCTGACTAAGAGAATTACTCATGTGTTACTCATTCTTTGTTGTCAGTTAATAATGTACTGGCACTTGATAATGCCAGTTCTTCGGACCTGGTTTTTGCCTGTTTCAGCGCTCTTGCAATGATAGAGTTGAAATCATCTTTTTCAAGTTGCGCCAATGCAGCAGCGGTAGTGCCACCTGGTGAAGTGACTTTGCGACGTAACTCAGCGATGTCATCCTCACTGTTAAGTGCCAGTTTGGCTGAGCCAAATGCTGTTTGCAGAGCCAGTTGATTAGCGATATCAGCATCCAGTCCCAGCGTGATGGCGGCCTGCCGAAGCGCCTCAGTAAACAGAAAGAAATAGGCTGGGCCGGAACCTGACAGGGCGGTCACCACATCCATGTCACTTTCCTGTTGTAGCCAGCAAACTGTGCCAACTGCTGCCAGGATAGATTCAGCCGACTGCTTTTGCTCTTCACTAGCCTGCGTATTGGCAAATAATGCAGAAGCTCCGGCCTGAACTAATGCGGGCGTATTTGGCATACAACGGATAACAGGCTGTCGCGCTGAACTTAAAGCTTCAAGGCTTTGGATTGATATTCCAGCGGCGATTGAAATCAACAAAAGCGGTTTTTTTGCCAGTGCGCTTTGTAATGGCAATAGTACTTCCTGAATCATCTGTGGTTTAACTGCCAGTACAAGAATATCGGCATGGCCTATGACAAGCTCGTTATCACCGGAGATATTAATACCGGTGTCATTCTTCAGGGACTGCAATTGTTCATTATTGGGATCGGCAGCCCAGATAAGCTGGCAGGGATAAGCCTGAGCCAGTAAGCCTTTGATCAAGGCTGTTGCCATATTGCCGGCGCCTATGAAGGCAATTGTCTTATCATGTTTGAGCATGCGCGCATTGTACCTTAATCTGGTGACAAGAAGGTGCATGTATATGCTTCGCCGCATCCCTGTATGCATTCGGACTGTGCGTCTCAGCTTGTATTTTCATGCAAGGTAAAACCGCTTGCTGTTTCAGGCATAAGCAAAAAATAGACCTGGAATTAATTTCTGGCACCAAATATATCTGTACCAATACGCACAATTGTCGAGCCCTCAGCAATCGCTGCTTCCTTGTCGCCGCTCATACCCATGGAGAGATGTCGGCAGGTGCTTATGCCCCCGGCCAGAAGCTCATCCCTGGCTCTGGCAAGTTTATGAAAGCTGGCGCGTTGCTCTGCAAAACTTTTCCCCGGGGCCGGTATGGTCATCAAGCCCGCCAGTTCAATGTTGGTTAAGCGATGAACTTCTTTGGCGAGCTTGGGAATTTCCTGGAGCTTAATGCCTGCTTTGGATTTTTCATCATCCAGGTTAACCTGCAGCAGCACTTTTAGTGGTGGCAAGGTGGCAGGCCTTTGCTCATTTAATCGAATGGCAATCTTGCTGCGATCTATGCTGTGTACCCAGGAAAAGTTTTCTGCAATGGCTTTGGTTTTATTGGATTGAATAGGGCCGATAAAATGCCAGTCCAGATTATAAAGGGCTAACGCCTGAATTTTCTCCAGCGCTTCCTGCAGGTAATTTTCTCCGAATGACTGTTGGCCACACTCAAGCGCTTGCAAGATGCTTTCAAGCGGATGGGTTTTACTGACCGCCAGCAGCATTACAGAGCCTTGCGGGCGCTGATAAATTTTTTCAAAGTGTGAAATCTGATGACGAACTTCACGGATTTTTTCTGGTATGCTGGCAGTCACGTTTCGCTGGTATGTAATTTTACTGATAACGCCGATTATAGGGGGTTAAGCCTACAATGAATATTCAAGAACTACTTAATTTCAGTGTGCAGCAGGGAGCTTCGGATCTGCACGTAACTGCAGGTATGCCCCCCTTGATCCGGGTTGATGGTGATATCCGTCGAATTAACGTGGAAGCAATGGATCATAAGGAAGTACATGGTCTTATCTACGACATTATGAACGATAAACAACGTAAGGATTATGAAGAGTTTCTTGAGTCGGATTTTTCATTTGAAATACCTGGTCTGGCTCGATTCAGGGTAAACGCCTTCGTGCAGAATCGTGGAGCGGCAGCCGTTTTTCGTACCATTCCTTCCAAAGTTCTCAACATGGAGCAGCTGGGGATGGGAGAAATATTCAAGAAAATTTCACAAAATCCGCGCGGACTTGTAGCCGTGACTGGTCCAACCGGTTCGGGTAAAAGTACCACGCTTGCAGCCATGGTGGATTACATCAACGATACCCGTTATGAGCACATACTGACTATTGAGGACCCCATAGAATTTGTTCATGAAAGCAAGAAATCACTGGTAAATCAGCGTGAGGTCCACAGGGATACTCATGGTTTTAATGAAGCCTTGCGTTCTGCCCTGCGTGAAGACCCTGATATTATTCTGGTGGGTGAATTACGAGACCTGGAAACCATTCGCCTGGCCCTGACCGCGGCAGAAACCGGCCATTTGGTCTTCGGTACTTTGCATACCACTTCTGCAGCCAAGACCATCGACAGGGTAGTCGACGTGTTCCCGGCGGCCGAAAAAGATATGGTCAGATCAATGCTGTCCGAGTCATTGCAAGCGGTTATTTCACAGACCCTGTTGAAAAAAGTGGGTGGTGGCCGTGTGGCCGCTCACGAAATTATGATCGGCACATCAGCGATACGGAATTTGATCCGGGAAGATAAAATTGCCCAGATGTATTCAGCCATCCAGACCGGGGCCGGTGTAGGCATGCAGACGCTTGATCAGTGTCTTAAAGGCCTGGTTGCAAAAGGTCTTGTCGATCGCAATGAAGCACGCTCAAAAGCCAAGTCTGCTGACAGTATTACCTGATCAGACTTGCTATTGTGATTATCGTTCGTAGGAAGTAGCGAACCAGTTTTCCAGAATCAGCTGTGCGGCCAGTGAATCGACTACTTCTCTGGCCTTATAGCGCTTACCATGTGCCTCTGCCATGGTTTTACGGATGTCTTTTGCTTCCCGGCTACTGAGCCTTTCATCCATACTGTAGCAGGGAATATTAAAACGTCCGTTTAAACGTTGCAGGAATTTTTGTGCTTTCAGGGTCATGTCGTTTTCACTGCCATCCATATTAAAGGGCATGCCTATAATAAAGGCGTCGGGTTTCCATTCCTGTACCAGTTTTTCCATGATTTCCCAATCCGGTATGCCGTCGTGGGCGTTTACTACAGCCAAAGGGGAAGCAGTTTGGGTGATACTTTGTCCGACAGCGACGCCAATTTTCTTGGTGCCGTAATCGAAGGCCATGGCGGTCAGGGGTGATGGCATCAGCCTAGCAGGATCCCGTGTCAGCACTTAACTGTGAAATATCAAAGCCGAGAGATGCAGCGGCCTGTTTGGGTTTATTGCTATATTCCGTGGAGAAAATAAGTTCCTTTGAAGCGGGACAGGTAAACCAGGCATTGTCGGTAATTTCCTGTTCCAGTTGGCCCGGGCCCCAGCCAGAGCAGCCCAGTACAACAAGAAAATTTTGCGGGCCCTGATTTCTTGCAATTGCTTCCAGAATGTCTCTTGAGGTAGTGATATAAAGATTGTTTTCCAGATTCAGGGTTGATTGCCAGGGCTCGGATTTATCGCTTCCATCATGCAGAATAAAACCTCGGTTTGGCTCAACTGGGCCGCCGCTTAACACCACCTGTGAAGCGTCAGGCTGACGTTCGTCTTCAATACCGAGCTGTTCAAAAAGTTCGGAGAGGGTGATGGGCAAAGGCAGATTAACCGCGATTCCTATGGCCCCTTCCTCAGAATGTTGCCATATATAAATCACCGACTTTTCAAAAAAAGAATCCTCCAGTTGCGGCATGGCAATCAGAAATTGGCCAATGAGGCCGGATGATGTTGATGTGGCTTGAAGATTCATGATCCTTGACTGTTAATTACTGGTAAAGGTGTTGCTTTGATGAAATTGCCAGGTGCGTACAATTTCCAGAATATCGACTTCTTCGCGCATGCTCGGCGGGAAGGCATCAAAGGGCGCAGCCAGCTGCACGATACGAATAGCTGCATCATCCAGAATTGCATGGCCCGAAGAGCTTAAAATCTTAACCTCACTGACCCGGCCATCCGGAAACAAGGCAACCATGAGGCGCAACTGTCCGTAGATTCCGCTAGAACTGGCTTGTTGCGGATAATTAAAATTACCTATTGCCTCAATCTTGCGGCGCCAGGCATCCAGATATTCGGCATCTCTGGCCAGTCGAGTCGAAGCAGATGAAATTGTGTATTTCCTTGGGCGCTGAGCATAGGCTTCGCGATGAATATCCAACTGGGCCTGCAGACTGGCCAAAGTTTGTTCCAGTGAGTTTTGTGAAGTGCCCTGAAAGTCCTGGTTTTGAGCGTTTTCTAGACTTTCTTCTGCGCTGTTCAGAATTCTGTCCGAGTCACTTGTGGTAATGATCTCCTGTTCCGGGCTGCTCTGTGTCGCCATAGCTTCTATGGCAGCAACTTCCTGAATTTCATCGGCGTTAAAACGGGATTCAAACGGGGTGCTGGGAAGTGCCAGCTCATCCAGTGAGCCACTACCTTCCTGATTGGCCTGTGCCAGGAAATCGGCTTCCTCTGGTGCCTCATTACTTTCGTACTGGGCCAGAGTGACATCCAGACTCAGAGAAGTATTGATCTGTTCGTAAAAAGTAAAACCAACCCCAAGAATTAAAACGGCATGCACACACAGAGACATAAACAGAGTAAAACCAAAGCGCTCATTTGCCAGAGACTGATTGGCAAGCTCTTTAGGATCAAATCCTGACGGGCCTATTTCTCTCAGGTCTATGTTGGCAGTAACAGACAATCATTTCTCCAGCTTGGCGGCAATACACTCCATTAAATCACTGCCAATGTTCAGATCAAATGCAGCATCCAATTCCCGAATACAGGTGGGACTGGTGACATTGATTTCGGTCAGATAATCACCAATGACATCCAGGCCGACAAAGATCAGACCTTTATCTTTTAAGGCGGGGCCGACCTGTTCACAAATCCAGCGATCCCGGTCTGTCAGGGGGATACCTTTAGCCGTGCCTCCGGCAGCAAGGTTGCCACGGGTTTCCATTACTGCCGGAATTCGTGCCAGGGCATATTCAACCGGTTTACCATCAATCATCAGGATACGTTTGTCTCCTGCGACAATTTCCGGAATAAATTTCTGCGCCATGATCTGATGTTGGCCATGACCCGTGAGGGTTTCCATGATGACGCTAAGATTTGGATCGCCAGGCTTAATCCTGAAAATAGAAGTCCCGCCCATGCCGTCCAGGGGTTTAAAAATAACGTCTTCATGCTTCTTATGAAATTCTCTAAGCAGCTTTGCACTGCAAGTGACCAAAACCGGCGGACAGCATTGCGGAAACTGGGTGGCAAAAACTTTTTCATTACAGTCACGAAGGCTTCTTGGCTTGTTTACAACTAATACGCCCTGATTTTCTGCTGCTTCGAGTATATAAGTGGTGTAAATATATTCATTATCGAAGGGAGGGTCCTTGCGCATCAGGATGACATCAAACTCGGCTAGAGCCTTACGCTCGGATTCACCAAGACTAAACCAGTCTTGCAGGTTGTTGCGTACTTCGAGGCTGCGTACCTCGGTCATTGCTATGCCATTATCAAGATAGAGATCAGGCTGTTCTATGTAGGACAGGCTCCAGCCACGATCCTGAGCAGCCAATAGCATGGCAAGAGTGGAATCCTTTTTTACCTGGATTTTCTGGATCGGGTCCATTACTACGGCAAGCTGAACAGTCATATTAAGTTCCGGTATTGAGAATGCAAGGAGTATAGCAAACAGCTGGTCCCTACGGATAATACTACTGTCACTCGAAAGTGTCCCTGTCTGATTATTTTGCTAGTGGTTCAATTTGGAATTTTGTTTGCCTTGTCTATCCTGGCATGGTCGTCTTTTCAAGACTGGACACAAACAGAAAAATTTAAAAGGGGATCACTATCAATACCTTGGCGGCAGACAGTAAAGCCTGCTATATAAATAGATAGAGCAGCCTGGTAACAAAGGTAGATAGCAAAGTAGATAGCAAAGTAGATAGCAAAGTAGATAGC